>ENA-UOXB01000222-UOXB01000222.1-bioreactor-metagenome-genome-assembly--contig:-NODE-222-length-57543-cov-12.644969_pt1 | contig 57543 bp, 66 predicted proteins | sample MGYA00238158_ERZ761615 | MGnify/ENA primary metagenome ERZ761615 (study PRJEB28904, sample SAMN06267902) | bioreactor metagenome | isolation source: Joint BioEnergy Institute, California, USA...
TTTCCACTGCGTTATACGGATTACCGACATCATACTTGTCCAAGTACACACTGAACTTCCTTCGCGCGCAGTCATAATGCCGACGGTCTTACTACCGGCCTCTGCCGCTGCCTTTGCACCGCGGTCGTCTCCAAATGTGGTACTAAACACAAAGGTCGAGCCATGGCTCACGGCTACCCTGAAGAGAGTCAACAGGGTAAAGAGACCTCTAAACAGCGTGGCGCAGCATACAAGATGCCTTACGGAAACTCTTTCGTCACCAAAAGCCATCTGGACACTGTGCTCGATCATGCTTCCCAAAGCTCCCGATGCGGAACTACGCAAGGACGAGAACCCCCTGGTCGAGGCAATGTTCAATTACCAGATGATCCACATAGAGGCTTACGTTGTGCATGTCGACATGGTATCGCAGAATGAAGTCGCTTTCAAGTTGACCCCTGAGACGATCGAGGCGCTGGTCGAGTTCCACAAGGATGTCTACTCCGTCGATGCGGCTGCTAGCACTTGGGACTGGTCCGAAAAGGACGCCCAGTTGAAGAAATTACAGGAGGAGTTTGTCCAAGCCGCCAACAAGTTCGTCTACCGCACCAATGTCCAGGTTCTCGAGGGGTTGGAGGAGGATGGTGCAGGCGAACTTCTCAGCGGTCGAAGCGAGGAAGCAAAAGCGGCGATCATGAGCCTGTTTGTCCCATTGCTACCTCCTCCTCCCAGGGTTGTCGACGTCCTTCGTCCCGCTCCCCTGTTACCCAGCTCGACAGGCCCCGAGGCCTGGTGGCACAGCCAGATACAGCAGCCTGCCCCTGTTGAGTCCTGGAAAGTGCTCCCTTCGAGCCCGAGCCCGGCCTCGACTGGTGATTCGAACCCAAACATGTGGACCAGCCTTGCGCCTAACGAAGTCCAGCTGCCCTCCCCGGCACCATCCTACAGCCAGCCGTATTCATCTTCGCCGTACAGCACGTCCGAGTATTTCAGCGCTCCCGCCACCTCTGCTGCGATTGCTGCACTTCCCCTGCCGAGTATGCTTGTGCAACCATGCAGCACTGCGGCAAACATGGCTGGTTTTGGCTGGGGTGACCGGTACCAGGACCTCACGCTACAATACGGGACGACCATGTGATGGGGTACGAACTGAAATCCTCCTGTCCTCCCTTCCCCGCCTATGCTTTAATTCACGCATGTGTTGTGGCGAGATTTCGGGGCTGGTTTCTTCGACAGGACTAGACATTCTACAGATGTCAACACGAAGCACGGGACCTCGACAACAACAAGACGACTTCTTGCATGCAGGCAGCAACATCAACGGCATTATTGACGGCGTTATCATTTTATCGATTTAGCGACTCGTGATACTCCATCTCGTCTCTGGTTTCATCCATCCATATAACATAATTCTCCGTCTCCTTTGTGATCCTCTCGTGTTGTGTTCGTTTAGCAAGCGTTTTGTGTTTGGTTGCATCAAGAACCGGCGGGTCGGCTATCTGATTTTTGTTGAACTCCCTAGGCGGAAGTTTTTCGATTCCGGCATATACGTTATGAAGAACATGCGCCTCGCGGCTTTGAATATGATTTGGATGCAGAACGCTGGCGTGTTCATCCTTCTTCGTTTCTGCTGTCGCATTGCGCTGGAGTTGGTGGGAGACACGGTACTGTGACGATGTTTTGGCTAGAACAATCCTCGCTGCAGGGACGCCGCCACCCCCGCGAAGAGTCCCCTCACTTCTGGTACAGCGTACCGGAACTGGCAGTCTTTATTTCGGATTGGTGAGGGGCTCGGAGGCGACGATGCGGTCATACTGTTACATCTGGCATGTTCTGTATACCGCATCCTTTGTCGTGACCCTGTCTATTAGGAACCGCAGAGTCGGACAGGAAATGGTGTACCGTCTCGTCACGCTCGATTTGTTCGCCTGTGGCGGACGTTGAGTGCAGGGTTTAGAGCAAAGAGGGTCAGTGACCCTTCTCTATTCCCAGACCTGTGGCGCAGATAACCCTCCTGGTGACCTGTGTGCTTCCTCAACGCGACGGGGTGCGACTCCCTAGGTTCATCACCTATCCTCTGGGCTGGTTTGCATGTAATCCCGGAGACGCCCGTACTTCTCTCCTCCACTGGATGGAGAATTGGAGAGGGCGGGAATTAGATGCTGGGCATCATCTTGACCACCGGAACTGGACTTCCGGGTCTCTGTTCTTCTTATCCTTCTATCTTTCTTTCCTGATAGTTTTTGTATGTAGTTTGAAGTTCCATAGTTCTCACCAATCATAAACAAAAAAAATCAGACTGGCGCTGGAGCATTATCATGTTGCGTAGCTTCGTGGTGCCGTTGTCTGAATCCCGACGGCACTGCGGATGTATGACGTATATCCAAACGCCAAGGGAAGCCAGATCGGAGAATGAAGGGCTCAATGGAACTGCCCCATCGCCACGACTGGTGATTTCCTATGTATCCCGTCTCCATGCTTCTTCCCCATGTTAATATGAAGCCGTGTGGTTATCGTTCCTGGGTTAAAATGGCCCGCTCTGTCTCTTTTCCTTCTTTTGTACTGAAATAGATCCACTCTAATGCGGGCATAACCATAAGCGGGACTCGAGTTGCGCCTCATGTTACTATCTATCCTCCCTGCCGAATTTCATGAGGTCTGTCTTGTTTGGACCTGTTCTGTGTGAACTGAGACGGTGGATACTTAGTATTTGTTAACAGCTCTAGGGTCTCATGCAACACTATCATATCCTATGTAATACCACCGTCAGAGCGCTACGAAAGAGGGCTCTTGAGGAAGCACGAGCTTTCCCGTGAAAAAGAAATAAAGGAATCATATTGAGATGGCCGCCTTACATCAAGCACTAGAGTGCCTGGCACCGACCAACTGGGACTCGGTGCCGGTCTCACCACCCGACAAACTCCGAGCGTACGTCAGCGACATCTTCAAGAAGTCACAATTGATCGCCGAATCCGTCCCGGAACCTCCTCCATCATTATCCTCCTCCTCGTCCTCCTCCTCCAGCGGCGGCAACGGAGGGTCATCGAGACGGTCCCGCGCAACAGCAACGGCGGCAGCAGCAAAAACAGCCTCTCCTCCGCCGTCGCTGTTGTCGTCACGGATCTCCAACTCGCCTGCCCGCACGGGGACGACAGATCCGCAGCTCGCATCGCTGCAGAAGGAGTGGGGGAAACCGATCAAGGTCGGCAACGGCAAGGAGAACCCGCTCGACATCCCGGTGTACAAGCTCGCGGGGAAGGACGGGCGAGGGGCGTGGTTCGCGCGTCGCAGCGTCCACGAGGGCCTGCCGTTCTCCCGGTGGAAGGCGAAGCTGCAGAGCGAGATCGGTGAGACGCTGCGGATGAGGGAGGAGAGGAGGAGTCGGGGGCTGCCGCCTGACGCGAGCATACGGGGGATCGGCGGGGACAGGAAGGCCGAATCGGTCGAGGTCCGCGATCCGGACGATGACAGGACGTTGCTGGGCCTTCTCGAGGTGTATCTGCTCTCCGCGCAGTTTCCGGGTCCGACGGCCGCGCGGGATTTCGTGACGCTGTTGATCACGACGGACAGGGTGTTTGATGATGAGGAAAGGGATGATGAAATTACTGAGAAGGCGCCTCGGAGCTACATGATCGTCTCCAAACCGTGTGACCACCCGGAGACTCCGCCGCGAGAAGGATATATCAGGGGTCAGTACGAGTCCGTGGAGTTGATCAGGGAAGTCCGTGTAGGCAGGAGCAAGAAGGAACGCGAGTCAGCGTCGTCAGCACGGCAGTATAGTGCGAGCTCCCCGCCGCTGGATCGGAAATCTGTGGGACAACGATGGAATTCATTCCCCATCCGGCTCAGGAATAAAAGCGCTGATGATCTCACCCGGCATGTCCCTTCCGTCAGGGAAAGGAGCAAAACAGATTCGGCTGAGCATGAGCATGAAGCACAGTCGATGGCAACGGGGGAACGTGAAGGGGACGAGAATGAAGAAATCGGCCGTGGCAAGTGCGAACACTTTGATGACGAAGAAGAGGAAGACATGAACCCGGTCGAGTGGATCATGATCACCAGGAGTGACCCTGGGGGAAGTGTACCCCGATGGATGGTGGAGAGAGGAACCCCGAAGAGTATTGTGACGGACGCAGCGAAGTTCGTGAATTGGGCCTGCCAGACGGACGGACTCGAGGATGGACTGAGCAGTGACAAAGGATACGCAACAATAGAGAGCCATAAACCGTCTCCTCGATCGAAAAGTATTACACGTCGGCAGGCATATGGACATCCGAGGGGCGTTGGCGGCCATACAGACGAGAAGAGCTATCAGGCAAGGGATCAACCTGCCAAAACCGCTTCTCGAGCAGAAGAGTACAGGTCAGAGCAGCCTGGCAGTCTCATCTCCAGCGTTGCCAATATGGTCAACACGGGGCTGGAAAAGTACGCACCGCGAGCCGTTCTGGACTACATCCCCGGCTACTTCTCTCGGCCACCGAGTCCCTCCCAGGGCGATAGGGAGCCGGTGAGAGCTGATGAAGACAAAATTTCAGTAACCAGCAGTGATACCTTCACCAGTGCAGGCTCTCACCACGCCCGCTCCGTTGCCGGTGACAGCACATCCGTGAACTCGCTGAATCGTGTTCCTTCCCACACAGTATCGAGCTCTTCAGGGGGCATCACCACTCCCCTCCACGACAACGGTCTCAGCGAACTCAGCGAAGATATCACTCAGATCGGTAAGAAGTTGAATCTGACATCCCAGGAAAAGGCGCTCGCCAAACTGGCATCGCGCAAGCGAGAAATCGAACGCAGGCTGGCGCAAATAAGGGCTGAAGAAGAATCCCTTGGCCTACTCTCAAAAGCAAGAAATGCAGCAGACAGCGAACGGGTGATCACCACCAGCAGCATGGATAATGCTGAGGACGTCAGGGTCGCAGCCGGTAATAAAGGCACCATCAACAAACCTCGCCCAGAGACCCTGAAAGCCCACAAGTCGGCGTCCAACCTGTTCCGCAACGAATCGAAGCTCCTCAAGCAGCTCACCAAGATCGAGGAGCAGCAGCTCAAGGTCGCGTCGAAAATCGAGGCGCGACGGCGCAGGGAGGCGGAACGCAATGAAAAGCTCCGTTCCCGTTTGGAGGTCGAGAGCCTGCGGCGCGAGGTGCAGGGGTTAAAGAAAGAAGTGGAAGAGCTCCGGGGTGAAAGGGAGCACTGGCTTGATCTGATCGGCAGGCTGCAGAGTGAAAACACGAGGCTGGCAGCGCAGAGGAACGGGATGCACAAGGATTGAACGGCAATGGATATACGACGGAGTCGTGGTCGCTCAGTTAGATCTGTCTCGAAGATCTTCGGCTGCTGGTATCATATCATATATTTCTGCACGCACGAGGTATTTTTCCCCCTCCAATCTAACGGACAGCTCTCATTTCTTTCTGGGTTTCCTGGGTACCGTGGATATATGACCAGTTTATTTTGCCCTACATATCATTCTCCGGGATCCTGTCACTCACGGTCCGCCGCAGCTAGCGATATCTCTAAACTGGTCTCATCTACTCACCTGCCTATAGACTCTACTTTGCATCGGTCGACCCTGGACTGGTATTGGATAGGGCATAATGAGGCCACGGCTGTATTTTCATTTTTAAGAATTACGGGTCTACTCCACGCATATGGGGCATCATCATTGGGAAAAGGGATATAGGAATTGGCGGAAACTTTCGAGACATGTTCATTGTATTTTGGACATTTGCATAGTGCACAGATATGCATCTATGTTATCTAATGAAAATCTTCAGACCATGTGTCTAGCTGCCATTTGAGAATGGAACAGGATCCCTTCTCACCAATACAAATAAAGGGGCCATTAGACATGGTCATCTCGGAAAAAGGGGGCCACCTCCTTTGCCGTCCAAGACCCTGAACGCCAATAGTTATCGACGACTCCTCTCGTTGCGAGAAAAGCATCCTTACATTTTGAGGCTTTCGAGCGGCCTTTGTCATCCTTTCCAAAAATTAATCCTCCTCAGATCCCTCAGTCATCCGCAGAAGAGCGAGTTGGATCAGGGCGAGATCGCTGAGTATCGGACTATGGAGAGCTCCGCGCGTCCTTTTCAAGGATAAGATGGGCCCCGGCAGGTTTTTTGCGGATGCGGACGCCATGTCGTGAAATCTTTATAGTCCCCAGTATAGATAAGCCTATGGAGTCATAACTTCAGGTCTGATGGCACGAAGGCCAGAGCTTGGATAGTTCCGTCCGTGTCGAGGTGAAAAAGGAGCACAGACTTCTTTGGGCAATGTCGAAGAAGGCCCATAGTGAAGCAAAAGCCTCGTCCAGACGCGATGTTTTATTCTTGTGGCTAGAACAATATGTTAGAGCCAGCTATTTCGATACAGCAGCATAAAAAAGACTACTCACCTCAGGCGGATTCCCCGCGCCCCGAACCATCTTCTCTATGAACATCGCCCGCACCTTCTCCTTGGGCTCGCCCATCCCGACGGCCATGTAGCTCAGGATCGGCGGGTGTCCGATGTACGAGGCGTAGCTGTCGCGGATGATGTTGGAGGTCCACTCGTACTTGGTCGTGTCGGCGTGGCCCGTGCCGACGTAGCGGGCCTGCAGGGCCTCGAGGTTCTGGAGGGTGCGGAGCTTGTCAGCCATTTTGGATGGCTATGTGTTATGGGTGTATGGAATGCGTAAGGTTGCTGTCGAGGCGTTGAGGATCTCGATGCAGCGTATGTAGGACTTGGTGCTGGAGAGCGTACCTGGAAGGGCTTGCCCATCGGGCCATCACGGACAATCTTGTCACGTGATTCAAATGGTGGCGTTCTCATTGGATGGATCAAGTGGATATCGTGCATGGACGGATTCTATCAACTACGCAGTAATGTCGTCCATAGACATATTTAGAAAAGCTACAAGCTTATGTACATTCTGTGTTTTTGTCTTATCGTTTTGATATAACGCCGTGCTTTGCATAAATACATAGATGGAGGCGTCGCGTCCCCTGGCGTCTCGGATAGCGTCTCTTGTCCATGACCATTTCAATGCGCTCCCCACCCGCTGCAAACCCACGGTCCATCCGGATGGATCGAGGGAATGGGTCCCCATGAGTGGGATTGTAGTTGTTAAAGGTATGTTATTTTATCTTTGATTTGAATCTGGTTTTATGCTATGTGGTTCTGAGGAAAATGGCCTGTTACATGGTGTATAATACTCCCGACATACACCCGACATCCATTATCTTTGCGTGTTTCCAAAGTACAATTTGATTTGAGACTTACATATTCCTGGAAGGTTTCCTTGAAAGACCCTGTATTTTGAGATGTATGATTTTAATTTGCCACTAATTGTCGAGTTTTGCTTATCCGTTGCCTTTTACCTAATAGTATGAGACTAATAGACTATTTCTTACCTGATCCATGAAAAGGAGAAAATACACCTTCAGAGACACTTACCTGTGTGGCTGTTACGTATGTCTCTGGGCCCGTCCATATTGCTTCTATACACAATTTCTCAAAAGGTTGCTGTCTCCTCCAAATCTAACCGTCAAATAATAGCACCGGAGCAAAATGCCTCTCAGCATCTCAGATCCCCCGATGTCGCGGCCTCGTTCTCCACGACTGTCACGCGGAGATCCTCGCCCTCCGCGCGTTCAACTACTGGCTCCTGAAAGAGTGCCGCTCGCTGCTGGATACGGAGACAGTAGCTGAGGATGACGATGTCCCTATTTCTCCGTTTGTTCGGAGAAGAAGACCGTTTGGAAGAAGGAAAGATCTCGATGCCCCGAATTCGAAGGGATCCGGACCATGGCCACCATTCGAGCTCCGTCCCGACATCAAGATCTACATGTACTGCACCTGCGCTCCCTGCGGCGACGCAAGCATGGAGCTGTGCATGGCGGCCCAGGAAGATCCCACGCCGTGGACGGTCCCGTCCAGACCCGACCCTAATACTATTACCGCTACTACTACTAGCACAGACAGCCCGTCGAGTCCGACGGCCAACCTCCTCGACGGCCGCGCGCATTTCTCCCTCCTCGGCGTCGTTCGCCGCAAGCCCGCCCGCGCGGACGCCGAGTCCACCCGCAGCAAGTCTTGCTCGGACAAGCTCGCCCTGCGGCAGGTGACGTCGCTGCTGTCGTACCCGGCCAGCCTGCTGGTCGCGCCGACGGAGAGCGCGTACCTGGCGGGCCTGGTCCTGCCGGAGGAGGAGATCAGTCGGGTGGCGTGCGCGCGGGCGTTCGGGGACGGGGAGACGGGGCGGATGAGGGCGCTGAGGGGGGTAGCCTGGACGACGACAGGTAGTAGTGACGACGAGGAGTCTTGCGGGTATAGATTCCGGACGTTTCAGGTCCTGTCCGTCCCGACGGAGGAAGTGGAAGCGCAGTGGGCCTTCGGGAAGCCGAAAACTACTCCTATTCCTCCTCCTCCTTCTCCCTCTGCGCAAGCGGAAGGAGAAGTGCATGGCAAGGCGCCGCCGCCGAAGAAGAAGAGCAAAACCGGTAACGTGTCTGCTGTGTGGACTGCGGCTCCTTCTTCGTCCCTCAATCACCATTCCGGTGTCCAGAGCAAGTCATCGACGACGGGAGGTCTGCTCGAAGTCATTATCAACGGCGTCAAGCAGGGGAACCGTGCCTCGCCGCCTACGGCGCGAGGCGCTTCTGCTCTCTCGCGGGCGAAGATGTGGGGTCTTCTCCGTGACATTGTTGCACGGTTGTCGCCATTATGCTACAGTGGCAGTGGCAGTGGCCAACCACCACCAGAGTCCACTTCTGATGAACAAGAGACGGTGAGAGAAAACGGAGACGGAGACCTTGAGAACGACGACGCAGTACGTTGGCGGATATTAGAAGCGACGTCTTATGAGCAATTCAAAAGAGCGCCGAAAATGTCTACGGATTTGATACGGTTGCGGGAACAGGCGATGCAAGACGCGAAGCGAGTGCTTCAGGGATGGATACCTAATAGAGGAGATGAAGAGTGGGGAGTGGAAGTCTTAATCGATCCTGAAAAAAAGAAGTCATAGGAATTGATTATTATTTCTGGCAAACATCCTCATATGTGCTACCTTGTATAGATTTTGTTATTAAGAATTATCACAAGAAGACAGGGACTACCTAGTGTAAAGCGTGACGATTAATGCGCATATACATCTCGAACACGTCGTGAGATGGTCACATAAGAGCATTTTTAGATCGCAGAACGATCCTGCGTAGGTACTTCATACAACTCGTCGATGCGGCAAGCCACAGATGGATACCGAATATCCACTGATACGGGTGCCTCCATTGAGAGCCACCGAACCAAACGGAGCAGGGTCAGTAGATCCCTGGGATGATGCGGCTCCGCACCAGAGAGGTGTACCGGTCCCAATCGGCACCATACTTCTTCTTGCACTTCTCCTCGTCTCGTCTCTCGCGGTGGATGAGCAGGACGCCGAAGTAGACGAGGAAGAAATAGGTGAAGATCATACCCCAGCCACGGACCTCTGGCGTCTGCACAGCCTGCTTCTGCACATCACCGGTGGTGGAATCAACCGTCTTCAGAATCACGTATCCCGCAACGCCTGTCGGGAGGCAGTATGCCCACGACATGATCCAGTCACCGAGGTAGTTGATGTGGCGCGCACAGCCCCACCAGCCAGAAGTGATCAGCTTGGAGCCAGTAGCCGTCTCGATGTACTTGAGGTGCTTCACGCGGGGATCGTTGGGGTTCGTGCGGAAACGGTTCTTCTGGTTGTTGGCACCGCGGAAAATGTAGTAACCTACACCAGAGACACCCAGCACGGCTGCGATGCCGTAGAGGCCCAGCTCGAGCGGGAAAACAGCAAGATATCTGGTCTGAACGGAATAGAGGAAGGGGACCCAGACGAGGTCACCGAAAGCAAGCATGAACCCAAACCCGTCCATGATGACATCCATCGTCGTCAGGAGAGCCGGCTCCATGTACAGTGCGTCCAGGACGTAGAATGTCTGGAAGACGGTAACGAGGATGATAGAATCCGTGATGTAGCCATATGTCCTATACTGATGCGCCACATTGGACAGGTTCAGAATCACCCAGCCCAGCAGACCCGGTCGCATCTCGCAGAATACCCCGATATCGATCGTCCGCGAAGTCTCGCTGACGAAGGGAATGGGCAGTTCCACACGTGGGTTGAGCTCGCGGCCGATAAAGAAATCGTAGAGAACATTGCCCGTGTGACCACCAGGAGCCAGCTCGCGGAGTTCCGGGTTCGGCTGGCCAGGTGCAGGGACCGAAAAGCTCTTCACGTACACATAGATCGAGATGACAATGGAAATGAGCAAGTTCGCAGTAATCACCTGCAGATAGTTGTCCCACAGGAAGGTCCACAGAGGGAATTCCACACCGTATATATAAGTGCCCACCGCACATCCCGCGAGTATCAAAACAGCCGAGAGGAATGCTGCGGCCCAAGTGTCAGTTATAACCATCGGATGCTTGCTGGACAGGGACCGTACAGTTGAACTTGTATTTGAGCCTTCCGCCGCAGGCCAAAACCACGCCCTCGACCTCCTCGCCTGGCAAGAAAATCTGCATGACAAGGCTAAGGAAATAGTATGCCAGCACCCAAAGAGTGACTCGCGTGTCATATAGCGCCTTGATGCCCTCCTCTGGCCATCCAATCTCAGATCTCAACTTCTCGATGGTTAAGGTGGAAGGGTGCAGGAGAGACGGCGCGGGGCAGCCTGAGATGTCATTGCAGAAGAAGGCAAGGCAGTAGATGAGCACCGGGAGACCGAAGACGATTCCAAACGCGCCTATTCTGCAGAGATGCGTGAGCGACAGGTCAATGTGTAAGAATTGCTTCACGACACGTACGGCCCTCCGAATTCGTATCCACGCTTCTCCGGGACAGGCTGTATGGGGACTTTTCGATCGTCATCTTTCTTCGACGCCATCCTGACAGAACAAGACGGCAAACCGCGCAAACTGGATGGAGGAAGAGTGGAGAGTCGGAGGAATAGGTCGAGAGTGCGGGCTCAGCGGATGAGCAAGTCGTTCCTCATACGCAAACGTGCAGGCAGAAAATTGAAAAGAAAGTCGGAGGCCCGCGGGTCCGAATGGGATTCTCCAGATATATAAACTATTTCAGAGCACGGCAGGCCGGGACTCGGAGAGTGGGCGCCCGAGATGGCATGAGCAGAAGAGGTGTACAGAAGACACGAAGCGCTGGATGCGCCGGCGTCCGCGGGGCCCGGCCGCGAGCCTGGAGTTGGGGCCGAGCCGCAGCTCCAGGCGGTTCCTGCTGCGGACGGGGAACCCCTGGGCTCTCCGCGCCGTCAGCTTCAGGTCGAGACGATACATCCAGGCCGATACCTCTTCTCACGCTCCGTCCTCCGTCCAGATACACGCCCGCTCTGGGGTCTCTGGAGCCCCCCTTTCTTTCCTGTTCCCTGTGCTCTCCTCCGTCATTTCCAGCATTATCAGCATTAGTTCTGGGATTCCCCGCAGTCATTAAGAAAGCTCCATTCGGCATCCTCTCCATCTCCGACGCTCCGCAGCCATGCAGCTGCGCGCCAGCCTCCTCGCTCTCCTCCAACTGCTCCTCCTCTCGTCTTCTCCTCCCGCCAGCGCTGCCCCGGACAGCTCCTCGAGTCCCAGACCTGCCGATAAACCTTGCACGGCCCGGTCTCCGACAACCGGGCTATACTTCGACCTCAATGCGATCTCTCTGTCCCCGCCGGACACAAAGGACGGAGGCAAGGCCCGCAAGGACGTTAGGACGGAAAGCTGGCACGCGAAGGGCCATGATTATCCCGCCAATTTCACCGTGAACATCTGCGCGCCCGTCATCGAGAGTTTGACGGATGTCGTCGGTGTCGAGAAGTCGAGATGGCAGAATGTCAGTGCTTACTACGAGCTGGACGGGAAGATATACTCGATAGGGTATGCCAGAACGGGACATTGCCTTCTCCCTTGCCTCCACGAGGTTTCCGCTCCTTTGTGACTGGCTGCCTAAAGCTTATTCATTGCCATGCAGCGAACAAGCTTCCCAGCCCATCTTCCGGGGCCGGAAACTCGTCCTGAACTATACGAACGGCTCTCCCTGCCCATCCAGTGCCGACGAGTCATCCTTGCATCCAAGGAACATCCTCGGTGGCGATGAAGACCGCGATCGGAGCAATTCACGAACCAAGTCTACCATCATGTCTTTCCTCTGCGACCGCGATCCGATGGCTCCCCAGGCGACCGTGTCCTTCGTCGGTACGATGGATTCTTGCACATACTTCTTCGAGGTGCGGACTCCTGCCGCTTGTGGAGGTGTCGCCACTGGTCCTGGGGGAGGTTTGGGACCGGCGGGCGTTTTCGGCGTGATGTGAGTTTACTGTCCTGGCCTTTTTCTTTTTTTTTTTAAAAAAAAGGCCGCTCTACAGAAGAACTCAAGATTGACTGATCTGTGGCTAGTGCCCTGATCGCTATTGCGGCATACCTCATCGGTGGCTGCGCATACCAGCGGACCGTCATGCATCAGCGAGGATGGAGACAGTGCCCGAACTACAGCCTTTGGGCGGGCATGTTCGGATTCATAAAGGTAAGCATACAATCGTTAGTCTCAGTGCTGCTGTTTCCATTCAGCATCTGCCGTGGTCGAGTTCGATACACATCCGATAAAGGCACGTTGCCTGTTTCAAGACTGGATTAATTTCACATTCCGGCTGGTCTGGAACGTGACAGAAGACGGAATGCCAATACGGGGTTTTGAATTCATTCGAAGTGGACATTCATTTATAGACTTCTAGTCAGCTTTGGCATTGGTATACCCCTGTTTTGGACCGAGTGTTCGTTAGCCATATCAGCCAGCTTGCTTTGTCCCCAGAATTTTGCCACTGCGTTAGGAACACAATTTAGTTTGTTTTGTCTTATTCAGTAAAGCTCTCCCAGCATCCTTCCATCAGTCTTTCCTTTTTGTCCTCACGTCCCTTCAGTCACACTGTTTCAGCAAAATGAAACAATCAAAAGCTGACCATATTCCCCTTTTTTCCCCCTCGGGAACGAAAACACACAGGACATGACCATCATCCTCTTCTCTTCCCTGACCCGCCTCTTACGCCTGGACCGCATAGCGATCCGCCGGCGTGGGTACTCACACGTCGACACCGGCACCGGCACCGCAGGCGCGCAGCACCGCGGAGGCCTCATCGGCGCGATCGGCGGGCGCGGCGGACGAGCGGCCCGCGACGTGGACGCGGAGAACCGACTGATCGACCAGCTGGATGAGGAGTGGGACGAGGATTGATCTTCATTCATTCCTTCTTTCATTGACTGAGCGATATTCGAATTGAATGGAATTGAAGTGCATGCCGCCTCCGATATCACGTACGCAGTACGACTGATTACTGATTATTCGATACGAGTCTTACGTTTGAACGTTTTCTGGAGCCCTTTCTGTGGTTGGATCGGATCGGATTGGATTGGTTAGGGGTGAGACATGCTGCGTTGGCATTATCATATATATACCTTAGGTACCTACCTAGTACCTACCTCCCTAGGTACATACCTTAGGGGAAAAGGAGGCAATATGAACAAATATCCATGGATACTCGCCGAGGTGCTCGATAAATTGATGGCCAGTAACTCCGTACCTAGGTACATTGATGGGAGGTTTAAAAAAAATCCATGGTGTTTTGTTCATCTCTTTTAAAATTTATTTATCAGACGCATAGCGAAAGACGCATGCAACCACCAAAGCACTAGTGGTCTAGTGGTAGAATTCATCGTTGCCATCGATGAGGCCCGCGTTCGATTCGCGGCTAGTGCAAGTGGGAACCACCACCCCATTTGCGGGTGGTTCTTTTCTTCTCCTGCTGCCCCCTTTGGGCCTGCAACCCTTTTTGTCTCTTACCACTCCTCTCCTTTACCTTGAAGAAGCATCGTCACATTGGTCATTATCAATCAGCATTAATCTTTTTTTAAAAAAAGAAAGTCTAACCTTGGCCTTGAGACTCTGTCCATGGAATATACCATTGCTATCGGTATGATAATAAATAAATATACAATTAACACCACATATACACCCTGCTATCCTATCCCACTTACTTTTTATTCTCTGACCAGCGAACAAGTGAGCTCCAGAATAACCAAGTACATTACATTACATAAATAGGATTCAGAAAGGAAGGACAAAACAAATGAATGGACACCATTTCCCTTTTTATTTCACCTCGCAAAACCATTAGCTAGCTTTCCTTCCTCATACCCATGTCCATGTACACGTAAACATTTGCCAGCCTCATTTGTCCACGTCGTTCACAACCAAGCGGAACCCAAAGCGAGTGCTTGTTTTTGTCGGATCCATAATGTAAAAACTAGAAAAATAAAAAAAAAAAAAAGTACAGTACAACGCACAGGGAAACAATCCTTGAACCAAATGTAGAAATATGATATGATAGATTCAGCCTGTGTCACTCACTCACTCGCTCACTCACTAGGTATAAGTCATGGATAACATGAATGAGGTACATGGACACATGAGCACATGGATATGTGGACACATATATAAAATATATAGATTAAAGAATACACAGAGGTAGAGACCTGATATACATAGATAGATAGACGGGGAAAAAGAAACTCCAACCTCGAACCAAAAACCCTCTAACGCACCGGTCCCCCCGCTCTAGCCATCCTTTTGTTTGTTTCCAAGCAATGAGATTCGTTCCGTGCGCCACTACGCTTGCCGTTGTTCGGTCGTTTCAGCTCACTACACCCGTTCATGCTCCGATGTGATGCGATGCCTAGCCTGACGTCCCCATCCCCGTCATCCCGAGGTTAAAGGGGTTCATCATGTTTCCTCCGGAGCCGCCGCCGCCGAATGTGCCTGCGCCCGTGCTGCCGGTTCCGCCAGGTGTCTGTTGTTGTGGTGTCTGGTTCGGCTGCGTGTTGGGATCCAGGCCGAATCCGGAGCCTACCGGGTCGAGGTTGAACGGCAAGAACCAGGCGCTTGGCTGGAAGAATTCGCCTGTCCCGGCCGGGTGGCTAAAGTCGAACTGGTCAGGCCAGAGTGAGGTGCCGTTCTGGGGATGTCCTTGTGCACCGTTGGCCGGCATGGAGAGGTTGGCGTTGAGCGTCGAGTTAGGATCGACACCGGCGTAGGCGCCGTACACAAACTGCCGATCCAGCTGCGGGAGGTGGTCGGTCGTCCAACCGAAGTCGAACGGTGCCGGCTCGTAGGATTGAGGGCGGTTCTGAGGGTACATGGACGACGGATCGTTGAGGTGGGAGAAATCTCGCGTCGTGGCTGCGCCCATGACCCCGTGTGCGTTGGCCATGGACATATCCATCATTTGCTGCTGCTGCGGCGGCGGCGGCGGCGGCGGCGGCTGCTGCTCTTGCGGGGATTGTTCAAAGATTGCTGTGTTGTTCTGCGGCATCATGCGCGATTGAGACTGGACATCTTTCGCGTTTCTCCTTTGCTGCTTGCGAGGCACCTCGGGTCTCTGTGCGGGAGACAAGCTGGCAAAGAACTCTTCCACACTCTGAAGGTCGGGCTGCTGGCCCATGACCGCATCGTCGCCCGTCGCTTTCTTGACATTCGTATCTGGATCTTCCCAATGTGTCTTTGAGACACCGTGAGGGTATTTGTCGAACCAATCGCCGTACTGGAACATCGGCGCGGGTTGGCCGTCCTGGCTCGCATGGGGGCCCTTGATCGCAGCATCTGCGAACTGCCGGTACCGTTCCTTGGCGCTCTCGACCATGTAATGGAACATGCCCCAGTACCTTTTCATCTTATTGAGGTACCGGTATGTGTGTCGTAGGTTCTCCTTCGATCTCGCTTCCAGCTGCGCATTCTTGGAGAAGATCCCCCATATGTGCACTGTACTGGCCGTGTATGCACAGTAGCCCGCGAAGGGCACCGTGAGTAGATACCCCGAAGCACGATCGATCAGCATGGAGATGTGATGGGCTGCCTCCACTGCCGCACGACCAGCGTCGCTGAGGAAGGATCTGGGCATGTCCTTCGGCGGCCGTCCTCCCGGCGACAGTGGAATGGCGAACTGGTTCAGGAAGAGCATGTTTTGATGGATGATGATGTGTAGGAAGAGGAACTGATTCGCGATCTTTTCGGCGGCGTGGTTTTGGAGGTTTTCATGGGTGAACGTCAGGGAAGGTGGTAGGGATGCGGAGAATTCCTCGATCTGCCGTTTGAGGCGCGAGTAGCCGGATTCTGGAGACCATAACGGATGGGGGTCCTTCTTCTTCCCACCCAAGTTGAGGTAATCGACGATCCGACCCCACAGCATGATGGCTCGGATGATGTAGGCAGATACGCCCATGTTGTCCTTGGGATTGGACAGTTGGCCCATGCCCTCCGGAACGGGATTGGGGACGTTCCCCTCCAGATCCTCCGTTGGCCCAGGTATCTCCATCTGGAAGTGAGACTCCTTGATGGGAAGCTGTATCTGCAGGAACTTCTCGTTGCCGATCGGCGGGCGCTGGCTCCCAGATGAGTTGTACCGGTCCATCAACACGCAGGCCCACATCGTACGCCTCCTGATCTCGCGGTCCGTGAAACTGAGTTGGGAGCCCTTGCCGTTCTGCCCCAGAGGGTCGTAATCGAGCTCCCTGTGCAGTTGCAATGCATACGCCATCCTCAAGGCCTGTCCACCGAACGACCAACTTCGCCCACCGTGACAGGTTCCAAATTCGTGCAGTCCCAAGAGCAGGAAGACGGTGAGAATCGTGATGTTCGGCTCATCATGTCGCCTCAATGCTATCTGCGCCGCCGGAGTGGCCCAATTTTCGCCGCGCAGGAAGGCAGGTTCCGAGTTTAACTGCGGATGGGTCGAGAAGCGGGCAGAGACGGCGCAGACCGCCAGAATCAGGACCGGAGGGACGGTGCCGGCTTTGAGTCTCCGCATGAAGCTCGGTTTGTGCAAGAGGAGATAGGACTGCCCGTACACGCAGTCGAAGAACACCTCGGCGAGGTGCTCCTGGATCTCCATCGGGGGCAGGAACTCCGCTCCCTCGGTCAACAGGCTGGACTTCTCTTCCGCCTTGCCTCCACGGTTCGCGGAGAAAACCTCTGGCGGCGGGTTTCGACCGATCCGGGTCCATTCCTCCAGCTCCGCCGCGAACGCTTCGTCCGCGGACCGCTTCTTCTGGGCCGCGGACCTGGGAGCCTTGGGGGCCTGCCCCGGGACCGCGGGCCTCACGCACGCTCTCCCGATGGCCGCCATGTCTCTGGGTTCGTCCTTGGGAATGGCCTTGATGACTCTCTCCTCCATCCGCTTCAACCGCTTGTCCAGCATGGCCATGTAATCCGTGCGGGGAGCGGCCTTCCTCGTCGTGACCTTGTAGACGCAGGGGATGCGGGACCGGAAGCAATGCTTGCACGCTGGCTTCTCTCCAGAGCATCGGATCTTCTTGCGTCTGCACGCGATGCAGGCGAGAGGCAGCCGCTTTCGCTCCTTGCCGGCCTTGGTCTTCAGTTCGCTCCATGGCGGCGGTTTCTCCTTCTCCGGTTCCTTGTTCTGAGCGTTTCCGTCGTCTCTGGCTTCGGACGCCTTTTCGGTTCCTGGCGCAGCAGCAGGACACGCGGCCTGATCGGCGGGTGCCTGCGCGCCTCCGCACCGTGCAGAGCCGGTCTGGCTGGCCGCATTGACGTCGGGGAGGGCTGGATTGTCCTGCCCGGGGGGCGCAGCGGGGGCAGCCCCCAAGGCGGGCTCGGATCCGGGGTGTATCATAACGGGGCCGGAGAGGCCAGTCGCATCAGACGGGGGTGCCGCAAGGAGGTAATCCGATGCATCGTTCGCGCCCGAGGGACGGGGGAGGTCGTGCAAGGCGCGCAGCTGCCCGGGCGAGCCGGGGTGGAAGGGCAGAGGGAAATCTGGGGAAAAGGGAGAGGCCGAAGAAGAAGACGAAGCTGAGGCAGGTGGATATGGGGAAAGGGCTGGCGGTGGTGGCTTGGCGCCGGCGTCGGCCATGCTGGTGGGGGAGGCAGACGGTGCTTGGCTGGGAGGGGCCGACCTTCGTGTAGGCGCAGAAAAAAGAAAGAGGAAACTTGAGAAATATTAATTAAGAACGGACGACGACGCTGCTCGGGCGAGAGAGCGCGTCTGGACGGGGCGGAGCGCCTGGTGCTCAGTGCGGCCGTTGCAGAGTATAAGAGCTGTCCGGTATCTTAATGGTCGGTCTGAGAGGCTCGGGCTCCGGCGCACTCGGCCAACCCCCGCGTCTGGGCACGTCGGGAGGATCCATGGATAGGATACCATGGACTCTGTGCATGTTCCTACGGCGGACGAGGGACGGGATGCCCCAGCACCGCTGATTTCTGTCATCGACGATCCCGTCGAGACCTGGAGCTGTAGGGGAGAGTCGGAAGGGCAGACGCGCACACCGCAAGGCGTCGGGGTCGCGACTGCGTAGGCGCGGATCGGCCGTCGTGGCGCGGCCGGCGGGGGGCGTCGTGCGGGGAAGCTGGGCAGACAAAGGCACGCCCTCGAGACCCCCTGCAGACACCTGTCAACACAGAGAGCACGGAGGATGGCACAGTCGAGCATGTCCAGCAACATGTTCCAGCAGAGCAAGATGATCAACCGCCATGTGCAGCGCCCACGGGGACCACCGCGCAGCAGGACGTTGGAGACGGTCGCCACGCCGCGTGTGGGGAGAGCACGAGATGCACCGGGCGGAGAGAGCCAGACATCGATTTGCGATTATTCTGCTCCCCCGGTCGCCACGCCGGCCTAAGCCAGTCAGATGCCAGTGATATGTGAGCTTCTGCGCGTCTCCTTATACGTTCCATCATTATTCCATCGCTAAAAAAAAAATTCTGCACAGTGCCTCCCCTAGCGACCTCCCACGGCCCCGCAGGACCCCGAGGGTCGGGCTTTATGCCCGCAGACACGACCAACCATCTCGTCCCCTCGACTGCTGCTGATGCCGTCTGCTGAAGAATCTCGTATAGACTCGTTGCGTGTCCTGCTGCATGGATCCGGAACACACCCCAGTTGGATTGCGGGGGACTCCCTGCCAAGCCCGCTGCGGGAACTTTGTTTTTCTTGCTCCGTCCTGTCGTCCCTGCAGTTCTCTTATGTAACCTTCCCCCTTCGACTAATAAAATATATGAAGAGACTTGACAAATGCAGAGTCTTCCGGCGGCGTGGTCATACAAGATACGATTATTAATAATCACAATGCTTTTTTTCTTTGCTTCCGCTCGCATCCGCAGCGACATCTATGTACACAAAAAGTCCACAGTGGGCGAGATGGTCCGATGGTGCAAATCGTCAAAACGCTTCCGCTTGTATATGATTTCGCCATCATGAGCATGTGTTTACGGCTGCAGAAGGCGTCGCCGCTGATACTGTATGCAGAAGGAATCGGCACCGAAAACGTTGCTATGGAAAGGAAATGGAACAAAGATCAGAGCTATAGGCCAAAGGGGTCTGTCCAGATCCCTTTCCCCAAATGATCAACCGGAACGGTTCAGAAGGGACCGTACACTTAGAATCAGAAAACGCTTTGCAGCAATGCCGTTCAAATCCAATCGCATCCATGGCCTGGAAGCCCAGTGCCAGCCATCGCCATTCTCCAGAGACTTCCCCTACCAGACGTTGGGCACAACGTGCAACTCTTATTTCTGTCGATTGGCCCGTCATTAACTTGTTACGTTGATGACGAGCGTCACGCCGACTTTGTTCTGCCATGTCTGGCCCGCGGTGTTGCAGTTTCGAGGGCGCTCAGGATCTCCTGGCCAAGGATGTAGATGTTGTAGCTCGGGAAGACGATCCAGAGGCCGCTGTTGGAAGTGGTCAGTCGCTGGGCAAAACGAGCAATCCGCAGAGAGTTGCGGGGAGACATATATAGGATTATTGCAAACAAGTTCCGCAGTGAAAACAGGAGGCCCACTTACTTTGGTATAATCCAGTACAGGATCAAGGTACCAAGACTGTTATGGCCAATGTTTTCGAACCCGGAATAAACCTCGTTCAGCCCTGAGCAGCTTAGCAAGACTCTTTCCAAGTATGGGAACCAACGAAAGCGCGCAGACTGCTACTCACAGTACAGAAGCGTCTTGCTGACAGTCATGACAGAAGCGCTGTACGCGACGAGCAGCGCGGCCGCTCCAATCCGTCCCGGGACGACCTTCTCCTCCTTCAGGAACCACACGAGCCCCTTGCGCCCTCGCTTCTGGGACGCGCGACCGGTGAGGGTCGTCGCGGTTCCGTACTCGTACACCACGTACAGGTAGAACAGATAGGCCGCGGTCTCGACGAGGTTCATGACCGTCTGCGCGGCCGTGAAGCCGTTCCGCGCGTTGAACGCCGGCCAGCCGTAGATGTAGTCGACGGTGCCGTAGAGCGCGTAGGGCGTCCAGATGGGCGAGTGCAGCTTGCCGCCGGGCATGCTATGCGGCCGCAGCAGCACGTAGCCCGCGTCCCAGATGACGAGCGGGATCGAAAGGACCAGCCAAAACGTCATCGCAGTGTTCGGGGTATGCACCCACCGGCGAGGGCTGGTGCCGGCGGTAGCGGGAGGTGGACTTGCCCGCGAGACATTTGGATTCGTAGTAGTAGCAGTAGTGGTGGTAGTCGGTGTTGTCCCAGGAGGAGGGAAGTCTTCGGGATGATGTCGCGTGGAGACCATCGCTGTTGTTTATAAAAATGGTATCCGATACTGTCGGAGCAATTGGAGATCAAAACGGATGGGATGATAATGGTAATGCAACAGCGTAAATCAGATAACCGCGCGCATCTAGGATGAAAGAGTTGGCGTTTCTTCCCCGCGCCGTGAGCGATGCAAAGAGGCACGATCTGGGGGAGCTAGAGGCGATGCTTAGGAGGCGGCGGCGCTGGGGCGGCCGGTGACGTCGGTCTAGGCGAACCCTCTCCTTCAAGTTTCCACGATGTGAGTGTCGTTTGCGGGCGCGGGTGCGGCAAACCCGCTGCCAGTCAGTTGCTTTCCTCGATAGCACTGGGTGAGCAGTAAAGAACGACAAGGGACGAAAAAAGAGGCCAGGAGCTCTGTACTACTAAACCGAGGCGCGGTTTCAGTGCGGGTCCCAATTTTACAATACGTACTCCGTACTGTACGAGAGTCATCATACCAGGCAAGACGACCGAAGCTACTATCCATGATGCCATTCTCGGACATATCCATGGAGAAAGACGTTCCATCATGTGCAGCAGAATGCTGTAGAGCTGCAGGCGCGGACCGTTTTTGCCATTTACGGAGAGATTGTCGCTGTTTAATTCTATTTATCCGGACCTCATATGCGGGTCGCCTATTGTCACGTGCTGGACGATCCACCCAAATCGCAGGTTCAAGAGGCGTCGAAGTTCACCAATCTTGGAACTATACTAGACAAGCAGTGGAATGCATACAAGCAACTTCCACTGGACGGCTACTTACCGTATCCCAAAGGCCAAGGTGTGAATAGCGCGCGAAAGCCACTTGTGCGACTCCTAATGTACAGCACTTGATGAGGTCCATGACCAATTACCAATCTTCTCACAGGGTTTTGGCATCATATTATCAGCATGCTCTTGCAGATAAGCGATGAAGCCCGAAAGTGATCAAAAGGTCAAACATCAAACACCTTCTTCCTGTCAATTCTCCCTTCTAACCTGATCACAGAAGTTGGATCGGCTCGCCAGAGTCCGGGAAAACCAGAGAAAATGCCGTGCGAGGAGGCAGGAATATATCCAAGACCTCGAGCGCCAACTGGCAGTCTACAAAGCTGAGGCGCATCAGAAAGATATCGAGCACAGACTAGCAATTCAGAAGCTACAGGCTGAAAACGCCAAATTGCGATATCTGCTGTCTTGCCTGGGCATGCCTGCTAGCGCCATCGATGAATATCTGCAGGGACACACCAATCCAGTCGTGACGCAGAAAGTGGCCATTCCAGCTCTGCGACGACCTGAACGGCCGTTGGAAGCAGACTGCAGGGAAAGAAAGCCTTCTCACGGCTCGTCTGTTGAAGAATCTGATTCGAAGTGCCAACCTGATGCCCAGTACCGGGTTGCTGAGTCGACAAGTCCGAAACAGTTCACCACCGACACCAGCTCCGCAGCAGGATCTGAGTTCGACCGGGACAAATCTCACCAGACCTCGGCCGAATCGGAGATTTCATCTAACATTGAAGCAGTCTGTGGCTGCTTATCTGGCAATGAGGATGACGAATCGTGGCCCGCTGACTTGAGCGGTCTCAACACGACCCTGTGCGCAATAGCTGCAGAGCTAATTCATCAGTACAACACGCGAGGTCTCGATCTTACAGAAATAAGAGACAAGCTTCGGGCTGGTTTCCGAAGAGGAAGGTCGGCCGCTGAAGGCTGTAGGGTTGAGAATCAAGTTCTCTTCGAGGTATTGAATGAGATCAGCAGCAATCTATCGTGATGTTCTATCTAGGGTCTATCACAATTAAGCGACAAAGCGATATCTATCGACAAGTTAAAATTATGTTTGCAAGGTCGAAGACTTCCATTGTCTCCTGTTGCCAATCCACTTGACGATGTACACTAAACCCAGAAGCACAGGGACTTCGACAAGTGGACCGACTGTCGCCGCCAGGGCTTGATCACTGTCCACTCCAAATGTAGCTATTGCCACGGCAATCGCAAGTTCGAAGTTGTTGCTCGCGGCCGTGAAGCTTTGGGTGCACGAGAGCTCATATCCGAACCCAACACGGTGGGTCACCAGCAAGGTGACCACGAACATGGCAACGAAATATACGATCATCGGGGCTGCTACCCGTATCACGGAGACAATCTGATGCACAACCTGCCTGCCCTGCGAGGCGAAGAGGACGAGGATGGTGAAAAGCAATCCAATCAGCGAGAGCGGCCCGATCCATTTCAGAAACTTCTTCTGGTACCACTCTGCGCCAACTAGATTCCTCAAGGTGAAGCGGGTTATGACCGCCGCTCCTAGCGGGATGCCAAGGAAGACACCGACGCTTTTAGCAGCCATCGAGTACTCGAACCTCGTACTCTCATCCGAACCGCCTATCACCCGAATGAAGAAAGTAGCCATTGGTGCGAACAGGACCATCTGCAGGATGGAATTGATGGCAACGAGGATTGCGCAGTATTGACCGTGCCCGCCTGCTAGGCCATTCCAAATCATCACCTGGGAGGATGTCAGGTTCAGGGTGCCAAAAGGGCACCTTGGGGAACCGGGAAATGAAGCTTACCATTGCGATGCACCTGGCGATACCAACAAGAATGAGACCTTCCCTCAGCCCCCTCTCGTCCGGGAGAAATGCCCACGCCAAGCCGAGCTACCGGATTGTCAGTTATAAGTTGTCGAACTATGCTCGGGACATGGAGACTGGAACTGGTCACATACCATAAAAAATGGGGCGAGAAGCCAGTTTACCACGATACTGAATAGGATCTGTAACCAGAGAGCCCTCTCACGAAGTGTTATATGCAACGTCTCATACCGAACATTGCACAGGATCGGATACATCATCAAAAGTAGACCGATAGCTTAAGAACATCCCATCAGCCATCAGCATCTTAGGAACTATCGACAGATCCAATTCAGATCATAGTCTCAAGAGACTTGGGACAAATACTTACCAATCGGCACAGAAACTCCTACGAATGCTCCCTTCTGTAGCGCCGGGCCCGTGTTGGGCACGAAGTTCCCGAGAATCATCCCGACCGCCATGGCGAGGAAGATCCAGACCGCAAGAAACCGGTCCAGGATCCCTAGCCTCTTGAAGGCAGAAACATGCTTGACCTTCTCGTCCTCGTTGCCACAGCCATTGTCGTCACAGCTGGTATCACGTTCTCGTCCAGCTTCAGCGACTGGCGCGTTGCATGACTCTAGGTCGTGGTTCGCAGCGTTCTGAGGACTTTGGGCGGTCTTTTCGTCCGCTGTAGCAATTCCCATTGTTTTTTTTTTTTGGTTGCGGATGAGAGGATCGAATTTTTTTTTCCCTCTCTTTCACCTCTTTCAATTCCGCCTCGTATAGGGCAGTATAATAATAAATCTCGGTGTTAGTTCCCTGGACGTATCCGACGACCGGAGCTCAGTGATAAGGAAAATCTTCGTGGCGTATCACAGGATTAAGTAATTGTTGATAAGCTGTTCTGTTTCCAGTAATGCATACGCCGAAGCGCTCGACAGATATGACAGTAGCAACTTCTTTTAAAAAAAAGGATTTAGAAGTCCACATGGGAACAGTACTCTTGCGATATATACTGCCCCGTACGTTGCTGATGATATCTAGGGCTTCTCCAACGTACGGGACCAGAAAAAGTCCGTGCTTTCTGGCGGCAGCCAATAGGCGTTCAGCAGTGACATATCACGGTTCACGTGTCAGATGCTTTTTCGCTTTTCTTCCCCACACTCTTTGAGGACGACATGTGGAAGCTAGAACGCGTGTCTAGAATGCGGAACTGGATGGGATCTTTTGTTTAGACTACTACCACTGAATTCCATTGAATCCACGTTTTTGACTGGGCCGTGGATGAGCATCATTACTGTCTGAGAGTTGCAGTCAAGGTCCCGCATGGAATCAACAAGGGCATTCTGCCACAGGCCCTAAAGCTTCGCGGTCTGCAGGTTGTACGGAGTAGAACTAGAAGATCTTGAGGCTTCGTCCGGTTTCTCGATAGCATACAGTCCGTGCCTAGGAGCCCCTGTCTGGGGGCCTGCCTACATGAAGGCAGGCAGGTAGGCACCTCGACATCTGCATTATGATAGCTGTCTGGCTTCCTAGATTTGATGTTAAGCCGTTCAGCTGTGTAGGAGACAGCAAAGTCAGAGCCTTATGGTCAGGTTCAGACTAATGTTGGTGGCTTCCCTTCAATTAAACATCTCACCATGTCCTGAGTGGAACAAATGTGACACCACGCCTGAGTGGTTAAGGGGGTGAGATTTGAAGCCATGTGGTACAATACACATAGGTAGATTGTGTTGATATCTTGACTTCAGTCGCGAAGAAATCCTGCTTGTTAGAATTTCTTTTTCCTTCACCACCAGCAGTGGTCTTCTCACCCTCATCCCATTCATGATCGGAGCAGCACAAGTTTCAGGTATTTTTTTTAAGTAGGTATCCTAGAACCTTCTCAATGGATGAGCAGAATATACTCAGCCATTGGTGAAAACCATCTATCTGAAAAGCCTTGTGCCTCGTCGGATAATAATATTGCATATTGACAGTTACGCTAATGTAGGCCTAAGCATTTCGATCTATTGTACAGTACAGTACCCTCAATTTCGTGACAAGTGCTTGTGAGCTGTGTAATGATACATCCATGAATGGTAAAGTCCAGCCTTCCCTGAGAATACAAACATGACTGTAACATAGGGTGCCATCACAGTATTCATTTCAGCGGCTTGAGACGGTTCACGTATGATTCATTGGCACCTTTAGGAACCGACGAACCCGGGATGCAACCGAGGAATGCAGTCAGCTGTTCCACAATCCGAGTCGCTTCCTCACATTCTGTGCCGCCGCAGATCTTCAGAGCCGGATATACGTCCGGGCTCAATCCTGCAGCAGCCGCCACAAGCCTTCTCGTCTTCTCAGTCCAACGGTATTATTGCGTCCCGGCTCAGAACGATCGTTGCGGCGATTCTTGACATGGAAGATGAAATAGGTCATTTTGGCTGCTTCGGGTAAGAAGGTCCGGAAGAGTTCATGGGATGGAACATTGCTGCTCCTCGACGAAAGGCTTATTCCGGGGTCTTCTTCTCATCTGGTTCGTTAACCAGCCTCACAAAATGATTAAAGAGAACGCCAATCCGGTATCCCATAATGTCGCCATATCTTTGTCTGTTCCCGTACACGTCGAGATCTCCATTGCTGAGTCCTCTCTCGACAACGAACGCACAAAGTCAGCGAGTTTGATTGGACCACAGTAGGTGGCGCATGTTTTGAGTCCTTGAGCAGGACCTCGTCGAACGAGAACATTAAAATGAGAGACGCAACGATCTTCCTCCAATGTCTCCAGCATTGATCGTCCCCTCAAATGGAATGATTGAGAAACTCCTTGACCACATCCAAATGCGTTTTGGGTTCTAGAATCAGTCGCACCGACATATAAATAGGTGAGAATTGGCTCGCTTGGCTGAAGGGTTCGCATCATATCACGAGTCTCGTTGATATGCACGATATATCGCAAATATCCGGAAACGACTTCTTCTGCCAAAGAAAAATTAGCCGATAGAACAAAAGTGAGGGTACACAAGTTCCACCCTTATCGCGAAGTTTTTGCTCAGCCGGTTGCATAACTTCTCTACGCTCTTGTATTTTCAGCAAGGCTCCCAGACTGGTCCCAAAACAGAAAAAGGTGCGTCACTGTTTTCTTCGCCCGAACCTTCTCCAGATGGGTTGCCTTATTGACTTTCCGGTTCTCTGTTGGATGAATCGGCGAAAATATCTATTTTATTCAAAGGTATATAGACGGGAGGGAACAATTTCCTGGGCTCTTGTGAAGTCAGAGATTCCTGGCTAGGATCCGAGTGACAGTAGTCGGCATAAGTGAATAAGCTGGAAGTAATTATATATGGACAGTAGCATGGAACAAAAACTGAGAAAGCAGTTATAATGTTTTCAATCTGAGATAAATTCACAAGATTTATAGATCAGCATGTAGAGCACTGGAACCAAAATGTCAAATCTCGAGAATATAATTACGTCAGCTAAACTACAAGTATGATTTTTTTTTTTAGAAAAATAAGCCAACAATAAAACCTCAAAGAAATGCTTTACAGAAATGAGATCTGTTAACCAAGAAGGGAAATAAAAAGCACAAGACCATTTTGAGGAGGTCCAAGAAGAGTCACAATGCAAGTCGTCTCACAGACAGAAAACCAGGGGGGAGGGGGAATCGATATTCCTTACGCGTTCTGCATACTGCTTAAGATGAATGCCCCGCGATTCCAAAATAAATTATCAAGATCTTACCTTAAAAACACTACCGACTGATGGGGAAAGATGTCACGGTCTTTTTTTTGTCGTACTACGTAGGGTTGATTAATCAATCCATTTGATTTATCTATTCCTTTTCTGCCCGATCCAGCCGCCATTTTAATATTATTGGGCCAGCGTGCCGGAGCAACTTGGAAGTTGGAACAACCATCCCGTTCCCACCCGTGGACAACAATCCCATCGCCCAGATGATGAAAAGTAATCAAGAATGCTAGATGTAATAATGTAGAATCCCGGAACATTCAAGCGAGACTCTCAATCATTTCAGCATCCCCCCCCCCCCCCCGGGCCCCTTATGGCTAATAATTGGCCCGTCATCTTTAGCAATCTCGACGTTTGTCTCTTGTCCAGACCTAGAACTCTCTCTCTCTATTACGTAGGTATGGTATAAGAGTGGTCTGAAAGAAAAGAAAAAAGGCTAAAAAAAAAGAAACGCCGTCTTCGAACGCGAAGCGTTGGTTTAGGTGGGTACTGATTTTGAGATAAAAACACTCGTGTCATCCTGGGTAATAGAGTTAATATGGTATTGAATAATACCTGTAGCCCACGGCGTCCCGAAGGGACTTTACATAGCTTTCATATTCTTTTAAATAGCTGTTGCTCTCACAGAAAGTGACGATAATGGTTAGAAAGTCAGCGATAATGTTCCATTCTATAGACATTGCAGTTCAGGACGGATTATTTTTGTTTCACATACATTGGTGTTTCTAAGGTGATGTAGGAACAATTTGTATGGTTTTCTTTTTCTATTGTACTGTACGGTGCAATCGATGAACACGCAAGTTGTATTGGGGCTTTCTATGCGAGATACTCTGTATCCTACTGCTACGAGTCTACATACAGTATAATGTTGCATTACTCATTTTGCTATGCTAGATGAAGGCAAGGGGCCCTTGCTTGACTGTGCCTCTTTATGCTTAACATGTCTAATGGACAATCCGCTGTCCTAATCTCCCAGAGTGTTAAGTGTCCAGCGGGTACTCAGCCTGAGGATGGGGTCACCAGCCGGCCACTGAGCATGCCTAGGCGGCGCCCTCTCCGGCCTTGAAACGGAAAAAAGCTCGTTTCTTTGATGAGTACTCCGCAGTCGAGGCCGGGAGATCTGTCCGCGGACCGATGCAAGGCTCCCAATGACAATTACTTGACGCGGTCACGGGGTTGCATTATTTGTTGACATGGAACCTTGGAAGGCAACACCGGCCGAGGCTGGCAGGCGCCAAATACAGTCAAGAGGCCCGAGAGCCGATCTCCCATTATTCTCCCGGGGAAGATAATAATTTCTAGACCGGCCTCGAGCCTATCAGGGCTGGTCCGGATGCTAGAAGCAGATCGTTTCCACCTCCCGGCGGGGAAATATCGGGTCAGTGCGCAGGATGGCGCCGCTTATCAGTCGGTGCGTACTTGGACTCCTTGAATGGAGTCTGGCGGGTGTTTGTACCGTACAATCACTACTCCACGCTACCGCGTTGTGTGACACGTGTGCTGTTTTCGAGAAGTCCTGCTTGCGAAGGCAATGGGCTTATGGGCGTGCCGCAGCGCTGCTTTTCACGTTCAGCATCCAGAACGCAGAGCCGTGTGGCAAATGCGTGTCTAAGTTTAGACAGGGGCACCTGAAAGAGGTTGTGATCTTCTCTAAACAGGATCTTCAGGGGCCTGAGGGATCAGTTGATTCCGGAGGGTAACAGCTGCAAGCCCTATCCCAGATTTCCCAAACATTGCCGGGAAATTTTTCGACATCCATGTACAGCACGTAGCGACAATCCGTTGTGAGGATTGTCCGTCCGACCGTAAAAAAAAAAATCCAATGGTAATTGAATAGAGTAACAGCGGTTGTTCGATCGCGCCACAGTCATCACCGCAGAGCGCATCGAGCTCTGACGTGGACTCATGGAAGGATACTGTAGCATGGCCTGCCTGAAGGAGAATGGCGCTGGGCGGTCGTCTGGCAGTTATCCATATTGTTATTATTATTATTTACTCCTTGTCCCGTAGCGCAGGGTCGCTTCGTCGCGGAATGTCGGCAGCGAAGCAGCTTCTCCACCCGGCACCGCGACGCGCTAATGCAGCTGCCCTGTGGAGTGCAGTGTGGGGATGTGACGTGACGTCGAAGGCTCCCAAGCTCCCGGGCGCGCTCCTCCGGATAAACTCCTGGCCAGAATCCCACGCCCGGGCGCTCACCCGCTCAATAATGGACATATGATTCTGCGCACTGGGCTGTACCCATGGGCAGCGATTGGGCCGGAGAGGTTGCCTGGCCGTCTGACGCGCGGCGACCGCGGAGGTTCTTTTATCCAGCAGTAAGCTGGAAGCTGGGGACACGGGTGATTCGGCTGCGTGTGGACTGGTTGACATGTGTGTAAGATGAGTACACAGTTGCACCCGGAGGTGCCAAGCATTACTACCAGGGAAGCAGAACGGCTTGTGGTCAGCCTTGTGCTTCTGTGGACTTTGCTCCCTCTGTATTGCGTAAATCGTTGCGGGCTGGGCGGTTGGATCCATGGATCCGTCCGCGGACACAGGCAGAGAGACGGCACGGGGACTCGACCTGATCCTCCCAGGGCGGGGTGTTGTTTGTGGCGAGGGAGCGATGCTGATGTTCTTCCTGCTCCGTTGCTACCTTCCCACGGCCATTTAGCCGGCGGACGGCATGTAACATGTCAAACATGTGGGCTCGGCAGTGGGGGCGTGAGACGCAGCACTTGACCCGGCGGCGCGGCGCCTGCAGGGTCCAGGGACAGCCGGCCGTGGTCGTTTGCGGGGAAGGCGACACAGACGACTTGGCGCGGCCCGCCGGAAGGCGAGGAATCGTGAGTGCGACGGAGACATGGCAAGACCACGGCCTTCCTGGCGAAGAAGAAGATGAATGATCGCAGGGCAGTGTGGCATGGACCGCACGGCCGCCAGGGACCTGCCCAGTGAGGGTTTTCGGGTGTTTCCACTGGCTCCATCGCTGGGGGCGATCCCGAGCCCGTGTGCCCGTGTAACTATTATTGACGATCAACATGCCATGGCCAGCCGGCTTCTATAATAATTGTATATAACACCCCCCGTTCTCCCGCTGCCTTGCTCCGTGGTCTTCCTGGTCCTGCTTGAGGTTCACGAGTCTCCTTGCATGGTCAACTCGTCCTCTGCTTCATCAGCTGCTTGACTCCGTACCTCAGCAACCATGAGGCTTGGGTGGCTGGAGCTGGCCGTCGCGGCGGCCGCGACCGTCGCCAGCGCCAAGGTGCGTCAGACCCTCCCCCGGATCGACCTTGAAGGTGCTTCTTCAGCGAGTGCGCGCCGGCCGCGACATCCGCCGCCGCTGCTCTCACCGACGCAGCACCCATATGCAGCAGGAGAGAAGGCATCTCTGACGAAAGCTCCTCCAGGATGACTTGGCCTACTCGCCGCCTTTCTACCCGTCGCCGTGGATGAACGGAAACGGAGAGTGGGCGGAGGCCTACCGCAGGGCTGTCGACTTCGTCTCGCAGCTGACCCTCGCGGAGAAGGTCAACCTGACGACCGGTGTCGGGTGAGTCCATTGACCTCTACCGAGTCCCCGTTGCATGTCCACTGAGCAATTGGCTGACGTTTTGAAGCTGGATGCAGGAGAAATGTGTCGGTGAAACGGGCAGCATTCCGAGGTAGGCTCACTTCCCAATGCCGCTGCAAAAGGAGGTGTCTAAACTGGAATAAATCAGACTGGGGTTCCGTGGACTGTGCCTCCAAGACTCGCCCCTTGGTGTCAGATTTGGTAGGTCTTTCAACAGAGAACAAGGGTCGTCGCGGGAGAGATGCTGATCGATACCTACTTTTAGCTGACTACATTTCTGCCTTCCCCGCCGGTGTCAATGTCGCTGCAACGTGGGATAAGAACCTCGCCTACCTCCGTGGGAAGGCGATGGGTGAGGAACACCGTGGTAAGGGCGTCGACGTCCAGCTGGGACCTGTCGCCGGCCCTCTTGGCAGACACCCCGACGGTGGCAGAAACTGGGAGGGTTTCTCTCCTGACCCCGTCCTGACCGGTGTGCTTATGGCGGAGACGATCAAGGGTATCCAGGACGCCGGTGTGATTGCTTGCGCCAAGCACTTCATTGGTAACGAGATGGAGCACTTCCGGCAAGCCAGTGAGGCTGTTGGTTATGGTTTCGATATTACCGAGAGTGTCAGCTCAAATATCGACGACAAGACGCTTCACGAGCTGTACCTTTGGCCCTTTGCGGATGCTGTTCGCGGTAAGCAGTCCCCCCCCTCATAGGTGATTGTACATGTGTATTTCTGACTCGCTTTCAAAGCTGGCGTTGGTTCGTTCATGTGCTCTTACAACCAGGTTAACAACAGCTACAGCTGCTCGAACAGCTACCTCCTAAACAAGTTGCTCAAATCGGAGCTTGATTTTCAGGGCTTCGTGATGAGTGACTGGGGAGCGCACCACAGCGGCGTTGGAGCTGCCCTGGCTGGCCTTGACATGTCGATGCCAGGAGACACCGCCTTTGGTACCGGCAAATCCTTCTGGGGGACAAACCTGACCATCGCCGTTCTCAACGGCACTGTTCCGGAATGGCGTGTGGACGACATGGCTGTTCGCATCATGGCGGCCTTTTATAAGGTTGGTCGCGACCGTTACCAGGTGCCGGTCAACTTCGACTCGTGGACGAAGGATGAATACGGTTACGAGCACGCACTGGTTGGCCAGAACTATGTCAAGGTCAATGACAAGGTGGATGTTCGTGCCGACCATGCGGACATCATCCGTCAAATTGGGTCTGCTAGTGTTGTCCTTCTTAAGAACGATGGAGGACTCCCATTGACCGGCTATGAAAAGTTCACCGGAGTTTTTGGAGAGGATGCCGGATCGAACCGTTGGGGCGCTGACGGCTGCTCTGATCGTGGTTGCGACAACGGCACGTTGGCAATGGGTTGGGGCAGTGGCACTGCTGAGTTCCCCTACCTTGTCACTCCCGAGCAGGCAATCCAGAATGAAATCCTTTCCAAGGGGAAGGGGTTAGTGAGTGCTGTCACCGACAATGGTGCCCTGGACCAGATGGAACAGGTTGCGTCTCAGGCCAGGTATCCTTTCCTCCGTATCCCTAGCAATCGAATCTCCGCTGACTTTAGGACAGCGTTTCTATCGTTTTCGTCAACGCCGACTCTGGTGAAGGCTACATCAACGTTGATGGCAACGAAGGTGATCGAAAGAACCTCACCCTCTGGAAAGGAGGCGAGGAGGTGATCAAGACTGTTGCAGCCAACTGCAACAACACCATTGTTGTGATGCACACTGTGGGACCTGTCTTGATCGACGAGTGGTATGACAACCCCAACGTCACCGCCATCGTCTGGGCCGGTCTTCCAGGCCAGGAGAGCGGCAACAGTCTCGTCGATGTGCTCTACGGCCGTGTCAGCCCCGGAGGAAAGACGCCGTTTACGTGGGGAAAGACTCGCGAGTCGTACGGCGCTCCTCTGCTCACCAAACCCAACAACGGCAAGGGTGCCCCCCAGGACGACTTCACCGAGGGCGTCTTCATCGACTACAGAAGGTTCGACAAGTACAACGAGACGCCCATCTATGAGTTCGGGTTTGGTCTGAGTTATACCACTTTTGAATACTCGAACATCTACGTCCAGCCCCTTAACGCACGACCTTACACCCCAGCCTCCGGCAGCACCAAGGCGGCTCCTACCTTTGGGAATATCAGCACGGACTATGCAGATTACTTGTACCCTGAGGATATACACAAGGTCCCATTATACATCTATCCTTGGCTTAACACGACGGACCCGAAGAAGTCCTCCGGCGATCCCGACTACGGAATGAAGGCCGAGGACTACATCCCATCTGGCGCGACTGATGGATCTCCTCAGCCCATCCTTCCGGCAGGCGGTGCTCCTGGTGGCAACCCGGGTCTCTATGATGAGATGTACAGGGTATCTGCAATCATCACCAACACCGGTAACGTTGTTGGTGATGAGGTTCCTCAGCTGGTGAGTTTCGCAGTCTCATTGATATATGTCTTTCGAGTTAGTCACTGACCCGCCATCTATAGTATGTCTCTCTTGGTGGTCCAGATGACCCCAAGGTCGTGCTCCGCAACTTTGACCGCATCACGCTCCACCCCGGCCAGCAGACAATGTGGACCACGACATTGACGCGACGCGATATCTCGAACTGGGACCCTGCCTCCCAGAATTGGGTTGTGACCAAATATCCCAAGACAGTCTACATCGGCAGCTCTTCGCGGAAACTGCACCTGCAGGCACCGCTTCCCCCTTACTGAGGTTTTATCCGGAAGGAGGAAGTAAAAACACAATGTTTTAGTTGTACAGGCGTCTTTCGTTTGTGATTATCCATAGGCATATCAAGACCACTTTGGGTCATATATATATATATATATTAGCGGCCGAGGAAAGGCAATGGGTAACATGGTTCAAGAGGAGGAACCGTCTTGAAACTACTCTCAATTTCTTTCAGTAGATAGTGCACTCCGGTTGAGTCCCAAATATAGTTTTAATAATGGTAAATGGTTCGGAAAAAGAAAATGTAGAGGTTTCAAACACGCTAGTTGACCCTGATAGGAACTGAGCATGAATGCCTACACATTCAAAGTCGTGTTAGCGAGTCGATAGCCGATGAACTTATTCGGTAGGTTGAGGTTCACCCTACAAATAAGCCGGATTTAAGTAAATACCTGCTCGTGAAATCTACAACGCATCAGCTCAGAGGAAAATTCAAATGGCAGAAGTGCGAGCACCTCGGTGAGAAGAGATCGAGCTGTCGAAGTCGGCTGGAACACAGGTAAAGAGAAGTAATACAATTCGTTGATTTTTACATCGTTTAACATGTAGAAGGTATCTAAAATAGTAAGTCCAGATATGGGCCATGGAGATCGCCTCGGCGATCTTCGGGAGTACCTCGGGAGACGCACATGACCGCGCTTTAACCCTGTCGGTCGGACCCGAGTCCGACCGACGTCATCAGCGCAGCGCAGGTCAGGCTGCGCGCAACGTCAATGCCAGGGGGTGCTGGGACAGTTGCATATCAATCGATCAGTCAATTAAAACATCTGCTTTCCACGTTCTTTCTTATCACCTTTCACTTCCCCTGTCCCACTTGCCTTGGGATTGTTGAGCCCAAAGAAGAAGGAGGAGAAAATGGGCTCGACACCCCGGAACGGGTGGTCGACGAGCACATCATCAGCAGCGTCTTATTATCAACATTCCCAACCACCGGCCCTCCTCCTCCTCGTCTACCCGCTCACTCTCCTCCTCGGCTCCCTGTACAGAGCCATCTCCCCCACCGCGCGGGTGAGGCACGATGCTGCAGACCCTGCTCTGGCCCCGACCATAGCGTCCGACATCAACCTGTCCCAGTCATCCCAGTATTCCCATTCCCATAGCGACAGCAACAGCCCGGTCAATTACTTCGCCCGCAAGGACAACATCTTTAACGTCTACTTCGTCAAGATCGGCTGGTTCTGGACGACCCTCGCCTTCCTCACATTACTCCTCACCCAGCCTGCCTACACAAACGCCGGTCCCCTGCGCGCCCGACGCACCCTCCAAGCCCTGTCCCGCTACGCCATCGTCACCCTCTCCTGGATCCTGACGACACAGTGGTTCTTCGGCCCGGCCCTCGTCGACCGCAGCTTCGTCATCACGGGCGGGCGGTGCGAGGACGCGCATGTGCAGGTGCGTCCTCCCACGGAGAAGGTGCCGGGGCACGCGCAGCACCCCGTGTCGGAGCTCGGCGCGATCTTGACGGCCGCGGCGTGCAAGGCCGCGGGGGGCGCGTGGAGAGGCGGGCACGACGTCAGCGGGCACGTGTTTATGCTCGTGCTGGCGAGTGCGTTTTTGGCGTTTGAGACGTGGGGGGCGGTTGCGCCAGAAGGAGCTGTGGGGGTAGCAGGGGAGGAGAAGAAGCAGGATGACAGTGATGGTGGACAGCATCGTGATGACGATCTGTCAGGGACAGGGACGGAGGACTGCTGGTTGAGGATCTGGGCGCGGCGGTTCGTGTGGACCGTGACGGGGCTGAGCTGGTGGATGCTGTTTATGACTGCGATCTGGTTTCATACGTGGCTGGAGAGGGTCAGTTGCATTACATACGGTCTGCCCTTTTTTGTTGGATTGGCTGACAGAAGAACCACTCTAGGTATCCGGTCTGCTCATCGCTCTGGGCACTGTGTATATCACCTACTTTCTTCCGAGGACGCTTGTCTCGTGGAGAAACATCATTGGGCTTCCGGGGGTATAGGGATGAGACTACTACCCTGATCTGCGACCACCATGTACGATGTATGACTCGCATAGAACATCTCTGTTTACATGGACTGGGTTTGAGACTCGTGAATAATGTACACTACATACATAGCACTTCTTTCTTTTGTTTTTGTATTGTATCTGGACGTTTCATATTTACTATTAAGGCTCCGTCTTCGGTTCCGGCCCGAGGTAGCCACTCCGGAACGCTAAGAGATGGTCAGCTCGTGTCAGGGAGATACATCGCCAAATACTTCAACCAAGACGGTCGACGACTTACCTCCCGGGATCAGCGCCGTCGCGTACATGACGCGGTTGATGGGCCGCAGGTCCTCCGGGGCGAGGGTCTTGGGCATAGTCAGGTCCATGTAGGGCGCCCACGCGTCGACGATGGCATCGGCGTACTTGCGCAGGTCGACGGCCTTTTCCTTCTCGGCGGCCAGCTCCGAGTGGCACTGCAGGCCCAGGGCGGTGCCGAACTCGCGGAACGCGAGCCGGTACTTGACGTTGCGCTCGAGGTAGCGGTCGATCTCGAACAGTTCGTCTGTCAGCCGTCAGTATCGTAGTCTGTAGGGAACGTCGAGGGGAATGCACGTACAGATCTGCTCGAAGCACCGCGCGGCCAGCCGGGCAGCCCAGTCCTCCCTCTCGGAGAACCAGTGCGACGTCCACATGGTCATGCCCAGGTCGAGCGGGTCGCTGGAGACGAAGTGCTCCCCCTTGCGCTCCATCACGCGCTTGTAGTCGCCGATCTCCTCGTCGAGGACCTTGCCGTCGTTGGACTGCATGGCGGCGGCCTGCAGCAGGCGGAAGATCACGTAGCCGTCGATGGGGTCCAGGTTGCCCTCCGAGGCGACGAGCGGGACGGACAGGTCCATGGCCATCTTCCACACCATGCGCGGGCGCGTCGACTCGCGGTTGATGAAGAAGCGCGGGTGGATGGCTTTCGCCAGCTGCACGGCCTGGCGGTTGTACGTCGGGTCGCCCGTCGCCAGCGACAGGCGGTTCAGCGCGAACATCCAGATGGTCAGGTAGTGATGGTACTGGCCGTCGGCATCGGGCCCGCGCTCGTCCATCTTGCCTATGCGCAGCCCGCCCTTGAGCGGCTCCTCGTCCGTTGCGCCAGGGAGACGAGAGCGGCCGTCGCGCGTGCGGCCCAGCACGTCGTGCACCGTCTCGACCAGGCGCCGCGCCAGCGTCAGATACTTGTCGTCCTGCGCGGGGCCCTTGTTCTTCGTGTGCTCCTGGTGCAGCGTGATGAAGTTGAGCACGCCGAACGCGTCCGTCCACAGGTAGCGCCCGCGGTGGCCGCCCGACTTGGGCGGCGGCGTCCACGTCGCGGGGTCGCTGATGGCGGAGAAGCTGCCGTACAGACTCTCCATCGCCTTCTCGAAGCTCTCGAGGCGCGGCGTCTGGCCGGTCGTCGTCATGCTGCTGCTGCTGCTGCTGCTGCTCCGCGATATGATGCCCCTGGCCAGCTGTCGGAGATGGTACATTGAAGGGACAGAAAGAAACAAGCTCGAGGACGGGGAGAGCACCCCGTCTGCCTCTCTTGATCCATTCAATGCCTGGTCGGTCTCTGTTTGGCTGCACGTGAAGTCATAATGATTCGGCGGAGCTTACAGTGATATGATCTCATATGCCCTCTCCGGCCGACAGGGGAGGCAAACATAAACCCGGGCTTCTTCTCCAGACTTTCGTTCTATTTGTCTCTGTCGACTCCGGCAGTCGAATGAGGGAGAATTAATTAACGTGGCTGTCTCTGGAGTCCCCTGTTGATGCGAATACCAGTTACCTTCTCAATGGCTGCACAACTCCAACAGCTCATCGCTGGCGCAGCTCGTCCACTGCCGGAGATCTCGGACCCGTCCTTTGCATCCCACTTTGACAGCTTCGCGGGCCCCAAGGTGATCCTGCTGGGAGACGGCAGCCACGGCACGTCCGAGTTCTACTCGGCCAGGGCGGAGATCACAAAGCGTCTGATCGACAAGCATGGCTACAGCATCGTGGCGGTCGAGGCCGACTGGCCCGACGCCGAGTCCATCGATCGCTACGTGCGGCAGCGCGCCGGTCCCAGGGCCAACATCGGCGGCACCAAGATCGAGCCGTTCAAGCGATTCCCGACCTGGATGTGGCGGAACCGGGAGATGCAGGAGCTGGTCGAGTGGATGCGCGATCACAATGCCAAACTGCCCCCGGAGAAGAGGGCCGGATTCTACGGCCTGGACCTCTACAGCATGGGAACCTCCATCCGCGCGGTCATCGACTACCTCGATCGCGTCGATCCGGACATGGGCAAGATGGCCCGTCGCCGGTACGGGTGTCTGCAGCCGTGGGTCGATGACCCTTCGTCCTATGGTCTGGCGTCCCTCCGTGGCATGGAAAATTGCGAGACGCAGGTCATTGAGATGCTGCGGGAACTTCTGGAGCGCCGGTTGGAGTACTCGCGCGAAGAGCACGACGGCGAGGAGTTCCACAGCAGCGAGCAGAACGCCTTCGTCGTGCGGGACGCGGAGAAGTACTACAAGGCCATGTACTACAGCTCCGCCAGCTCGTGGACGCTGCGAGACACGCACATGTTCGAGACGCTGAGGCGTCTTTTCCACCACAAGCCCGCTGACACGAAAGCCATCATCTGGGCGCACAACTCGCACTGCGGCGATGCGCGGTATACAAGCATGGGGATCCGCCGCAACGAGGTCAACATCGGACAGCTCTGTCGCGAGAACTTTGGCCGCGAGAACGTCGCCATCCTAGGCTGCGGCACCCACACCGGCACGGTCGCTGCCGCGCACGAGTGGGACGACGACATGGAGGTGATGAATGTCAACCCCTCGCGGACCGACAGCTGGGAGTATCTGGCTCACAACACGGGGATCCCGAGTTTCCTTCTCGACCTTCGACCCAACAAGGCGGACCCCGTGCTTCGGTCAGCCATCGCTGCGGAGACCTCGCGCCTGGAGCGGTTCATCGGGGTCATCTATCGACCGGACACGGAGAGGATATCCCACTACTCGCAAGCGTACCTGCACAACCAGTTTGACGGGTACATCTGGTTCGACGTGACCAAGGCCGTGCAGCCTCTGGAGAAGATCCAGCCCAAGACTCCTCTGGGCTCGGACGAGACCTATCCGTTTGGCTATTGAGACTGGGCCGGGAGAGACATGTTCCTGCGTAGTTAGATCTAATGGTGTATTTATTTACCTGGAGTACGGAGCAGGGCGAACGGATCAGCCTAGATTGGTGTGGGGAAGCAGCCGCGCCGCCCTGCGCTGAGGGGAGACACTCGATAGTAAATAATAAAAGTTCCTGCATCATCCCACGTCTGTGGAGCATTCCAGTGCACAAGATCGCAATCGATCAGAGAACGGGGCGCGTTCTGGCCGGCGTTCCTGTTCTGTTGATCTGCCGCCCACGTCCCTCCGCTGACGTCAGGCGACCGCGCTTTTGTTTACGCTTCTGTTTACGCCGCCGCGCAACGGCCCTGCGATCTCCAGCTCCTCAACCACACCCCCCTCGATCCCTCTTTTCCCCCGCCAACGCGCCCTGTCTCGACGACGACTGTCCGAATCCGTGCCTGGATTGATCAGATAAGGTCCAAGAGATGGCGCTTCGCCGGTCCGCCCGCCTTCGAGGCCGCACGCCCTCCGCAGAGGTGAGCCCATGTCCGCCTCCTCACCTAGCAACGCCCTGCGATCCCCCTCCAACGCACCCAATGCTCCATCGACACGGTCAATTCTTAACACAGATGCAGGCCCAGGAGCCCAAGCCCGCGTCCCCGCCCGTTGAGAAGCTCCCGGCCGTGGAGGAACGCGACGAGACCGCAGAGGTCGGCGCGCAGCAAAACAAAGAGGACGCCCCCTCTACCCCTCACAGTCGATCCAAGAAGAAGAGTGATAATTCCGCCCCCGCGCCTCAGGTCGAGGCTCCCGCCGCGAAGACGCCAACGACGGCCGGCGATGTCCGCCCGCCTCACGAGGAAATGCATCCCAGCAAGGCGCGGCCGAGTACCGCCAAGCAACCGGACACGGGTCTCGTTCTGGGATTCAACCCCGTGAAGCGCGACGCTGAAGGAAACATCATCAAGGAGAGCGTCATCAACAACACACCGACGAAGACCAAGGGCTCGCCGCCCAGTCAGCTCGGCACACCAAGCCTCGATCTCAAGTTCTCGTGCGAGGATTCACAGCTCAGCGAGGAAGCGAGAAAGCTGATGGAGTCCATCCGGGAGGACGTCTCCAGGATCAAGGCCCAGATGATCCTGGATAAGGCGGAGCAGGGCCGCAAGGAGCGTGAGGCTGAACAGCTGCACGGTGACAGGAAGATCGCGCAGCCCAAGGGCAGATCTGGCCGTTTCAGTGCTGCTCACATGGCCGAGTTCAAGAAGATGGACTCCATCGAGAACCACCCGTCCGCGTTCAGAGCTCTGCCTGGTCGTTTCCAGCCTGTCAACAAGCCTCCCAAGAGGAAGCCGTCGAAAGCTGGCCTCGATGAGCCGGAGAAGGGACAGCCGCCGGCCAAACCGACTGCCACACCCTCGCACATTGCCGGAACGCAAGCAGAGCCTGCTGCAAAGCGCGCGAAGCAGACCGAGGGTGACGACGCCTCCACTCACCGACCGAAGGAGGATGAGGCTGCTTCCACCCAGCCTGTCACCCAGCGCCCGAAGACCCTTCCGCGCAGTTCTCTGATGACACCGACGAAGGCGTCCGCGGCGCGTGCTGCAACCGTGAAGCTGGCAAAGACCTCAAGGATTCCCACCCTGGCGCGCTCGCCGGTATCGAAGCCCACCGCTACTACTCCGCGCACCCCTCAGACGGACTTCAATCCCAAGCTCAAGAGCAACATCCCAACCCTGAGTAATCTGAAGTCTATTCTTCGCCGCCACCAGCCTCTGTTCTCCAACGATCCGGCCAAGATTGCGGCAGGAACCCATCTGCCGTCGTCTACCTTCAACCCCGACATCCACATGAGTGATGTGCCTGGCATCTCTTTCGACGACCCCGTTACCCAGTCACCTTCTCCCAAGAAGCGGGTTGAGTTCACGCCGAACACAAAGTCCCCCGACGAAGCTCAGGCTTCTCCGTCACCATCCAAGGAAGGCTCAGAATCCCGTCCTCCGGTATCCGACGTCGTTTATCCAACTCTGCCGGCGACTACCCCGGAAAAGGAGGAGAAGGAAACGAAACCACCTTCTGGCAAGACAGACACCCCCACGATCCGTCACGTTCGACCTTCTGGGGCCTCGGACCTGGGTCCTTTCCCGAACCTGCGGGCGGTTCCCCATGGTATTATCAACAAGAAGCGACGCCGTGAGGAGGCTGATGACGACAAGGACGTCGAGAACATCCCTCCCACAAAGGATTCCTCCTCTGATGAGCGAAGCAGCAAGAGAGTGAAGCCCAATACTCCAACTGTCACTAAAGTCGCCGCTACTCCCACTCCTCTCAAGGCGCGTCCTGTTACGAAGAACGTGACACCGGGTCCGGGCACGCCAAGTCGAGCAGGAACAGGAACTCCCGGGACTGCCAAGCCCAAGAGCAAGCCTGTCTTGACTATGAGCCGCCTGAACATGCTCGCCAAACCGAAGGAGCGCCGTTGAAATCGGTTATTCGATCCCGTGTGCGACGGGAAGGAAAATCCCCACGTATGCATCTCTGGAATGAACGTTCAATAATTTTTCACGGTGCTTGTTTCTTCAACTCTACATACAGAAAAATGGTGGGACGCATGGAGACAGTCAAGGTCATCTCTCATCTCATCCCTTCCATCCCATCCGTCTTCTATTTACCTTTCTTCTCGGGCAGACTTTCCAGCGACGGGCTACGAAAAGCGGTCTTGGTCTGGTTGGGGTGGGGGTTTTCTGTTTTCTTGTATGTCTTTACGCCTCTTCTTCTTGTTCTTCCGCCTATGCACCGATCCGATGTGAAGCACTTTTCAATCTGGAGTTGCGCTGCTAGGTAAAAAGACTTGATTTGTGAAATCATTTCTCTTGGCGGCGTTCTGTCGGTTCTTTTCTGTGTGTTTTTTTTATTATGGCTTTCTCATGACACTTTGTTTCCATTTTCAAACAGCTTGGTCTTTTTTTTTTTTTTTTCCTGCATTGTGCATGAATCGCAAGGTTGATCATAGCCATCCTCGTCACCACCAACCACATAATCAGATCGGATCGAATCAGATCATTACCAGATCAGATCAGATCATCGCTGCCATGGTGCGTGCGCGTGTGTGGATGGATGGGGGTAATATGATTTGAGATTTGAGATGCTGGATCAGGTTTTCATCTCTTCTGTTTTCTCTTTACTACTTGCCACTACTACCTACCATACCACCACCGAATTTGATTTGAATCTGGGCTTGCTTGAGCAACAACTAGTTAGATGAAGAAGAGTGAATGAATTAATGAAACTTTATGTCTTCTATTCTTTTCAGTCCGAGACTCCATCTGTTGGCTTCTGTGACTTTTATAAGTGGTTGTGTAGAGTACGAATGAGATCGAAGAACTAAGCTGTATCTCATCTACCTATCTAGCACTGCGTATGACTGTCCACAGAGAGGGAGAGAGATTCTTCAACGAATATCGTTATTATTACACTGTACAGGACTAAAACACGATCCGATCCGATCCGATCGATAAAAACCAAAATCAAAAAATCGATCGACCAGCAGCATACAACATGAATGAAGCCAATCGACGACTGCATCATAGCATAGCATGTCATAGCGTAACGTAGCATAGCATACATATCTAGGTATTTTATACATAACCAACCGACCGACCAACCAATCGACGAATATCATCTCTCTCATCAGGGAGGGGAAAGAGTGTCTTGTCTTCTAAGACAGGTAAGATAGATAAATAGATAGATAGATAGATGCTCATCTCATCCGTCATCCTCGCGAGGGCCATTCATTATTTCTTCGGCGTAGCACGAAAGAAGAAAAAAAAAAAAGAAAAGACATGTCCATGAATACAACACACGAAGAAAAGTAAAGAAACAGGCATTAAGGCTCTATATGGAGCCCATCCAGGAACGGGAACCCACGGCAGGTTCCGACGGTCCCATCACGTAACCATACCGGTTCAATTCAAAGACTCATCGAAATGCAGAGCAGATGACAACATAAGCGCCGTTCGCTGGCAATCGAATTCGTTCCACCCTTTCGACGCCTTCTGAATGGAGAAGCACGCAGATACTCCAGGAAGATGAACTTTTGGAAAGCATATATGCATGCTATAGGAACATTGACGGGAATTCGAAAGCTCGAAGGTACGAAGGGTCGCGTCGAGCGATAAAAGTGGAGTGGCTATCATCCCTTCATCCTGGCCAGGAACGAATCCAAGTTGTACTCTTCTTGGTATTGCCTGTCGTCCCAGAGCTCGCCCAAGTCGTCCAGCCAGCCCTTCTTGCCCTTCTCCTTGACCTCGCCATCGATGTCGACCATGTCGACTTCGTTAGCGGGCTCACCTGGTTTCTCGGCACCTTCAGCTGTCTCGCCCAGGTTGAAGAGGTCCAGGAGCTGGTCGGTGTCCATGGTGCTGAGGCCCGCATTTTGTTGATTAACCACGGTAGAGGCAACGTCGATCTTGAACCGTTGGAGGCTGGAAAGGAAAAACGTTAGCATGAGCTTCTAGGGACGACGATGAAGGGGGGGGGAAGGTTGGACTTACTTCAAGATCTTCTCTTCAAGGGTACCTCTCGTGATCAAACGGTAGACGTTGACAACCTTCTTCTGGCCGATACGATGGGCACGGTCCATGGCTTGGATATCCTTCTGCGGATTCCAGTCATGTTCGACGAAGATGACAGTGTCAGCGCCCGTGAGGTTAAGACCCAGTCCACCAACGCTCGTGGTCAGGAGCAGGACATCGTAGCTGGGATCAGTGTTGAATCGGTTCACGATGTCTTGGCGCCTTGTGGCCTCGACGCTGCCATCCAGACGCAGGTACTGGACAGACGGGAGGAGCTTCTTGATAACATCTTCCTGAACGATATCGAGCATCTCTTTCATCTGGCAGAAAATCAGAGCTCTGTGCGGGCTAACGTAGCTCGCACCGGCATCGAGCTCGCCCTCCGTACTGCGCTCGACGCCGATACCGCAGTCGACCAAGAGATCGCGCAGAGCAGTGAGCTTAGGTGCATGAACGACATCCCGAATATGCGAGTTTCTCGCAGCCAAGAATCTTTGAACCTCATGGTACTGTTTGTGTCCTTCCTTGACCACCAGAGCCGGCGAATTGCAGAGACGACGCATGTACTGGAGAGCCTGGAAAATGTGCTCCTTGGCCGCCTTGTCGGAGCTTCCAATCTTCTGAACGAGATCCTTCTGCTCCTTCTTCGTGAAATCCTCGAAAAGCTTCCTCTGCAGTTCACTGGGGTCGCAGTAGTAGTTCTGGATGATCTTCGGAGGCAGATCGTTCAAGACCTCTTCCTTCAGACGACGGAGCAGGAATGGGAGGACTTGTTTATGCAATGCCTCGATTGCCAACGCGCCGGCCTCCTGTTCTTTCGAAGACGACTTGCTGAAGCGGCTAGCTGCGATTGGCTTCGCGAATCGATCCAAGAACACCTTCTCCGTTCCCAGGAAGCCAGGCATCAGGAAATCAAACAGCGACCACAGCTCCAGTACATTGTTCTGGATGGGAGTTCCGGAGAGGATCAGACGGTGGTTGCTGATTAGGCGCTTGACTGCCAGTGTAATCTTGGCCTTCGGATTCTTGATGAGATGACCTTCGTCGAGGACACAATAGTTCCAGCTGATCGAAGTAAAGACATCGTTGTCGTTTCTGCAGATATCGTAGGACGTAATGACGACATCCGCAGCCTCAAGCTCACCGCGGAGCCTCGAGCGCTCAGCTGGAGGGCCGACATAGGCAACGCAAGAAAGGAACGGTGCGTATTGCCTGATTTCCTGCTGCCAGTGTCCCGAGAGCGACGGCGGGCAGATGATCAGGGAAGGAAGCTTCCGGACTTCGGGAGCTTGGGTACGGGCGAACTCCTGAGCTCTCATGTAGTGGTCACTGGCCACGATGCAGATTGTCTGCAGCGTTTTACCGAGGCCCATGTCATCGCAAAGAATGCCATGCAAATTGTAGCGGTTAAGGAAGGCGAGCCAGTTGACTCCTTCCTGCTGGTACGGCCTAAGTTCCGCTTTGATTGCGACAGGGATCTGGAAGGGCTCCACCTTGCGCACATCCAACATCTGAGCAATGAATTTCCTCTCGCGGTCCCGTCCCTTCAGCAGCTCCTCCGACAGACCAGGTGGGTCAGGGATTCCTGCCTCAAGAGGAACAAGCTTGACGAGCGTTGCAAACGATGTGGTAGCAAGAAGTCTCACGTCGTTGTCAGAGTCGCTCATCCGCCCAAGCACGGGGACAATCAAGAAGATAACGTAGGGTAGAATGCCATCTTCCATCACATGGATCAGGTGGTAGATGCACTCCACCGCTCCCTGACGATGATGGACGTCCAACGCGTTCTTTACGGTCGGAAGCACCTTCTCGACTAACATCGTCATACCCTCAACAGTGATAACACTGCAGATGGTGGCGAAACACTTGGCCGCCGCATACCGGATGACTGACAGTTCACACTGGAGCGCCTTGGCAATTATCGGCATGAGATCGATGACCCACGGGAAGAGACCACGGTCGAAACTAGGCACGAGGGCACGAAGTGTAGATAGTCCGTCGATAATCTCTTGACCCAGTTCATTGTCGGGTTCCCGGATATTCTTCGGAAGCTCGCCCGCGAGCGCATCTCTCAACGGCCGCTCGATCAAAGCTGCAAGATTGGGAACTTTCTCCAGTAGCTGCGGGCCGAACCTGCCGGCCAGCTGCTCAAGAGCGTCTTTGGCTCCTCTCCGCATAATCCTCGCTTCCCTGGCTTCCTTCTCAAATTTGGCTGCATCTGGATGCTCCCGCCGATCTTCCTCTTTGCGGAGTGACAAGATCGTTTTCTCTAGATGGGCATTGTGATGGAACTCAGGCGTCTCCGATGTATCAACGCAGCAATACTTGACCAGGTTCGCAACCACTTTATCCACAGGTCCACGTTTCGTGCCTGAAGTGTAATACTCGATTAGAGTGACGATCGCCGTCGCGGAGCGCTGCTGGAGCTCGGCATTTTCCTCTTTCTTGATGCTGTCCATAATGCTCTTGATAATATTACTTGGTTTCTTGGGGATATCCTGCAAAGCAACCAATGCGCCCGCGGTGGCGGACCGGATACGCATGTCCCGCACTTCCTTGACGGCCTTTGCCTCTTCAATCGCAGTCGCGGCAGTTTCTCGCGTGTCATTCAGGACCTGGAGGGCAGTAACACGCTGTGCCGGAGTGAGGCTCTTCTTAAGTCGCTCGAAGTCAGGCCCAATGACCCTCTCCGCATCGGAAATCGAAAAGGCATTGGGACCAGCTTCAGCATCGCCCTGAACGACGACAGCCAATGTTGGGAGTTTTGAAGAAGGGACATGTGCATGGTCACGGAAGGCGTTGAGGAGCGAATGACACTGTGCGCGCGCAACATGCAGGTAGCATGCAATATCACTGTACCACGATGGCCGCTCCGTTTCAACAATAGGGCGCAACGACTCGCAGAGCAAAGAGGTGTATTTGCCACTAGGCCCACAGAGCTTCGCATATTCTTCAACGATCATCGCGGCAGCAAGCTGAGAGGTTGATCCCGGCCAGCTAAGGCCGTTCAGAATAGACTCCCATAGACTTGGAAGGTCGTTTCTATCCCAAATCGACAGTAGTTCACCCAATGCCCTCGCCGCGTAAATCTTGGACCTCATCAAAGTATCAGCGCCGACAAGATCGACATCCCCCTGAAGCATATGACCGTCAACATTGTGGGCCGTTGGGGGAGGAGCTTCCTTCTTCTCGGCTTTACGTTTACGGCCTTTAGTAGTAGAGGACGAATCAGCAGGGGCAGGAGAAGATTTCCTGGGCGCGGCGACAGCATTTGAGTAAGGCAAGCCAGAAGGCTTGATGAATAGCGAAGCATTCATAGGTATAGGATAGCGAGGGACACCAAACGGGCCCATACTCAAGGTGATGAGCGGCTGTACGTGGTTGATCAGCCCATCTTGCGACTTGAACAAGCCACGACTCTCTAGCGCTTTGAGCAGCTCAGACCAAACTTGGAGAGACAGTTTCAAGACACCTTCATTCCGCTCAACCAGCAAGTTCTGGAACACGAGCCGCATCGCTTTTCCATCGACCCAAGCATTCGTGCCCTCGCCTTCCAGCTTCAAGAAGGTCATTAGCGCTCTGAGAACAGCAGATCGCACACTCGTAATCGTATGACGGAGGAAAGGATAGAGCCGTGGAACCAGATTGCCAAAAGACGCCTCCGGATCATCGGCGGCGTTCGCCTTCATCGCATCGAGGACTTGGGGAAAGGTGCAAAGCTTCGCCAGAAGATCCATGACGGAACCAGTGCTGGCGCTGAGGTCATCCTGCAGGTTCGAAAGACATTCCCAGACGATATTGATAAGGCTATTCAGGGTTCCTGGTCGAGAGGAGACGACCTCCTCGGCAATAGGGATGAGGGTGGCCGCACTGACAGCGCGAACATCATCGTCGTAATCGCCCAAGCCTCTCATGACAGCTTGAAGAACCCCGTCCATCAAGTTTTGATCCTTGACCAACAGGTCCTTTCGAACAGCTACAAGATATCTCAAACCGATCATACCGCCATGGCAAACTTCCCATATGGGCCGATCGAGTCCCAAATCTGTCTGCATGATAATCCTATGCAGGATTTGGTAGACAGCGATGACGGACTTTGGGGGCAAGTGGGACAGGAGCGCACCCAAGGTCTGGCCCACGGCTTCGCGGATGGGAGCAACAACATTGTCCGAAATGTAGTCACCAAATCGATCCAGCATGAAGACACACAGAAGTCGACAGGCTAGATCGTCCAGCCACTTGCGGTTCAAAACGTCGTTTTCGGCCCCGCTCTTGCCATACAGACGACCAGCACCGGCGCCGTGCACTCTAATGACCTCTCGAAGTCCCATCGCAGCGCCGTGACGAATCTCCCAATTCGGGTCAAAAAGATCCATCATAAGAAACTCACACATGCGCTCGTACGGCCATTCCAGACCTTTCTCTTCGGCTTCCGTCTGGATAATAGGCTTTTCAGGGGCGACTGGGCCCTTAAACTCCGAGATGATCTTGGTGTTGTCATCGCCACCCTCCCGATCGAGGGTGAAATAGTCGGGCTTCAGGTCGCCGTTGCTCTCCTCAGTTTTGATGGGGTGCGGAGTGGCGACAGGAGGATTGGACGCCGTGTCTGTTGCTCTCCGGGATGAGATATCAACAACCCGGACTTTATTCGCTCCCATCTTGGCGTTCTGCTTATTCTTCCGTTTGAGCTGGTTCAGCTGACGTTTGCTGAGACCGGTCTCCTGCCCGTTTGGAGGTTCGTGGGGGGATGCATCCTGCGCGCTGTTCTGGCGTGACGCAGAAGCAACGGACGTGTCCACTTTGGGACGCGTTTGCTGCTGCGGATTGGTGGGAAGATCGTTCTCATCGATCAGGTCATCGTCAAGATACTCACCGGCAAGGCCCAGCCGGGCAGTCAAGGTCTTCTTTTGATGCTGCAGCCGGGAGACAGGGTCCATGGCGGCAAGTGAGTACTCATATTCCTTGCCGGCGCTGCCAAGCAGCTTTTTGCCGTACTTGAGGACGGAAGCGATGTCGAGACGGTCGAACTGAAACAGATCGTCCAGGGAGGCATCGCCCTCCTCGGTCTTGATCTCGACATCTTCTTGGTCTTCGGCCTTCTTGATGTCCTGTCCATCCTCTCGATTGGGATCGAAGGTCTCCGCATTGGCGACGATCAGGCCGATCGCCTTGGCCGCAGCCGTCCGCGTATCCCACGACTTGGATCTGAGATACGGCAGGATGCGGCCGAGGAGGTTGAACAGCTCATCGGGATGCTGCTTCTGGACATCGGCGAGCTGCTGGGCCGCGGTGTTTCTGATGACCTGCGTGCTTCCGGTCTCGAGCAGCCTGCAACATGATTGGTCAGCGGCGCATCGCGCGCACGAAGAGGGATGACGCTACTCACGTGACCAGTCGATCGAGTCTAGAGCAGAAAACGGTTAGCGCGCCTGCGCAGCGACGAGCACGATTGGCGGGGGTGGCTTACCTGGAAGTCATGGCGCCTGCTCGGTGGTTATATACTGTACACGACGCGTTGGAACCCGACCCCCAGGAGGGTGAGGCGACAAGAGAGAAAAGAAGATGAAAAAGGAAAACCAGAAATCAAAGAAAAAGTACACCCTGGGGTATTATGGTCGGCAAAGGGAACGATCATCCGCACGTCAGGCTCCGCACGCCCAGAGGAGAGATTACACGCGCCGGTCGTCCATCAGCGCTGGCGAGGGACGGGCGGAGTGGAGAGGTAGACACGGAGCGGGCAGACTGGCAGGGGACTTTTAAGGGAGGGGGCGGGCGTAGGGGCGTCTGCGTCGGCGGTCGGCGTCGGTCACCGTGTCTTGGGTGCTGCTGGATCCTCGAAGCTTCTCGAGGTCACGCAGCCTGTTTATATCATTGGGACATGTTTGGCCCGGCGCGCCTGCCCCGGCCCGCTAAGCCCGATCGGGTGCTGGCGGCAAGGCTTTTCGCGGCTGCACGTGACCGCCGCCCCTGCGCCGCCCGTGGAGTCGTCGCCCGTTTGGCTCCCGCGCCCGCCCGCCGCCGACAAATCGCACGCCCCCGATCGCCCCCCTGCCGCGGCCGCCCGGATCGCAATGCATCACGGCCCCATCCACACGATGCCGATGAGATGCTCTCCGTCATGTCTCCAGATACGTCTTCTCGTCCTCCCTGGAGCCGTGTGTCCTGGGTGCCTGGGGATGCCAGATGGCGTCGTGCGTGTCGCCTAATCTGATCCGGCACTTCCTCCAAGCCCATGTCAAACACGCGTGCCAGGCATGTCTTTCATCCCGGCCAGACAGGGTCTGCCATCCTTGCCTCCCCGTTTAAGACACCTCTAATATTAGCTACCTTTCCCCTGTTTGTCGTTCGATTCACTACAACCACATACGGAGTACCCGGTCGCTCCGGAAGTGTCATCTTGGGTCCTCTTAGGCAATACCTAGTTGAAAGCTTTCAAATCTGTTTCCTTGAGATCTGCCATCCTTTTAAAAGAAGAAAAAACACCCTCATCCAGATGTCCTAATTACACAAATGTCCGTTGTCTATGACTACACTGAAACAGAAGTCGTAATACCTCGTTGGATGATATATGGGTTCGTCAAAGGAAAATGCCTTCACCACGATCCTGGCTTTCTGTCCTTTCTTTTCCATGATCACTGCGAACCTGGTCGAAGAGGGCTTCTGTGGTTAGGATCCGGGTTCTACACTGACGAGAGTCCCAACGACATGAGCAGCTCCAACATAACGTAGAACGTAATCGAGCGGACAGCATGATTAGAAGATCTTTGCATCAGTATATTGCATCTTTCTGTACAATAGCATGCTCGAGCATGACATCAAAACACAACGTGAACCCCATCTCAGGGTCCTTCAGGATTTCAGTACGGAAGCCGACACATCGTCCTTCCCTAGTAACCCCAGACTCCGGATCTCCTCCGCCTTGGGTGCGTTCTCGCGCGGGTGCGTGGCTTCCGCCTTGCGGTAAGCAGCTTGCATCTTCTTGGCTCGCAGGATCTGTCATTTCGAGCAATCAGTTTCCAGTGTTCGGATCGCCGCACTTGTATCATCACACAGATGGGGCAGAGGGGAGGATGCGAATGAGCAACAGAGCCCGTACCTCCTTCTTGTGGTGAAGGCACTCGTAGTAGTCATCCAGCGCGCCCAGACACTTCTTTTTTCCGGCTTCTCCCTCTCCAGCATTGACCACGTAGCAGCCTAGCAGCTCTTGCCAGAAGGGAAAGCAGCGGGAGGGACCTGTAAACCAGCCGGTTGTTAGCCGAGCATGTCGCACTGTTTTGCGCCAGGGGAGAGGCGATCGAGATGCAGCGCGTCCAATGAAAGTGGACGAGCGAGCGATGTAGATGAGAGGGACATACCGCCATTGAGACCGTAACCAGAGGCCATTTTGTCGCTCGAAGGGATGTGGAGGACTGAGGGGTCGATGGGGATGGGTCGGGGTAAACTGGGGAATTCGACTTCCCCATGTCGTCGCTCCGGGTGGTCCAAGCTCCGCCTTGACGTTTTGCTCGTATCGGGAATCCGGCCAGCTCAGTCTCAGGGCGCCGACACTCCACGGACCACCAGAGTTGCGCTGACCATGTGGAACAATAATCGCCATGGCAGGCCTTGAAAGACTATCTGCTGCTCACGCTATTCTTCTTGCTACCCAGCTTTGCGCAAGCGGCAACGTTGCCGGCTTGCAGCAATTGCAATCACGGTTTCCCACCACCCTTAATCTGGAGCGGCTCCTTCGCATTATATTGACCTTCCTGCCGGAGAGCACGGAACCCCAACGGTACACTTCGGTTCTCCAGGCCCTTGCAGACGGGACACCTGCTGAATCGCCAGGAGAAGACATCGACGTTTCCCCAGTGCAGAACTTGCCCGAAGCCGTCGCAAGAAAGCGCGTGCGAAAACTCCATTTACTGCCGCTGCGGTATCGAGACGGAGAGGAAGATGACGGTTCCACAGACCCCCTGACACAGTTCCTGGTTCATCGCGCACACCGAATAGACACGGAGACTGGTCTGCAGACTCTCGTGCTCGACCTCCTCTTGCCGTTCTACCAGCGCTCCGAGACCCTCCGAACATGGCTCATATCGGTCTTACTGCCGCTGCTGCGGCTGAATTACGAATACTATCCCAATAGAGAGGAAACAATGTCCATGGAGGTGCTCGAGTCCATGGATGATAAGAGGGCCGTCAATGTTCTGCTTTCGATGGCGAATCCGGGCAAAGATAACACCGATCTGGTGAAGAACTTGCGCGGACTCGTGGGCCCATGGATGTATGGCAGTGGCCGTCCGAAGAGACGGAAACTCAGCCTGGCAGCTCGCCGTAACTCGATATCCACGTCTCAGGATGATACGATTTCGCACCGGACGAACGCTTCGGGTTGGCACGAAGTCAACGAATGGCTACTGTCACGGAGCCAGGTGGATTATGACCGTGTCGTGGGGGCCTTTGCAAACTGGAACGGGCCTGAGGACGTGGATCTTGGTGGCTACGAGAAAGAAAATGAGACATTGCCAGGCGATGAAGGAGCGACTCTGAGAAAGCGTTACGGGCAAGCTGGTCTTGCTGTCGTCTACGCGAATCCTGACACCAGCAAGCGTGCGCTCGAAGGCTCTTTCCAGGTCATATCGAGTGTCGCTAAGCTGCTTGAACTCGAGGAGCATCTGGTTACCGTTACTGGTCCATCGCTCCCTGATTTGAGTTTTGATATGGACTCGATCTCGTCCACATCAAAAGCATCCTTACTCCAGAACGCTTTGTTGACGCCATCGAATCCCTTGACAAGTCCTACCTCTCAATCGGTTTCCTTCCTTAGCGCCCTCCTACTCTCGCTGCGCACATTGGGTGAACTGGGTCACTCCATCTCATGCAAAGCAGCAGCAAATATATGCCTTCACAGCAGCGACGAGACTCAGTTGCTGGAATTACGAAACGTCGTGGAAACCATGGCAAAGCACGGTAGGACCGGACTGGACTGGAGAAAAGTGCGTGAACAGTTACTCTGGCTTCGAGATTGGCGGGGGAAACCGCCAGCAGAAGAGAATGTGCAAAGTAGAGAATATCATGGCCTCTTCTGGAGAGTTTCGCGGGACGTGGTCGAGACAGAAGTACTCAAGGCCATGCTAGCAGTGAGAGGTATGTCCATTCTTCAAAAGGAGAATTGTGCTGGCACTAACCCGTTGCAGAATATCAATTGGCCGTGGACGTCTATACGCAATCGAAAGTTGCTCCCCTGAAACCCGAACAGGTGGAGGCTGCTGTCACGGAGGCTATATTCACGGCCTATGATAACGCAAGCAATGGCAACAAGACAAGAGGTGGAATGAAAAGAGCTGCGGACATGTAAGTGGACCTGATCATATAGACTGCTGAACCAATAGCTAACCTGATGCAGCCTGAACGCCTTTCGACCTCACTTTCCAACCTCAACATCGTTCAAACAAATCGATGCCCTTATCGCAGCAACACACGCCTTGTCTTTCTACTCGCTCACATTGCAACACGGGGTCCCATTCCAACCTGTCAGCATCCGCGTCCACCCTGACCCTCTCTCCTTGATCGAGAAGGTGCTCGATCAGAATCCGAAGAGCTACGCCAAGTTGGATGACCTCATATCCATCGGCCGCAACCTGGTTGCAGCCGGCCTTCCCACACCTCCTTCAACATCGAAAGATGAATTGCTGCATCATGACAGAGACCCCTCATCCCGTCTCGAAGAAGCCATCATCACCGCCGAACGGCGTATCATCTCCCTGGCCGTCTCATCGGCCCTGTCATCAAACGACTTTGGCACCGCATACTCCTACATCCTCACGCGCCTCACGCCTCCATCCCTCCTCCCGAGCCCCTCCACCTCCACCTCCACCCCAGCCACAGCCACCACTCCAGCCGTCGTCGAAGACGACATCTCCTGGCGCGCCGCGTACAACACAGGCCGTCACCGCTCAACCACCACCCCGGATTCCAACCTCCAAGCCCAGATCACGCACCTCTCGCAGCGCATGGAGCTGCTCTCCCTCGCGCTGCTCCTGGCCCCGTCTCCGGACCCTCTCCCCGAGATCCTCGGCGCCTGGCGCCGGTGCGACGAGGAGCTGGCCGTCCTCCGCGCCCAGGAGGCCGAGGAAGCCGAGCAGTGGGACACTAAGGCCGACAAGACAGCCTCTCTGACGACCGTCCCCGGCGGCTTCGGCCCGACCGACTCCGAGCTGGACGCGCTCGAGAACGAGCAGCAGCGCGCGAAGCGCGCGCGGGCGTCGCGGGACGATCATCATCATCGTCATCGTCACGTTCATCGCGGGCCCCTCTACGAGGACGAAGCGCCCATGGGCCTGTTCGACGTCGCAAGGGGCGCGGCGCAGGCATTCAAAAGGACCGCGTTCCCGCTGCGTCGCGCTGCTTCTGCTGCCGCCGGCGGCGCTGGAGGTGGTGCGGAGCAATCCGTTTCTTCTCCTTCTGAGGAAGGAGCAGGAGGCGAGCAGCAGCAGCAACGACCCCCGGGCGAGGGCAGAGTGCGGAAGAGGGACAAGGTCAGCGAAATGGTCACGGGCGGGCTGGTGACGGGGATCGGGTGGGTATTGGGCGCCCAGCCGGTTAATCGATGATGAAGCAACTAGATCAACCAAGAAATCAATCTTTTTTTGCTTTTCCCTAGCTTTTTTCTCGCTGGCAATGGTGGATCGATCATACAGTGCATACATACTATCCATTTACATAAGTATAATATAGTAGATATGATAAGATTCTTACAAACAAAATTCACGATTACGATTTTACGGCTGGAAAGGTGGAGAAGCCATCAGTCTTAACAAATAAAGACGGTCAAATTATACCTACTTACGTAGTCTCACCAGACCAAGCAAAGCCGAGCAACAAAACAAAAAAAAAGCTACACTTATTTCTTTCTAGTTATTCGAGACTCAAGCAAGAGTCGTCTCTGTTTATCCTTATTTTGCCGTACCCACACAAATAACAATAGATAGATATGGATAGGAAAAAAAAAATCGAACAAACAAAAGCGACAAGAGACGATAATGCTTAATAAGACTCAAACCGATGGGAAGCTACCTAGCAGACAGACAGACAAATTAGACAGCGATTGTCCTCGGATTTTTCTTTGCGTACATTTAAGAGCAGCTACAAACAACCATCTGCTATCGATAATTCGATATTCGACATATCCTGACAGATATCCTACTGAGATGCCACGTAGATTGATAGATTGATAGATAGATGGATGGATACCTGATATAGTTACTACTCTCGTCCCAACTGACATCAGCAGCACACCTGGTCGCTGACAAAGCTCGCTTTTCTCTCTTTTCTTTCTTTTCTTTTCCTCTTGGTTTGGAGATCCCGTCAGAACGCCCCACGGGTGCTCTGACGGGGTGGATCTGGGTCTCGATGGATCTTCAAGCGGGCCGGGGAAACATGATTTGATGAAATTCGTGAAAATGGCAAATCGTGATCAAGGAAAGACATGAAAAAAACAACCGAACTCCTGATGCCCACGTATGTAAACAAAGGAGAGACATGGAAATCATTCGAGGGAGTGTTGGTCATGAGATTGTGATGATGGTGAGAAGGGTAGGGATGACATCCAGGTCGAAAAACGAGAAAGGCCCAGCCACTTTGTAGAATCAAAACAGGGGAAAGCCAAGACAAAAAGGAAGCATTAAAAGCGAGACTTCCATTCAAAACGTCAGGAGAGAATGATGACTATAGGGGTGTGGGATGAAGGCGGCGGGTGAGCTTTTTACGGCTCTAGTCGCTCCAGTCCCACACCTGCTTGACGAAGTTAGCCATATTCACTTTCTTGTTCTTCATGTCCAGCATCCAAGGATGTTCCAGCATCCGCCATGGAGTCGCTCTTCGCGGTGGTTCCTTCTCAAGACTATACGATACCGTCAGCGAAGTGTTTGAATGTGTGAAGCAGTGGGGCCTTCGTACCAGCATTCGATGAAGTACTTGAAATTGTCTGACCAGCGAATGCCATTCTCAGGTTCATCTTTCAGTTTCGGGATAGGCTGACGGACAATGTATGTAAGAAGGTCAATCAGGCCTGCACGCGGTTGCATTTCTGTCCCGTCGGCAGGGAAGGGGAATCGGTGTTGAGCGACTTCGAGCAGCGTAACTCCGAGTGACCAGACATCGGAGGTGATGGTGTACGATTGCCCGGTTATTCTCTCCGGAGCCATGTAGTATGAAGTGCCGATAAATGTGTTGGCATCTCCCTTGGTGCCGAATTCTCCACTGACACCAAAGTCGCAGAGCTTGACCTGACCGTTTCGGCAGAGCAGGATGTTCGAAGGTTTGATGTCTACAACACAATTAGCCAGGGCACTGGTTTAGAATCACACAACCTGCGTACCTCTGTGGATAATCTTCCTGCTGTGAAGATATGTCAAGCCATTCAAGACTCCCTCGGCAATCTTGCCCAGAACCTTCTCGCCGGTTCGTCCGCCCAATTTCTTCACTTCTCGGTATATACTGTCGAGGCTCCCTCCTTCGCAGTACTCCATGGCAATCGATATCGTACCCGTCGATTTGTCCATGAACGCGCCATAGTAGCGACAAATATGCTCCGATGCACAGTCCTTGTTGAAATTGAGTTCTCGGACGATCTGCTTCTTAACATCTGGGTTTGGATCCGTGGTGATCACCTGTAGAAGAAACATTAGATCCGATCAAAACGGCGGGGAAGATATCTATCAGAACCAACCTTCAGCGCGAAGACCGTCTTTCCGCCCTTGAGCATGCACCGTGTCACCGCGCCTCCGGCTCCCTCACCCAGACTCCCCAGCTCGATAATCTTGCCCTGCTCACTGGCAGCCAACCATCCTTCGTCGTCGAGGTCCTCGACGTCCAGGGGTCTCCCCTTCTCCTGGGCCAGCTTGTCGAGATCTGGCAGGGGCCCGTTCACACTGCCATCCCGTTCCATGGCGACACCACCGTCGACCGAGCTGATCGCCGATGCCGGATCGGGGGTGCCTCCACGAGGCTGTCGGAGGCCCATCGCAAACGAGAGGGCAGAATACGTCGACGACGACGCCGACGCTGGACCGCTCCCCTGGTTTGTGAAGCTTCCGGACCGCGAATGCCCACTCGCGTCGCTTACCCCGCCTGTTGGGAACCCCGCAAGCCCCGGTGGAGGAGGTCGGCCATTGAGCAATGGGCCTCCGTCATGCGGTGTCCCTTGCGTTCCCATGGGGGTGGCCAGTCTGAGCTGCGGAAGTGCCGGGCGGGACGGGCGTTGAAGCTTGGGCCCCTCGAGAACGGTGGCATTGGTCTCCGGGTTGACGGGTCTGACGTTGGGCGAAGGGGGGATCCCCAGCGTCAATCGAGGTGGCCGCGAGCCATTGTTGCGGGAGCCAGGCACCGGGGGTTTGAGAAGGGGCGCCGGGGAGGACATTGGGAGATTGTTCTGCCCCTGAGGCAGAAACAGCTCGTTTGGGTCAGCCAGAGCGGGCCAGATGATCGATTCGGACTCTTCAAGACGGGGTAGGGTCCCTCAAGGACGATGTCGGCGGACGCCAGGCCGCGATGAGGGATGGGGAGGTCGGGGTACGTGGGAGGAGAGGCGTCCGGGGGGGGGGGGGGGGGGGGGGGGGGGGGGGGGGGGGGGGGGGGGGGGGGGGGGATGGGGGGGGAACGCGAGCCCAAAGAGCGACGACGAGCTCGACAGCAGAACGACAGACGGGTGAGAAAGAAAGAGGAGGAGGAACGAGCGTCAGGACGGGAGAGTTAACAGCGCGACGCAGAGACTGAGATGGATGGAGATGCTGGCGAGGGCAGACGAGCGGCGCCCCTGCTCCGCCAGGTCGAGCTCAGCCGCGCCGAGTCCAGCACGCCGCCCCAGCCGCCCACCGCACGAGAAGACCGCGCACAGCGGCTAGAGATCGTCAGATCGGGCTTCCTGTTGTTTCGAGGCGCCCGGATGAAACATCCAGTGTCGCGCTGAGACAGCCTGATGTCGGCCAGTGGGCCTGCGCTCGTCCAGAGCGTTTTCCAGTTCGGTCCATATATCCAGCGTTTGGTAGTCGAGGCCGCTTACGATGCGGGACGGTCAACACGATCAGAGACACCAGATCTCTCAGGCACGTCTCCTTGTCCCCCAGGCACCACCGTGATGTCCAACATCGACAGACCTCATCGCTCACCATCACGAGCGGCTGAGCCGGAGGGCTCGCAGCTGCACCATGCAAAGGACAGCCAGGCGCATGGCTGAGCTGCTATGCCCTCTTTCTTCCCTACGCGCCGTGATCGGCTCCACATCCATCTACAATCTTACCAGCCAGACGGTTTCCTCCAGCGGTGGCAAAGGAGACTGCTTTTACGGTCCCTGACCACAGGCGCCTGCAGCATGGCCGACCCCAGATCTCCCATTCGAGGAGCACGTCGCTGCAAGAACCACTCGCAGAGACACTCATGTCCGGCTCAGCTGCTGTTGTTTGTCCATCCCGGAGCCATGGGAGATAGCGCTGCTCTTGATTCGAAATGCCTCCAGACCCGTATTGCACCGCGGAGAAGACCGCCTTGTCCTGCTCTATGACATTCTACAACGTAGTGACACTGCTGCATCGACACTTGGACGACGCCTACTTGGCCCTCCACATGTTCGTGCCACGGTCCCCTGTCCTCGTCCGTGCAACGAGCGTTGTGGATGCGGGGGGCCTCTTCTTTTTTTTTTTTTTTTTTTTTTTTTTTTTTTTTTTTTTTTTTTTTTTTTTTT
>ENA-UOXB01000225-UOXB01000225.1-bioreactor-metagenome-genome-assembly--contig:-NODE-225-length-55628-cov-13.789160_pt1 | contig 55628 bp, 65 predicted proteins | sample MGYA00238158_ERZ761615 | MGnify/ENA primary metagenome ERZ761615 (study PRJEB28904, sample SAMN06267902) | bioreactor metagenome | isolation source: Joint BioEnergy Institute, California, USA...
TTTTCTTTAAATTAAATTATCCATCCGCTCGTCCCTGTATCGAAGTCTGGATACATTTAAGGCCGGGTCGTTCCCATATGATGCTTTGGCATGCATCGCCTTGCTGTGCCCGCCAAAGTTCAGCCAGTTTTCATAATCCATTTATTTATTTTAACCATTTGAACATAACCAGTTGCAAGGGACTGTATATTCAAACTTTACCCATGGACATGGACCAATGATTGTGCCACCCATGCTGCTCTTTTTTTTCCTTTTTTTGCATCATTATCATTTATCCGGCATGCACCATCTAAGTCTGAGTGCAACCCACAGGAGACTTTTCATTTGCGCGCTCTCTAGCCGTGCACCATCGATGTAAGCATATATTAGCGACATGCTATGACTCCAAGGACACACTGCACAGCAAGTATCCACAGGCGGAAAAGAACATCAGAGAGTTCCTCGGTGCCTTCTCCCGTAAAAAGGCATGCGAATCCGGCACCACAAAAGAAGCGGGAAAGGAAGACAAGAAGCAAGAAGAAAATGCAGGACAGGAGGAGGGAGCAGAGCAGGACGGGGAGAAAGAGAAGGGAGGAGGATGTGAACCGGCTCGCGCAGGGGAGGAAAAGAACAATGACAGCCAAAAACATCGCAGTCGTCATGGTCCGAAGGTCCTCTATTCCGTCGATGCTCGAAAACTCGGATCCCCTGCCGGCGGTGGGAAGGAAATCCGCACTGGCTTCCCTCGACGGGAGCCCCGACGTCCCGCATGGAGAAAGGAGACTGATCCGGCCCCTGAGAGAAGGCCAAGCGGTGGGCCATGGGACATTATCTGCTTTAACTTCCCCCATGTCGGGGGCCTCTCGACAGATGTGAACCGGCAGGTCCGCGCGAATCAGGAACTCCTGGTTGCCTTCTTTCGGGCCTGTGTGCCGTTGCTTTCTGTCCCGACTTCCAATGACGGACTGGATACTGACGAGTCGGACTTGGATGAGGGATATACCGACTCGGAGTCCAACGACGAGGATGATGACAGTGTGGTGGGAGCCGAAGACGACATCTCTGGTGGGAGGAGAAGGACAGAGCCGGGCCAAATTCTGGTCACCCTCTTTGAGGGCGAGCCTTATACACTCTGGAATATCAGAGATCTTGCACGCCACGCCGGCCTGCGGGTCGTCACTAGCTTTAGATTCCCCTGGACGTCATACCCTGGTTACTCCCACGCCCGGACGCTGGGCGAGATAGAAGGACGGCATGGCGGAAGAGGCGGTTGGAGGGGGGAGGAGAGGGAAGCGAGAACTTATGTATTCGAGGTCAAGACGGAGGAGTATGTAAACGCCGCGAAAGAGCTTCGCACGGCGGGCATGGAAACCAAAAGTTGGAAGAAGAGAGCAAGAGAAGGGTCTGACAGTGATGACAATGACTAGGAAAAGAGAGTACATAACATTACACTGCACTTTATCATTGAGTCGTTATCATATACTACAATCCTACGTTATATAAACTTTCTTCATTTCACTCTCATCAAACACTTCGCCGGTTACCGGGTCTTTGACCTTGCCTTCGTCGACAAACCCAAGTTTCTTATTCATCTCCAGCAGACGCTCCCGCCCATATATCCTGCCATTTGGTAAGACAATCGGATCGCTCTCGACGTAGCTCTTTGTATGATGGGCATAAGGCACGCCACGCGCTAGCTCGTTCAGCTCAGTGGAGCAGATGGGGCAGACAGAAGTCGTGGCAGACAGCGGGTTAGAACTCGAAGAAGCATAGGCAGAGTGACACGAAGGTGTCTTGAGCGCCGACAATCCAGCGGAAAGGGCAATGTGCAAAAGGGGGCGCGAGGGCAGTGACAGAAGTTCATGATGCGTGCGGATGAAGAGGTCGGATAGATAGTTCCAACGGTCAGGCGAATACATAGACTAGACACCATTAGAATGTCGTGCTCCTCGAACTATATATTCCCCTTTTTCTTTTCCAAAGGGATGAACACACCTTGTATGGCTCTGTGTTGGTATCCCGGGGGAAAGCGAGGAGGCCCGCTGCTCGCTGTATTTCCTGGGACTGTGTCTCGGCATGGGGCGCGAGATATTTTTTCGCATGCTGCATGGCTTCAAGAAACTTGCTTCTCTGGCCCGTCCTGACCATCTCGATATATTGTTGCAGTCGCAATTCAAACTCCAGATTATGCTGCAGTGGATGTCAGTCTTCGCCAGTAACGAGACCCCCCCGACAATGGTGTATTTTGATAAGCTAGCGTACCTGGCTTTTCTTCAAAGCTACTTTGTTCTCCGCGCACCACTGAAGCGCCTCCTTTGTTTCTCCACGGCGCAAGCTCTCCGCAATCCGCTGACACTGTACGAAGACGTTGAGGTCTACCAGATCCTCGATTCCCTTGTCTCGAGCCAGTTCCTTTGCACTTTCCGAAAAGCCGGAGCGTAGCATATGGTCCACCAACAGCCTGTTCAGTCGTATCCTCGACCACTCATCGTATTTCACGTCCACCAGGCTTGGAATCTTGTAGAGATCCTCCAGATGCTGTATGCGCTTTCTTGACTGTGTCTGGATCCTTTTCTCCTCCTCCTGCAGACTTTCAATTTTCCGTTTGAGACCCTGCATACGGGATATCATGGTATCGAGAGAGGCAAGGGTCTCATCTGGTCCCTGCGTCCCGGAAAGCGAGGCATTTGCGGCCTCTTTAAGTGCTGGGAGAATGTATTCCTTCTCGCGCTCGATAACCCGCTGCACCGACTTGAAATTTCGCCGTGCTAGCTCATGAGGAAGGCGAAGGAGCGGTTGATCCTGCATGCCAGTCAGTCAGAATCAAAGGCTAAGCACGCTAAGGGGTAACAGGGACGGTGTACCAGGAGAAGGTGGCTCTCCGCATTGAGTTTCGTCGAGGTGAGTTCCGCAGCCATAGTGAGATGAGATAAGACAGATACCCTATCCAAACCCGAGATATACGTGGTATACCCTGGCTTGCAGTATCGATGAAAGGGGGTGCCAGAGTAGTTGTGTCGTAGACCGTGGCGACCTGGAGGAGGGAGGTTGGAAGTCAACCCTCGTCGGATGCGGAGACCCGGCAAGTCGGGGAGGGTCATGACACTCGTATGCAGGCCCAACGAGCCCCCAAGGCAAACATGCATGACCCAACTACATCTACGACTATGGAGCGAAGGCAGGATGCAGAACAGCTAGCCTTTTTAACAGACAGTCCTTGAATTGAAACACTCATAGATTGCCTGCGTTAACTAAGGAAACGCCCTTTCTGCACTCCAAAAATAACATTGGTACATCCTAAGAACAAGCAAGCAATTCCGACTAAATCAAACACTTGGTAAGAAGCAGCGATCCCCTTTTACCCGAGACTCCGGCCGAAAAAAAAAAATAGCAATAAATGTTACAGGAAACGTGCCCAGAAAGAGCTCCGACAAGCAAGGTGTAACAGCATGAGAGCAGAATGCCCCAGAACTACAGCGCATGACCAGAAGTCGGAGCGCTGACTTACTCTGGGATCTGTCTATTCACTGTCGTCACTTTCGCCCATTTCCTGTTTGGACTTCCTTCTCTCCTTTTTTTCTTTCTTCTCCTTCTTCTTGCGCTTGCGCTCAGCCCGCTCCTCAGGCGTTTCGCCCTCGTGCCTCTTCCGTTTCTTCTTCCCGTCTTCTTTCGACTCATCCACATCCATCTTCTCCGCGGGAGACGATGGTGCAGCAATAGATGGAGAAGGCGGAGCAGCTGGCGCATCAGTCTTGGACGCATTTTCCGAAGATGGCTGCGCAGCAGTTTCTTCAGGAGCATTGTAGTCCTTGTACTCGTTCCGCCACTTTGCAGGAGTAGCTTCGTTGGGCCGGCCGTATTTCTGTCAAGATGTTAGCAGATATAAAATGAATTATAGACTAGAAACATGTTCGGGTTGCTTACATCAAGCTTGCCAGCCGACTTCAGCTTCTTTTTCTCCAGAGCCACTGGGCCCATACCCCACCTGCGGGGATAGAGGTCACGCTCCATGATGCAACGTTTAACTTTAGCGACAACTCCATGGTCACAAGTGGAAAGCTCCACAGTCGACATTTGAGCAATACCAATTGCGATTGCTTCGCCCTTGGTTGTCATGAGAACAACCTCCTCGCCGACTTCAATCCCAGCCTCTGTAGGAAATTAGTATGGGGAGGATCCATGTTTGGGATGTATAAAAACTTACCGAAACGCAACAGACCGGGAATCATGAGTTTTGCGCCGTAGCACACTGCATTGACCGCGCTGTCCTTCACAACGATACGTTTGTATGTTGTGAGAAGGCTTTCCAATGGCCGGATCACCTTTCGCAAGTAGGACTCGTCACGCTGGTTATCCATCATCCACTGGGCGTCAAGAACATCATGCAGAGTGACCATTCCATCTTGCTCATCCATCGCTCCACTTCGCACACGTCTGAGCTCTTGCATGTGTGCTCCAACACCCAGCAACAACCCTAAGTGGACGCAAAGGGTCCGAATATACGTTCCCGCTTCACAGCTAACCCAGAAAACAGCGAGGTGTCTGTCATTATCAAACTCGTAAAGCTTGCTCTCATGGATAGTCCTGATACGCAATTGACGCTTAACGGCTGAAATCAATGGCGGCCGCTGGAAAAGTGCACCAGTCAAGGTTTCGAGGGCTCGCCGGAACTGAGCCTCGCCACCTGGGATCCTGTCATGGAGCCGGATCACACACACGTATTCCTTTCCAGCACCTTGCTGCGACTTCACTAGACGAGTGGCACGATCAATGCAGACAATAAGGCAGCCAGTTACTTTTGGGTCTAGGGTACCACTGTGACCGGTTTTTTCGACCCTTCATGGAAACAAGGTTAGCGCGGGTCGTCCATTGCATATGGACAAGGGCAAGCCCACCTCAGGATTCTCTTAATCCAAGCCACAACTTCATGGCTAGATGGGTTAGAAGGCTTGTCAAGATTGATCACGCCAGAGCTGATGTAGGACTTCAAGTCACGCTTGAGGGGAGAACAGCCGGCCGGGATGGGTGTAAAGTGGCCAGTCCTGACGAGAACTAAAGTAACATTAGAATAGGCACCAGATAGAGGAGAGAGTCAGAGGAAAACATACGTTTGTCGTAGTTTTTCAGCAAAAGCGGCCACTCAGAGGTGGGAATGCTGGGCGTTACAGCCTCGGGTTTGATAGTGTAGTCAACATCTTCCTTGGCCGCTGCGGCTGCCATCTTGAACGGTCTGTACAAGAATTCAGAACAGTCCGCTTAGGGCGCGTCGAGGAAAGATGCAGAAGAGGCTATGTTGGATTGAGCTGACTCTCGCTCTTGAGTCGCGAGGAGAGAACTTTTGTCGGTTCTCCGTAGGGAAATTTTGAAGTGCGGCGAGAGCTCCAGCGACAAAACGGGCTAGCGCGAACCTTCCGGCGCTGCTTCAGGGCTCCACCGTCGGCGACTGGACGGTCCATCGTCCGTAACGGCGTAACCGATCAGAAGAATTATTACCAGGTCACGGCTAACGCAATACCTCGCAGGCGCTTTTCTCAGAAGCGGTTGTCTTCTTTCCAAGTACATTACTTTCCTGCAATACTGGCGCTCAGAGCCTCTTGATGGCACAGCGGGTAGCTAACATGGCTTAATCAGGCATTCATGAACACAATCAACTGTGGTCATTTGACTACTTGTCGTAATATGTATGCATCAGGACTGCGTGACTATCATCCAGATTCATTAGGGGTACTCCAGCTTCACTGCTTCAGTCGCCTCCAAGCCTTCTACCTGCACCTCTTCCGCTCCATGAACTCCCTAGAGAAGAAGTCCAGCCACTAGACGCTGAGCCGCGGTGCGGTTGCTGGCCTGGACGATATGCCATGCCATAAGGACGATATGCCTCTTGCTGGACATGGCTCCCAAACAGCCTCTTCACAAATCCTGGCGTGATGATGTAATTTTTGCCACCACCAAAGGTCGGGTAAATACGGGTGAGAAAATCATAGAGATGGGCTGCAATGATGCCCATGCCTTCACATAATGCCGCAGGCCATCCCGATACTACCAAAGTTAGAGTGAGCATCGCCCATGGCAGGAGCTCGACAGGGAGTGTGACGATGAAAAAGGTCACTTTTTTCCCCCGGTTATCCTGTGCAAATGTATAGACGAAGGCAATAATTAGTGCTGCTTTGAATTAGCGTGTACATGCGACTATCACGATATCAAATTAACCTCACCGTGAGTGAAAATAATATTATTCAATAGGAAACCTGCGGTGAGCTTCATTTGGTCAGCATACGAGGGTTTATATCGGACTATCTAGCAAGCAGTTTCGAAATCCAGAAAATAACATTTATGACTAAACAGAAAAGGTTATTATAGATAAGAATTTGAAATGTAGGGCACCATAACCACCACACGTAAAACACAAATATTACGCAGGCTATCTCAGTGGACTTCCCACCATCCTGCACCGCATACAGTCCAGAGGATTGACTGCGGATAAGGATCTGTATGAAGTGTAGGGTTGATCTTCCTCGCTCCCAGGAACCGCTTCAGCTAGGTAATGCTGGGCGGGCAGATATGCGAGGTGACTGGGAAAGTAAAGAAACAGACACCGCTTGACGACAGAAGCCATCAACGATGACTTATAGCTCTCTGACTGCAGCGACTGGGGATAAGTGATCCCATCACTTACCAAAATCACAACGCCTACAAATAACACGTAAGTGAAAAAGTCACCAGGAATGCTGAAACGCGGCGAGCCACTTTCTAAAGTGCTGCCGTATGTAAACACTACGTTGCCATTAGTATTGCCCGACAACGAGGCATCACAAGCTCGTACTAAAGTAAAGGTCAAAGAAGAAGGAGAGGTTCGGGCCGGTGAGAAGAAACGGAGAAAAGAGTCTCCATATCTCAGGTGGAAGCTGGAAAATTCGTTTTGGCAGGAACAAAATGAGGTAACCATCAAGCATGCCACCATAGACCAGGGCAGATTGAATAAATGTGAGTGCAGTGAGAGTCCTGTGCGAAAGAAGTCATTAGCGAGGTAAGGCCTGGGGGGTAGAACCCAAGATGTAGGAAACTGTACCTGGAAACAGGTGGAGCAGACCAGAAGACATCCATCTCTGGAAAATCAGGAGGTTCTAATCCTCTTCTAAGTGCTGTGATGTGTATAGCCTATGTTACAGTGTGAAAGCACCTCATAGTGGGGGAGAGTTTGGGAGTTTTCGCGGACAAACATTTGGAAAGCAAACACTGTCCTTTAAAAGAATTTGAAGCGAGGTAGGGCGCTAGTCCGAAAGCATCCACGGCAAATTGTTTATCCAAATTGTTTATCCGAATTCCGATGGACAGCGCTAGTACTGCTACTCCACACTAATACACCAGTTGCGATAAATGCCATCATTGCCACCGAACAGGCACCTAGCGATACAATCATCGGACAAATTTGTATAGGTTCACTGGCAGGAGCTCTTGTTACGGTCAAGTTGTAAAATAAAGAACAATGGTGTGTATTAAAGGAATCTACCCCAGAGTCCAGTTGGTATCGTATCATTGCATGGTATGTAGAGTACACCACACGCGATTATTATTATCATTATCATGTATGGAGTACTTACGGGAGTTTTCCCCTCAACTGGATGGCCGCCTGAATGGAGAGATCTTCTAAAGCCCACTCTTCCCATCGCCATCTTCCAGCTCGCTTGTTTGAACAGTACCTCGGACAGCGAGTCCGCCGTCCTTTCCTTCAATCCATATATCCCATACATCGAGACCCCTGCCGCTCTTCTGCTTGGCACATATGTTCATCTCTTCGTCGACGTAAAGGGGGGCAAGATTCCTATATTCGATTTCTCTAATCACACGCCTCAATTTGATTAGGTTTAATCGAAGAACGGTAAGCATCAGCGTCAGAGACAGTGGGCCATGAACGAGGAGATTTCGATAGCCCTCAACATTCCGAGTGTATGCCTCGTCGAGATGAATGAAATGGGCATTAAATGTAAGAGCTGAGTAGCGGAACAGCAGTGCCTTTGTAGGCTTGATCTTGTGGCTGAATTCAGGATTTAGAGGGGCTTGATCAGGAAAGAGTCAGAGTCAGCACTTTCAAAAACTGCAAATTGATGTTGCGCACGCTTTACGATCCTGTTATTATTTCCAAACTGGGCCTTATCTTTCCTGAGTTGCTCTGACGTTTTCTCTCGCATGAAGACTAGATCACGCCTTTCGATGATAACTGCGTCACCAGGGTCCTCTTCATCCTCTCTGCATACCCGACTCCTGATGTCCTCTTCAGCTTCACCCTCCCCTACTGTCGCAACCCGCCTTTCAATGCTCACAAACACCTTTTCTTCCCCAGGTCGTCCTTTGAGGGTCACATCACGGATTACCTCGACACAAACCGCCCGTTTGCCGTTGAGTAATGGGCCACCTTCTTGTGGAAACCTTGCTCTACCCCCGGCCCACATCCGTCTATTGAATGGTTCCCCTGGAGTATGCAAAATATCCGTGCCATCTGGCAGCAGCTGCGACAAGGTGACCTGGGGGGGAAAGTATACCAAGTGATGACCTACAGCCATGCGGGGTGGGTGATCGATCGATGGAAGGGCCTTAGGCAGGATATGCCCAGCGGCAGACAACGAATGTAGTTTCGGAAGAAAATCAACAAGAGAGAGATCCAAAAGATGAGCTGGCTGAGGGGAGAGGTAGTCGTAGATGAGAGGTAGTCGACGTGCTGTCATTTCCCGGTGCAAGCTGGGTGAAATGGAGGAAGCAGCACGCAAGAAAACAAGCATTCTTCTTGAAGAACCCGAAAACCGCAGGGAGCCGCTCCTCATTGCCGCAAGAGACATGGCTAATCCCCGGAATATGGAAAGAAAACAAACCTTGGCTCGTTGTGAATGGTTATATTTACCTTCGATATTTAGGTACCTCGTTATCTATCACAGCGACTTTCGGACTATGGCGAGAGCGGTGGTTTGCTATGTTTGCTTAACAAATGTGCACATCTCCCGAAATCGCGCTGCATATCGAAAACCACCAACGGCGCTACATTGCGGAAGAATTCCCGTCATTCATGTCGCTTCTTACCCCGGAGGGAATGGAGCGGTATACAGGTTTTATACTCGTATTAATATCCTTTTATCTCTTACACCACGGAGTAAGCGGTCGTTAAGATCTATGGAGCGGCTTCGCGTTGCCTTCCTGGGCCCCGCGGGGTCGTTTTCGCATCAGGTCAGAAACTTCTGCTCGACATGTGGTCAAGAATGAATTTTTTTTTCTCTCTACTTCTGACATTTCATCAGGCTGCGTTGGAGTCCTTCGGTAGCTCAGCTGTGCTTTCTCCTCGCTTATCCTTCGCCGATGCCTTTGCCGCCGTCCAACATAATGAGACGGACTACGCTGTGATCCCGTTCGAGAACTCGACCAATGGCTCGGTTGTTCAGACTTTAGACCTCTTGGCAGATAGAGATGGGCTCTACAGCGATGTGGTGGTCTGTGGCGAATATTATTTGACCGTCCACCACTGCCTTCTGACGCGAAAGAATGCAGTCCCATCTGCCGACGGCAGTTACCGCTTTATAACGAAGCTATATTCTCACCCACAGGCTTGGGGCCAATGCGAAAGATTTCTTTCCAAGCACTTCAAGAACGTTGAGAGGCAAGATGTCTCTTCGACGTCGAAAGCTGCGGAGATCGTTTCGGCTGAAGAGACAGGACACAGTGCAGCGATTGCCAGCCGCTTCGCTGCGGAGTATCACGGCGCAGATATCTTGGCGGCAAATATCGAAGATAGAGCTGATAATACAACGAGATTCCTCATCGTGAAAAATATTCGGTCGAAGCGAACAGGGTGTGCTCATCGCACGAGTGATGCCATGGATATGGAAGAATCTCAGACCGCAAGATGGAAAACTCTCATCTCTTTCATGATCAACCATAGTTCTCCGGGAGCGCTGGCGGATGCTCTGCTTATCTTTAAGGCTCATGGTATGAATCTCACGAGCATCAATTCAAGGCCGAGTCGGATACGCGCATGGCAGTATATATTCTTCGTCGAATGTGAGAGAGTTCCAGGTGTTCATGATGACGATGTCATGGAACGAATTCTGGAAGGCCTGCGCAAGGTCACCGAGAGCTGTAGAAACTTAGGCAGTTGGAAGGATCGGCTTATCCATGAAGTATAAAAACAGGGAAATTGAATGAAAGGGCGTGATGGGGGGTGTCTACAATGCAGTTCCATGTTCGTCCACCCGACATGACTCTGACGATATAGTAGCTTTTAGGCAATCTCCCACACCCGTCCTCAGCCTATTTGCATGTAATTTTCTTATTTATGGACATATTGGCAAGGGACTTTGCCACGAAACTAGGTTTCGAATTTCGAAGACAAAGGTCAAAGGCATCGTCCGCAAACAAAGTACAGAATCAATGAAACTGGATTGATTGTTGCTTTATCTTCTGTCTACATAACGAGTGGATGGGCAATAATGAGCCGAAGACTAAAATCATCCCGACACGGCAAATCGCCAGTGGCAAAAGAAGCAAATGAAAATAACAAGCAATTTAACCGCTTCACCTTGTGTTCCTAAGCTGGATAGCCCTGCAACAACCACAGTTCTATCCGCTAAGTACCAATTCATAATCCCTTGCGAACCGCTTTTCGTTCTCAGGAGGTATGAACCTAGGATTCCTAGGTCACTTAAGTGCAGGTATCCACATTGCGGAGCTTGGATGGCCCTGGCACGCCCATTCAGTTCGGTGTCCAGAGAAAGGACGGGATACATTAGAAAAACCAGTGAGCAAGTGCAACATACCTCTGAGCATTTTCGTAGAGTTTCGAGCAGATGCGTTCACGGTCCGGATGGCATCAGCGTCGAACTCCCGGTGGACGCTGTCCTTGCGCTCCGCCGGGCGAGCCGTCAGAAAGTCCGTTGGCAGGACTTCTGGGCGTTCATCCTCGCTCTCCGCGAGGTCTCCAAACCGTCAATCTGAAGCAATATTCTTTGTTAGCACATGCAATGTACACAGTACGTACAAGGGAAACTTTGACATACCGTCATAGAATTCATCCTCGTCATCATAATCGGCGAGTTGCTCGAAGTTGACTTTGTAGCGAAGCATCGCTCCAATTCCACCGAAGCCCTTGACAAACTGATTTCCTTCGCTGGATTTGTCGGAGACGAACTCCAGGGTGGCACCGAAATCCTTGTACTTTTCAGCAAGCCATTCTAGGAAGGAACCTTGGTCAACGACTTCCATCTCCTGGCCAGTTTCCTTGTCCATGAAAAGCTCCCGATTTGCCTCCTGGGCCTTGGTGGTATGGAGGATAACCTCGGAGCCATCGGACGACTTCAGGACCCAGCGGGTTATGTCCAGGTTCTCGTAGACGATTAAAGTCTCTACTGCACCCAATTCCAAGGCCTTGAGGGTGTCATCGATGCCGTAGCATACTTTCCCGCTGTCCTGACTGATTTCCTCGAAGTATTTTCCAATCAGCTTCTTCTCCTGAATAAACTTGACATTGCCCAGTGTCTCTGAGGCGAGTTCGATGGCCTGGTTGAACCCGTTTTCGCCACCATAGGAGACGTCCACGACCTTTATGACTTTCGCTTGAAGGCGACTATCGAACATGTCAGACTGGTTGAGGTCATTTTTAAAGTCGGCAGATCCAGCAAGAATCAGACCAGCGACGTTGACCTTATCGTTGGTAATGAAATTCTGGACGGCCAGTTCGGCAACTTTGCGCACATAGTTGTGGCGCTTCTCCTCTCGAAGACGCGCAAAACGTAGAGCGGACTGACCACCACGGCCGTGCTTCTTTGGCAGGTCGACAGAGAATTTGTGGATCACTTCTCTGGTGTTTCCACTCAGCGTGCCAAAAAGAGCGCCGTTTCCATCCATAACGATGAAGCCAAATTTCTGATCCGATTCGAGCAACTCGCTCAGGGCCTCCGTATGAAATTTATTGTCGCAGAGGTAGAGCGACGTATTGATTGGCTTGAAGGGCTCGAAGTCAATGTTGATCTTCCGTTCTTTGCCTTCTGCGGTGATGATTTCACCGCAGTAGATAACCAACCCATTGGGAGGGACCTTGTTATAAAGCTTAAGCCGCTGCTGAGTAGAGGTAATTGCAGACAGGACAGAGAGTCGGTTGACACGAGATTTGATGTTGGAAGCAGTTCCCTACAGACGGTTAGATACTCGTTCAATAAACTAAGAAGAGAGGGGGGGGGGGGGGGGGGGGGTGAAACATACATACTCTTCAGCCAACATCTTCGCCGCTCGGGACACCTGGTCCTTAGGGGCTGGAGAGGCTCATGGTTAGCTGACGGACAATATCGAGCAGTTAAGGATTGAATACTTACGGATGATCAATGAAATCATGGATGTGCCATTTCCCCTGGCGGCTTCAAGACGCTTGATCAACTTCTTGATCTTCCATATCTCGATGTTTTTTTCCGCGTCGTTCGCCTGAGCCGCGCTCATGTTGGGCGGCGATGGTGTGCGACCGGGTGTTTCAGAAGAGCCTTGTTCGTCGAGCTGAGAAAGAGGCTTTTGTCAGTTCACAAGGCACGCCCGAGAGTGGAAGAGATGACTCTGGTCAGGCAGCCGTAGAGAACCGGGGCGAATGCGTACCTCGAAGCCGGTCAAGTCGTTCGGTCCAGCGCCGTGTCGAGTAATTTTCATTCAGGCACTGTGGGGGAGGGAAGATAAGAAGGTCGGGCCAGCGGGCTGCTGACATAAACAGCACCACCACCTTGCCTCCTGGCTCCGGCCTGTGGCGAGATGGGCCGCCTCGCCGCCGCCTTGCCTGCACACCGACCCAAGGAGGTGCCGTACAGTAAGATCGAGTCGCTCGCGTCGTCCGCTCTAAGGATGGGAAGAGACATGGTGCCTCGGGTCAGGTCTCCGTCGACCACTTCAAGCTCGTTCTACACCAGATGTCGTTCTTGACGCAATGGGGTTGGCTCGGCGGTTGGTGCTATGCTTTTTAAAAATTGTGGCTCCGCCGAAGTCCTCCACGCCGTAAGCCGCTGGGGCAGCCAGTTCTCCAGTTCGTCCGCTATCCCGCGCTACTGACTTCACTCCGTTTACCATTTCTTGCTTGCAGGCTCGAACACCTGTTGAGAAACCCCTGTAGCAAGATTTTACCGGAGGATCCCTGTCTTGCCGTTCCATGGTCAGGCGGACTCCATTCCTCTGCTAGCCTGTGCAGAGATTGTAGGCACATTGGATCTTGTTGACACTGAAGGCAGTCATCCTGCTGCCTTCTATCGTCTCTGTCCAATCCAAGTAATATTGTACAAACCTGTTGCTATGCCTTTCTCTCTGGATGCCGGGCTTCCGCTGTGATTTCTACTCGCCGGCCTTTTGTTGCAGTGCTGAGCTCAACTACACAGGAAGGCTTAATCCCAGGAGATAGCTGTCACCATTCTTTCAGTCAGGAATCTTCGAACTCGAGTCAAAGGCTGATGGACTCCAGTAATTCCGCCATGTTTCATTCTCCCAGCTCTTGGGCTGCTGCAGGTCAAGATAATGGTTCCGAACCAGATGGTCAAGACCTCCAAAGGTAATCCAATGCGGGGATGTGACACCACTTATGTGTGTCTCTAGTGATGCTAACCTATCAACGATACGGACAAGGTCTTCTTCATTTTCTATGCGTTGTCGGCAGGTTTGTGGCATAAACAGCATTGACAATTCGCACGATCGTGGCAAAGAGCAGCGTGCTTTCCTGAAGTTATGCCACGGCGGCCCTTCTTCACTTTAACTAAGCCAGGTAACTCGGAGAATTGTGACACAGGTGGAGATACGGGACACAATGAACACCAGTCACTTCTCAGGGAGCAGCTTAGTAGGACCGCTGTTGAAGAGGATGATGGTGAGGACGACTGCGAGCCTGGCCCTTCCCCATCATCGCAACTGCTTCCAAGGGCAGAAATTTCTGATATAGACGCAACGTACTCCTTGAGTAGGGGCTATGGGACCTCGTATGGTACGATTTCGTCTCGAGTTAGTGAAACGACTCGCCGACACGCGATTCAGCCTCATCAGGAACGGCAATCGTCTGGTAATCGAGGTCAAGATCTGGATCGGGAGCCGCTATCCATCACACAAGTTCAGCACGAGGATGGGACCAAGCAAAATATCATTGTTGGTCAATCCACAGTTCCAAGACAACTCAATTTCGTCAATGTCTTGATTTGCATTGGCCTGCTGAGTTTACCGCTTGGAATCAACCATGCTGGGTGGCTTCTCGGATTACTGATCCTCCTCTTTTCAGCAGTGGCCACATCATACACTGCTAAAATACTCGCTAGGTGTTTAGACGTGGACCCTACTCTTGTGACATAAGCTGATTTGGCATATATCAGCTTTGGACGCCAGGCACGTTTATTAACTAGTCTCTTATTCTGCTTGGAGCTTACAGGGGCTTGTATCGCGCTCGTGGTACTTTTCGCAGATAGCCTTGATGCGCTGATACCAGGTTGGAATGCCCTCCAGCGGAAGATAATATGTGGAATTATCTTGATTCCGTTGAATTTTGTTCCTCTGCGACTTTTAAGCGTCACCAGTATTGTGGGAATACTCTCCTGCACGTCGAGTATGTCTTCCACTTCCTGATTGGTCCTTATGATGGAATTGACGGTTTGAAGTTGTGGTCATCGTAGTAATGGACGGGCTTATAAAACCCAACAAGCCGGGATCGCTTCGAGGACCAGCAAAAACATCTCTCTTCCCGGTTAATTGGAGTACGCTTCCACCTAACATATACCGAGACATGAGGCATCCCCATAAGTATAGGAAGAGTCTTTGGACATATCTCTTTACTTACCGGGTAAGACAGCCGTGCTTTTTTTTTCGGTTCGATTTCTAACTTTCAGCCCTCTGTATCTACTCACTTGATTGCACGATGGCTGTTGCTGGCTAATGTTTGGAGATGCCATCCGGGATGAGATCACAGCCAACATTCTGTTGACTAAAGGCTATCCCCGTGTTCTGTCGATTTGCATTGTATCTTCATTGCGATTATTCCGATTACAAAAGTACCTTCGAAGTATGTATCCGTGGTCAACTGAACTTCGTGATGGTCGGCCAAATTCCTGACTACAAGCCAGCTGCCGTCCTCTCGTAGCTACCGTTGAAGTTCTGTGTGGTCTCAATTCACAAACTCGGTCACATTCCCATTATCACAGAGGTATCAATGGAGCAACTCGCCAGGCAGCGAAGATCGGTGTTCGCATCCTTGTTGTGGTTGTAATCGTTTCCATCGCCATTCTTTTCCCTTTTGACCGAATCATGGCCTTCCGAGAGAATCGTGGATTGGATTCTCTTGCTCGCGTCATCAATAACGCCATCCTAGGGACTGTTTGGGCGTTCTTGCCAAAGGAGACCATTTCTGCAGATAGTGTTCTTTTGTAAAAAGGGGATATAGGCGCTTATTGCTTTGCTTCCGCGGTTGGGTTTGTATGGCTGAGGATGATAGAGAAATTGTTCCTCGTCTTTCCGGGATTCACAATCTCTTTGCCGAATGATTTACGCTCGAAATGAGCGTTAAATTCCCAAAGTTGAAAAATCAGCTTTGAGGTCTCTTTGCTTTTTGCCAAAGTAAAGCCCAGGCTGGACATGATTTTCTGCAGTCGATCCTGGGTGAGATAACGAGAATTTTTAATGCAAGCAGCGGGTAGCACAAGAAATAGGCAAGGTGAGAAGTCGATCATAGAACAACCCGAAGGAAGTGACTTCGTCAAAAAGGCGGTACAGCGCTTCAGCATCTCTCCCCTTCTAGTAGGACTTGGAACATAGTTCAACACCAACGAGAGGCTGATCAGGTGGAACCGATCGTCGTCCCCGGACGGAAGCGGCCTCTCCATGAAGTCCTGCTGCAAGATTCCTGGCTCCTGCGAATGCAAGTCGATTCTTGTCACGTCTAGATACCGATTCCTTGAACACGCATTCTTCGTGCTGAGAGCACCGATCTCAAGAACCCGCAGCTTGAAGGGCGTATTTTTGAGCTGCATCAATTTTGGACCGATCCAATCGACTAGTACTTTACTCGTGTCGCCTCCACGTTCCAAGGATTGACCAGTTTTGCTGGCGAGCTGATAGCTTTCTAAACCGCCATTTGCCTTGATTTGAGCATCGAGCCTGGCCGCTAATTCCTGATCACCGGCTTCCAGTGCTCTCGCATGTGCTTTCAGGAGTTGATGGTAGGAGCGGATCAGGTTCCGCGTTGCCTTGGATGACAATGATGTACGAGCCGCCTTAATCGTTGGCGGACGACCATGAGAAAGTTGTACAGGTCTTCTCGACCGGTTCCGTTTTGCGGTCATATCGCAAGACTCGGCGTGAAATTGATAAGGGCACAAAGCCTGCTATTAAGGTCAGAAGACATGCCGAGATACCCCTTACGAAAAGGCATTGAAAACCTGGCTCCAGGTGGTTGTCAAAAGAAATGATCGTCGACAATCTTGGAAGAGCAAAGGGCCCGGAGGGGAAGAAGTCTTCAAGTCATAATAATAATTAGTTTGGCCCTAGTCCTGGCAGCCCAGACCTTCAGCATCCAATCAGTGGCCCGATCTCTGGGCAATCTACTTCCGCACTGGGGAAGAGTTGTGGAAGTCATGTGACCCACAGAGCAGTTCCTAGGGTTTTCGCTAAGCGAATGCACTCCAAATAATTCGACTCTCGACACCGCGACAACCACCACGAAGACGCCGAAAGACAGCCATGGCACCAAAGGCGGAAAACAAGAAAGGTAGGGACGGCTCCTTTGCATTTTTTCCAGATCCAGAATTGCGCGTTTTGAGGATTGGGAAAGCACGAACACCGATTTATACATTTTGGACGAACAATAAGAATATTCGAATACCGATGCGGTCCTCCAAATAACCTCTGAAATTGGGAGGATAAAGACCGCTCCGGTGTCTTTTTCCCAGATCCCGCATTTCGCAGGCTTTTACAAAGGCTGACAAACATTTTATCAGGCTCCAAGCCGAGTGACAAGGCGAACTCGGCTGCCAAGGCCGTGCTGAAGGGCGTAGGCGTACGTTGACATGCCAATTCCTTCATTTTCAGCTAACTGGCCATACTGAAATATCAATGATCAGATTCACTCTAAGCGTGCCCGCAAAATTCGCACTTCGACTACCTTCCACCGCCCGAAGACCCTCCAGCTCTCTCGGTCACCGAAGTACCCTCGCAAGTCGATCCCTCATGAGCCTCGCCTTGACCCCCACAAGGTCATCATTCACCCTTTGAATACCGAGAGTGCGATGAAGAAAATAGAGGAGAACAACACTCTGGTATTCATTGTAGATGTGAAGGCGAACAAGCGACAGATCAAGATGGCTCTGAAGAAGTTGTACGATGTGGACTGTGTCAAGGTCAACACTCTGATTAGGTATGGAAAGAATGCGTCAAGTGCAGCAGAGACTCTGTTTGGATATTCCGTATCTGACTATGTCACAGACCCGACGGCACAAAGAAGGCATTTGCGCGGTTGACTCCTGATGTGGATGCTCTGGACATTGCGGCCACCAAGCTGGCAATTGTCTAAAGGGAATGTCACCTTGGGTCTGGGCGGTTCTTACGCGGTGGTTCATTACAAACTATGTGTCATACAGTTAGCTATTTCAAAGCTGAGACGAGGACTAAATGATTACCTAAAACAAAGTCCCCTTGATGTATCTTCTTACGAGACGAGGTGCCCTCTAGGGGTTCAAATCGCAATAAAAAATGACCACAGCTACTCCAAAGGTTCTGTCTGCGTCCTAAAATGAATATAGTATTCTATGTATTGCATTCAGAGTCCAGTTGTAAATAAACACAGCCTCGAGATCGGAAACACCTTCAACGCTAAACCAGCATGTAGATATTTCAGGTAGTTCTAAAGATGCAATTTCCAGGAATCCATGTTTGTGATCCCGGGAGAGAAAAAAAAGGCCCCACAGAAATCGTTCCGTTTCGTCCATCGCTGAGAGACCTCCAAACAGAGTAGTATGAGAAATCCTCCTTTTCAAAAAGATGAGTTGTGCAAAGGCTTCATTGCCCTCGGAGCGTTTCCAGGTGTTTCAACACTGCCAAGTTTGCATCCATCCACCTTTCCACGCAGTTCTGCGCGCATGTCTCTTCTGCCCGATCTAGCCGACCCGATGAGATCTTCCCAGTAACACACTTCTTCCAGCAGACGTCGGCAAGATGATGAACAGCTATGAGGAAAGTCAGCCAAGGGTCGCCAGTGAATAGTCTCACGCCGTGAGGTGAGTGAGAATGCGAAGGATCAAACACAATGCCGGTCTGGGGAGGATAATCAAGTGGGGAAATCGGAATGCCAGTTATGTATTGATACTTACTTTGCTGAATGTTCGATTTCTGGGCTTCGTTCGTCAGGAATTGGTTCAATTCTTTCCTGTCGGCAGCGTTCAGTTTGGATATGTCAATCTGGGATTGCCCGTCCATGTTGACACAAAGAGATGGAATTCTTCGATAATACAAATTTTCAAAGAGGAAAGACCATAAAGTAGTATGTCAACTCCGTAGTCGTGAGCAAGTTGGGGGGGAAGGGGGGGGGAGAGATTGCTGTATCAACGGTCTACTTGGGTAAGAAACCATTCTATCTTAGCGATTTAAGGCGGTGTCATGCGGCAGAAAAGCGTACAAGTCTTCCTGGGGTGGTTTGACGCCACCATGTCGTCCTCAAAACGCTGTTCAACTCAGATTGACTCCCAATAGTGATCTAAAGCCTCGTTGAAGGGAACTATTTATCCTTTTAGCACAGCCTCAACGTCTATCCCTTCTTTGACACCAAAGTACCCTGAGAAATGCCTCCTATTCGCACATCCCGCAATCGCAAACCGCCTCCAGCAGGCTTTGAAGACATAGAAGACACGTTGCTGGAGTTCAGTAACAAGATGAAGGACGCAGAGAACGCATCTCATGAGGGGAAAAAGAGACATGAAGTTTTGTGGCCCATCTTTCAGATCAGTCACCAACGTGAGTCCTCATTCACAGTCGGGTGTTATGGAAAAGAAGACACGAGTTTGCATGAGGCATTTTGCCCTTTTAGACAGCACACTGATGGTAGAGATTCTGAATGAAGGTTCGAGATACATATATGAGTTATATTACCAGAAGCAAGCTATATCGAAGCAACTGTACGACTGGCTGCTGAAGAACAACTACGCAGATGCCAACTTGATCGCCAAGTGGAAGAAGCAGGGATACGAAAAGGTACGTGCGTCTTTGGTTTTCTTGAAAACCGGATGGCTATTTTCGATTTCAACTGACACCTCTCGGAACCTAGCTTTGCTGTCTACGATGCATCCAGACGAAGGAGACGAATTTTAATGCCACATGTATCTGCCGAGTTCCGAAAGCACAACTGAAAGAGGATCAGACAATTCAATGTGTGAATTGTGGGTGTCGAGGTTGTGCTAGTAGTGATTAGTCCATGCTGTCACTGCTTGACATTGCAAGGCGTTCGGGTCTGCGGGTAACTTGGGAAAACGGGGTTCTGCTTATTTTCTTCATGCTTATTACATATTGGTAGCAGAATGATGGCCTTTAATACCCTGTGGAGTTATTTCTGGCTCATTGTGAATAAATAATGATTTGGGTTCTAGAAAGAAAAAAGTAAACAGCGGTGAAGAGATAAATGTCCAATTTGCCACAGTTAATGTCATCAAGCTACAGAAACAAACAATAAAGCCAAAAACAAGAACTAGAAAAATCAACCTGACTCATAAACCCATGGCATTGTTCATGTACATCTCAACAGGTGTCGTCAAGGTCATAACAAGGAGGTCGTCTCAAAGATTCAGCAAACTGACAGCAAAGCCAATAAAAGATTCTGGCCCTGTCTCGGTCCAAGAAACCCCGCATCAATTTTAATGAACCAAACACGGCACAAACTCAATCAAAGCAACCATGAGTTTGTTTAAGCTTTATGTTTTTTTTGTAGAAATAATGGCACTGGACAAATTCCAATGCGCTAACCAAGCTGGCCTCTTCCAACTGCAGAGGTTGACCAGGTGCCAAAACAGAGAAAGCCAGAATGGGTAATATAAAAAAGAAAAAAGGGGGAAAAAGGCATCTCAGAAAAGTGATGTATTGTTCCGATGACCAAGGTGTGGCCTACCTCCATGCCCCTTCGATGTAGACGATTCATCTCTGGTGGTTCCACCGATCTTCTGGAACCCTTGGAGAAGATCAACTCCATCAACCTCACCCGGGCTTTCGTCAAAGAGATTGAATGAAAAGAAATCGTCGTTAGTGGCATCGATGAACCGACCAGGATCAGGTAACTTCGATGGGGACTCTGGGAAAGCAAGGCCCTTGGCTTTGTTCGACGACATAGAGGGAGTATTCATTCGACTATTTCCACTCACTGCCGTGATGTCCGCAAGTACATTTCCCGGTGTTCCGATAGAATCTACACGAGTGCGTTGGGCGTGATACTTTTCGGGAGATCCATAAGTCGGCGTAGAGATATTGTTCGCCACAGAGTCCTCAAAAATATCAAAATGTATCTGATAGTTGTCATTTGGCGTGTAAGTTTCATCTTGAATGTTAAATGCTGGACTCCAAGGAAGATCCTCGTCACCCAGCCCCAGACTCTTGATCGGAGAATTGACCATCTGTTGAATCTTTTTGCGGTGGTTTCGTAGATTGGTATTTGGCGATAGAGATGGTGGTGGCTTGGCAGGCTTTTTGAATTTTATCACTGGTGTAAGCGGAGGAGGTAGCATGTTAATGTATTCTCCCCGAATGGGAGAAGAGCCAGCCAAGACCGTTGGCTCCTTCGACGCGCCAGCATGGCTTGGGCTAATGTCATGGGAAGAACTCCGAATCCGTGCGATTTCTTCCTCTGCTCTGCCCCGTTTAATGCGCGGAGGTTCAATGTCTAAGTCTGAGGTTAAAATGTGACCGGCCTTGTTTGGTCTCATTGCTGAGGATTCCAGCGATGAGTAGTAACCACTGTCATTCATGGCCGCAGACTTGCGCTTCCGGGAACGGGGGGCGGCTGCAGAAGATGTGACTGGTCGGGACGGCGTGGGAGGAGTGCCCTGACGTAGAGAGCGTGGAACAACAGGAGGTGACGAATGGATAGCTTGGGGTGGCGAAGAACGCGGAGGTTGAGATTGCACACGGGCGCCATTCGTCCCTTCGTCGTCACTATCTTCCTCAAGAGCTGGGTCAGAGGCAGGCAGTGTGGCATCAGATGATAATTCCTCATTTTTGGCAGCTTTGGGGGCGGGCGGGCAAGCCGGTGGTGGGACCCTCCACATCGCTGTGCCGGGGTTTTGAGAGGAAGCAGCGGACTCTTTTTGAGAACTTGCTGCAGGGAGCGGCGTGCTCGAGAGCGTAGCACGGCGTAGAGGCTTGTCCTTGAGGAATTGCGCTTCCATCCCAGGCTCGATTGCCCAATAGCTCCCTTTCCCCGGGTCGTCCTTCGGTCTTTCTTGCTTGACGAATGCCTTGTTCAAGCTGAGGTTGTGCCTAATGCTGTTCTGCCAGCCGGGGTCGCTCGTACGATAGAACGAAAATGTGTCCGAGATCCATTTGTATATCTGTGAAAGCGTCAAGCGCCGGTTTGGTGCGCGTAAGATCGACATTCCAATCAAGGTTGCATAACTGTATGGAGGCTTTGTGCCATCATCTTCAATGGCAGGCATTTCATGAGGCTCCGGGATAGAGACAACAGGAGCCTCTTCGCGTCTTGGCTTTTTGGTAGATCGATCCTTCAGCGGAGCAGCGTCCATTAGAGTCCTCTTTTGAGCAGCTTTGACCTCGGCAGATGGATCTGGACGGTCTGCAAATCCGTCGTTGATTGGCCCATTGTCAGTACTTCCCTTCTGTGGTTGATCCGAGGTGACGATGGAGCAAGTCGTGGAGAGGGCGGGTTGCTGCGTCGAGGAAGGAGAATTGTATGCAGTGGAGGCAGATTTCTTGGTCGGAGAGTCTGTGGTGAACATTTGGGGAGCGGGGGCTGTAATGGGGACGAAGCCCAGCTTGCCTTGCCCTGAGTGTAGCGAACTTTGTCGACGATGCGCCTTCGTAGGTGATGGTCGATGAGGGCCACTGGATGGCGGATTTAAAACGCAATCTTGAGCAGAAGAGGCATTCTCGACAGGTTGTGGAGGCAGAGGAGAGGGCTGGAGACGAGCGGGCTGTCTTGATGAGGAATCTTTCCGCTCATTGGCCGAAGACACGTTCGAGAGGCTCTGTGCAGCTGACGGGGCACGCGTCGAAGCCATCTTCTAGATGGCTATTCGGGGTATTTGGACAGTCAGACACGAAGATTGAGATATTTGACGCGTGAGTGGGAATTGAGAACCAAGGGTTACGGAGGGGATCTGCCGTGACGATGAACAGTCTTCGAATCCGACCTTCGGTCGGGAGATCGACACCAGCGAGTAGCGAGGGACAAGAAACAGGTTGTCACAGCCAGATCAGGATCACGGAACGTTGAAACGGAAACTCAGGCAACCGCGAAAACGTTAGAGCGAGCTGTAAATGAACGTCAGTCCGTGAAAGGGGACTCGTCCTCGATGACCCAACACCCGATGAAGTCGCTGTGAGAACCAGAGCACACACGGAATTGGCGAAGTGACCGTAGACACAAGGCACAGACAAAGCGCATCGAGTGCGGAACTCAGGCGCACGGGGAAGGTAGGTCTCTGGGGGCAAGCCAAGGTACGGGGAAAGAGACCGTTGACAGTGGAAGCAACTTGAAACAAAGAGTCGACATCCAAGAAAGGAGGAAGATGAGAGCAATGGGAAAGGCGGTCGAACAGGAAAGATGAGAGATGGAGAAGAGGGGGGGGGGGGGGGGGGGGGGGGGGGGGGGGGGGGAGGAAAGGGAGGGATGAGATGAACTGTGATGAGGAGCGTCTTGTCTGACACTGCCTTTCCCTGCGCGCGCTCCGCTCTTGCAGTCGCACTGTGTGTCTGCTCTGACGTATCACCCCAAGCCAGGTACGTAGTACTCGGTGGTCCAAGGAAGAGGGTCTAGGAAGTTGAAGACCAGTGCAGGAATGGGGCGCATAGGATCTCAGAACGATGATGATGATGATGCCAATAATGCTCGATGGGAGACGGGACTGGGGCTCCCAAGGGAGGGCGAGGAGCGCCCCGTCGGGAGATCTTGGGACGTGGCGCGGCGATCGTATGGTATTGGTCACGTCACGGACGCGTCGAGGACGCGTCTTTCCGCGGCGATTACGTACCGTAACAGTGATTGGTTTCAGGCGCGGAGCGGTTTACCGCCTTACTCCATGGCACCTGGAGTGTCTCCGCCGCCGTACACTGTAGGACCGCCCCCATCCAATCATCATCCATTTGTCGACACACGATCCTGCGGAAAGTGCAGTCTCTGACTGCACCATGTATCGAAAAGTCCCAACACACCATCGACGGGATAAAGCTCAATCCGCTCTCCGCTGCCCTCTAAGCCCCTCTTACGGTCCGGTTACGGAGTACAAGTACAGAAGGGCAGGGGCTGCATCCATGATCCGCTTCCAGCTGGGGACAGTGCAGTGTTGAGGCGCTGTTACCCACTTCCGCACTTAGGCAGTACTTACAACTCGAGCGCCTTACTGCGACCACCACCTAATCTCCTGACGCACTACATACATACATACCTTAGTCTTTCCAGTGCGGGCGGCGGTCCCCGTGCCTCTCCCACGGTTCCTCTCCCTCTCCGATTAGCGACATGAGTCCGGTGTAGCGCCGGCTCCAGTCGCTCGACTTACATGGAGCTTCCCATTCCCTGCAGCACATATCCTTTGCACTCTACTCCAGGCCATTGGCTGTCATCTCTTTTTTGCTTGATAGACTCGATCGGAGCTGGAAACCCGCGCCTGTATGTACTACACCATGTGTGCGTCATATATACCTCCTTTATGCCGCTCGGTTGTTTTGTATCCACTTGTCTATGGCTATATTCATGTCTATGGCTATATGTCAAGAGTTATATATACATCAAGAATTTTTATCCCTGTACTCCTCAGCGAACTGTTGACTGGACAGAACACACCTGTCTAAAACGGAGCTCGGAGTAGAAATTAAAATGAAAAGGATGGACATCGGGCCACCAATCACGCCTCCAACATAATGACATCTAACGTCCACGTTGCACAAATGAAAGTGAATGTGCAGATAAAAAACGCCGATTCCATGTAACGCACCACAATGCACCTAGCCAGCCAAATGAGTACAATACTGAGCAAAGGTTGCGCAACCTTCTTTGCAGCGGTGAGGTCCGGAGAATCATGTCGTATCTCCCCTTGAGAAGACTTTGCCTTGAACGTGCGCCAGGCTGCCACTAAAGACCCGCAGGAGACTGGACGCCCTGCAAAGGGGTACATGTTGCTTCCCAAGAAGAGACCATCCTGTCTTCTATTCGACTGTCACAGACAGTGAAGGGACGGTCACGAAAAAAGGAATGGCTGCGACTAGTCCAAGAAAGTGAACATACTCGTATGGAGAATATTTAACGCTCGATCTGCGTCCCTCTCTTCGATGACACATGAGATGTTAATCTCGCTTGCGCCTTGAATACAAAACAGTAAGTCGCTATTCAAGACACAGAAGACAGCAACTACAGTGGTCCTCTCACCTTGCGAGATCATTTCTATATTGACGTTGTTTTCACCCAGGGTTGAGAACATTCGTCCAGCAACACCTACCATGTTCTTCATTTGCTTCCCCACAAGGCTCAGAATCGCCATGTCCGGGATGATGTCGACTGTACCGTATTTCCTCAGGTCCTGTATTGCTCCTCGTAGGTCTTCGTCAATGATCTGATACTCGTCGCGACCAACCCCATTCAGCAGCGGCATTTCCGAGTGGAGAGCCATAGAAACATGAACTTCGCTGGTGGAGATCAAGTCAATGGACAGACGCCACCGGTCAAGGACAGAGAATATCCCGGCAAAGAAGCCATGCGATAAAGAGCGCTTGTTAGAATGGACGTTTATCACGAGGATCTTGTGTTTGATGGTCACCGCAGTAGGTCTCTTAGGGCCTTGAAGTTGAGAGACACCACTGGAGTTCCTTGTACGGAGAAGCCTTGGATCATGCCCGGGAGTGGTCTTCTCGAGCTCAGAATGCGAATCAGGAAATATCACAGTGCCATTTCCCTTTGGATTCATCACATTTTTTATCCGGATCGGAATTCTCGCCCGAATAACTTGCTCCATTGTGAACGGATGTATCACTTCTGAGCCGTAGAAAGTCAGTTCAGCCGCTTCGGCTGGTGTTATTGCTGGCAGCAGACGAGCCGTAGGGACTTTTCGGGGGTCTGCCGTGAAAATCCCGTCGACTTCTTTCCAGACCTGCAACTCCTTTGCACGAACTCCAACCGCAACGAGAGCGGCGCAGAGATCTGTATAGCCACGACCGATCTTGTCTAGCAACCCTCCTGGTACGGGACCGAAGTACCCGGTCACGACCGGCACTCCGGAGTCGCAGGCCTTGATCTTCCTACCTAGGGCCGCCGCAAGGTGGTCATAGAATTCTTGATCGAGGCCTTGACTGCCGACAGAAAAATCGATAATATCAGACAAATCCACATACTGAGAATCCACCCCTCGGTCCTGAAGCAGCACGGCCATGAGGCGACAGCTCAACTTCTCCCCGGTGCTAATTACTTTGTCCACACATCGTGCGCTGATTTCCCCGAGGGTCTGCGCGGCCTCTAGCACCTTGAGGACATGGGCGCACTCATGATTGATCTCCTCAATCAGTCGATATCTTAGCTCGGGAGACCTCACCAGCTGCTCAGCAGCCTGGACATGTTCAAGCCGGACGGCCTCCACCAAAGACCTGTATTCCTGCGATTCTGCATTCTCTGCGTCCCGTGCAGCGCGCAGTAGACTGGTATGGGAAACATTGTTAGATAGTTTCCGGGGTGCAAACGGACCTGACATGCAGGCCGCGACACGGACATGACTCACCGGGTTGTAGTCCCCTCGGCTTTTGAGGAGCTGCTTCTTGCAGAACAAACAATTGCGACTCTGTGTTCAGAAAGGCTGGGCCTAGATACGGCGCAAAAATATCAGCATGGATAGTCATGAGAGGACAAAACCGGTGAGTATGCAGTGGCGCATACAGGACCACTTGATCGACGATGTTGAGTGCGAACTTGCCCACACTGGTCCCGCCAAACTTCTGGACCACCCAATGACTGTCCGGACACATTAAGTTGCCATTGGGCGCAGGCGGGGGGCAGTTCGGATCCAGCTGGGAATGAGAATTCATGCCGGCCAGGACAAAATCGAAGGTACAGGGAGCGTGCTTGTGGGTGTGCCTTGTTTGCCAGATTGCAGAGCAGCAGAGGCCGCGGCGGGTTATGTGCTGCGGGAACTTGCGAAAGCGGAGCACGCAGTCGCAGTGATATGACTCGGAGCAGCAACTTTTTTTCTGCCGCGGGACCGTCTCGGAGGCTGACCGGAGCTGCGTGGAAGAGGTTGACCGCCCGGGCACCCGCCCACGCTCGTCCTGCGATTGTTATCACGATCATTATTTTTGCTGTCCTTCAGTCTTACAAGTCGTCTACCTCCCTCGGGCCTCTCTCTTCCAGAACCGGAGCCCGTGCGCTCCCGCGAAAGCATGAGATCAGCCGCCGTGGTATGTGCCGGGAACCTCTCGCTCATGATGCCCACGGCGTTCCATGCAGTAACAAACCTAGAAATACTAACAGATCCCACCATGTCCTAGGCGGATGGATGGCAAGTAGTCGACTTCTTCTGTACGTACGTCACGCAGGATAATCGGTCGATAGGGCCCACTACGGTGCTCTGCCTGTGGGTCCTTGAACGCTGCCATCTCCGTCCAATATTATTATCGATTAGGTATCTATATTCACTAGCTAAGGGGTATCAAGTAAAGAAGTAACCGGCATAGGAAGTGTACGCCTACCCTACGGACCGTTACCATTATTATTGTACGGACACTACTATTTTTACCGCGTAGTCGAGGGCAGGTGGAGGCGCTAAATCTGGATCCAATAGGATCACACAGTCGAGACAAACAAGCTCCAGAATGACCCTCCCGTCCACCTCCCAGTTCTCTTCCATATCCCACGTCTAGCAGCCGCCGTCCGTCTTTTTTTTGTTTTCTTGTATTCCATATTCTTGCACTACCGCAGTTTCATCCATTTCAACATTGTGCTGTGGCAAAACAAAATACTGGAAGGTTTCTCGATCCCGCGCAGGTTTGATACCGGCCCAGATGTGGTCACCAAAAAATCGTGACAGCTGGCACTTGAGCAGTGATCCAGAGAAACGTTGATAGCCTGTGTGTGATTGTTTTATGACCAAGTCCTGCTGTGACAACGGACCTTCGGATCGCCTCCGCCTGCTGCTTCGCGACAATCAGGTAAAGGTGCTATGGATCACGCAGTAGCCGAGATCCCGTGTCCTTTCTGCGACTTCTCTGATCTCGATAGCTCCTTTCTTGCTCAGCATGTTGAGTTTTGTCACCCTGAAAATGGATCCTCGCCGTCTGTCGCAGAGCGAGACAGTTACACTCTCCAGTCGGATAAGGAAGCCACCAACAACACGAAGCCTCCTTGCTCGGGTAGCCACCGAGGACAGCTAGACGACTATGTGAACTGCCCGCATGGCTGTGGGGAACAAGTCACAAGCGTCGAACTATCAAATCATCTAGATTTCCATGTCGCGGAGGGTATGGCACTTGAAGACTCCGGGATGGTCGAGTCCGAGGCGCATTCTTTGGATGCCGACTGCTCCTTGTGGAGTACCGAGGGTCATTTCAATACGCCCGTACACAACCGCAATCCGGTTTCTAAGACGAAGGCTTCGCGGATGTCACACAAGGGGCAAAGTGGTGAGAGCTTCTTTTCTGATACTCCGGGTTCGACAGGTCCCGGTGCAAGACTTGCAGCTGCGAATGCAACCGATGGAGGCATAAAGAGGCTTGGGGTACCAACCAATATGTTGTGTTTTCGATATTCCTCCGCTGACCCTTTACCTAGCGTGCGGAACTTGGTCCTTACGCCAACGAGAAGCAGATGCCGTCGTGGCTTCGGAGAATGCTTGAGAGTGGCGCGAAAGTGACTCGATCCAACCGGATTGGCCCCAATGGAACGTTAGTAAGACAGGAGGTCGTTGAAAACGAGACCTCTGACGTTATTCCGGTTCTTACCCAGTTATGCCAGCAAGACAAGTCTGTTCAACGCGCTTTCTTCTGCAGTCCCAAGGTCCGCCACGTTTTCAAAATGTCAAGGGAGGGCGGGTTTTGCGGCTACAGAAACATCCAAATGCTCATCTCGTACATTCAAGATTCGCGTGCAACCGGACATGAGAATTTTCCGGGAGCGTTACCCTCAATTCTCAAGCTGCAGGATATGATTGAAAAGGCATGGGATATGGGTTTTAACAGCACTGGAAGGATTGAAACTGGTGGTATTAGGGGTACAAGGAAGTATATTGGTACCCCTGAGGTGAGTCAAAACGTGGTCGAAGTAGTTATTAACGTCCGTCTAATGTCCAGTAGGCCCAGGCTCTCTTTCTGAGCCTTGGTATACGGTGCGTTACGAATACGTCCTATTGGGAACAAATCTGACATCTACGATGTAGGTGCGAAGCCAACGCTTTCAGCGAAACGAAAGAGATGCGCGCTCATGACGCCTTATTCGCGGATGTGGCCGAGTATTTCCGGCGAGCATGTTCTTTAGAAGGAGATGAGAAAGTTTTCAAAACGGACTTGCCGCCAATATATCTCCAACACCAAGGTATGATCTTCTGTATTTTCTTGAGCGATGCTTGAATAACTGATTTAAACTGTATTAGGTCACTCCCTAACGGTTATTGGTTTTGAAGTGCGGAAAAATGGCAGCGCAAATCTGCTCGTGTTTGATCCAATGTTCAAGACGTCGCCTGCGATACAGAGATTAATTGGCACTGCCGTTAAAACATCCGATCCAACTCGACTAATGAAGGCATATCGAAAAGGGGCAGCTTATTTGCAGAAATATAAGGACTTTGAGATTCTCAAGTAGGACATTCAGCAACCCCCCCCCCTTTCCGACCTTCTTTTCCCCCTTCACAATCTATGCGGTCTCTGACAATGACAGATTGCTCAAATGAATATCTTATCTCAATAAGAGAGAGCTGCTACAAAAATCCAACTAGCCATCATTCTAATTCACCGTCTATGGCGAATGGACTAATCTCTTTTTCCACATCATGCTCATGTACGATACATCATTTAGCTGCAAGGTTTGTGTTTCATGGGTTAAGGTCTGGTTCAGGAACTCTGGTTTACTGCCCTATCGATGCCACTTTGGAAGCCTGCGCTGGCAGTGTAATCCAAACGCTCTGTCCGAGTTTCCGGCAATCAACAGTTATGGAACATCCAAAAAAAGCCTGCAATTTTTAGTTCTATGAATATTTCATGAAAGGGGGTCACACTAATCTGATCTTTTAAATATGTATGGAATCTGTAGAACGCCATTTACTAGAAACCACAAAGGATGGAGAATATCTTGAAGCTGATAGTTACGGCTAAAATCACTATATCTTCATATATATGTATCACGTACCTCGTATATGTCTCGGTAATATGGAGTTTGAGGTCTCAAACGGCTCGACCTTTATGTACAGGGATTTTGGTAGCGTCTCAAACCGAGACGTTTACGGATAGCCATCAAGCTCCACTTGATCTTTACCTTCCTGGATTCCATTAATATTTTAACCAGTTAGCTCTATCATTTAACAAAAATTTGCATGTATGATGTCGTTGAACGCGATGTCTGGGAACTGCGACATTGATCATGTTGTCTACGAAGGCGGTCTAGTTGTCGGTGAGGAGACTGGAAAAAGTTTGCGGGATGATATCGACTATGGAGTGCCCAGATGCCGTCGGTCTAGGGCTTCTGCTCACTTCCGGGTCTGCTCCGTAGCTCTTTTTTTGGATTAACTCTCCAGCTTTAGCGCTCTCCAAGAAAAATTTCCCTCAATCATAAAACGTGGATAGCAGCACGCTATAAGGCCCAGATACGGCAGGGACTGCGTTTGAACCCAACCAGTTTGGTTTCTTCTCGGGACGTTATGAGAACATCCCCGAACGTGATTATTACCGGCACTCCCGGCGTGGGGAAAACTGTCCACTGCGAGCAACTCGCACAGGAAACTGGCTTACGGCACCTGTCCATAAATCAGGTCGCGAAAGATAGAGGTTGCTATGAGGGATTCGATCAGGAGCGGGACAGTTGGATCGTTGACGAGGATAAGGTATGCCCGCGTCTCTTTTCGCATACTGCGCCTGAAGTCCAGAAGTGAATGAAAGGGGCATTCTTTCTTTCCTTACATGTATAGTCAATTGACATTCCTTTACTTTACATGTATTCCCAGTTAGAACGTGTTTTTACTTACATCAAACTGCAGTTGTTAGATGCGATTGAGGACGAGGTGGTCCAAGGCGGGTACCTTATCGACTGGCATGCGTGCGATTTGTTCCCCAAGTCCTGGATCGATCTCGTCGTTGTCCTGCGATGCCCTTCTACATCCATTCTTTACGACCGGCTGTTTGCAAGGTATTCTCCAGAGAACTTCGGAATTTTAACGCGTTCTGACCCTGGACCCACTGCAGAGGATATAGTGAAGCAAAGCTACAAGAGAACCTGGATGCCGAAATATTTGGAATTCTACTGGAAGAGGCCAGAGAAGCTTATGACGAAGAGATTGTGGTTGAGCTAACGAGTGAAAAGGATGATGATATAGAGAGCAACTGTGCCAGGATCGTAGCTTGGATAGAAGCATGGAAAAATTCGCGGGCAAAAAAATGTTGATCGAGTCTTTCCGAATGTCGACTGTTCAAATATGCATTTCAATTCTCGATCAAAAGTCAGGTGTTCGTCTCAGCTAGCCATTGCTTCAGCTTCAGCAAGGCCTTGTAGCGATGAGAAACTTGATTCTGGTTGACACAATTCAGTTAGCATAGAACAGCATGATCTCAAGCCTTAGACTCTACCTTCTCTTGCTTGTCCATCTCTGCATACGTTCTACCTTCGTATTCGAAGATTGGGTCCCACCCTGATGCATCCTAGTAAGTTCCAAGGGCTTCCCTTGACCAATTTGAAGGACATATCACGTACCGAAATTATTTGGGCCGCGTGCGGGTACGATGCGGCCCTACGACAAGCACTTTTAGACTGCTGGTCTCTCACTCACGATTAGTTATTGCCTACCTTTGTCCTGCCTTGAAACAGGACAGGCTCTGCACCGGGTCCACTGGAGAACGCAAATGTACACACAGCTTCCGCGCTCTTATCTTCATAGGGATCGAGCATCTTGTTCAGGCCCTCGTGGCCAAGTGCTTCAAGAAACCATTTGCTCGCTTGGTGTCAGCTCATCAGCAATCGAGATATATCCAAAGGGCTTTACATATACGGGCCTGGAAGGCCTTTCAAAGCAGTAAACTCAAGGGCAGTATCTTCTGTCAACACTGGCCCACCTATCTAGATCAAGTTCATGCTGTATGTAAGCTTTCATATTTCCAACTGACACTAATCAAGGATGATGTCGGTAGTTTGACGGAGGGGATTGCATATCCACGTCCGCTGATAACTTACTTCTTCCGCTGCACGCCGACATTTCTCTCGTGCGATTTCCTCTGGTGTTCCCTGGATCTCTGGGACGTCGATTACTCTGTTCTGAACCTCAACGATATTGCCAAGAATAGCTTTGACCTCTGCCAATTTGTTCTTGTTCCCAGTGATGAAATTCAGAGTCTTCATAGTGAACAAACCCTTATTTATGGATAAACGAGTTAAAAGATATCAGGTAGAACAAGTAATATGAATTTAGGTAGGCACTTAGATAGATGCCACTTCAAATTTCATGCTCGAAGAGTCGAAGTACACAGTAGTAGGTCAGATTTCGACTGTGAAGACCCTCTGCTCTCGACAATTTTGCACTAGTTGACTCCGACCTTAGCCTTTAGGTTCCACAATGGCAAGGGTCCGGAGTCAATCGAATAGACTAACTGAGCAGAGAAAAGTTTTTACAGTAGTGGGTCAGAGGCGGGCTTGGACTTGAGCCGCATTCAAACCAATCGCTCACGAGACAGACAGCAAATACTCCATACATGACGCTTGCATAATGTCTTGGTATTCTACACAGTGCTTGATGACGCTGGTTAGTTTAGTGGACGTATGGTTCCAGGCGTAGCGGTTTACAAAAATGATCATAACATCTGATCGAACTCTACGTACGTGGGCAAGAGGACTGCCATGGCAATAGGGATATTATTTCCAGACAAATGAAGTTGACGAGCCGGCTATGTTGTTTCTTACTCAGCAACAATCACTCCAGAAAAGTCTCCCATAGAAAATATGAAACGAGTCATTCGAATATTAAATAGATGGTAAGGGAACACCTTTCCCTGGCTAGCATTTAGACAAGAATGCAAAGAGATATAGACGATGTCTTCCCGCCAGCATATTATGTCTCTTCGTGCCCAACGTCGCATGTAGATGTAAAAATAGTTAAAAAGGGGGCCAGTGGTAAACCGCAATACTCGTCATCACGGTCGCATGTAGTTCACAAAGAGCCAAAGACGGCAAGTCTGGTGTATATTCTCATTCAGCTCCAAGTGCGCCATTTTCCGCCATGTCAAGTTTCTCCTGCTGAGCCATTGCTTGAGCAGACACGATTTCAGCGAGTCGTTTCAACCGCGGTGTTTGAAGCCCTGTTTTGAACATTAGTACGATTTACAAATCGTACATCGTAGACAATACTCACATGATGGTGTGTATGTCTCCAAGGCGGTGATCACGCGCGGTTCAGCGATTTCATACGGTCCACTGTCCTCCAAATCGACAGCATTCAAGAGAAGCGCATCACTCTTTTCACTGACACGGGATGCCACGGCTTTCATAATCTCACCATTGATGGGCTGTTCATAATCTGCCACCAAGTACTGGTTCAGAAGCTTCTGAATCTGATTCGGAGAGAGCCTGCAGGATTATTGTCAATCCCCCTAAGTCCAAGAATAACCGGCCAGAATTAGCAACGACTTACATCCAACATATGTCTTGGATAATCTCGATATCATTCAGGGTCGCCTTTTTGAGCTGAAGAAGCTTTGTCGCTTGCTGTGTCCTAGTTAGCATCACGCGTCAATTGATCTCTTGGAAAGAAATGTTTTACCATCAAATGCTCAAGCTGTAGAGTTCCTTCGGGCATATCATGGCTCTTGCACCATTCTTCGATCCGAGTTATGTTGTAGTTGATCTGAAGACCACGCTTCCAAGACAAGAAATTCCTTCGCATGAGAAGATCATTGAAAGCAGTGACACCAACCAAACGAAGAAGCTCAGTAATAGTCTGTGTGATAATGGAATCCTCAAGGTAATACGCCTTCATGGCCTTGTAGATGCTGTTTAGAAGACTGAGAAGGTTATCCATACTGTATGCTGGCGTGTTATTTGAAGGAAGCAGCTTTCCAAGGAAGCGATTAGATTCGTTGGTAACAAAACCTGGGAGGGACTGCGACTCAATGATAGCGGGTACTATCATCTTGTAAAGCTTTTTCTTTAAAACCTTCATCCAAGTATGATAGATGTTGAATTCCAAGCTTTCCAAGTCATGTTTTACGATTTCCAAGAGCCGATCGTATTCGTAGTTGTCAGTCTTCTGCGCCTCATACCAATCTTCTGCCAAGAAGACAAAAGATAACATCTCGTGCACATTCGAAAGCCAGAAAGCACCGGGATTTATAGCATCATCGCCTTCGTGTTGCATGACTTCTTGTTGAATGGATTGCATGACGTTGGCGAGGAAACGCTCTGATTCTTTGACGAAACCGTTGTTCCACATTTCAGAGGTAACGAGGTTGATGAGATATGCGGGGAACAAAACCTCCTTTTCGGTCGGTGGAGGATTAGAACTGGGAAGCGGAATTTTGAGATTGCGGATAAGACCCATTGTAACCTCCTCATTCAGTGCATCTTCTTCGGACAACAGACTCTCCAGCTCTGCTTCAATAGAGTCAAAGGCCGGTGAGAATGTAGAACCAGAGAAGGTTTGACGACTCGTGGTAGAACCTGGAATGGCCATGGATACAGGTCTAGGGTTGTAGGCACCGCTAAAGCGATCGGTTTCAATTCTTTCAGCGCCAGCGCTGCGTCTCTTCGGCTTGGACTTCTTTGAAGAAACTAGGTTAATCAGACCACCGGTAGGAGGCTGTGCAGAATTGCCATTCTTTGACTCTCCATTCGCGCCATTTACCAGCACAGATCTTTTGGCGATCTCCAATTGCTCTTGAAGGTCAGCAATCTGCTGACGAAGGGAAGCCTTATCATTTTCGTGGTCGGAGTTTATCTGCTTTAGCTTCTCCAACTCAAGATTCGCCAAGCGAATTGACTCTCGCGATATCTTCTCCTCTTCCTGAAGGCGTTTGATGGTCCCGAGGGCATCTGAGTGATTCTGCTGTAGCTTGATCATTTCTTCTTCCATGGCCGTAAGTCGAGCGGCCGTAATACCGGCTTGATTGGCTTCGGCTTGAAGTTCCCTGGCGCGGGTCTCTAGAGCATTATGCCGACTTCTCCAGGACTTCAACTGGCTCTCATAATTTTCAAGCTGCGAGAGCAGAGCTTTGTTCTCACGTTTCAACGCTCCAAGTGACTGAGTTAACTCTACAACCTTGTTTTCAAGCTTGTAGGAGATCTCCTTGAGGTCCCTGGCTTCTTCGCGCAGCTTCTTGTACTGTCTTCGAGCTTTCTTGCCCCTCCAAAGACTCTGGACAATAATAACATTCCGGCGATACTGCCTCCAGGCACGCAATTGCCGCCATCTGCGGAACGCACGCTGTATAGTTTTTGCCGCATTTCTAACGATAGTGTCCATGATGTTTCGTCGGCAGAGGTACCCTTTCGCAACTGATTCGAAGAGAATTAAATTGCTCCGAATCTCGTTGTACCGCTTCCTTTCCTTCTGTCCTCTCCATACCCTCTGTATAGTAGTAGCTGCCTTGACCTGGCGCGCTTCGTCGGCGTGCTGTCTCGCCAAGAAGCCCCGGATCAGAGCCTGAAAAGTAAGAATGGAGTCACGAGCTTCAAGATACTTTCTCCGATAGTATTTGCATTTCAGATTCTTTTGAATCAAGATTGCACATTCATTCAACCTCGACGTTCGAAGATTCTCGAGGAAAGCAAGCATACCTGCCCGGAAGAATATCTTCGTGAGACCAAGCTGGTACTTGTCCCGTTTCTGGTGGCTAGCGTCCCCCAAAGCTTTCCGCAGAATGGCGTGACACATTTCTTTAATCTCAGAAGTCCATTGTGACGAATGGCAGAGCATGTAATACCGGAGAGCAAACTCCTCATAGGTCCAGCGAGTGGGATAACCAGCTGTACTGATTCTTACCGTTTCAAGCACACCGCAAGCTCTCAACTGACTCAGAACCATTGGCCCTTCGAACTTCCAAGGCTCCTTGGCTTCATTGGGCTTAATGCAACGAATGTAGTGTACATCTGTGGAATTAATTGTATTCATAAGTTCAATGAGAGATGATTTGAAAATCCCTCCCAGAGTTGGCTTGCGGTTTACAGCCACGCCGATTCTGCGTCCTGGGGCTGTCACCGGCTTGGATGAGGTCGCAGCGGAATCCTTTTCGCGAATGGCAGCAGCAGCATCAAGAACCTCTTTCACAAAAGGATTTGATGAATTTTTGAGGATTTCCATATGTTCATCTGGGACTGTATCCCTGTTCTTCTCGATAAATCCCTCGGATTCATACGTGACCTCGACCGCGTAGTGACAAATAGTAAATGCCGATTTGCCAAACCGAGGCTTCTTATAAAACTTTTGCTTATCCCCAGCAAAGTTATGATGAAGCTTGGTAACAAACTGGTCATCAGAGCCCATAGGCAGACGAGATTCTTCGTCCAAGAGAGATAAAATCCCGAGCTTGCCCTCAATCAAGTCGATACAAGGCTGATTGTCCGAGAATTCGATGAATGTCCAGTCTATCTGTTCTCGTATATATTCTTCTTGCTCGAGCTTAAAGACGTGCTGGTTGAATTCCTGTTGCAATTTTTCATTTGCATAGTTGATGCAGAACTGTTCAAATGAGTTCTTCGCGAAGTGTTCGAAACCGTAAATATCGAGGACACCGATGAATGATTTCACCCTGCTTAGTACCTCCTCGGATGCCAGACCGCGGTTGATTTTATCCACAAGCCAATCAAACAAACTGGAGTAAATAAATTTCGCAACCGAGTCTCGCACGACGATCGCCTGCTGCTGCGTCAGGTTAGAAGTGATCTTCTCACCCCTTGTTATCAGTTGCTTCTTGACTATCCACTTCGCGAATTCATTGACGTCGATTCCAAGCATATCACACGCCCGGACAAGTGAAGGTTCCGTCGGCGACAGAGAAGAGTCAGTACGAGTGGCAGTGATCTTGACATTTCCCAGGTGCAGCAAAGCAGCCAGAACCCGGAAGATATCAGCCTGGGTTTTCTCAGAGACACCAATGGTCGTAAGAGACTTCCGAGTGGCATCGAATTCAGCTTTGTCATCGACACCGTCGATAGTTGGAGTATTACCCTGATTCAGGTAGTCGAACTCCTCCACTGACAAGAGGCCGAGCTCTTGTTTCTCCGATTCCGTTGCACCGGCCACTAGTTGATAGAATATATGGTAATTACGCTCCTTGAGAGGTTGGAATACCAATCTCGATCGTTCCAACAGGTATGTCCTGATCTTTGCGCCAATGATGTTTGTCTTAGCATCAAACATAATCTCAATGTATTTCCCGAACCGGGACGAGTTGTCGTTGCGCGTCGTCTTCGCATTCCCAAAGGCCTCCATTACCGGATTAGTGGCCAAGATTTGTTCCTCGGTCTCACTGATAGCGTCCGCTCTACCAGTGGTATACTTGCCGGGTTGGTCCGGAGACCCTCGAGTCGCGAAGTAACGCATTATGTATTTGGCACTAACAGTTTTCCCAGCACCTGATTCTCCAGACACTACAATTGTCTGGTTCTTCCCGTCTCGTAACATGTCCCTATAGCGTTCTCGTCAGCATGTTCCAGACGCCAGAATCGGTACACGAGTCTTACGCAAAGGCTTCTTCCGCAATAGCGAATAGATGTGGTGCCTGTGAGGCTCGCTGTTTGCCCGCATAGACTTGGACCATCTGCGGGACATACAAAGAGTCTACTCGAGCGAAAGGATTAGTTGCAATAAGAACGATACCACTGTACGTATAGATCTCCTTTTGAGCATAGCGGAGTTTGATCGCTTGCAGGACTTCAAGACGGTCAGAAACGGAATTTTTATAGCCTTCATCCACGGGAAGTCTCACCAGCTGGTTCATTCAAATGAGATAAATTGGTCAGGTCTTCACTTGCTTCGAGCATAGCAGGGTTCATCAAAGGTGGTAGGTTAGGGTTATTATCAATCTGCAGCTCAGCCTGCGTGGTTTCGATAGTTTTTGTCTGCCGGTAAGCAGCTCGGTCAGCTCACAGCGCGCCATGACAGAAAGACAAGATCTTAAGATCCCACGGAGAACATTGTCGAACCTCCCCATTTTCGAGTAGAAAGACCAGCTTCACATTATCGCCATCTACTATCTTCTCCTTAACCTCTGAAGCAATCCATCCCTCAGTTGGGTCGGGCTGCCACGCCCTGGTCCCGACCTCGTAGCTGTTAGCCATCGAGTTTCCTCGGTTTACGTAGCTGATGTTCACGGTTCAGCGGGAGTCAAAACGGTAAAATGCTTGCAGACGCTCGGAACGGTCAGGATTGCATGTGTGAATGTTGGATCTGGCATTTAGAGGTAGGACAAAAGTAGAACTGGAGATTCAATGTTGAGGGCGGTGAAGGATAGTGCTTTAGTGTTGTCCAGTATCTATCCCCTGTCCTAAGGTTTAGAAGGAAGTCTGGTCTTTCTAGAGGCTGGGCGAAATGCTGGACTAAAGCTGGCCAATTATTAGCGAGCCGCAACCCCTGAGAAACTTAAGAGCCGCATCAACCGCCGAGCTCGGACGAGGAACCACAACGACTTAAAAGACTTGCACAACATACTGCATGCGCTTTCCTCTCTTGTCTTTCTGGAGACCTACGTATTATATCAGTATCTCTTAACCTGCATAGCCTTGATCGTTGTGTTTTGGAATGCTTTGATCCCCCTCGTCTGGTCTCCGCATATGATGTCCCATAGTACTCCGTACATAGTATATACATGTACGTGGCAGCTGGCTGATGCCCAACGGACAAGCCAGCACACCCTCAACCAGGACCTAAACTATCTAGTTCGAGAAAATCAGAAACGTCATTAATTTTAGCCATCATAATCAACATGAAGTCCAAAACTCAATCTTCATGCTGTGCAACGTCTAGAGTATGCCTAGCCATCGGAGTCCCGTTCCAGCCACGGCATCTACATAGTCCTAGTGACTGAACGAGCAGGTAGATAGGATTCGGAGATTCATTTGCTGCAGAGACTCGGGTTCATCAAAAAATCTTCCAGAAACAATGTAAGAACCAACTAGGGGTCCTCACTGCTTAACATGAAGCTATAGGATAGTTTCCAAGAACCTCTAGCAACTTGCCACTTGCAAAATGCTGGGACGCTGGGCCCATCAAGCATAGGAAGCCGAATTCAGATTCTCAGGTGTTGCTCGTCTCTAACATAGGCAAGATAGGTGGACGATAGATACATAAGGACTAAAGAAAAGTATATTCCCGACACACCGCCAGCATTCAGGGAAAAGATTGAAGTCCTAGTCCTTTCTGCAGATAACTCGGCCTAAGCCGACGTTTTCCCAGGAAGAAGTAGAACAACCGTACGTTCCTCGACGATCTGGAGAAGATGATAGGACGCGTATTACACACATTATGCACAAAGCTTAGTAACGTAAGGAAGAAAAAGACGGATAGCAATCTCATCAGTGGCGAAATTCCAAGCAGATGCAATGTGTAGGGAAATTGCATCCTTGTTGCCTTCAGTTGAAGTTCTAGTGGAGTTCGCTTGGCTAGCAAACAAATTGCCAATCAGCTTTGTTTGCATTCAGCAGCTTCTTTTTTCGGCTTTGAAGTGCCATCCTAGTTAATGACCAGCAGTCAGCGGATAGGTCAAGTATAACGACCTTGGTCAACATACCTCTTCATCAGACTCATCATCAACATCACCGTCCGACTTCCTGTCATCATCTTCCTCCTCCTCGTCATCATCATCATCATCATCATCGCCTTCAAATTCATCGTGGTCATCCTCATCCCTGAATTCCTCGTACTGTAGAGCCTCGCCAGTGAACCAGTCGATCGCTCTGGGAATAAGTTTCTCTTTGATGTCTTCGCCGAGCTGGTAATCGAGTTCCAATCGCTCCTCAATGTCGGAGGCAACGGTTTCGTCATCGTCGGTTGGGGCTTTTGGAGGCGAAAAGAAGTTGAAGAAGGATTCGGTGGGCACGGTTATCTTGACAACACGAGTCTGTTTCGTATCTGAAGACACAACTAGGTTAGTTGAAGGTATTCAAAGGACAATGGCGAAAACTCACTCTTATTCCTCTGCTTTTTGCTCTCCACTCGGACAGTAAGATCTTTATCGGCCTTCCAGTCGATCTTGCAACCCTCAGCATGATCATAAATAAAATCCCCGCCATATCCAGTCTCCTCTCGGTAGAAATAGGTCTTGGTGAGGGTCTTGTTTGTGAAAAACTCGTTCTCGGAAAATTCGAAAATGAGACGAAACCCTGGCCGGTCAAGGTACTCCATACGGACATCGACGAGATGCTTAAGCGCCTCCTCGTCTCGATCAGTGATCATCTCCGCAAGAGAAACTTGGTTTTTCATTGCGGACAGCCAAAACTCGGGAATTCCGGCCACTACCGGCTCGGCAGCCTCTTCCTTCTTGGATTCATCTTCGGCCTCCTTGACATCTTCATCTTCACCATCGCCCTTACCCGCTTCAACCTCTTCGTCGGTCGGTTCCGCGGTTCCATTGACGATTGCAGCTCGTCTCTGATAGAGGGGTGTGAATTTTGCAAAGTACTTCTTCTCAAGCTGTAGAACCTCTTCCTGAAACTCGGCCTCAAGCTTCGCATGTTCTTTCTGAATACCTTTTAGACCAGCAACACGGCGGCGAACAGGTGCCGGAAGCGACTCGATGTAGCCCGACGAGCGGCCCACAAGGGAGCCCAGCTTGCCTTGGATCATAGAGACGAGGCCGGGATTCCTCGCCAAAATCGAGGCGGCTGCTGCATGATCCAGGTTCTCTGTGATAAAGATGTCAGTTGATCAAGTAGTGGCAAACGACTATTGCAGCTGTGCGGTGGTCGAGCAAGACTCACCCTCTTTGATGCTGGCAACTCCAGGCTGTTGAGCACGGGATGAGATAGGAGCGTTATTCGCAGGCGTGTTCTGAGGGGTTCTGTAAAAGGCGTAAATCAGTAATCACATCACCTTACTCGTGCACAAATCGCAGACATAACGGATGAGGTAACCCGCTCAGTCGCAATAGTATGAGGGGTAGCTAGGAAAGGACGGCACTTACGGAGCAACCGGGAACTCGGCCTTCTTATTCCTGATGGGCTCTGACATGGCGAAGAGTTTGGACAGAAAGAATAGGGACTATGTGGTTGAGAAAAGGAAAGAAGAGGATTGAGGGTTTAGAAAGATTTTGCTATGTTCTGGTTTTTTTCGCGGCCTCGAATACTGGCTTGGTGGGATCCTTAGCGCCCTTGGACCGAGGGGCTTGGCGGGACGAGCGCGTTGGCTGTTGAGCACTCCAGACGTAGCGCGACCCAACAACAGCAGGGTGGATACCGGCTCTCGACCGATGAGGTAGGGCGGCACTTCGGGTGTGCTGGACGGAGGCTATGGGCGCAGGAAAGCAGATGGATGGCAGGACAGAAACAGCATGGCCGTTATTATTCAGGCCATCTGAATGCCCTTGTTGCTAACCTAAGACGCAGTGATGATTCCCACAGGTGGTGGCGTACCGGTGCAAATCTGGAAAACTGGAACTTCATTTCATCCGGGCACGGCAGCCCCTCAGCACTGTCATGTCTCTCGCACGATGGATATCGACTTCTCAGCAGGCTCTTCTTCCTGTGACACAAGATTTTGGATTACAGTGGCAGAAGTGTTGTTGTCCCTATTTTCTGTATTTAATATTACCCCAAGCGGTGACAGCTTTTATCTCAGGTGGGTAGATAGTCATGCAGCCTACGGACATTCAATACTGGGACTGTGATCACGTGCAGATATGGTAGCTTCCTCCACTGCACCATTGTGCTCACGACTGCGTACATCCTCACTAATGTGTAATCTATAATACCGTTTGGGCACAGTTTTGATAAATTTAAAAGCCAATGCATTTAAAGTTTAATTCTGCAATATCCAAGAAACCTGTGTCATAAGTTGCTCTCTTGGCGCATCCTACAGGTTCAGAGTCATCTCATTTTTTCACCTGAACCGTCTCTTTGGAGGTTTTTCTGCTGATAGCCATGTCCCAGCTCTAGTGTCCTCCATGTCACACTCAAGGTCATAGCGGACCCAGGTTCCTTCCTAAACTCGGTCTGCAAGGTACACCAGGCTGTTCTGCGGTCTCCACCGGTCCGCAAAACCAGGTCCTTCCTAAACCGGTCGGCGACACCGGTATACCTCGTCTGCTTCATGCATTGGTTTTGCTTAGTTAGTCAAGGTTATGAGACACATAAAATTAGTTACTCTACGGCCTCAGCTACTTAGTTAACATACGGCGCAATGGAGGGTCCTGAGCGTCCCCATGCAGACCATCAGTCTGCCCGCCTTTCCTTATCTCGGGATGGATATCGACGTGACTCGATAAGAAGCAGGTTGTTCCAGATCCGCAATTAATTAGCCCTGGCCCCTGGTCGATGCTGACTGTCCATCCTCAGTGTGAGTATCGCGTCAGATGTAGAGATGGCTCACGATGAGGTATGTTTGCCGGTATATGGTATATTGTTCTGTTTGCGGCTAAGACGGACTATTATAGGTCTTCGCTGGACCAATGTCCGAAAGTATCCCCTCCAGTGTTGTCTCCTTTTCCCACCGTCGAGCTCGGAAGGATTCCACGATGAGTTTCACCTATTTTCAAGAAGAAGATGATGATAACTCCTTTGGATGGCCAAGCGAAGAGGCCGTGGATGCCGAAAGCCAGATCGACGGGGCTCTCGAAGATGACGTCGAAACTGATCTGGAGGCTGCCAGGTCTTCGACTAAATCAAAAAAGACGTTTCACTCCAGAAGTTCTGCTGAGGACCCTTTACTTTCCCGGCGCGAATCCGTCAGTTCGTGCGTGCGTGGGAGGAGAGCCGGAGGTAGGCTCAATCAGAAAATTTATATTGTGACCGAGGATTTGACTGTCGTTATTGCCGGCTTCTCCACCAGTACGAGTGGGTTCATATTCTACATAATTCTATGTATCTTTTCGTTCGGCGCTGCATACCTTGTGCTTCGATGGCTGCCTAGATGGCGAGTACGTCTGATAGGTTCTCCCACTCCACTAAGGCGATGTCAATGGGTTGCGGTCGAGGTGAGCGCTTCTCGTCGGCGATGATACCAGGCGTCCGCTAAGTCGGGTCAGGACCAATGGAATCAATTTACGATTCATCCAGTGTCCAGTCAGGAGTATGGACGTCCCATCTCCACAGTTTTCGGAGGACACCAGGCCGGATCTATGCATCTCACGTTTGACGAAGATAACGATCCAGTACTTGAGTCTTTGAGGTTCCTAGACTACCGCTACCTCAGATTTTTTTACCAGCCACTTGAAGACAAGTTTCTGCTTGTCAATGGCTGGAAAGATCCACGATGGACAAATGTAAAGGACATTCGAGGCGGCCTAGACGCCAATGAGAGGGACAGCAGGGAGCAGGTCTTTGGTCAAAACCTGATTGACGTTCAGCAGAAATCTATACCCCAGCTTCTACTTGATGAGGTGAGTAGAAGTATTCGACATTGTCTGAATAGCACTGCTAATTGGTCAAGGCTTTTCATCCATTTTACATATTCCAAATTGCTAGTCTGATTCTCTGGTCTTTGGATGAATACTATTATTATGCTGTCTGTATCTTCCTAATCTCTGTCTTCTCCATCAGTGCGACCGTAATGGAGACAAGATCGGTATGAGAATGTTGGAGTGTTAGTCCATGTTCCTTATGCTAACATTAATGAAGACCATGCGTCGGCTGAGAGAAATGTCTCATTTTGAATGTCATGTCCGTGTTCTAAGGAATGGGTTTTGTAAGTCTTTTTTTAACATCTCTGTTACCTCGTTTCGCCAACAATTTCTGCAATAGGGAGGTCTGTTCCATCTAGGGAGCTAGTTCCAGGAGACGTCTATGAGGTTTCGGACCCGTCACTCAGCCAGGTTCCTTGTGACTGTCTATTGCTCTCTGGAGACTGCATAATAAATGAGAGCATGCTCACAGGTATTAAATTATATCCTTGCCCCTGTTAACTATGTCTGACCATGGAAACTAGGCGAATCTGTTCCTGTTTCGAAAGTGCCTGCTACCGATGATATTCTTGACTATCTCGATTTAAGCACTAGCTCTATCCATCAGAAAGTGGCCAAGCACTTTCTCTTCTGTGGTACCAAAATTATCCGAGCCCGGCGACCACAGCAGGTCGATGACGATGAAGCTGTTGCATTGGCAGTGGTTGTGAGGACGGGTTTTTCGACCACCAAAGGCGCCTTAGTCCGCTCAATGCTTTTTCCAAAGCCCTCAGGGTTCAAATTCTACAGGGACTCCTTTCGATACATCTCAGTTATGGGCGTGATTGCTGCTTTAGGTTTCATAGCGTCATTTGCGAACTTCGTTCGGCTAGGAGTGAGTCGGAAGAAAATGAATTTGAAGAGCAGACGACGGTGGTAAGCTAACAAAAACCTAGCTTTCCTGGCGTGTCATTATCGTAAGAGCCCTTGACCTGATTACGATTGTTGTTCCTCCCGCCTTACCTGCAACTTTGACAATCGGTATAAATTTTGCGCTATCGCGACTGAAGAAGCAGCAAATATTTTGTATCAGTCCACAAAGGTGAGGGAACTAGTTTTCCATAGCTCTAATTTGCTACTAAGCTACGTTCTAGGGTGAATGTTGGAGGAAAGCTTGACATTGTCTGTTTTGACAAGACAGGAACACTAACGGAGGATGGGTTGGACGTGTTGGGCGTGCGGGCAGTAGATCCTGAAATGAGGTGAAACGTCCCCAGTCCGAGACCTTATCATTATATGTGAATTACGCTTATATTGTCTTAGATTTACTGAGATGTTATCCGATCCTTCGGTTATATGCCCCATATTTCAGTCTCTCGGAGATACAACAGTTGACTACAATAAGCGCAGGAGCATCATATACACCATGGCGACTTGTCATGCATTAAGAGTTGTAAATGGAGAGCTCCTGGGAGATCCCCTTGACATAAAAATGTTCCAGTTTACTGGTTGGTCATATGAGGAAGGTGGAAGCCACAATTCTGATCAACCAAATGGCAAGCATGACACTCTAAAGCCGTCCGTTGCCAGACCGCCTGTTGCAGGAGCCTACCTGAGCGATAGTGACAGCAGAGTGAGAGAAGTAAGTGCTCTTTTTCGACTCAACCTTCGTCTACATTTTCTTCGTCTCCCTTTTACTTAGCCCTCCTATCTTTTAAAGTGATGCTAAGTACATGTGGGACAGACACCGGTAGAACTTGGAATTCTACGATCCTTCGAATTCGTACCACAACTTCGTCGTACGAGTGTCATTGTTAGACAGTTTGGCGACAGTGGAGTGAGTTTCTTTGTAAAAGGTGCACCTGAATGTATGAAGGACATATGCTTGCCGGAGAGCTGTCAGTTGTTCTTTCCCCCACTACTATAGTTTTGACGTCACTGACATCCTTTTAGTGCCGCTTGATTTTGAGGAAGTCTTGAGCCACTACACCCATAGGGGATATCGAGTCATCGCTTGCGCTGCAAAATATGAACGCAAGCTAAGCTGGATGAAGGTTCAAAAGATGTCTCGAGAGGAAGCAGAATCAAACTTGGAATTTCTTGGATTCATCATCTTTGAGAACAAACTAAAACCGAGCACGACTGGGGTGATAGCTGAGCTGAATCGGGCTGGAATCCGGAATGTCATGTGTACAGGAGACAACATCCTCACCGCTGTTAGTGTTGCTCGCGAATGTGGTCTCATAGATCCAGAACATCAGTGCTTTGTTCCGCGTTTTGTCGAAGGTTAGCCATTTACCACCATAATACTTCTTTTAACTAAGACGGTCGCAGGCCATAACCTCGGTGCGGAAGCTTCCCTATGCTGGGAAAGTGTCGATAACCCAGCTCTTAGACTTGACGCGAACACACTTATGGTATGATTCCGAATCTTTTGACGTTAACTATATCTGACATAATCTTCAGCCCATGGAAACCGCGGGAAGCGCAGACCTATCTGTACCGTTCAATAATTACAACACGAATAAGTATTCGGTCGCCGTCAGCGGGGATGTGTTCAGATGGATAGTTGATTTTGGAAATGAGGAGGTCCTTAAAAGGGTATGTCATCTTCCTGCGTGAGAGAAGCGGTGAACCTTTTTAACAATGGCATACTATCCAGATCCTTGTGAAAGGGCAAGTCTTCGCTAGGATGTCTCCAGACGAGAAACACGAACTTGTCGAGAAATTGCAGTCGCTCGACTATTGCTGTGGATTTTGCGGGGATGGGGCAAATGACTGTGGTGCTCTGAAGGCTGCAGACGTTGGGATTTCCCTGTCTGATGCAGAGGCATCTGTTGCTGCGCCATTTACAAGCCGTATCTTTGATATATCCTGCGTTCCCAAGCTCATTAAGTAGGTTCTGGTCACCTGAGAAATTTAATGATTGTCTGCTAACTATTTTTGAGGGAGGGTCGGGCCGCACTGGTCACCAGTTTTTGTTGTTTCAAGTATATGAGTCTTTATTCCGCAATCCAATTTACTTCAGTCAGTTTTCTATATACATCAGCCTCGAATCTTGGTGATTTTCAAGTGAGTCAAACATTCTCACGGACCGTCGGAAGCACCCGATGGCTAACAAAATCCCAGTTCCTTTTCATAGACCTTGCTCTTATTTTGCCCATCGCAATTTTCAGTGAGTCCTACCATTCTGTGCGCTTGCGAGTAAATATTGACCTTTGTCAACCAAGTGGGTTGGACGGGCCCTTATCCGGTGCTTTCTCGGAAACGCCCAACAGCCGACCTTGTCTCGCGCAAAGTTTTGATCCCTCTCCTCGGACAAATTGCGATCTGCATCTTGATCCAATTTTCGATCTTTAAGACTGTCCAGCTGCAGCCCTGGTATGTCATATTGTCATGGAGGATGCAAATCTTCGTAGCCGTGCCGTTCAGGCTAACTCAGACTTGAAGGTTCGAGCCTCCGAGGTTAGACTTGGAGGATACCAACATCGAGAATTCCGAAAACACCGCACTGTTCCTTATTTCATGCTTCCAGTACATACTGACAAGCGTCGTACTGAGCGTGGGCCCGCCATTCAGACAACCAATACTCTCGAATGGTCAGTATTTCCACTCAACTTGCTGCAGGGTATCCGTTAACATCATCCAGCTCCGCTCGTTTGTACTATCGCCATAGACCTCTTATTGTCAACTTACATGCTCTTTGCCCCTTCCCGGTGGCTGAAGCATATAATGCAGCTGACGACGATGTCGTCAGATTTCAAAGTTTGGCTGTTCATCCTCGCCGTGGGCGGCTTTCTCATTTCTTTGATAGCAGAAAGGCAGATTTTTCCTAGTCTCGCTCGAATCTTAGGGCGTGTATACTTTCGTCTGCGACCGAATTACAGCAAACAGCGCCGCCAGTACAAGATACTGCTCGAAGAAATGCAGTGATGAAGAGGGGAGCCACATGGTTGGATAACTATTTTATTATTCTGCATTCACTTCTAGATTCAGGAATGTGATCCAAATAAAGGCTATCACAGAAGAGTTAATATATGAAATTGACTATGTTCCTTGTCGTATTATGTGTAGATAGCCGGAAAATTGCCGTCTTGAGACAACTTTCTGCAGTTTTGTGAATACAACATGGGGGGCTCGATTCCTCGGACAATTCATGTTCGTAGGTGAGAAGCGGAAGGTCCAGCTATGCAATGGTAAGCAAGATGAAACATTTCATTGCTTCGTGCTGCCGGAGTTGAATGATACTGTGCATATCAATGACTCTACCCCAATAGATGCACACACGAATGTAGTCTGAACATAAAATGAATGTGTTTTAAGGGCCTAAAGCGAGTAATCTGCGCAATTACTCTTTTGATCTTGTGGCATGCAGCTCTACCATAATGCCTCGGGTGCGTATGGTCAATGGTCCCAAGGATGTTTCCAACCCAGCAAAGCAGGGCCATCCTTCTTAGCTCGATACATCAACTGTATAACCCAAGATATTACATTAGCAGACCCTAAATGTGACGGCGGTCGGACTGAAGAGAGGCGTACAAAAAACCACATACTGGCCCCTAGCGCGGTTGCTGCGAAGCGATATAAAGGTCGTGCTGGGTGCACATGAATTGGATGCCTGCCGGTCATGGCTGCAACTGTTGGTACCTAGAAAGTTGAGAAATCTGGATAATAAAGGAACTTTATTCGGCATACCTTTCGGATATCAGAATTATACGACTTGCCAGAGAACCGTTCAGTATTCAGAGCAGGTGGGAGTTATCACTAATCACGTCGTCGGAGCAGAGACTTAGCACCTGTGTCATTGATCACGTGATAGACTGGAGCGTAAGCCAAGTACCTTCCTGGGTGAGGCGCTGAGCTCGAAGAAACACAAGACTGGCGACTCTAGTTAACAAAGGAGGCTAAGAGAAATGCAAACAGCAACAGGTGAGATTTATAGGACCAAGTGAAGAACGCTATTCCACGAAAGCAGGTGCAGAATTTATTCTCTGAGAACTTTCCCTTCTATTCCAGTGATCAGGAATACTGTGCCTAACCAGAGTAACCACTATCGCAGTTGACTGGGTTTAAACACCGCAACACTGCTGTGCAAAGGTCCAACCAAAGCTCTTTTTTCGTGAAATTTGATTCGGCATATTTCTGCCTTCTAGATTCCTAAAGGTGTCATCTTTGTCCAGTTCAGTTGCCGTCCTTTGGCTCCGGACAACCTCACACTCACTGAGCTGATTCGGTCTTCGAGGTCCAGAGTCGGCATTCATTTTATGACTAGACAGGCCTTTCTTGTTCTACATCAATTGACACTGCAGAGAGCCCTGGAGATATCGTTGGGGATATAAGATGTCTCAATCGGTCCTACCACCGTCATCCAGAGTTCCACTCGAGAGAGACGATCATGGCCGTCCTCGTTTTCGGGGTTGCTCCAACATTCGCGATTATGAATTTTTGGGAAAGCTTGGGGAAGGTACATTCGGGTGAGTCCTACATATTACATTGTCAAGCATACTACCGAATATAAGTCTGCTAAGTTCCATCTGACAGTGAGGTTTACAAGGCCAGATCTAAAAGACATGGATCTATTGTGGCTTTAAAGAAAATTCTGATACATAATGAAAAGGATGGAGTGAGTATGTCGCACACCATTGTCATAGCAATCTGCTAATGAGGTCTGTTAGTTTCCGATCACCGCTTTGCGTGAAATCAAGCTTCTCAAAATGCTTTCACATCCAAATATACTACAACTTCAAGAAATGGCTATAGAGCGAAGCAAAGGTAAGCCATTCGTACTCGAATCCCCCATCTTCTCCACTGATAGTTCCTTACCAGGCGAAGGGCGAAAGAAGCCGAGCATGTATATGGTTACGCCGTATATGGAGCATGATCTGTCGGGGCTGTTAGAAAACCCGAACGTTCATTTTACTGAGTCCCAAATCAAGTGCTATATGCTCCAGCTGTTGGAAGGAGTTCGATACTTGCATGGAGTAATAATGTTCACTGCACATATAGCTTCTAGGAAATGAGACTGACGGTGACACAGAATAGTATCCTGCATCGGGACATGAAAGGTTAGCAGTTCTCCATCTTGTAGCGGCTTCCTACAACTAACTGAAGAGTAAAGCTGCCAATCTTCTCATCAATAACAAAGGCATTCTTCAAATTGCTGACTTTGGACTTGCCCGGCCCTACGACGAACCGCCCCCCCAACCTGGTAAGGGTGGTGGCGAGGCCAAAAGGGAGTACACTACACTCGTTGTTACGAGATGGTACAGGCCTCCAGAGCTTCTCCTTCAGTTACGACGATACACAACAGCTATAGATATGTGGGGAGTTGGGTAAGGGTCCAAGGGCTTCTCAACTTAATCCGTATACCCCACTAAGCTTTTCGCTGTTTATAGGTGTGTCTTCGGCGAGATGTTCAAAGGCAAACCGATTCTAGCTGGCAACAGTGATCTCAATCAGGCACAACTGATTTTTAATCTGGTTGGAAGCCCAACCGAGGAAAACATGCCCGGATGGAGTTCACTACCAGGGTGCGAAGGTGTTAAAAACTTTGGATCCAAACCTGGAAACCTGTCTGAAGTCTTCAAAGAGTATGTTTGAATCTAATTCGGAGATCGCTTCTCTAGAGATCTGACATTCCCTACAGGCAAGGACCTGCCGCCATATCTCTACTTAGCGAACTCCTAAAACTCGATTGGCGGAAAAGAATAAATGCCATCGATGCACTAAAGCACCCTTATTTTTCTAATCCCCCGCTCCCAGCACGACCAGGTGAGCTTCCTCAATTTGAAGATTCTCACGAACTTGACCGGAGAAAATTCCGCGGACAAAAAGCGGCTTTGCCGCCGGCTCCAGCCGGTGGCTCAGTGGGCATGGATCCAAACGGAGAATGGACAACCAACTCAGGGGGTGGTCCTGGTGCGGAACACAGGAATAGTCGTATCCCTAGCACGGCGCGTGTCGGCAATTCAAATAACAATATGTCGGGCAATGCTCCCCGCCGTCCTTTTGGGGTTGATGACTCGTATCAACACATTCCAGCGTGGCATAGGGAAGGAGGCTTGCCGCCTAAGCCTCCCCCTCCTGCTCACCAGACATGGGCTGGAGGCCAAGGCTGGAGGGGCGAAAGCCGTGCTGACCAATGGCGGGATAGATCACATCAATCCCGCCTTACCGGACGTTCGGATGCGAAACTGGATTCTTATGTTCCGAAGTACGATGGCATGAGGGATCGGTTCAGAGATCGTGATGACAGTGTTCCAAGGTCTGTGGCTGACTGGCGGGAGGGGAGATCAGACTACTCACGTCACATGGACAGACGAGATCATAGTTATGATCATCCCTCAAGGAGGCGAAGTCGAAGTCCGGCTCCGAGGACGAGAGCCAGATAAAAATTGCAACGTCTATTGTCGTTGACATTACTAGATCTGTATTGCTTCAGCAGCATTGATAATGTTTTAAACTAGCTAGGCGTTCTTCCTCGATTCTGGCCATAAAAGAACAAGCTATTGAATGAAACTATGCACCATATATTCCAGGTTGGATAGACTGACATACAAACACCAGTTTTAAACAATCGTGTATCCAGACATTTTATGGAATAATGAAACAAGTCATCAAATCTGCAATCTATGTATTGATGTTATTGTACTCCTGCACAAAAAGACGAACTTCCGTTGAGGGAACTCGACGAACTGTGCATGCTCTCCTTCTTTATTTCATCTCCGTTTTTGGGGATTCTCCATTTCATAGAACGCCAAATAATGTCTAAACATAGCAGTGCGAAATGGCGTAAAGCAACCCGTCGAAACGGGTTTGAGTTTCCAGGGACAGCTAATAGAGGATCCGAGTCATAATTCGGGCTAAAAATGATATTAGCGCATGGAAGAAATATAGGACTCTTTGACGTCTTACAAGAAAGACTTTCGAGTCTCTCATAGAGATCTTTGATCGTGCTGGTGTCCACGTTGCTGATGTCAGCCATCAAATAGGCGACCTAACTATCGTTAACTTGGCCCGCTCCAATCGTCATGGTAATATAACATACTTCGCCTCTGCTATCAGTCATTTGTTTATCGACATTGTGGTCGCTAAGTATTTCGTTCACTACAGATGTCAACAGGATGAACATCTTCTTGGGTTTGGGCATTATTACCTTTCCGCAGAACACCAGGGACATTACGATGAATAAAGATTACCTGCAAATAGATGATTAGCAATAATCCAAGAGCCAAGGTATTGAAGGAATAACGCACTCTGGCGCAATTGGGTTCATCCATGGTCAAAGAACGAAGATTGACCTCGGGAAGATTGACAGCTCCTAAAGTCGTTCCCTCGTTCACATATCTCACCAAAGCCTGAGCGACCTCAATGCCAATGGCCCTCTGTGCTTCTTCGGTGCTACCTCCAATATGAGGAGTTAATATGACGTTTTTGAGGCTGCGTAGATCACTACTCCAAGCATTCAGGTCATCATTGAAGTAGTCACCGTTTCCAGTAGGCTCGTTTGGATAAACATCGAGGGCGGCGCCCGCAATCTTTCCTGATCGCATAGCATGAATCAACGCAGGAATATCGACGACGCTCCCTCGGCTTGCGTTGATCAGATAACTTCCATCCTTCATCTGTTCCAGCTGCTGTTGTCCGATCATATTTCTCGTTTCAGGGAGCTCTGGGACGTGACAACTAACAAAGTCGGCCCTTCTGAGTAGTTCTTCCAGGGTCGGCACCTGTCGCGCAGTTCCCATCGCCATCAGATTAACCACATCATAGTAAATGACAGACATTCCCATTGCCTCCGCTAGCACAGAAAGCTGAGAACCGATATGGCCATAGCCGATTATTCCTGTAAAATGTGTTAGAAGTGTATAGGGAAATATGATGAAAGAGCGAATTACCCAATGTCTTGCCACGGATCTCCCAACACTTATTACTGACTTTATTCCATGTACCATTGTGCATCTCGTTAGAACGATCACACAACTGCCGAGCTAGCGCAATGATTTCGCCAATGACTAGTTCTGCCACGCTGCGGGAATTGCTAAATGGGGAATTGAAAACAGCAATGCCATGATTTGCGGCATACTGAAGGTCGACCTGGTTTGTTCCGATACAAAAACAGCCGATGACTATCAAATTTTTCGCTTCCTTGAGTACACGCGCAGTGAGCTTCGTCTTGGACCGGATACCGATAACATGCACATCTCTGCAGAACGAGGGTTAGGTAAATGTGAGGAGGGAAGAGAATGGTGATCTCTGATAAAGAGGCGTGAAACTGACCGGATCTTCTCAATGAGCTGGTCTTCAGGCAGAGATGACTTAAGAAACTCTACTTGGTAACCTTGTTCGGCGAGGATGTCTCGACCAGTTTGGTTCACGTTTTCCAAAAGCAGGATTTTGATGTCTTCCGTAGCGAATGGCTTAAGCTGCTTTGCTGCTGCCGAAGAACCCGCTCGAGGCAAGACGGAGGCTCCATAGCTAGAGGGAGGGGATTGAAAGGTAGCAGTAGGGGATGTTGAAAGGCTCAGGCTGCGCGAAACTTGGAGGGACAATTCGCTTTGGTTCGGATTGATGTCTCTTGCCGAAGCTTCCATGGTGTTGATTTAATGACTCTGTTGATGTGCAGGAGAATTAAAAGAGTTCACAGTTATATATGTGTAGGAAGGGGCAAAATTGTCACAGAAGTCTCGGTTTTAAGGGAATGCGTCACCAGACTTAGTAGATTACATTGGTATCCAAATCGTACTCCGCAGGTACTCAAAGAGGGGTTAGTAGGGGTTCAAAAAAAAATTATCCGCACGCACTTACGCACTTAGTATGTACCCGTACAGTACTTTGGTGCAATCACATGTCAGGTCGTGCAAACTGAAATAATATGTAAATACTAAGTAGTCCTGAACACAGGACATCAAATGTCAATTTGATAATTTTCAATAAATTATGATAATCATTATTAGTCTCACCTTAATGCCCAAGCTGGGACATTTTTCAATCAACCTTTGAATTTTGTGTAATAACAATTTAGTTTACGTTAAGTCCAGTTAAGGCCGCCCCTATGACCAGTAGCTCAGGGAAAGATTATTACCTCCAAGTGTACGTAAACAAGCCTCCCATTTCCCAATCAGAAGGTGTCCCAGTTTGGGCTTCAAGGGGATAGGTTCCGAGAATTCTGGAACTTGAGTAAAGTTGACTCCAGGTCCTTCCTAACTATTCAGTTTTGCAGATTGCAGGTCGACCATGATGCAGTGATCCAGCAGTGACATTACAATGGATGTAACAGAGAAGTATGGAACTCTATTTCCTGCAGAAGCAAATTTGAAAGTTCCCAAAACTGGGGAAACCACAACTACATGTTATGAGCAAACATGTGGTACATCACTGATCTTTAACATCACTAAGCAGCTCATTCCACTGCCCATGTAATGTCATTAGTATGCAACGTCTAAGCTGCAGGTACAGTACACAGGAGTAGGTGTATCGTGAATCAACTATCAGCATCTAAAACTTCACAATTTGAGATCATCAAAAGTCAGCCTTGGAAGCTTCTGTGCTCAGACTTTGAGACCTTGCATACTCTTCACAGCATCAGATGGGTCAGGTCTCTGATTTTGCTTTCCCTTCACCTTTTGTGAAGTACTTTCCTTCGGTAGCTCTTTCGTATAAGGAAGAAACTCAGGCGCTCCAGGAATGTATTTTCGAAGAGGCTCAGGCACAATGACTCCCTGTCGAACCTGTGGTCAGTCTCACTCCAGGCAATATGTTTTAAACGTGTGAAATGTACATACATCTTCTGTTTGATAATTCTCGAGGAGACAGCATAGTGTTCGCTCAGTTGCACATAGAGTAGCGTTCAGGGCATGCACATATGTCTTCCTCACGTCAGTTGCTTTCTTGGCACCATAGCGGATCTCCAAGGCGCGAGACTGGTAGTCAGTGCAATTGGAACAGGACACCAGCTCCTTGTATTCGCCCTGGAAAGGGAACCATGCTTCCAGGTCGTATTTCTTGGCGGCGGCATTATTCAATGCTCCCGAGACTATCGCCACAATTTGGTATGGAATCCCGAGAGACTGGTAGAATTCCTCCGATGTTGCGATCATCTCATCAAAGGCTTTCCACGAGTCGTCCGGTTTAGTCAAGACAAACTGTTCGATCTGCAATGAATAAGAGACTGCCCAAGAGGAGAATAAAGATCCGAGTATTACCTTTTCAAACTGATGGACACGAAAGATTCCCCAAGCATCTTTACCATGAGCACCAGCCTCTTTTCGGTAGCAGGTGCTGTAACCGGCATATCTAATACTTGGTCAACGTACACAGCTAAAATAGGGGCAGAAGGAGTCTTACTTGATCGGGAGATCTTTCTCCTGGAGCCACTCGCCAGCATGGAGGGCGGATAATGGCTGCTCTGAAGTAGCGATGAGATACTTGTCGGTGGATTTGTCCTCGCTTTCAGTAACCTTGTATAGTTCCTCGTCAAATTGCTCTAGTTGAGCGGTTTTTGCCATGTAGTCTCTCAGCATGAATTGCGGGGGTTGATTCGGCTTGTATCCTTTCTTCCAAAGAAACTCCAGACCATAGTTTACCAGGGCAAGGTTCAGAAAGAGACCATAGCCAGTCAAGCAATATCCGCGATGGCCGACGATCTTGACACCACGCTCTGGATCATAGCCGTCCAGACGCGTGAGCACCTCATGATGAGAGAGGCAGTTCCGTTTCTCTACCACCACATTCTCAGGGGCCCATTTTCTGATCACAACATTGTCATCCTAGTGTTTCTGCGTCAGTTGCCTTTGCACTAATAAAAAAAGTGCTAAAAGTCTTACTTCATTGTTGCTGACAGGAACAGTGTCATGAACGTAGTTCCCAATTGTCTTGATCTTTTTATCCCTCTGAGCTTCTTTCGCAATGGCAAGATCCTCTGCTTCCTTTTTTTGTCTCTCAAGGTCTACTTTCCGCTCCAACAGCTCGCTTGCATCTTCCTTGTTCTGCAACAAACTGCCTTGTCAGTCTGCAAGTTGCTTCCAAAGATATGCATCCTGACCTTCTTCTTCATGCCAATCTCCTTGAGAAGAGCGTTGAGCTTAGACCCTAGCTGCATAGCTTCAAATCGCGCTGCAGTGACATACATTGTTAGGTTTTAGAAGACAAGGTGTTTCAAGTGAAGACTCACCTTTACGAGCCTCCTCAAACAGAGCAATCACTTCATCGACAGCATCTTCAGAAGCGAACCGTCTGCGCTGACTCTCCTTTATCTTGTTGGGATCTCCACCGCGATCGGTGATGAAGTCTGCTAGGTCAAGCATATCGGATCACGTAGGGAGAAAGAGGGAGAAAAATACGGGTGCTTGGTGTCTCCTAGTAAAACAAACAGCTTGATTTGAAGGAATTCCAGTATTTTTATGAAAGCGGTATGTCCGACCAAAACGTGAATAATTATGACTATGTAGTCAACAACAGAGGGGTAAAATCCGCATTCGCCCACAGCGGCTGAAGTGCGTGGAATCAGGCGACGAGGGGCAGCGCTAGAGCCCAGCGGCGAACCTTGATCGGAGCCGGGTAAAAGCACCCACCGGTGTCTACAGCTTACTGTAGCGGTGGTCCCGAGCCCTTAGGTAACGTATTTCACTACCGAGTGAGACACCCCCACCGAGTGAGACATCTCACGCGTTTTGGCCGCGGTCGAAAACATCGCTCAATTCAACCACCAACCATGC
>ENA-UOXB01000228-UOXB01000228.1-bioreactor-metagenome-genome-assembly--contig:-NODE-228-length-55330-cov-13.132266_pt1 | contig 55330 bp, 52 predicted proteins | sample MGYA00238158_ERZ761615 | MGnify/ENA primary metagenome ERZ761615 (study PRJEB28904, sample SAMN06267902) | bioreactor metagenome | isolation source: Joint BioEnergy Institute, California, USA...
GCTGATAAAATTCTTGGCATACCGATAGGTCATAGTGGTAATATTCGGCTGTCAAGATCTTAGCCAGGCTGCGTCAAGCCTCATCGCCCTTGTAGTGTGGCATACAGTGCCTCCCGGACATGCTGAATAGGCCAGACATCAGGAATGCTTGGTGCTCTGTGGTTGCTATCCATGCCAGTTATCTGCAATGAATATCGACAGTGAGGGCGTGTGGAATGTTGCAACATTGCATATTAAGGCAATCCGTCATGCATCTACAAGGATGCATGAAATGATTTTGCTTCTCAGCTCCAGTGTCAGCTTTTCGTGCCCATTCTTGACGGCATTCTCGTCAAGATTGCACTCTCTTTTTGCTCGTTACTTGTTTTCTTGTTCCACAGACCTCTGCATTCCAGGCCAGCGGCAAAGTCTCGACGAACCATAGACAATGATATCAGTCCTTTCGAAGGCCCTTTCAGCCTCTCTGTATTCGACCTATCTATTCCTTGCAGCAAACCGACGATTAAATAAATGCCCCCCATACATCAATCTCTCTATGAAAATAGCGTTCTCACAGCGCCATCTTAATTCATTTCACTATGCACAAGAGGCGCAGTATGATGCTCGTTAAAAACCCCCTTAAGACACCTCTAGCTATCTACCGGTCTATGTACTGCACCTAATCGCCAGGAGCATTTCATCTATTTATCTGATCCTTCCTTTCCGGAATTAATTTCCCTTAATTCCTGAGGTACATTACCGAGGTATTCAATATTCCTAGAAAATTTATTTAGGAAATTCCCTTCCATAAAGGATAATGATAAAATTGAACTCTGCCTTCACTCATTCATTTTCCCCTTCGGATCGGGCGAGTCAACGGGGCCGCCTACCACCCTTAGGAAAATAATCTATCTCTAGGTACTTAGATAGATAGATGGACGAATCCGGATAATACTAGTCTGGTTACGTCTTTTATCTTCTTATTCTTTGTCTTTTGTCTCTCATCTTTTTTAAAAAAAATTTTGCTTTGTTTTCTTTTTGCCGTCTAAAAGAGAGGGAAGGCGAAGATAATCGTAATATGCAATGGAATGGGTTGGATAACGCCGCTAGGGTTAATTATCCATCCAGGAATACTTAGTCGGTAGGTGCCGTCGAATACAATAGGTAAGTACCTCCTTGTAGAGCTGAGCTGTTTAGAAGAATAGAATAGATATACGGAAAGAATAAAACCTTATACATAAATAGACGGATAAACACGTCCGCTTCTAGCTGGGGAATAAGTTTGTAAGTCCATCCCCTCATCGCACGCTTTTTTTTCTTGCCTTCCGCCATTCACATATAGCACTAGCTACAAAAAAGAAGAGGAAAAAAGGATTTCGATATCAGCGTACCTGATCTACATCTATGACTACATCCACACCTAATCTATACCGGCTCCCCTACCCCGTCTCCTTCAGCGCTATGAAGGCAGCGGTAATCCAGTCATGGAGAGGATGTTTTACTCGTCGCAGAAAACAGCCAAAGAAAGAACAACAGAAACAGCAACAACAAGAACAAGAGCATCACCCGGCTTCGAACGACGGGCCCCTCAAAACCCGTTCCCAGGTATCGCCTGAGCAAGAACCGGAACAGGAACAAGCACCTTCTGCAGTCGTTACTGTTGGGACATCTACGACGAACACCAGTGACGCAGACGACCCTCTGGATCCGGACCCAAACGCCGTGGGACAAGAGATGAGACAGCAAGGCATGCATCTAACCGGGAATCGAAGAACCGTCGACGGACCCGTCTTGAGCAGTCGTGACCTTGACGGCGACCGAGGTACGGATAGAGATGGAGAAAGAAATATAGATATATCTACCAGCTTTCAGGATGCACAGGAGAAGGAGGAAGAGGAGCAGGCACAACAATTGGAAGCGCCCATCGCACCCAGTCCCGCGCTCGGCAACGGAACGGGAACAAGATGCATGATCAAAACGAGAATGGGAGTATATTATGTCAGTCCTATAATCCCCCCCGGAGACTATCCCGGGCGGTCGCGCCATCTTCGGCTCCTGAACATCGCTAGGTCTGCGCGCCCGTTCTTGACGGACGGAAGGGGTTCTAGTCGAGTAATTGTGTCGACGAAGGATGATGAGGGACAGGCGCAAGGGCAGGTGCAGCAGCAGTAGCAGCAAGGGGGCATATAGGAACGGGGATGGGAGGACTCATCTCTCGCGCGTCCCTATCTCACTTTTATAGTGCGTCGGAGAGAATCTCGTCGCATGCAGATTCGGATTTGGATTCTTTTCATTCTGCATTTTTGAATTTGTGGATCGATTTGAGGTTGTGTGAAAAGAAGAAAGGTGACGACGATGACGGTGGCACCGAGATCGCCATCTGCGAGGTGGATAGGCATTGATAGGTAGGTAGGTAAACCAAGCAGGAAGTCCACGACGTTCTCAGCATCCAGAACATGCATGGTTGAAAATCATAATCGTGCCTATGTAACCAAGGACATTAGGTGTTCTCCTTAACATTTAATTTTGATAGGTTGCTATTTCATGGCCGTATGACCTTGAAGTCATTCAAAAGATAATTCAACGTGATGGTAGATAATAGATGATAAAGCAAAGCCATACCAAATCACGATATATCAAAAGCACCGAGATAAGTTGCTTGACAGATTGTAGACCTTGCAGGCTACTGGACCCTGGCAAATAAGGCGGCTAGTCCGTACTCCCCGACCTATCAATCGAGTCGGGACAGTGGTTAAGCAGGCAGCATAGCAGGACCCCTGCAGTGGTGCTGCTTAGCCGCTGTAAGGTTGTTTCATCTACTATTCTAGCCGCAGGATATCAGTAATTTATCAAGGGGCTCACTGCTGTTCAAACGATGTGATCAGAAACTCATGTTACGGCGTCCTGAACTTGCCCAAACATCGAATCTACAGCTCCTCTCTCCACAGAGACGACGGGATCAATGAGGATATTCACGGAGCCTTCTCAACAGGCTTGATCCGAAATGACGCCGTTCGAGGAGACTGAGTTCCTCAGGGAATACGGGATCACCTTCAATCGTCGAGTTCCGCGAAAACAGTGGCCTCAGCAATATGCGAGAATTTTCGCAAATGTCCTTGAGGTAGAGGCGTTCACTTTCGGATACCTATGTGTCTCCCACTAAGGGCAATGTCGGAGGCGATGATCAAGAACTACCGCATAGACTGCGGATGAAAACTCGAGCGAGGAGGTTAAGCTCCCTTGCATACCATCTTGTTGGTAAACGGGCAAACGAACAGCAATGGAGACTAAAGATTGAACCACTTGTTTTGGATCGTTTTGAACAGAACATCACCTGGTAATTCTAAGCTTGCGCTTGCTCATCGCTGATGGATGCCATAGTCCTATTTGCCACGAAAGCGATGGAAGTCGGAAATACAGGCAATGCCTGATGACCCGGAAGCCGCAAGCCGACTGCGGAGGAAACGGATAAAGCGTTCTCTATGCTACTGTGAGCCTACAGCAGACGATGAAGCTATGTAAGACTGAGCAGGATTTGCCATTCATGGTTGTATTGTTCTCTTGCTAACTCGTCAATGTAGGCAAGAGGATTTCGACAGATTTATCTTTGATGACCAAGGATCAGTGGGAGTCTTCTATGACAAAGAAGATTCTGCTGATCGGCGCCTGCCAAACAGAGAACCAGATCGTGTCTTTGGACTCCAACGATCTAAGGCCTTTAATCGACTTCTGGGCAAATGGCAAAATAAAATCACCTGTAGCCCGTTTCGTGAACAGACGCCCATATTTCCCTTCCTAATCGTTGAAGCAAAGTCTGAGAAGGGATCCCCTGGATGGGAATCTATCGAGAGACAGACTGCATTTCCAATTCGGACAACGTTGAAAATCCAAATGGCTCTAGTCTCCGACTTTGCGGAAGACGGATCTTTCCGTCCACTTGTTTGGTTCTTTGCCTATGAGGGGAGTGAGTGGCGTCTCTACGCTTGCGTAGTGGATGAAAGAAGTTTGTGAGTATCCATAGACGACTATCTCGGATGGTATTACTCTGTAGACTGATTCCAATGAGCAAATCTTTGACCTTTGGCACGCCTATATCGTGGATAGGGATGATGCGCTGCGACTCTTACACGTTGTTGACTTCATCTACGACTGGGAACGCGACATCTATCGCTCGAATGTCCTTCGCTGCCTTGAAAACCCCGGTTGGGGGTTGAGGGGGGTGACTCCCTCTGACAGCAGGATCGGCTCTCTTGCCGACAGCGCCGAAGTTTCTCTAGTTCCAACCGTACATACGAACAGAGTAGAAGGCGGTTTCATCATGTCATATCCTAAGCAATTGTTAGTTCATCTGATACGCGGTAAAAAAGACCCTGTCAAAGAGTCAAAAACAAAATTAGATATCTATTTCACTCCGAATGTTGACTGCGCAACATTGGAAGGTATCCAAAAAGTGCCCGCAATCATGGCGATGGCAAATAGATGCGCTGCCATATCCATCCGCTGCGAGGATATTGACGTTAAAACCTCATATCCAGTACTACTTCACAAATCTGCATATCACAGATGAACGCATCGAATCTCTCTTGGATGATCTATATCCTCCATCAGACAGAACGAACGGCGCTCGCACGTTACCTCAACTATTTAACGAGAAGACATGCATTGCAGATTGGGATATCATCTGTCGCCTTGAGAATTGTTGGACTGGGGAGCGACATTCTCATTGCTCGGATATACACCTGTTGCCCTCTAAGGAAAAATTATTTTCTCGCATATTCTTCAAGACATTCTTCTATATAGAATCCTGGCCATTGTAAAGCAGCTTAATTGCTTGACTGCTAGTGCTTCAGCATTGGAGAAAATGCGGTCAATTTCCGATTCAATCACACCTGCTGCAGTTAAAGAAGAATATATCTGGCGCGTCCCACATCAAGATCTTGAACACACGCTTGCCAAGTTCCGTACGTGGAATTTCTGGTCTGTGACTGCGGCGATGCTCCAACTTCATTGGGAGCTCGACGGGCCGAAATCGTTATATCCTGACGAGGAAGGTTACTTGCCCGCCTCTTGGGACGGTTCTATCGAGTCTGAGTCGAATCCGGGAGATGGCTGTCATGAGTTAAAGCTGTGGATCAAAGATACCTACGAAGAAGAGACCTGGCGGCCTGCAGATTTCTTCGCTAGTGCTGGGCTGAAGATCCCGGATCCTGATACAGATTCAAAATTTTTTCGCACATCAACTTTGTCCGTCGCAGCACCGAGCTCTGTTGAAGATACCCCGGCCTTGTTCAAACTCCCTAAGCCTCTGGAGTCGCTTCTTGAGAATGGGAACATTCTGCTGCGAAACAAGTCGCAGCCGGGCCCGCCCCTCGGGAGATACTGTCTGCTGTTAGTGGATAGGGAGAGGTGCATGCAGAAGAACAGGTTGATCGGGAAAGGAATGTATTGGTCTCGATTTGGGACGAAACGGGACCGCGGCAAGGTTGAGCCCCGTGGGTGGTCTGAATCCGCTGCAATTACGCTTAAGATTTGGGAATCTTACGTGCCATATACGCTAGAACTTTTAGCGTTGGAGTTGGAAGAAGGGAACTGCATGAGTCCCTCTATTTTGGATTCAGTTGGCGCTCACTTCTTGCCTTCTTGACATCCGTGCTTTCTTTTCTTCCTGAAGAGGATATGAGAAAGAAAGGACAGAAATCATGCACTGGAGGGTCAGAATAAATCAAGACCTCATCGGCGGGCGGGGTGTGGAAATGATCCTGAAAATGGCCTCGAAGTATCTAGTTACAGAAACATGACCCTTTTCAACTTGGTCGGTCTTCATAACATTCCCTAGTCTAATCACCCTGTCAGTTCAACTCTTATATGTATATGCAAAAGGAATTGCCTTCAAGGACTCGTCATCAGTAGGCAAAAATGTCGAAAGAAGAATTTAATGCGTAGGCAGTCAAGGGGTATGCAAAATACCCGCATCATCATGATCATCATCATGGACTTTCTCCAAAGCCGGCATTATCACAGTCATATCTGAGATGTAGAGATTGACAATGTAGTTAACCAAAGCGGCTGATCTCAAAATCCGCGCCGTCTGCCAAGCAGAATAGCTTCTATTGCAGCCTACTTCTTTCAGATCACCACTGCCAGAATAAGGAGACCCAGTGCTATCCACTCATACTCACTATAAGCCTACTCCGTCGATGATGAAGGATCGGACATTACCCATTGTTGGCGTTGGTGCTGGCAACACCATCATAATCAGGGCCAGCAGCTCTGCAAGGTTGCCTTATACTTTGCCAACTCTCTTCCAAGGGCCTGCGAGTCAATCTTCCGCGGCACTTCTTACTCGAGATCCGTGTGGAACTTCTACTAGTGCAGTACTAATGTGTGGGATATTAGATGAGGGCCGTCTGTGGCGTCGTCAGATAGTAGATATTGTTCGACCAGGATATTCACTTTTATTTTGATGAAACTTCTTGAAGTCATGATAGAGGCTGTTTATGTATCTATTCATGCTGAAAAGATGGTTTGGTTAGTATGTAGTCAGGAAGGAGATCATATGATGTGACATCGGGAGAGTATAATCACTCAGTCAATCAGACTTACAGGCGTTGTCAAGGCACCTGAGTTGGGAAGACTGTCCGCCAAAGAGAAATAACGATATTCCCTACCAAAGTGACTGGTACTTAGTTTTCCTTGAGGCCCTTGTTATCAGCTGTATTAAGCATTCGATTTGGGAGTTCAAGGGATGGCATATACAGTAGCCTAACTATCAGGTAGAGAGACCTTGCCGCGGCGTACATGTTGGTGATTTGGAATGTTAGCATAAATGCCGAGCCACTGACAGGGTCAAATGTTGATGCCTGTCCTTTGACCTTGCTTCCAGCCACCTTCACTATCTGGGACTTAGGACCGTGCCGCCGCAATGATAGCTATGCGACAGGAAGTATTCGCTCTGAGTTGGTTTCCGCCTGCCTATATACCCAACTAATCAGCATGATATGGCCTCCCCATTGGCATCTATTACCGCGTAGAGGTGAGCATGCATTTAAAGCAGTTCTCTAAGCGCGTCAGACAATACGGCATCCTACTCCTCCTGAACTGCCTTGCGAAGCTGATCATATGACAATTTTGGATCCGGATGGTGCTTTAAAATTCAATCCTCCATGATATCCTGTACAGTCTCTATCGAATTGAAAACAGACGGGTATGGATAGCAGTCAATTGGGCAGATGCCTCTAGATTGAAGTCTTCATAGAGCTTCTTTCTTTGGGTGAATGTCTAGCAGCTTTATCTTGCATCGACATCAATTCTGGATGAAGTTGAAGCCAACAATGAACAAAGGGAACTGTTCACTAGTCATTTTTTCCAGAATAGACATAGGGTCCTTTTGCTATCCAAAAAGCTAAGCCTCCAAACGGCCATCCTCTGCTACTTTTTTTTTGTGGGATTCGGTTCCTCTCCCACATTTCCAGTGCAGTAGGTCTAGATATGCGCCGTCCAACATAAAAATAGGTCTCATCAGTCCAAAGAATCCTGCCATTGCTGTATAGCCTAGTTGAGACATTCATGGGCCCAGGCTAGGCAAATTTGTCTGTTCTTCTCACTAACTGGATCCGTGAATGTATGCTAATGACCAACAAACAGACAAACAAAGGTCACCTATAAGACAGTGCATATCTCAGAAGCGTCAGAGGAACACAAATCATTTGATCTCCAGTCTATATCGACTCTCCCCTGCAAGGACAAAGCTGGTTGCTTTGATAGCAGACTCGTCACAGTGAAATGGCTTCATAGAGCGCCAATCCCATGTCTATTTATGGAAAAAAAAAACTACATGGTCCGCATCTCCGTGTGTTCGTCTGGAGAAATCTTGTTTCACGTCGGATAATTGGTTATCTCCTATGCCCCTGGCGGGCCGGCGCGTGGCATGCATGTTCCCTGATGCATATCTGAAGTGCTAATCTCCGTTGCCGTGCCAATTCTACAACGGAGGTGGCCAGGCCGTTGTAAGCGCCTGTGCAGCGGCTGCCTGGTAGGTGTGGAATTGGAGCAACCAAGGCGCAGCAACTATACAAACGGGACCAGGGCAGTGTCGGCTTAGGAAGGATGAGTAGATAGCTAAGGAGCCTAGAAGGCTATCTCTGGAGGCTTGGAAAGCATCGGTTCGTATATTTGCTGGGGGCAGAAAGTATACATGTTGGTGGAAGGAGGTATGAGGAAAGCAGCCAAGTAAACATGGCCGCCATTAGGGTAGTATGGAGTACTGACTTCGCGAGTGCAATTGAGAGTTATCGTGTAGCGATCGAATTTGGCATGAAGCCAGAAGATGCAAACACAATGTCAAGGGGGTTTCTGGGACTTCGAAACGTGTTTCAAACATGGCATTTTTGAAGGATAAACGATAGAAGAAGGTACACAGATCACCGTTCTTCTAGGTCTGGGGTGCGGTCGCCGTTCGTTCAAGCATTGGCTATGGATGGCAGCATCCATGCCTCCGCCCTGACGGCAATTTTGCAGGTTCATCTGGGCGCGTCTGCTCTCCCTGCCATGACTACATAGGAGGTAGTCAGAGGGGAACCGCATGAAAAGCTAGCAAATGCGGCGGCATCTGGTCGACGACTGACAGCCAGCTGCTTATGTTTCTCAGCCCCAGGCTGGCGCTCGTGAGCGAGCCGCCAAAGAGTTCGAGAGCCGCGCGCTTTGCGCTCCGCAAACCAGGAGGCCCCCGGACGCTGCGCTGGGAAAGACTAGGGGGCTGGACAAGTCAAGCCTCCTCGGAGAGCGATCATCGATCAAAGGCGATTCGTAAGGCATCGATTGAGGCTTGATTCAGATCGCGCGCGAGAATCAATTCTCTCTGTTCCTGACCCAGCTGGGCGGTTGCGAGGCTGGGCAGCACGAGATATAACAGCAGCGTGAGATCCGGTCAACGGCGATCCTCCAGTACGGGACCCTTATTCACATCTTGTTCACATTCACGCGTGACAAACGTCGAGTCCTTTTCTGATACACGCTGTTCTCCATCCTTCGAAGAGCCTGTTTCCTCGTCCCTTTTCCAACAACTCCCGATTTAGCCCCAGTTGGGAAGCAGACCCGACAGTGGGAGATCCGAAGCACGCCCAAAGACTCCTAATCGCGTCAGCGGGGGAAAATCCACCGACAGTTGGGCTTTGACCACGGCTGAAACGGACAAGGTGAGTTGTTTCGCTGCTGGTGGCCGCGCACTTCTGCAGCAACACGCCCCTGTCCCTCTCGCCCGCCATGCTGAATCTGACGCGGGCGCAGATCGGTGCTGTAACGGTAATACCCTTACGGTACGCCCCTCCGTCCATATAGATCATCTCCGTCACAAGTCCGCTGGCACGCATCCTCCACGCCCGCACCCACCGCTGGCCACCCATCGCCTGCTGCGACTGGCTGGACGATGCCCACTCGTGTCTGTAGTGGGATACGCCTCCTCTCTGACTCCGTCCTGTATCACTCCTTTAAAAGCCAAATCTCCCAGTCGCCTGCCCGCCTCCCGCGTGGTTCATTCACATCGGACGTGCTGACAGTCGTTCCTCTACATTCGTTCTAGTTCTTTTGACAACATTCGGATCTCTTCTTCTTTTCAAAATTATTGACTCGGAGTCACGGCCATTTGTTTTCTCTCGACTATCGTTGTCTGTCAACTACCAGGCGCCATGGGGCCTACGAAGCCAACTCTCCCTCCGCTCAAAACACCCAAGAGCGCGACATTTCCGTCAGAACTCCATACGGGTCGTTCTGACTCTATCAAGCGTGAAGATAGCAGTTCAACTCCAATCACTCCTCCGCTCGCATATACGGAGTTCCTGAAAGCCCTCACTCCCGTCTTTACCAGTCCAGTGAGCGCCGGAGTCACCTTTCCAAAGTTCCCCATTGAAAAGTCAGAGCAGTCCACAACACAACCATCACCCGCAACAAGTGGTTCCTTCTCAAGCGGCGATGCGATAAAGTCTGCTTCTGCTTCTCTGCCGCCTCCCTCCCCGTTCGCAGCTCCGCATTCTGCGAAGTCACCGGGCGCTCTACGCCGCCTACGGATCCCGCAGTCGCTGGCGTACTCGCCGGTAACTGACTCTCCAAAGAGCGCGACGACCATTCGATCTCCGTTTTCTCCATCGGAGTGGAAACTCCGGTACTTTGAGGCGCCAAGCAGTGCGTGTGGGAAGCCTGTCTGTGTACGACAGGTCGTCACTCGGACAGTAACCTACAAGCGCACGCCGCTCGACCCTCCCCCCAAGGGAAAGGGAAAGCGGAGGAGAACCAACGAATCCTGAGGGCTAGTTACATGTTGAAAGTGGCAGCTTCTCTATTTCTTCGGCCAGTCGAATCGGCATTCTGAAATCTTGTACGATGTTCTGTCTAGGCTCTGAAGGTCGGGTCAATTTCGTTGACAATAGTAATCTAGAATGCTCGCATTGAAACCCTGGGGGTCTAACATGCGATGCAATATTACCTGCTCTGTTTCTACGTGTCACAAAGACTTCTTACGATGTTACGATTATGGCTGTGGAAAATCGGAGTTTGCAGGATTCTTTTCCACTTCTCATGGTGTTGTTGGTTTTAAATCTTGAAAGAGGGGAAAATGATTTTCATTCTTGAGCACTTGTTTGTTGGGGCTTCGGTCCGCTTGAAATCGTTTCCTGTTGTCTACCACTAGGAGTTCAGAGGTTGTCAGCTGGTCTTGGGAGGAGGATTCTTTGGCTTAGGACAACAGGTGCCCCTTCTCCAGTCGGCCAGTTACGAACAGGTTGTTGAGTTGTCCCGTCGTGGACGCTCATGCCTAGACTTCTCGTCTGCCCCGCCTGATCCTATGTATCATATTCCAAATAGCTGCGGCAACGACCAGGACCCAAACAGTTACCTGTGTGAGCACGATAGGAGTTGGCTGCGTCTCGATCCTACCAAGACCAACAGGACGGATTGGCGAAAGGAATCTTGAGGAATGAGAGTTAAAATGGCCCCGATATCGAGTCGACTGGGATCAACCGGCTCGGCGACGGACATTTGTCTGTGCCAATCTGTGTGAAGGTTGGCCATCCATTCTTTCAGACAACTTGTCGAGACTCCGCTTCCTTTGATGCCATGTGTCTCGGGGCCGCGGCCCGCGCCACGGTCGCTTCGCGGTCTCTTCTACGCATCAGCCGCATGGCACGGTAGCTAATGAAAGAGCTGGTAGCAACCAACAGAACCGCCGCTGCCCTGCCGTTGGGACGACAAAAGAGATCAAACTAGCGCCTCGTCGCACTAAATTTATCAGTCGCTTCTACATTTCCATTTGAGGAAATAGAAGGAATGACAAGCTGCTGGGTCTGCTTATTTGGTCTACTCGTGCGAGTCGCATGGTGTTCTGTAGATATATCTATCTAATCTAGGCAACAACTTGAGGAACAACATCAATTAGATACAGCCTATGTCCCACTTGGAGCACCCTTCCAACAAGCTCTTTATGCCGTAGAAACAGGTCTTTTGGGTTATTCCATACTGCCACATTCGCCAGAGGAATGTGCATAATGTATACGGACCCGAGCTGAGATATCACGAGTCATGACCAACGCTGTCAAGATTAAGGTGAACTTGCTAGTGGTTCCAACACCTCCACGCCTGGGCGCGGTCCGACCGCTCCTCCGTCCGCCTCACATTTACATACAATGGGGTTCTTATGTAGTCGTCGACCTCAGACGGAGATGCAGACCAAATTCTAGTCAAGCGGCTGACTCGAAAGGATATCGTTAGTGTATACTCACCATGGAAATGGTACTCATTTATCCGACACAAGCTCACAGCTTAGGCAGGCCGCAGATAAGCATTGATGGAAACGTCCGCCACCGAGCTCCTGGCCGGTAATCGGTTTTGCTTTTCTTTCGATTTACAGAGAGGTGCATGGCAGTTAGTTGGCCTATAACAATGAGCTATTATGGCTATGCTATCTCTCGCTGCGACCGACGACCAGACCTCCTGCTTGTGACCATACGGGCGACGGTACCGAATACGGTCCTGGACCTGGACCTGCTGCCGCGTACAGTATAGTTTCATGCGGTATTTCAGGATCCCCGACCTGGTCCCTGGCTGGGGTTGCAAGGCTGGGGTTGCGGCCATCTCGATAGCCGGGGATGGACGGGCGGCTCAACCCGCCGTCGAGACCATGCTACCTAAAATCCCTAAGGTCAGGGACCATGAGTGTCTATCTACTAGTTACGACGGGATGGGATGGGAAGAGATGATGGCAGTTGTGTACGGTACTTATCGTATTACGTGTATATTACGGTATGGCTCGTTACAGATGTAGACTATCCCTGCGACTTCAAGTCACTTCAGGAGAAAAGGGAAAAGAAAAAAAAAGAACAGAAAAAAGAAGGAGGAGTGGGAAGTAAAAAAAAGAAAAGTTCTTAAGGGGTCCGGCCCTCCCTGTTTTGCTGCTGTGATCGTCGTGTCGCGAGATGTCTGCAGAATCGGGGATCTTGTCACATAGAAGGCTGTGGATGTGGTGATCACGCGGGTTAGGGGAATGGAAGCCAGTAGTAACTGGTACTCGGTAGATGGATCGGAAGTCTCTTTATGAAGAAAGTGCCCTGTACCTGTCTGTCTTTGTTTTGTGTCCGCTTTTGCTGGGCTTCTTCTATGTACTGCGATATGCTGCTGTATGATAGGGCAAGGGCGGATCCCGCCCCGGTCGGCTTCTCCAGACTGAGCTCGGCAACCTCACCCCTTGTTTAACCTATGGTCTTTACTCTTTCTCTTCCGTACAGTAACCTGTTCATCCGCTTCTCACACCGCGGGAGGGGGCAAAAATACAGATAAATACTGATTACCGCGTACACTTGTGACTGACTGCTGTGTCCAAGTAAGGCAACTGAAGATGTGCCGCTGGCACGTAACACTAGCGCCAATCGTGTCGAGCGATCGCCCAGGTTCACCATTCCATCCAGCCCGAATCTCATCTTAAGCGCCGGCACCTTTCCTCCTCCGTTGCTAGCGGGCCTCCCTCTGCGCGACCGCATCTTGTCGCGCCAGACAATTGGCCCTTGGCTACTTCTGCAGGGATGCGGTGATTAGGAACATGACCTTACTTTGAGACGCAGGGCTGGGGACAGACAAATGGGGAAGTGCTCTGATTCCCTGAACGCCAAGAAAAGAACAGGAAAAAGCAAGGTGCAGATGTGACTGCGGTGTGACCTGGAGGAGGGCCCTGCCTCACTATTTTTGGCAGCAGTCAGAAGTTGCTGCTATGTTCCAATGATCCATCTCCCGTGACGGGATCCATCTCCGGCTGACGAGTGAGGAGCGACAATGATGTCCTGCTGATTATTGGCACGATGAGCGAAGCGCCACTGCCTGGATCCGTCTGCTTTCGTCTGTGCCTATCGTCCTTTACGTACTGGTGATTTGTCTGCTGCGGACATTGCACCAGGGGGTGGTGATATTCAGATGAAGCTTTCTGCTACTTTGATTTGCCTGGCAGCCTCTAGTCCTGCCTTGTTGATTTCGAACTACTAAAGCATTCTTCCTCACCCTTGTCTCATCAGGAGGGGTATCTGGTTTCAACAAAGCGCAACGGCTTATTGACATGACGACAACAGCTCCAAAAGACCAGATTTCCGTCCTTGTGCGGAGCATCCGCCAGCACGTTTGTGACGGACAAGTGCGGTGGTCACCTCCCGTCGCGTATGGGCTAACGACGCAGGAGGCAAATCAGAGGCCGAGGCAGGGATCGTAACTCGTCAGGCTCCAGTGGGTTCTACCAGACATGATGCTTAAGCTCAAGGCAGTGGTGGAAATCCCTGTCAGGAATCCAGCAAGGTGAAGACTGTGATATGCAAGGCACGTCTTGCACCTTGTCTGCATTGTTGAGTGGTGAGCTTCCAGCTTCTCAAGGGAGTACCCAGACTGGGAGACCATACCAGACTCCCTACTTCTTGTTTAGCGATGTTTGGGTTCTGTCTATCGACCTTCCCAGTTAGGCGCCTGCCAATTTCTGGACGATCATGGGGCATCCCTAGCTATTCTTGTGCTTATGTATGAGAGAATCTTGGCTCCGGAGATTTAATTGCATGCAGCTCCCAGGATCCTCATGCAATCGGCGACTGGGAGATATTTTTGGAATCAGCGTCGACCACATCGCATCGCGACAGCGTCGTATAATGCATACAAGCTACAGCAATATAGCACATATATACGCTTCTCTCACGCCCCAGAATCGAGGACAGGATATCTCCTTTTGATATGAGAAAGGAAACAGTCATTATTTGAATAATTGCCAAGTCTCCATGGTCGAGATGAGGAGAAAGGACACATGGTCTATCTTCACCCTGGGGACAATATATTTTTAACCAGCCGCCAGCTTAACCTCATTCAATGTGCCGCTTCTCCACCTGACTACTGCAGGGGTCCCGAATGTGGATACGAAAGGCAGAATGCTCGCTATATGGCTTGTCACTTGGAAGCTATCTGGTCTGAGTTACTGCGACGCTTCCGCCTCTACTGATCTCGGGAAGAAGGCGTTTACGGGGCGTGCCGCCCTTTACGAACGGCCAATCCCGTAGACGCTCGAGATTCCTTGGCTAGCTTGAGGTATACTTCTCCGTCTTTAACTGGCCAAACAAACATCGCTAATTCTAAGAATAGCTCCGGCTGCTGTCGAAGTATTTAGAGACAACGCGCCGCGCCGCCACAAGCGGAGAACCTCTCTCTTCTGTGCTGTGATCTACTGCGTATATGCATGGTACCTATGAAGAGTCACAGCTTCTCTCTCTTTTAACGGTTCAAGAAGTCTTGGAGCTCCTTGCTAGCTTCCTAACCTGCGAATCAGATACTACATTCTCGTCTTGTTTATTTTTAGACTTCTTCGATGGTCTCTATGATATATTTAGAACAGAAATGCGCGGAGAATACATGTACAATAAGTTCTTGGTGATTCTCCCCTCTCCTTCCTAGACATCCTCCTCTCCTGTGTCCAATGGCTGGCTTGTCTCTATATACAGATTTTCAATGGAACACGTCCACGGCGCTTCATGTCGATATATACTAACCGAGATCTCCCCTGGTCGTCTGGTACTGTACATACATACAGATCGTATCTACGCTCGTTATCATGTATGATACAGTATTGTATCATGGCACGGCTGTTATTTTTAACTCAAGTCACTTCATTCTTTCTAGCTGGCTAAAACTGGCGTGTCTGATCCTTGCTTGCTAACTTGCGGTCACGGGGATATGAAAATGTTGTCACCTGGAAGCTTTTATCTCGAAGCTAATGCCGATTCAAATGAGTCTGTTCGCAGAGTAATAGTTGCTGGAAGTGTCTACGAGATGAGTACAAGGACATTATCTACACTGACCGGCCCTTCATTGCTCTGAGCGCTCAGTATCTTCAGTTCAGAATGCTATTTTGCTGCAATGGTTGTCCATTTGGGTTTTCCATAGACGAGGGTGTTGTTCCCATGAATGGACCACCAAAGGGCCATTTTATGTCCGCTTGCACGCACATAGCCTTTGGAACTGCACATACTATGCCTAGGTGCATATATCTAAGTTTGGAAGCCATCCGGGAGAATTTCAAGCACATTTCAGCTCAGCTTTGGTCTAATCAATGTTTGGATTAAAACAGTGCATGCTTATATATTTGGAGAGCCTCAACAACCAGTATATACGGTGTAATAATCACACGAACTTATCCCTACTTTATGTAACCACGAATGCCTAGCCGTTATCATGATCTCGTCTATCTTGGCATTGCCAGTGGTCAGAATTGGAGTGCTTCTCAAGATCAGATCAATGCCTGCATGGATTAAACTTCACTTGACCTCGTTCTGTTCCCTACCTGCTATGGCTGTGATCAAGGTGATTAAGGAGTCTGTGAATGAGAACTGGAGCACTTACCTAGATAGAGGCTGAATATCCTCCGCGCGAGCGAGCTTAGATTAGATTGGGTCTCTATGTATCTTATCTTACCTCACCTGCGAAACTGGAGGGATTTTATTAAAAGCTACGTCACCATCATCATATCAAACACCTTTACTATAGCTGAAAAAAAGTCCGATTGGAGACCATATCCAAACGTGTCGTAGCGTACGGGGGAATATTTTTTTTCTTTGTTTATTTGGGAGATAAACCATATATATATATGTGCTGCGATAGATGGAATTGGGTAGTCTCTCAAGTCCTGTATACACGAGGTAGGCATTCATATTCTACCTTGGAACTTTGCAACTATTCTCCTGCAACAAATAGATAAAAAAGCTTATGTATATAAAATGAGCAATCAATCACCTCTAAATGAGAGGTTTGTGACCAAGGCAGCAGGTCTGATGTCGATATTTACTTTCCAGGTAAGGGTGCCACAGGTGCCTTTCTTTGGGTTTAACCTGTTCCTCTTCCTGTACAGACCAGATCTGGGTGTTCTGGAGAGATGTCACCTCTAACCCTAGATGCCTAGGTAGTTACTAAGTAGTATATACTGTCCAGACGTATATGTAATGTACGTCATACGTGTACACGTGGATGTCTCGGTCCAATATCGAGAGTGGGTTAAATAGAAACTCTAATAGGGTACGATATATAATCGTCCGCACAACGCAGATATGTCAGTATCAAATATCAATATTAAAAGGATGACTGGAGAAAAACCTGCCTGTTTGCCTGGTTTTGGCTGCTATCTATCTACCTCATTAGTACGGAAGAAGAGACATAGTCTGTATGAGCTAACATGGAGGATTTGGATGGATTTCAATAGACAACAGACTTGAGCGGTTCCGGCCCCAAGCGGAAGCTGTTCTGCACGCGGCGTCGGAGCTATCTGAACAAGGCGTGCGAGGGGACGAAGGAGATTCCAGTTGCTAGATAGGTCTGTGCACCTAATATTTGCTTATGTATATATGCGTTCACAGCCAAGGGATCAGAGGGATGGGTGAGAGATCTCATTGTGGGTTTCCAGAGTTGACTTTAGTTTGTCATCCTTCTATACAGTCGGACTTGCAAGGAGCCATTATTGGAGTAGGACGAGACGATTCATGGAGTTCACCCAAAAATCATAAGAAAAGAAACGTTGATGATAAATGCCTTAGGTGTAAACATCGTCAAACAGCTCGCAGTACCGAACCTAAGGGGTCTGAAATGGTTTATAGACTCATAACTCAGGAAGTATCTGCTTGCAAATGGATAGGTCTATATTCTTGCAAGAGAAAAGCAACCGGGTGCCTAGCCATGAGGTCTTGCATAAGATGCAGTCTGTGACTGGATCATAAGTCCCCGGAGGTTCTCGATAGATGCACTGTTCCGAGAATGAAGCCCAACCATCACAGCAGAACAGAACCGAGTGGGCGCCAATGATGTCAGACAGGCGCCAAGAGCGGGGGCCTGGCGACCCAAGAAGCACGACCTGTGGCAGTGCGGCGATCCTCGTATCTTCGGACGGACGACCGACACAGTGGCCGTGCGGGGCCTGAGAATGAAGATATCGAGTGTCTCGATGCTGTAGATGTCGACGGGAGAGAGAGTAACGCCTCTGAGTATGCTGTAGACGCAGAAAGTTGTATGGCCGGTGCGCGGCGGGATCGTCGCCGGCCGGCGGGAGGCTATATTTAGGCGCGGGCCGCCGGGGTGCACGACGGCGACCCGATCAACCTCCGTCTCGTCTTGCGATCTGTTCTGTTCTTCTGTTCTTCTGAGGATGCCTTTGTCTCCAGCCCCGTGATCCTCACTCCCTCACCACCTCACTGTCGAGGGCTCCTCGAGTCGTCATGTCGCAGTCCCCGTCCTTCGCCGCCGACAGCGACCTCGCTGCCCTGGAGAGCGTCCCGCCCTCCGCCAGCAGCACCGGCAGCAGCCTCTCCATCACCGCCTTCGCGCGCTTCGAGTTCGAGGCCGGCAAGGGCAATGAGGGCACCAAGATCCTTATGGTCGAGTGGGAGGACGACGATGTCTCCCGCGAACCCGCCGGCTCGTGGCACGTCTCGTGGGAGGGCAAGAAGACCGTCCTGCCCGCCGACGAGAAGACCAGCGAGCACACCCGCCGCTTCTACTTCCTCCTGCCCCCCGGCGTCACCATCCCCCCCGTCGTCACGCTGACCTACGAGCCGCCCCCGAACGCGCGCAACGGCAGCAAGAAGCGCGATGCCCTCCAGCTTAACCCCCTGCCCGCCATCTTCCCTCCGGAGCTGGGCGCGACCGCCCGCGCCGCCGGCAAGAAGGGCGTGCTGCACACCATCTGGGCCAAGAAGCGCCTGCAGGTGCTCGAGAAGGAGATCCGCGACGAGTTCCGCAAGAACCCCGAGGGCGTCGCCCTGCAGATGGCCATTCAGGAAAAGGAGTGGATCGAGTCCAACTTTGGCGTGTCCGCGCGCGGTGAATCTCATTCTCAGTCTCAGCCGTTGAACACGGGGACCTCACCACCGACGGGTCCGATGCCGCCCACGACGCCCATCTCACCGACCAGCGGGAGCAAGTTGAGTGAGAAACTCAAGGGGCTGAGGCTGGAGACGAGCGAGAAGGACCTGGCCAGGAGGGCGGAAGGTAAGGAGTCATCATATCATCTGCTGGGTTTGACGGATTCACTTATATAACGAAATAACAGCGAACAACAACGTGAACGCAGCGCATCTCCTCTCCCCGCAATCCCCCGACGTCGCCGTATCCTCCTTCAGTTCGTTCCACAACACCACCACCTCCTCCGTCCCAGCTCCAGCGGCCGCACCTAGCACGGCGACAAGCACGAGCAGTTCTACGAGCAGCGGCGCCAAAAAGATCGTCGCGCATCACCCTCCCCCGTCCATCCAACAGGCGCAGCAGGACCCCGCCAACGCCAGCGAGTTTGGGTCATTGGACTCGATCGCGCGCACGTCGAACGCGGCGAACGCGGGCTCGGGCTCGGGCGACGACGACGGCGACGACGACCTGTTCGCGAAGGCGCTGAGCCCGCGCAGTCCGGACCTCCCGCGCAGCCCGTTCTCGTTTGCGCCGCACGAGACGATGCCGTATGTTGCGGCGAAGAAGGCTTGACCGGCTGTTCAGCGGAACGGAAGTTAAAGAAGAAACATGTCACGACAAATGAGATGATTAGATGACCCTACAGATGACCTTTACATTTACTTCTAAACAACGTATATCAGCCGTGGAGAGAAAGAAAGACCTTGCATTTTTCCCCCTCCACGATTTCAACAACTCCCCCTTGCGCACTCCAAGCATGTCGGTTTGGTTTGGCGTCATACATTACATTTACATATTTTGACGATGATTCCCCCATTCTTAGCGTTAGCCGTTAGCGTTAGCGATTTTGCATGTACGCAGTGATGCAAGTGCAAATTCATGAACAGGAGAGTTGATATTTGGATTCGATTCCCTCTCCGCTTTTTTTTCCCTTTTCTTTTCTTTCCATATTCTATATTTATATCTATCTATGCATATGATTCTTCGCAGTTTATGTTACTTTAGACAACCCCTACGGGCCTAGGGTAGGCTGGTCGTGTCCGTGTCTTATCTCCTGAAAAACAAAAAACAACAACTTTCGGGTCGCCTATCTTCGTGATATCATATACTCCTGATTTGTTTCTTTCCTCCCCAGTCTGCAGCTACTTACACATCCGCAGCAGGATACAGGGTTCTTGAGATATTGGGAGGAGAAAGGGTTAGGTCCAGCGATGGGCCGTAGTGAGCTGATCCCGGGACGGGTCGAGAGTAGGATGCAGGCAGGCAGGCAGGCAGACAAGCGGTGGCGGAATTTTTTCAATAATCTTTTCAGTCGATCCGTTATCGGGGTCGTTGGAGAAAGAACGAACAAGGAGCGTGGTGAAGCCCTCATCTGCACAAACGGCACGCGGCAGGGAAAGGGACAGGGATCGAAACAACAGGCGAATTGTGGGTCGCCACCCGGCTCACATACCTCCTCGACCTGGCCGAGAGAAAACAGGTCAATGGGCTGACTGCTTTGTGCTTGACGCTTCGTTTCGGTCCCCGTCAGGCTTGGTTCGCATCTTCTGGCCCCTGTGCTGCTCGATCGATGTCAACCTCAGCTCCCGAGGTATGTTACGTCATGTTATGTTAGACCTGGGAGGAGAAGGAATGTAGCTAGAGATCTAGGGATCTTCCACCTTTGGAGCAAGTGACAGCAGGCATTCGATATCACAATCATTACTCAAGTACAGGGCTTTAGTTAACTGTGTCCGATTATATCAGCTAACGCGGGTGTGTCGACAATCTGTACTGTACTCCGTAGACAGAGAGCATTTCTGAACGCCATCCGACCTTGAGCAATCCCAGATTGGAGAGAAGAAAGCATAAACCATGAATCCTGAAGTTCCCTCCATCTACTATTCTATACGTCTTTCTTCCCAAGATGTCTTTTTCCCCCCTCTCATTACTGTTCGTATCTGTATTGCCTTTCTCTTCATGGATGCTTTCTCTCAGCAAGGTTCTTGTTCTTGTTTTCGCCTCCATGTCATCATCCCATCATCCCCAGAGCACCCCGTTGGCAACTTGCCCGCAGGGATGACATCAGCGGAGAACCACACACCTCTCCACTCCATCCACAACTTGTTATGTGGATAAATCTTCCTACATCATACAGGACGGTGCTTTACTTCTTTTCATGGAGAGTACTTACATAGGATACGGTACATATATACGCTTCTTTGTTTGAAAAATTCAATTCTTGAGCAAGATCTCTCAAAATTCTGTGTGTTCTTACGTCCTCTTTTCTCCTGCTTCACTTTCATACCTACATACCCAAACCAACCTCCTACACTCGACCCTCCCATCTAACCTATTCCCCAACCAAAAAAATCCACCAGCTAGCTACCTAGATAAATAGACAGAAAAGACCACCATGTCCTCGATCTTCACCACCGACCCCCACGCCGGCGGCAAACTCTCCGACATGGCGCCCACGGGCACCACTATGCCCAACGACGCGGGGCTGCAGAACACCATCCCCTCCGTCCCCCGCCCCGACCAGCGCGCCGAGCACCACCAGTTCGACAACGAGGGGATCGCCGCGCCCGATCTCGCCATGGCCGCCGACAACGCGAAAGACGTGCCGCGCTCCACGCGCGACGCGCACGCCTCGCACGAGGTCATCACGGGCATGGGCGACGTGCTCCCCGCCGAGGTCGAGACGAAGCGGATGCATTTCCAGGGGCATGACCCCGGCGCGAAGGGGGATCCGAGGAACCTGAAGCATGCGATTAAGACGAAGAGTTATTTCAACAAGTATGCGGGCGAGGATCGCGATGCGACGGAGAAGATTGGGGAGCATGAGTGGAGGAATGCTTGAGTTTGTTCATTCATTCATTCATTCATTCAGTCAGTCAGTCAGTCAGTCAGTCAGTTATTTATTCACTGAAGCACGACTGGATGGGTGGTTCGGTTGTGTGCGAGATTGAGGGGATTCGGTGACGGGTTTGTGCGCGGTGCATGTATTATGTGTATACTATCAGTTCTGTTTCCAGCTGAATTGTGTGTCTTTCTGTTCCACCCGATGAGACTGTAAGAAAAATATATGGAAGTCAATAAGATTCGACCTCAAAGTTATCCGAGATGACGGTTGCAATAAGTGTATTCCCGGGTAAGCCCCAAGCAAAGCCAGATCATCTTAGACAGTCTAGGTAAACCTCACCGACGGTGCCATCAACCCCTGGTAGATCTCGTCGAGGACGTCTCTCTTTCGCTTCCTTTCCTCTTGCTCCGCTTCCTCCGCCTCATCTGGCTCACCTTCGGGGACTCTCGATACCCAGGCTCTGATCGTCCCGTCTCCGTGCGCCGAAAACATCTCCAGCCCCTCTCCAGAGGCGCCGTTCCCTCGCCATGCCAATGCGTTAATCCTCGCTGCGGTGAGCGCGCTGGATCGGCCGCGCTGCTGCTGCCGTGACGCAGAAATCAGACCCGGCACTTTGAGGAGCTTGATAAAGGTGCCTTCCCGCAGTCCGAACATGAAGATCTCGCCCCGGTCATCCTGGTCGTTGTAGTTTGGCCACAACAGCGTCTCATGACCGGGAGACATGACGCCGCTTGGTACGATCAATGGCACCCTTTCCGCCAGGTGCGAGGACACGCTATTGCGGACTCGGGGGCCAAAATGGGCAAGCGTGTTCGCTCCGGTCGATGCATCCCACACGCGGATACGCGCATCCTGGCCAGCTGTCACCAGATAATCGCCATTCGACGTCCATCGGACGCCGGTCACGGCACCATTGTGGGCGCGAGCTTGGCGGGAGAATGGTTGACGGCTCTGATGGGATGCTGGCGCTGAGATGGGGGCAATAACGCCGACGGCATCATCCATATCAAGTGTGGCTATTGCTGAATTATGGCCGGCGCGGCGAACATCAAAGAGGATCACCCGATTATCGGTAGACCCAGAGGCCAGGATATAAGGATTGTGAGGAGCCCAGGAGACTGACAGGACCGAAGAGTTATGACCTGGAAGCCCATGGGTGGATAGACCAGAACGGAGATCTAGAAGCCGCACTGATTTCTCCGATGTGCCTACAGCGATAAGCAGCGTCGATGACGGATGCGACGAGAATGAATGTGAATATGGCGTTGCATCGAGATTGAATGTATGAGCCGGAATTATTGACGCGGGCTCCAAAGTCGACAGCTTCAGTGTACTGTCATGCGACGTAGTGAAAATAGTAGATGGAGTCGGGTCGAAAGGATATATCGAAATTGAAGTTATCGCATGTCTATGTGCCGATGCATGGGAAGATCTATTGCGGTCAGGACTTCGTTCATCAGTTTAAAAACAAGTGAGACTGACTTGTCAACCGAAGCGATCGACTTATGCAGATGGTCCAGCTCCGAACCTCGACTCTCGAGATCCCAGAGATGAATTGACGGATCAGCGCCGCCAGAGACCATGCTTACGTTCAAGCTTAGCCCTAGTACAAGGAGTAAGGTGGACAGGCGCAAACATACTATCGGCCCTCATAGTGGTCAATGGCCAGGACATTTACGCCAGCTCGATGAGCGAAAATTTCATACACAGAATCCTCCCTCTGGAAATGCTCAGCCGTTTCTTCTTCTGCGCGGTTCAGTGCTGAGGTAGCGCCTTTCCAACTGGTGAACCGAATACCGGGCGCTGGTTCAAGGAGGTGAACCAGCCGCGATGTTTGAGCAACATGGAAGGCTGAAGGGCTTATAGTCCCTAACGCCCTGTTTAAAAGGTATGAATTCATTCATCAGTGACATAGAGACCAGAAGGAGAATAGACCTCGCGGCGGTCCAACTTCAAGACCGTGGAAGGAAATAATTAGGAGCGCGGCGCGTCTCCGGATGCCGCGCGAACGCCGGAGCTGGAGAAAGGTTGCGCCGAGTTTATTTGAACCTCGAGGAGCAGCATTAGAAGCACCCACTACCCGACCAGGAGGCCTTGATAGGCCGTCATCGGCCCAATACGGAGCTCTGTTAGGAGCTGCTGCTGCAGGCCATTATTATGTCCTACGCAAAGTCCCTGGCGCTTAGCCAAAATGCTTTCCTCAAGCCTCCTTCGGAAGGCCAGGAAGATAAGCAAGATGACTACGAGCCCTCAATAGGGAGACAGAGACGGCTAGCCACCGTCTATGATGCTGTCGCTGGTTAGTCTCCAATCTGCAGGAATTGGGTTTTCCTTTCTGACTGTCATAGGCCGTGTATCTGCAGACGGTTTCCTTGCAACAGCACCATACCCTTCTAAGTACAGAGATACCACCTCCTCCAGCACCGCAGCCGTCCGTCCAGAAGAGGTTCTATTCCGTCGTCTCAATGCTCCTGTACGCTATGAGGAGAATGACTTCTACTTTGCCAACGAATCGCTTCCTCCAGACTGCCCTCTCCCAAGCTCCGATATGCTCCAGGCAATCCATGCCTACGCCTCTGACTTCTATGATAACGCGACAATGGATCGGGGGCAGGACGATTTTCGGAGCATGGATGAAACGGCCTTGATCGCAATGGGTATTCTTTTAGAAGAAATGGCACAGGAGTCTCTCGGCGAAACGGGAGATATGGTCCTCGTGGAAGGTGAGGAGATCTCTGACACTGATGGCCAGTCCAGCATCACGTCGGCGCCGAAGTTTCGCCGGAAGAGGACAAACACCGGTGCTAGTAGCGTTCCTGCAAGCTCAGGAGATGACTTGCGGAAAGTCCGGAAGAAAAAGAAGCGCAAAATGCACCGCGTGCCTTCTGTTGCTAATGATACTGAAGCAGATGGAGACATCTGAGGAGCCATGTTTCCGAGTGACTGTGGACCAAAAGCCGCAAGTGCTGCTACTACAGAGTCTAGAATCCCCCTTCGCCAGAAGTGCATCTTTTGGGCGATTACTCTTCCCCAACATGGGATGACGGCTGTTCTGCCAATGTTACTGGTATCTCGCGTGAGTAACCTCCGTGAGGATTTCCTACATTCCTCAAAGGTTGTGGTATGAGACTCTATGCACCCCTGTTTTGCCCACTGCGCGCTCCTCCAAATTCTTTGTTTGGCAGGGCTAATGCTGCCAGCTTAGACGAGGGGGCAGGGCAACCACAACCACCTACTGCTTGGGTAAGATCTCATCGTCTGAATTGATCTCCGTGTCGGGTGCCAAGCCGAAAAATGAGTTCTACTGCAGCATTAGCCTGTCGACGCGCGACCTGGCCTGTCGTTCACTGAAGCCTAATCCAGGATTTATGATCCCAGGCCATTTACCCAATTAAGACCTCGAGAGGGTAAATGGCCCTGCGCCGTCTTACTACCTCCATGTGGTGCCTCTGCTCTCCTGCAGCTAAGATTAAAGATGCAACTGTCTGAACAGCCTGATAGCTTCGAGGCTCAAACGAATCCATAGCTTGACCTTTGGGGACACTGGGACACAGTTTCGCTTGGTGACTAGTCAATTACGAAACCTGACCATTTATCCTGATTCCAGATGTTGGACGGACGGTCGAAGCCAAGCTGGGGAGTTGTTGTTTACTCGTGTTACATTTTAGGGGCAAGCGAGCATTAGACTACGCCGGGGTGTCCGTGCTCACCCCGCAAGTCCCCCCATGTTCTCGACCCCGAAGTTCTGGGCATTCCATTACCCCGGCTGTTTGAACAAAATAGCCTGAAGTCGGCTTCTTCAAGGAAATGATGACACCACGTGTGTGGTGGATAAATCAGAACCTTAGGCGGGCCATTATTCTGCTTTAAGTTGGACGCCCGTCAAGTTGCCATCCAGACTCGACGCCAGCGGATGCTTACCCTTGCATGGCTGCCAACACCTTTCTTCAAGTGGGATAGTCAGCCGGTGGCTGAACTCCTTCTACAACTCTGGGGTATAAGATCAGGCCTCGAGCTGCTTTGCCAAGACGGTGCTCACCCTGTAGCCTCCCTACCCATCAACTGATGCGACGGTATTTCGGCCCGTCATGCTTCCCAACATCTGGGTATGCTGCTGCTGGAGCGCTCGCCCAAAGCTTCGTTTAGGAACTGTGGCGTCAGTAAATAACCGAAGATGCGGTGCGACACGCGAAGCTAGGTCGAGGTCCCCAAGCTCTTAAAATGGCCTATTCTGCTTGGAAATTCTCGGGGTCGAGCACGCCTCGGCAGTTTAGATGCGATCATAGGCGCCGGTGGTATCGAGACAGAATCGGGCTCTCAGCACGTTTTCCATCATGGCATCTGGCAAGACTTTTGTATTGGCGGGACGCCAGTTCCCCAGGGTGACCTGGTACAAGAACCCCGGAATGAGGAAGACCTACATCTGTCTGATGTTTGTCGTTTTGACGTCGGTGCGTATGACATCCCCTCCATATTCATTTTGCATCATTTCTGACTGTAGCATGAATTTTCAGGCTACGAATGGATACGATAGCTCGATGATGAACGGTCTCCAGACCCTCGCGCATTGGCAGGACTACTTCCATCATCCTACAGGCTCGCTCCTTGGGATTCTGAGTGCCATTATGTCTCTCGGGTCTCTGGTTGCTCTCCCGGTTGTGCCATATACTGCTGATCTTCTTGGACGCCGACTGGGTGTGGTAATTGGCTGTCTGATAATGTGCGACGTGCAATGTCCTCTCTGAATGCAAATGCTTACCTATCCGGGCAGGATTCTGGGCGTCATCCTGCAGAGCATCAGCGCCAACTATGGGATGTTCCTTGCTGCTCGATTCTTGATCGGATTTGGAGTGGCTATCGCCCATGGAGCTTCCCCATTGTTGATCACAGAATTGGTGCACACCCAACATCGGGCTATTTTCACAACAATCTACAACAGTACGTGCATCGTCCATAATGCGAGCCTACCACACTGACTTTTTGTAGCAACCTGGTACTTTGGAAGTATTATCGCAGCGTGGCTCACCTTTGGCACTAACCACATCGACAATGATTGGCAGTGGAGAGCGCCAACCGTCGTCCAGGCCCTCCCTTCAGCTCTGCAGCTTTTCTTCGTCTGGTTCGTTCCGGAATCGCCTCGATTCTTGATCTCCAAGGGGAAGCACCAACAGGCGTTGAAAGTCCTCGCCGACTGCCATGCAAACGGGAACCAGGAGGACGAGGTGGTTAAGCTCGAGATGCTCGAGATTAAGGAGACGATCAAGCTCGAGCAAGAGTTTGAAAGCAACGGTTGGCTCGAACTGATCAAGACCAAAGGAAATAGGCATCGTCTGGTCATCCTCGTTAGCGCCGGCCTGTTCTCCCAGTGGTCCGGCAACGGCCTCGTCTCCTACTATATCCACACCATCCTCGACAGCATCGGATATACCGACTCCGTCACGCAGAACCTCATCAACGGCTTCCTCCAGATCTGCAACTTCATCGTCGCCCTGGGCATGTGCTTCGTTGTCGACAAGGTTGGTCGTCGCAAGCTCTTCCTCATCTCCACCGGTGGTATGCTCGGGGCCTTCATCGTCTGGACCATCTGCTCCGCCCGGTACTCGATCGCCGGGAACCATGCTGCGGCCAGGGCCGTCGTTGCCATGATCTACATCTACTACGTGTTCTACAACACCGCCTGGTCTGGTCTCCTGATCGGATACACGGTGGAGATCCTTCCGTACAACATCCGCGCCAAGGGCATGACGATCGTCTTTCTGATGATCGATGCGGCACGTAAGTAACCTACAATACCTACCATGCAATTGAAATTCATAGTATATGCCCCGGCGCTGACCCCACTTCCTTCCCCTATGTTAATAAATAGTCTTCTTCAACCAATACATCAACCCCATCGCGCTCGACAACATCGGCTGGAAGTACTACATCTTCTACTGCGCCTGGCTGGCCGTCGAGCTCGCCGTCGTCTGGTGGTTCTACATCGAGACCCGCAACACCCCCCTCGAGGAGATCGCCAGGCACTTCGACGGCGACGCCGCGATCATCGGCGGCCTGGGCGGCACGGAGAAGGGCCGGCAGATGGCAGCGACGCTGCACATCGAGGATACGCAGCCTGAAAGTAAGGAGGGCGGGAACGTTGCGGAGTCGAAGGTCTAAGTTAAGTGCTGTATGTAAGTGGAGTTTTCTGTGGAGTTTTCTGTTGACTCGAGCGGGGATGGGATGGATGGACGCATGGGTGGAAGAAGGGGGGATGTGAAGGGTCCATGGAGGTGTTTGGACGGCGTGGGAGAGGTCTATGTCGAGTCTGGTCATTTGTCTCCGCTTTCCTCATTCGACCTTGTCGATTGAAATGAATGAAATGAAATGAAAATTCTCTTCGAATTGCAGTTTACGCGTGTATAGCAGAGCTGTAAGTGGAGATGGTGTGAGCTGGTTGTTGTCCTCCCGGTCAAGAAATAACGCTCGAGAGGGCAAGACAGCGAGAAAGCTTCGATGGTCACCTGCAAGCGTAGAACTTCCCTTCGTCTTCCACAGAACATCGCAGGACGGACAACCTGCCTACATCAGTTCGTTGCAGCCCGTCTAATATTAATATGCCTTCGAGCTGGTAATCTGATACTATCTTCCACCAAGGTGCCATTGGAGTTGATTCTGGTCTCGACGTCGACGTTTCTTCCATCTCACCTTGCGGCTCGGAGCCATCCTGCGCACCCGTAATTATTGCTGCTACATCTCATCGAGGGTTCAACACCCTCTTATATACAGCAGGCACCACCATCGTCATTTCGTCTCTCGTCTGACCACCATCTCATTTCGTTTCACCTCATCTCATCTCAATCTCTGTTCTATCATCATGGTAAGTAAGCCTTGTTCACATTCAATAAAACGGAACAGAACAACTCCACCCCCCCCATCTCCATCTCCCTCTCCATCAATCCAACCATTCCCTATCCTTCCATATCAAATAAATCTAACGTAAAGTACCAGCCCCCCAAATCCACCCACCTCTCCCCCGCCGCCAAACAGGCCCTCATCCTGTCCCACATCCGCTCGACGCGCACCTGCCACACGCTCAAGGACCTCGAGAAGAGCCTCCCGAGCGCCGTGCCCTCGGTCAACGCGATGCAGGTCAAGGAGCACATCCAGGCGCTGACGGACGAAGGGAAGCTGCGCGTCGAGAAGATCGGCAGCGGGAACTGGTACTGGTGCTTTGCGAGCGAGGAGAGGCGCGAGAGAGAGAAGATCCGGGCCGGGTTGGAGAGGGAGGTGGAGAGGGCTGTTAAGGTCTGCAGGGAGCTGGAGGGGGCGGTTGAGAAGGCGCGGGAGGAGGCTGCTAAGGCAGCGGGGGATGATAAGGAGGCGGAGGAGGCGGAGAGGGAGGAGCTGCTTAAGAGGAAGGCGGAGTTGGGGGCGGAAGTGAGGAAGTTAAGGGCGGAGGAGGAGGCGCTGGCAGGCGCTGATGGGGCGGGAGGGCTGAAGAGGAAGACGGAGGAGATCCAGGCCTATAGGCGGGATGCGAGCCTCTGGACGGACAACATCTACATCCTGGAGGAGTATCTGGGGAGGCTGGCGGGTGGGGATCGGGAGCTTGTGGATGCGGTGCGGAGGGAGTGCTACGGGGAGGAGTATGTCGAGGGGGAGGGGTTGCGGGAGTTGGAATTCTAGTTCTGCCTCTTTTCTTTTTCTTTCGATCTGCAGCAGATATGTGTTGTTATGGTTGATGCATTGTTGATGTTGAGATGTTTGTGGTGCTGGGCGGTTATGCTGGTTTGACACGCGGATGGGATGGAATCATAAACGACTCGTCAATCGGAGTCGCTCCGGGGAAGGGGACCAGCGAGATCTGCTCGTGGAGCCTCAGGAATCAAGCCAATGGGGGCATCATGCACTAACTCGCCTAGCGCGTCGAAAATTTTAAGGAGGCCAGGATGGAATCGGAACTCGCCTCTTCATTCTCACGCGAGCGGCCGTGGTCGCCTGTTTGGATCCCCTGCAACGCCCGGGCCAGACCGCAGCGTGCTACTCCGTACATGGAGCTGTCGCGCGATATTCTATTCTATTGATACCCCAGCGTCACCGACGCAGAGGAGCAGGAGACAAGCAGTGCTTGTCTGCGTACTCCGTATCCGCCGGGCCCTTCGCGTGGAGGAGCATACGTAACTCGTGGGCCCGACGGCCCATCCCCCCACTTGGCACCAAAGCTTGGGAAGCTTCTTCGTCCGCGACCACGAGTCCACGACCGTCAGGCCGGCGCTGGCGGGCGGCCACGTTCCCCCGGGCCAGCCGGAGGCCCGACAGGATCAGCTTTTCTGGAAGCGAGCAAGAGCGCGCGGGGGTTGCTCGGGGACGACGCCCCGTGTATGAGGACCACACCCCGTACCCGGACGGAGCAGACAGAGAGAGATCACGCCGCTGTGGCGCCCGGGAAGCGTCGCGAGTACGTTTTCCCTCCGTTCCGAGGGATGTGACGACCCCAGAGAAAGGGAGATCTCGGAAGTACTGCTTGCAGCCAGTAGCAATCGTTCTACAGCGGATGTGAGGCGGGAGACTTGTAGACCTGTCTGGACTCCGTCTCTACGCCTGCAACGGTTGACCATCTTGGCAACGCAGCGCCAGGCATTCCAGCAAGCATCTCCAGCCTCCAGCAGTATGGAATGGGATGGGTTTCCTTTTTGTTTTGAAGGAGAGTCGAGCAGGTTGCTTTCACGGCGAACGGCGACTGCTTGAACACGCGTCTGAGCTGGGGTTGAGGGCTGTGCAGACTCACCGAGCGCTAATGACAATTAATATGGATATTATTATTATAAATGCGGTCGTTGGGATGACTTGCTCATTGCATCTGATTTGCATGTCCGTCCGCACCGTCGATCCCTCGTGTGTTGGCATGGAAAAGAGATGCCATAGGAGGACCTTGGCTCCAGATATCCGCCGTCCGCGAGTCCAGCCGTTGTGCGCATATGCCGTATACTCCGTATATCTCTCCAGCAAAGGCGTTTCAGGCTCCGTGCGTTGGCCTCCGGACGGATCGAGAGGACACAGGAACGGCCACGATTGCGATGGCTGCACGCCGCCGGTGGATACGCACCAAGACTCGCCGGGCAGAAGCTTGACTCGGGCGCTGGCGAACAGGAGGCGCGTCCCCCGGCCTCGGGCCCATCTTATCACCTCCCGCTCCCCGTCCCGTCGTCCCCTGCCGGCCGTCCAGCGAGCCTCTTTCTCTCTTCCTCGTCCTCTCTCCATCGTCTACAGTACGTTGCTCTCTCTCTCTCTTCTCTCTCTCTCTCCGTCCTGCCTCCAGCATTGCGCGCTCTGCGTCCGTGGCCCTCGCTGGTCCGCCCACCTCCCTGGACTCCGACTCCCAGTGCCCGGACCCTCAGCGCGCTCCTCCGTTGCTCGACAACGCCCGTTCTCGTGCCTCCTTTCCTCCGACGGCAACTCTTCCAGAAGAGACCATCTTTATCACCGGCCACAGGTCGTGTGGGTGCTGTCTGCCCCCCGCTCCATCCTCCCTGCCTCCGCCCTCGAAACGATGCCGTCCCGCCGTCTCCGGCCCAGAACCCCTTCCCACACCTGACCGCCCCCGTTCACCTCTCGACTCCCCTCCAGCGGTCCGCGGAGCCCCGAGGCTCGATCCAGCGAGACCGCTGTGTCTCCTCTGTCCCATACCACCTCTCACGAATCGTCGACTGCCTCGTCACCGCGGCTCTCCGCCGTCGCGTCGACGCCTCGAGGCCTCTGGAGAACGCGCTGGTCGCCCCCCCCCCCCCCCCCCCTTTCTCTGCCCGTATCCCTCCTCTCCTACTCCTCCCCACGACCTTCCGACACGCGACTCGAACCGTCTTGTATGGATCCAGAGGCCACGTAGCTTGTCATGTCTGTCGATTCGCTCTCCGCCCAGCAGCCTCCAGCCTCGCCGCCATCCAGGAACCGCTCCATACTCTCCAAGTTCACGACACACTTCGGCAACAGGAACCGCAACATCTCCGACTTCTACATCCAGCCGGATGACCCGTGGAAGACGTACTTCCCTGGCGACGTGATCAAGGGGACGGTGGTCCTGACGGTCGTCAAGCCCGTCCGGATCACGCACCTGGTGCTCTGCCTACATGGTTTTGTCAAGGTGTTCAAGAACACCGTTTCGCCGGGTGAAATACCGCAGGATCTGGGGTTCCTTGGTCCCGGGCGGGGGAGAAGAGGCGGAGAGTATCTGGGAAATGGCTTTGCGACGCTGTTTGAAGACGAGACGGTTCTCTGCGGAGACGGCCGTCTCAAGGAGGGCATATACAAGTTCCAATTTGAGATGGAGTTTCCGCCCTACGGCCTTCCCAGCAGCATCAGTGTATGTGTCTCTTCTACTCTTGCCCTCTGGATGTCGACTTGGATTGCTGATGTGCGCAGTTTGAACGAGGAACCATCTCATACATGCTTACGGCCACCCTGACCAGGCCAACAACCATCTCCCCGACCATGTCCTGTCATAAACGAATAAACCTGGTCGAAAATATCGATATTGCACCGTTTCCTGCACCGAAGCCCCGCGTGGTCACACTGGAACCGGTCTCGAAACGGTCCAAAGCGCGGTCCAAGTGCAAAAACCAGTCCGGGGACCAGGTGCAAGATCCCCCGCCTCATGATCCGTCCTTGAACGGGACGGTGGCAGGCGACCACAGACCTCCCTTGAGTCCCGCGCCCAGCGACGTCAGCTCTTCGAGCCGCCTCAGCAACAGCAGCCAGAGTTTCCAGATCGTCAGTGATCCGAGCTCGACGAATGCTGCCAGTCTGAGGAACAGCGAAGCGCGCAGCAGCACCACCTCCTCGTCAGACCACAGGACCATCACTGCCACAACGGAGCTCCTCTGCGCCGGGGGCCTGCCGGGTGACACGCTGCCGCTCAAGATCACCATCAATCACAGCAAGAAGGTGCGGAGTCCGCACGGCATCATCGTCACTCTGTACCGGCAGGGACGGATCGACATGCATCCCGCCATCCCGATCGGCCCTCCCGAGAAAGGGAAGAAGCCGGTCTACGAGGACTGCTACCCCAAGTCCCGCACGGGGCTGGGCGGCCTGTCCATCGGCACGATCCGGACCAGCAGCGTGTTCCGCAAGGATCTCTCGCAGACGTTTGCCCCGTTGATCGTCGATCCCACGACCATGAGCGCGGTGGTCAAGACCTCGGTCCGGATCCCAGAGGATGCGTTCCCCACGATCGCACGCGTGCCCGGTGCGATGATCAGCTTCCGGTACTACGTGGAGGTCGTCGTCGATCTGCGCGGGAAGCTGGCCGCGTCGGACCGTTTCCTGCCGCGCCTGAACATGGTCACCGGGGGGAGCAACTTCACGCCCAGCGGCCAGGTCCTCAGCCCGCCCGACAAGAACGGGCACGCAATCACGTCAAGCTGGGCTGGCCACATCCTCGATACCGACCAGATCCGGCGCGAGAAGGGGGTCATCGCCGTCGAGTTTGAGGTTGTCGTGGGGACGCGGGACTCGGGCAGGGGTCGACGCCAGGCGACGGAGGGCATGGCCCCCGCGACACGGTATCCAACGGCCGCTCAGACGGTGCAGGCAGACGGCGGGGATTGGCAGGGAGAACAGCATGTCGACCCGTCGCAGGAGCAGTACATGGACCAAGAATATTACGGACATGGCGACTACGGATATGGTGACTATGCACATAACGACTATGCACACGGTGACTATCCAGCATACGACGAAGGCTACTGGCCCGAGTACCCCGAGGGAAGGGGGCAACACTTCCAGTCTCTCGGTGGAATGGTACAACCGCCGCCGCCGGAGGAGCCGGTTGACGAAAAGACCAGGTTGCGGCGGGCGGAGGAGATGCTGCTGCCGAGCCGGCCGCCCGACGACGAGGCCGGACCGTCGACGGCGGCAGACACGACTCCCACCGCTCCGCATCTGCCGGACGAAGACCAGCTGTACGACTACCACGCCTCGTTGGCCGCGCCGGCACCGGTGTCGTCCGCCCTGTCTGTCGACACGATCGTCCCTGGGCCGAGCGCACCCCCTCCCGCGCCGGACGGTGCGCATGCGCCAACGGACGACAAGCAGGAGCTGGAGCGGCGGCGGCTGATGATGGAGGCCAGCGCGCCGGAGCCGGAGCCCGCCGACGGCGAGGCAGGCCGCGCGGCGGACGCAGCGCCCACCGCCCCGGTCCTCGACGAGGAGGACCCGATCATGGATGCCGGCGCGAGTCCGGGCGAGTCGTTGCCGCGATACCAGCGATAGGCATGCGGAAAACTGGGTAGAGATGTGTGTGCATTTGTCACGAGTGTTTTATTTTTTTTCTCATATGATCCTTATCACTACTATGCTACTGCATTTGTGGGTGGATTGTTGCATGTATGTATTGGGAGATACCACATAGCTTGTCCACTTGTTGGGATCATCACATGCGGGTTGGCTGGACAGCAGGCGTTCAACACAGAAAAGCAGGCGAGATGCCCTGAATTTTTCGGCGTTAGATACCTGTGTTTTGTTCTGGGATGTGCTGGTTTGGTTGTCTCTGTGTTGTGTTAGTAGCATGCCTGAGGTGCAAAGGGGCCGGGCTGACACGATTTGCATGGTTCGTCATGAATTTTCATTTTTTGATTTCATCCGTCGTTGCTAGAGAGCTTCTCGTAGGGTTCTCGCGATCTTGTGTTAATATATCATCTCTCTGTATCTGTATGTATACTCTACGGGGCGGGCCAATATATCTTAGTGTCTTGTCAGTCCACGCAGACGAACAGCTTGCTCGTACTGTACTGTCTGTGTCATGTATATAGACGTGCGCGGAGAACGACTGTCCTTGTCTCCATCAAAAAGCAGTATATGTATGCCAGCGGTCGACACACGGTGGAGTGTCAACACGCGCCAAGGCACGTTGGGGCGGGGGTGGGTTCCTGGCCCGCCTTATCTCTGAACAGGCCAGCTGGCCGCAATCCCAGGTGCCGTGAAGCAGGAGTTGATGGTTTAACTCGTTCATCGGATAAGGCCGTTGTCGATATAATAAATGTCACAATTGTGTATGCACACAATGCCAGTGTCTGGTCGCGCGCATCCCGCACATGGGAGCCTCCCTCCCAGACACACGTCCCGCCAAGATCATCGGTTATCAGTGATCGCCTTCCCAACAACTAAACCTAGGTACCGGAGTCAGTTATGCGCGGTCCCTAGGTTGTCTGCACAACTGGCCTTTTCGTCGGATGTCTTTCTCTTTTTCGTTTTTGTCCTGTGCGCTCTCTCTTTGACATCTCTCCTCACGCTACCGGCCTTTCTGGCATCCGTCCGTGGCCATCTTTCCTCACTTTTGCAGGAACACCGCCGCCTCCTCCGCAGCCTCCGCCCGCCGTCGCAGCACGAAGGTTCCAAACGGAACGTCGCGCATTCGCTGCGCGTGGGTACCGGTCGGTCGGTCGGTCGCTCGATACCTCGAACTACGAACACCAGCACGAGCGCACCATCCAGTCAACCCTCAACCTGAACAGACAGGTGGAGAGCAGGACCGTCTGCTTGCTGTTTTCGCTTCGTCGACTGGCGCTTCGAAAGCGGGAGTCGATTGGATTGGATTGACCTCACCGCGCCGCACCGCACCACACGAAATTGTCACCGACCGCGAGCGCGCGCGCAACCTCCGGCCGAGCCTGGAGATCGACGAAGAGAATAGACCACTGCGTACCTGGATAGCTGAGCTGTTGCTACACGGTGCAGAGAGTCGAGCGCATCCACCATGGCGCTCCGCAGCGGGTCGTTCGCGACCTTTTTGATCGTCTGTCGTATGTCGCCTCTACCTGTCCATACCTATCCCACCACTTCACGAACCACAAGGAGAAGACTAACACAGGGAACTACGAACAGCAACCTGCTTCTTCCTCGGCATCATCTTCTCCCTCTTCCCCTACGACTACCCCCTCCTCTGGTCCACCCAGCCCACCCCGCCCTCGCACTACGACCTGCTCGAATCCCACCTGCGCTTCCTCCACGCCTCCCCGCCCCTGATCCCGCGCATCCTCCACATCGTCATCTTCCTCGGCCTGGCCGGCCTGATCGCGAAGCTGTACCGCCCCTCTGAGTCCAACATGCTCTTCGACGGCGCGTCCCTCGTCCTGTACATGTGCGGCATCACCGTCTACATCGCCAACATCGTCAAAGGGCTCCGCCTCGTCAGCGGCGGGAAGTACGGTGCCGAGTTGGCCGCGGGCCCCGCAGCCCCTGCCGCCGTCCACGGCGCTGCGGCGCAGCAGACCGTCGAAGGCGAAAACGGCGAACAGATCCTCGGCCGCGAGGACAGCCTCAAGGTCCTCGCGGCCAGCAACACGATCCTGGCCCTCGTGCTGGTCGGCGTGCTGGTGCTGCAGGCCGGCCAGTGGTACGCGGAGCGCAAGGACGCGCAGGAGTACGAGAGTCTGACCCAGGGCCGGAAATCGGCGAGCGAGCGGGAAAAGGAGAAGGAGCGCGAGAGCGGCGGCGGCGCGACGGCCGCGGCGCCGGGGAGGGTCACGAGGCAGGCGAGTGCGTCGAAGAAGAAGCAGTAAAAAGAAAGAAATATAGCCGGTATCCATTCCGTTGTATGTACTGTACTGTACACACTGTACCTACCTATCTACCTGGTTTACTTAGTAGGTAGGTAGGATGGTAGGTTTGTGGGAGGGTTACGTAGTGTCTTGTGTCTGGATTTGGGTTTCGATGAAGAGAGAAGGAATTTCTATCTGGGGTATAAAAAGAGGTAAAAAAATGAAGGGTATTTTGTCGACGGTGGTGGTGGTGGTGGTTGTGGTGGGAGAAATGTTGTTCTATTCGAATAATTCCTGAATATCATACTGTATGAAATCAAAACAGGTACCTTGTTTGCTCGCTTGCTTGCCTGCTTGATGGATGTGACGTGATATGATATGATACTGGATGAAATGCAGGCAAATAAAAAACCAAAAAGGAAAAAAAGGGGGGGAAGCTCACAGCAGGAAGAGCAGAGCAGGAAAGGAAAAGGAAAAAAAAAAGATTCCTGTATGATGTTTTTTTTATAATGTCCCTCTCTCTCTCTCTCTGTTCCTAATCAGGACTAAAACAAGAAAAGAAAAAGAATCACTATGCTTGTATATCTTGATCTCGAGGAACCAACTGCCATGTCATCGCCATATGGAAGGAAAATGTGCAAAAGCAAAAGATCATTTCTTTGCGTGGGTGTATATCCTGTCCTACTGGGTAGGTAGGTAGCTGTATTTGCATTTCTTCATTGTCTTCTTCTTCTCACTTCTCATATTGAGAATATAAAACGTATCTAGTACCTAACACCTAAAACCTAGATAGATAGATAGCTCGGGACTATAAGATATATCAAAGTTAACAGAGAGAGACAGAGAGAGAGAGAGGCAGGATCAGATCAGAGCGCACTCAGGCTAACCCCCCCCCCACCCCCTCCCCCCCTTGTTGTACTGAGGCATTTCGTCGGGACAGTTTTCGGTCCCGGTCCCCTCGGGGAGACAGACGGGTCCTTGGCGAATGCCCTCCTTTATTAGACTTAGACGAATCTACCCCTTCCTTCCATTGGGGAGTCTTCATTCGTCCCTTCAGAGAGAGAGAGTGTGTGTGTGTGTGTGTGTATTTGGAGGGAGGGAGGAATTTCATTTCGCTGGGTATATACGCCAGGCCCAGGCCCAGCAGTCCTCTTATTCATTCATTTCATTTCATTTCATTTCTTTTTTTTCCCCTACACTTCTTGTATGATAGAGAGAGTAGGAAGGGAACTCTCCGAGCCCGACCGAGTTCTTTATCTCTTGCCCTAGGATAGATCAGATAGGAGCCAGTCTTTCAGTCAAAACTTCCGGTCTTATCACACACACTCTCTCTCTCCTATCCTATCGTATCTTATCTTCCAGCTCTCGCCTCCTACAACGAGGGAAGGACTTCGCGAGTTACGGCAGTTTCACTGTCTTCTTGAATTGACATCATCACATCGCATCGCCCACCCTAGGGCATCCTCATTCTTGTCCGGGTTGAGTCGCGCCGCACAGATCAGATGGCAGACAAAGACAACGACAAGGCAAGGCAGCAGCATTGTACATGTAAATGTCATGGACAGTGGCATACGCTACCTACATAATGCACCATGTGGTGATACATGCACCCTTGCTGTATGGATTTGAATTTGGTGGTCTTAGACTACTACTTACTCATCTACCTACCTCATTCCTGCGTAGGTCCGGCATGGCACAGGATCTCATCTCGTCTGCCTCGAATCCCAGCCTGAATAAGACAACATTACATGAATGGATGGCTCTGTCAAAGAGAAATGTATATATATATATATATATAAATACTGACAAGGCAGCAGGTCACAGAAGGGCTTCTTCCAGTATAAAAGTACAGACCGCCCTGCTGCAGTCTTCAGACTTCCCTGGAGGTGTGCCTGTATCTTCATCATCCTCATCATGCCATTACCTTGTCATAGGTGAGTAGTTGACTGGATAGTCATAGAATCAAACTGTTTATCCCTGAATTCACTCTGTTTATCCTATCTCTATTGATGTAATTCCTCACCAGACCAGACCAGACCAGAGTGAGATCAAAATTGAGAGAGAGAGAGAGAGAGCCGAGGACACAGAAGCTTTTATAAATGATTCCAAAAAGAAATAAGAAATGCACCATCCCAATAGACTCTGAACTTGGAAATGACCTGAGTCAACTGATCCATTAACTGACAACTAATGACCAAAGCAGAGAGGTACTCTGGAGGTAGGGTGGGATCCAGAACTATTAGATAAAATAAAAGAATACTTAATCTACTCACTTACCTAATTACCTGTCTATTCATATGTACTTATGTACTTAGTTTTTTTCCTATCAGGATCAATAGAGGTTCCTTCCCATTTATTTGCTTTGCTTGCGACGAGAAAGAAACCAAGGTATGGTATGCTCATCAAAATTTGAAAGGATAAAGAGAAGAAGAAAGAAGTGCGAATTGCCCGCATTCACTATCATCGTTCATCATCTTGCAGTGACAAATATGCGCATATCATAGTATCTATATACATCGACGAGTTTAGTCCAGTTTCAACTCATACACGTCCAAGCCGATCCACTCCCTGAAAGAAATCGATCAATGGTCGTTGTCGAGGTAAGTAAGGGGTATTTTTTGTGCTTGTATCGGTGTTCGTGCGTGAGAGAGAATGCAAGAAGAGAAGACGACAACGGATCATTGTAAATGTAGATATTTCTTAGATAGAACGTGGGAGAGAAGGAGAGAAAAAAAATAAGTAAAAGGTGAATGGTTAAAGGGGTGCGAGATCCATTTGAAAAAGCTCCTCCCTACTATCTATCTTCCTCTTTCCCCTTCCGAATGCATATACAATTCATATAATTCACAGCTAAGAGGAAGGAATAGAAACAGAATTGATGGATATAAAACTGTCAACCATGACTTTTTTTTGTTTCATGCTGCATGTGCTCAGGATATTATATCAAATGCCTGTCGAAGTGGAAAGGAATATGGCCATCATCGATAAAGGGGAACAAAAAGAAAAGAACAAGCAAGACGTTCGATCGATTCCCGAGTCTTCCCTCCTGGCGCCAATCACATGCAATCGATAGTGCGTATAAAATATGGTATATACAGCAGTGAATCTAAGATGGAAGGAGACACACTGTTTAGAGGTAAAAAAAGGAACCTCGAGGTAACTGGACAGCGAACAAGGTGGTATAGAGCGTACAAAACTTCCAGTTCTCATAACAACTCCTTTTCCATGAACTCCGGCACAGTATTGACCTCGTCAGTCCCCTGAACTCCAAAACACGACACTTCATGACACATATGCTATGCTATGCATGGCCTTTTCGGTATGTATATGTTGGTATAGTCTCCAAAAAGAATATGTTGAGCTCAGCTGTCTGAAACATCTCCTCGTCCCAAGAGAAACAGCTACTCAAATAATCACCTCGTCCCGCGTTATCTCCATGAAACGTGAATCGCGATGATTGCAGTTTCTATGCAATGTGAATCACGGGGTATAAACATATACCAGGGTATATAGTAGGTCGCGCCATCTCAGAAGAGAATATTCGCGAATTCCCAGAAGTGCTCCCACAGGAAGTCCACTGGAGGATGGAGATGGGCGTCTCACGCGTCTAGCGATAAGAGCCACGGTGCTGATGAACTGTCTGACACGACGTGTACACCTCTCAGAGCCCAGCAGAGAGCAAGTGCAGTCAAACCACGGTCCAGCCGGGTGCTGTTCAACAGAGAAAGCATCTGAACACGTTGTAGACGTTCATATGAGAAGGTAATTCCATCCGTTTCGTCGCATCACATCGCGCCAATGAACCTGCTGCTTTTTAATCTCCCGTACACCGGGGGTCCCAATAGTGATGGGAGAGCCGGCATTCTCTAGCTTCACGCCGGGGCTGGTTGACGGCGACGGAGCCTTCGCAGCCTTCGCCAAAGAAAAATCAACAGGGTCGTCTGTAAGCCGCCAAACCTCCTGTAGCAAGCGATACATGCGACCAAAACTGCCGAAATCAGCGTGCTCACCGAGAGCGGCAACTCGCTCAGCCAGAACACGGCGGAATGGACTTGTGGGTACGGAAAACGCACCCGCGATGAGCAGAGGCCAGACGAGCGACCGATCGAAGCCATTGGGACCCTCCGGGATGTAGTCGAGAGTATAGGCGACGGCCGCAACAAGATTGATCGTGCTCTGTTGGTTTCGGTCAAATCCAGGAACCAAGCTGCATAGATATATCCGCGCTGCGAGACGGAATATGGCAGTCATGGCCTTCGTGAGCTGTTCGGGCCGGATTGTGCCGTCCTCGTCCGAGTAAGGGTTCTCCAAAGTTTGATCGGCCGGCTCAGTAAGATCCAGTTGTGTTCCCAAAAGGGAGACATGGGAGCAGACGGCCATGTCGTCAATGCGTCCTTCCGCTTTCAGGGCATCCAAACAGGCTATTTCCGAGATCAGATACATGACATGATCATCGCATCCCATTAGCTCTTTGAGACCAGACGACGAGCCGCTCAAATGCTTATTGCGATATAGATGGGCGAAGTGAGGTGTCTTCCCGAGCATCGTAGAACCCAGAATGTCAATCCAAGCAGTTAACGTCATGTTGAACGGCGGCTCCATGTAGAGACCGTCGCACTCCATCATCGCTGTCGGCAGATCGAGCTTGTCTACCAGGTTCGACGCAGCCTGGAAATGCTCGCTCCACGGAATATCGGGCAGGTAGTCATCGGGAGGGCCAACCGAGCAGTGAAAAAAGATCATGGCAAGTGTGGCCTCGAGGATCTTGTCGTGGTCTTTGTCCTGGCTCAGTGCCTGGCAGAGCTGGGAAACCGCCTCATATCGATGTCGTACGATATCGTGGTCGACGACGTCACCGCTCAGTCCTTCTGTTGTCTTGAGATGAATCGCAGCGACGCTGAGACAGCAGTGGAGGAAACATTTATTTGTCTCCAGAGAATGCAGTATCGCTCGTGCGCGTGTGGGACCCCGCTGGTAGACGTCAGGAATAGGAAAGATCAGGCGCAGCACTTTGTCGACAAAGTGAGTCAGGAGTGGTCGGTCGCGATCGTCGAGATGAGAAAGTGCCTGCATCAGTGAGGGGGCTTGGCCGTTGCCATATTCAAAAAGGGCAGGGTCTATTCCGCCGTATGGATGAGGCTGGGCCAAATAATCTTCGTGAAACCAATCGTCGCCAGGAAATGTGGGGAGAGTAGCATGTAAAGGGGGAGGTACGAAAGTACTGAAGGTCGAAACGGTAGAGTCATGTCGCGTAGGGACGTCATTGACGAACGTCTGGCGCTCAGTCTTAACATCGACTTCGTACGGCGCGAAGGGAGGATATGGACCCTGCCCCAGAGCTGGGGTGGGCAGGTGGGACGCAAACGGATCGTAAGCGTCGGGGAATATGGGGCGGTTGAAGTCATAATCCGTGGAAAGCGGAGAGCCGATGGAGACAGCGCGGGCACGGTCCGTAGAATCTGGGAGGCATACCACGTTGGATCAGGGTACGAGTAGCCGGGGGAGGGGTTATCATACCAGCATGCATCCTGCGCCTTTCGTTCATTTTGGTCTGTTTGATCTTGTTCTTTACCCTTTCCTTCTGGATCCTTCTCTGCTCTGAATTGCTCCACCACATAGGTCGTTTGTACTCGCATTTGACGCAGAGGTTGTTGCATGCTCTGCAGGAAGGGTGACCCTCGTCGCACTTTTTCCTTCGGAGGCGGCATGTAAAGCAACCTGCGCTCATCAGTATCCGCATTCCACCAAGGGTGGACACTGGCCGAACAAGGTTTACCTGAACGCGATCGCTTATGCGGCTTAGTTGTTCGCTGAGGAGTCCCTGAAGGTCCGGCGCCATTGGTGGAGGACTTGTTCGACTCGGGAGCTTTGCTTGACTCGGCTTTACTCGACTTTGCGGCGTTGTTCGAGTCGACAGCCTTGTTCGATTGCGTCGAGGCGGGCTTCTTCTTGGTGCTGGGCATCGTGACAACCTGTGCCCTGACAGCAAGCGTAAAGCAAAGCACGCTCTATCCGCCAGGTGAAGTGCGCGGCCAACGCAGGAACGAGGGACGACAGCGCAGTCGCGAGCCCGACTGCTTTTTGTATTGTATACACAGCGCGACAATTGCAAAGCTGAACCAGCAGACTTTGCGGTCTATCAAGGGAGAGTGAGGGCGATGACAAAGAAAGGTTGAGGGGACAGTGATATCAGAGACGAGGCGTTGGACTCCCATTGTATTGGGCGCGGTGACTTTAAGACTCGGGGTAGTTATGAACGAGGATGCTGCATGTTGCTATTTTTTGCCCACGGCGGTCGATGAGCAGCAGTGGAGCTCGGGAGAACATGCAAAGGCCGCCTCATGTGAGCGAGAGTAGCCTAATTTTGGGGGGCGGTCACCATGCCAGGGGTCCGCAGGCGAGGGGCGAACAGGACGCGAGGCGGAAGGCTGCAGGCAATCGACATGCCGGTCTGCCAGGTGATAGGTTGCAGTGGCAGCAATCCCGGTCGGCCATTAAGCAGGTCAACGAGGATCCCCAGGCACTAAGATCTAGTCGCCTTCGTGTCCGCTCGCGTCGAACCACCGTCCCACATCCTCTGCGCAGAAGCAACAGATACGGATGTTCCAGTCCTGTGATGCACAGATGTAGACAGACTAAAATCCTATTCCTGGAGGCATATCAATTCCCGTGGTGGAAGCAATTCAAAATCGCCCATACGAGGTGAGGGAATTGCCCCTGAGAGTAGTCGCTCTGAGAAGGGGAGGCCAGTCTGGCCAGCGATGTCCCACGGCCGGAATCCACTCCACAGAGGACTATCGATTTTGGTGAAGGAACTATACCCTGGGAGTACAGTACATAGAGATTCTTCGGCCCCATGCGCGGTCCAGACGGGGGTGTTCACAGGTACACCGGGTCCAGCCATCGCGAATTGACTTCTTCCCTCGAAAAAAAAAAGCCAGAGCGCACTGTAACGAGTCAGTTCTGCCGGAGGAGCACCAATCAGATCCCGGCTGGAAAAGAGAAATATCGGAATTTCGGCCTGGAGGCACGTCGTTGGTCGGGCAGGCATGAAACGAGCAGGGGGGAAAGAGCGAGCGAGGGCACGCGAGAGGTTGAGCGGGCGGACCGCATGGGCGCGGGTGCATGCCAAGCTTCGACTGGCCCGAGCCCATTGGCGGGCCGTGCGCCGTCGCGGACCACTCGCCGGTCGCTGTCGTGCAGCGCGGGAAGCTCGCAGCCAACCGTGCGGATGCTGATCTGGGCGGGCCCGGCAAGGATCAGCCTCGCCCGATCGCGTCCGTGCAGTAGCGGGGGAGGGGAACCGTCCGGAGCCAGACAAGATCGGGCGTGATAAGATGGAGATAGCGTCCCCCTTAGCACGGCCCCCCTACCCAGGGCATCCTGAATGTCCCTTAATTAGCAACACTTAACCGCCCACAACAGATGTTGGTTAATTCCCCCTTTTTGGTTGGAAGATGCCCGTCCTGGAGCTTATGCAGAGTTAACGCCCGCTAATTCTGGCTGCATCGGGCGCTTTTTGCTATTAATATAACAGCCACATGGCACATAATTAACTCGATGCAACCAATCTCCTTCCTGCTCCGAGCACTTGCTACTCGAGAAAATTGCCCATAATTAGCAATACTGCCAGTTTCTTGCCTCGCAATTCCCGGTTCCACTGATCATCAGCGTCACTCGACGGCAACCCTTGGGCGACCGGTGACCGACATTTTTGCTCTGTGTCCAAGCTTCCTGCACGAACCCCGTGCACGGGAAGCGATATGGCGTCATATGGTAGTCGACCTTGCGAGAACTCCGGATAGACCTAGCTACCGTCGTAGCCCTAATTTACCTATTGCCTCGTAAGGACTGTGCTGTCCAGTTTGTAGCCGACCGTGAAAATCATCCATTGCTGGCCTCAGCTTCTGCGTTTAGATGCTTGATACTAGTCTAGAGGATTCACAATCGCTCTCTCGAGGTCTATCAATGGTAATAGTGTTATCTTCAGATTCAATCCTACGCAGCAGAAATGGTTGGCGATGTACACCGTCTGCACTACGGACCTATCCCTCTACTACTCCGGAAGAAGGCAGTCGGTGATACCGGGCCGTCTCCGCTTCGCTTACTACTACTTGGTGCGGTCAGCAATATCTTCATCTCCGCACCGGCCCGACAAACCTTGCTATTATCACACTAAAAAATCAACGACCGCGAATCATATCTCGCAAACGGCAGAATTCCGGAAAAGCTTACTCTCCGCCGTACAAGACTCCCCCTCGCCTGTGGATACCACTCACTGATAACCGGAAATTTTGTCATGTCCGGAGTAACTCAGCAGTGCACCGATTGATGCGACGTTAAACATTCTTATTACCTAAGGTACGGACAGTACGTATTCCCCTCTCCAGCACCATCCCTTTTCGCTCAGTGTGGCAATCCGTCTCCTGAGGATATTTAGGGCTGAAAATTAAAATCATTTGAAAAGGATGCCCCACTACGGAATGGAAGTTTTCCGGTTGATCTATGAACAATAATTGGCGGTCGTCACAGCTTGTTTGTGCCCAGTTGTGTGAAGCACCGGGCGACCGCATTTACTGTACATGGCTTTCGATACATCACCTGACCATACCCGACAGCGGGACAAAAAGGAGCTAATTCAGAACAATCAAAATATTACTAAGAAATACCTTATTTGTCGTCTGGCAGTGTTCCCCTTCTGCTATCTCGCGATACCCCTCATTTATTTAGCTGCCCATACTACCTAAAGCTTCATCTCTCACTCGAAATCAGTGCAGCCCACGGAGAAAAATCAACAGTAGCATACTGCCACAATCTGGAGCCGAAAACTGCGGTACTGTCTTGAAACGTTCTTCATGGTTCTTGATACACAGAGAAAAAAAAAATCTTACAGAACCCGCATTTTCTGCAGATGCCCAGATCTTGGTAAGTAGGCATCTGGACTTTCTCCACAGAAGAGATGGCGACCCACCCACTATCAAAGCATCGTGAGTTGGACACGCATAGAGCTCCGGTCATGTGAATCCAATAGTAATGGCCGGTTCGAATGGAGACCTGCTACCTCTCTGCCCTTTTTGTAAGGTGGGATGCTGTGTCCAGGTGGGCAAGTGTCTGGACGCGCGAGTGCCCGACAAGACGGCTCCCAAGGTCTTGAGGAGGGAGGAGGATCCACCAAGAACAGGATTGCCACCACGATCTCCAGGTGACGAAGAGAGGGCCCGAACAGTGGCAAGTCGCACAAAGGTTCGAGGAAGGCACGTGGGTGCATAGTATACGCGGTGCAGTAATAATAATAATGATGATGATCTTCTGCAGGTTGTTAAATTGATATTGCTTTTTGATTCTCGTTAAGCAGACTCAAGGAAACCTTTGAACACATGCTAATTTAGATGCATTAGGCACATAGGATTGGTTGTACAGTACAGCGGGAAGTAAAACCTCGGTAACTCCCTGCGTATTATGATATTTAAACGTCGTATATATTAATTCTAATCTCTTCTTTTGCCCTTTTTTTCCCTCTGAGTTACAAAGTCCGGAGACAGGACACAGAATAAATTCCTCAATCATCTACTGCGCGAATTTTAAATCCCTACCCAGAATTACCTGATTTTATTCCCAACTAATACATATACAGAGTGAGGTAGTACAATCTGCAAAGGCCTACCTATAAGTACGTGTCTTCATATGCGGCTGATCAGTATTAAATGCTACATGTCACATGTGTGAAAAGGACAGTGTTTTCGCGCAAAGCACTGTACAACTATCTACAGGCCAGGTAATATGAAGTCCTTGGTCCTTATTTCCCGGGATAACCAAGCACAGGGGGTGTCGCATTACTTGGCCACCGAAAGTCTGCGCTTGATACGCAAGACGGTAAGAAGACCTGGTATTTGACCCTAATAGGGAATTAATATTGCATGCGCACAGGAACAAAAGCAGGTTCTCCTAAAAGTTTTATTAATATTAATATGTGCTGCCTAACAAGTACCTGTACCTGCAATATGTGTAGTAATATGTGCGGAGCACAAGTGACAAATAATAATTACCACGTATCCACACAATCCCCAGCCTCGAAGGTAGCAGGTAGCAAGACTTCGCTGCCATCCCGGGTTGATTATGATTGATCTTGACTCATGATAAAGAAGATGACCACTACGCACAAGTATAGCCCCACGCAAGGCTCGTTTCATTTGAAATATATCGGCATGTGTCAGTCTGACTTAGAAAATAACCAAGGCAGAACACAAGGCGGACAGAACGATCTAATCGTGCATGATGGAGGGCTGCGCCCTACGGCTGGGAGCACTCTAGAGAAGATTGCATTAATATTATTGCGTCTTTTCCGAGGTGAGAGAAAAAAAACCCAGCCCCCGCCAATGCGGCTGGCTCCTGCAGAAAAAGCACCCAGGGCGGAGGGGGCCAAATGCACGTTTTAAATTACGGTTAAATCCAGGGCCTCGGCTTCGCCGGAGAACTTGCTTTGGTCCTGGTGTGGTGAATAATTAATTAATAGCAATTAATCATCTTAACCAGAGTTGGGCCTGAATTAATTTGTTTCCCGAAATAGTTATATTTGCTAACATTAACAACTGCATGGATCCTTAGGTCATTCCTGCAGGCATGGATGAACTAGAAGGGATTTTATTCTGCATTGACAAGGGGATCAAGAAAGAAGACCTGCATCTGCCATTGATTATTTCAAGGGTCGTTTCCGATTGAACCGCGCCGAGGGCCAGTCATAAGATGCTTCCATTTCTCGCCGACAATTGGTGGTCGGTCATTATGAAACAGTACTTTTGTTTTCCTCACGTTCTTGTCTAGAACGTCATTGTACATGTACCTTTGTTATTAGCTCGATGTACACAATGCAAGAAGTATTAGGTACATACTTTGGCGCTGTTGACACGGTTGCGAGAATCTTGATACCTAACCGCCTAGTATGAGATATCTGAACATGCTCTTTAACTCCAAAATAGCACGATTCTAAACCAACACTACAACAATGAAGATATGTCGAGAATAACAAATGTGGTGGCATTATTGGATCTCTTCTCTATTGGCATGGTTCTGTGATTAGGGGGTTACGTCTGTGTGCTTGCTGCGCAGATCTCTGGCCATTCTGGGATTTTGTGCCTGTTACCTTTATTTTGCGCCGGACATGATTATCATCAGGGATCCCAGCGTGTATTCTTTACTGACTACTGTCCACCTTCTTTCTATTTACATTTGCCGTTTCCTCTACTTGAAGCCTTCACCCGGCCCCCTTCCCTTACAATGGAACTGTACAGATTATATGAATGAAGTGATATTGAACAACCGGCACGAAATGTGATATGAAAATGTCACGATAGACAATTCGGGCTGACAAAATTTACAGATAGTAGCCCTGAAACTGCAAGGACTCGAATTCTCTTTGAATGGGGCCGACATATTCATTGTCGATATCAGTTCACGAGCATTCTGGGATGTCTCCATTGTGAGGGGATGGAGCAAGACAACACACTGGATGATAGATATCTACATCATTTACCGCTGCTATTCAGCGCATCTGCATGAAAATGGCAGAATATAAACAGGTAGGCCCCTTTATTGTTCATGTGTCTTGTACATTAATTCTCCTCTTTCCTTCCATCTTCTTCTGTTCCTGATACCATCAAAATTCTTGATTGTATAAAGTGGTTTTGCACAGCTCAGTTTTAACTCACACAGCTTGCTGAATCTTCATGAAATTCGCACCCATTTCAGATACATAATTCAATCTTGCAGATGAAAAATAACTGTATAGGTAAGATATTCTAGACCAAGAATTGATTATATGATGTGTTGTACAAAGGGTAATTGTCCCTATTATGTGAAAGTGGGTACAGATGAGAAGGTGATATATACACAGACACTACCAGAGGTAAACAATTATGGATTCTTCTCAAACGAGTATGCTTAAGATCTTCTTTTTTGCGGACTTCCTGGACTAACAAAGCCGTTCAAGGAGACAAGTACATTTGGATTCTTACACAGTTTTATTTGAATACAGTTTCCACGTCTTTTTTTCCTTTTCTGACAATATCCCCATTTACAAATAGTGTGATAATACATATATCCTCAGTGTGTCGTCCGAAAACTAATCTATTCCAACCATTGCAATACCTCAATTTAAGAATGGACTATTTACGCAATCCCCAAGTTCAGAATGTTTAAGTTCTTTCCAACCAGGGTTCTCTGCAGCAACCCCAAGTCTGTTTTAGAAAGAATGACTTCTGGCCCTTGTGTATGTACATGTATTTCGTCCACAATATACAGCGGACTAATACATACAAAAGGGCCGAAATGTGATTTCTTTTCTGTGCGACGTGTAACCCAGCTGGGTATCTGCTAAGCATATAGCAGTCTTTCTGTCTCATCATATATACCCAAAAAGGCAAGTTTAATGAGATTACAAGGTTTAAAGGTAGAACCGCTACTCGTGGACCCATAGACAGTACCAGCAACCTTCTATCGCTAGGTATGATCGAGTCAAATCACTTGGCCATGTCTATATAGCGAGTGGACTTCCATAAAGCCGGGAAAGAAAAAAAAAGTTAACCAAGTTTCAGACAAGGAATATGGGAGTTTGTCGTTACATAGGCAACTACCTAACCTATCTAATATAGGTGTAACCTGGCTCAATTATCAGTATTCCCCCTCCTGATCGTTGCAAAAGCCGGTATACTGTACATGAGAATGTGACTACTACTACTACTACTACTACTACTACTACTACTACTACTACTACTACTACTATTTATCCTGGGTCCCCAGTCATCTATTTGTCACACGGCGAGAAAAAGAAAGGTCCTGTCTTGTCGTCTAGATGCTTATCGAGACAGTAGTAATCAATCACCTCACGGTGAAGTTCAGGCCTGCACATATGGAACCTGTCCCTTCTTGTGCTGTGCTGTGCGATGATCCTGAGTGATGTACTGTACATACATGTATACATGGACATAGGGGAGGGATTATTATGAAGTTCTTACCTTAGGACATACATGCTGTATATGTACAGTATATTGCAGGAGAGTTATGCCGCCATGTACGGTACATGTATGTACTGTCCTTGGGCGTCTGTTGTCGCTGGTACAGGGATTGTTGGCGGTAAGTGCTTAGTAAAATAAGAGCTCGCGCTTATGGCGGCGATCTTGTTTAACATCGCCCCACTGGGCATGAATCTGTGGTGGGGATATCAGTGATTTTTTTTTTCCAAACCAAACATTGCGAAGGTTTTGCCGCGCAGTGCTTCCTTCGGCTCGCACGGTGTCAAACAAGTTAGGTGAGTTGAGTCGAGTCGTACGCATCGCGGTTCCTGAAACGAAGGTGTATGTGACTCGGGATTCGGGGGGAATATTGCCCCTTGTTACCAAGCAGGTATACCTACATATTCCTCATAGGGTAACTATTGGACGAAAGGCAATTAGGGGCCATCCTGACCGGGACAATTGATTAACGGTGATAACGGCTAGAAATGAAATATCACAGTGATAGGGCTTACAGCGCTAGCCTAATAACGTGGATGGAGATCATGATCGTCACGTCGCGTTACCACACTAGTAGGTAGCCCTGGGATCGGTGCAATGCCGGTCGGTGATTCGGTGAAGTGGTGAATTTAGGATTTTTTTTCTCCCTTAGCTTTTTTCGCTTTTTTGGTTGGCTACTTACTGCATAGGAAATCCATGCTATGCAAAGGGAGTTCGGATCATACGGGCAGAGAGCCTACATACCCCTCCTAAAGGATTTGAGTGATCAATACATGATACTGCAGACTCCAGACAAAGAAAACTAGAGCAGATGCTTGTCTAGACGGCGCTTACTGAAACGTGGGAAATTGGGCTCTTGATGATCAATCCAGGTAGACGCCTGTCTCATGGATGCGCAGGACGATCGCCTGCCGTGGCCATCGAGGCATGACGTCGACCCGGGAGCATAATAATCGGCTGCCAGAGAGGTGACAAATGCGACGGATGGCGTCGCCGTCATCGTGCATGAATCATAGCACTCTTGGTGATCGACCAGAGCTTTGACTTCGTGGCTGACTGAAGGCTTGATTCTCTGGCGAGTGACTTGAACGACCTCTGTCATCGCACGATCTCGTAGCTGTTGCCTACCTGGGCCGGTTCCACTTCATCCCGTCTCCAGTGCGGGGATTATCGCTGAAGTCTACCCGGTGTCATGTCACATTGTCACGTATAAATGATTCTGATCACTTAGCAGAGATCCCTGAGACGGCCTATAGAGCGGGAAACGAGGCGAAGTGCCCGGGAAAAGGTTGCCATTGTAATGATCCTTCTCCTGTACTGCATGGACAGTACATCGGCCTTAGTCCTTAGACCCCCAGAGCGCTGTGCTGTAGCAGGACGTCGCAAAGTCGGCAAAGAAACAGCATTCCCCATTTTCCATTGGTTGCACAAACTACTCTCTTTTTGCCCAAGTCTCCCTACAAGGCGCGGTGCAGAACGATAAGAGAGAGGATCGGGCACGAGAGGACACTGCGTTGCCCGGTTGCTTAACGCCGCTGCGCCAATCAGAAAAAGTCACAGATCTGAATTGGGCTCATTTCCTCGAGTCCCTGTCGAGGATACGGTAGCAGTCACCGGCACAGCTCCGGGCTTGGAGTTAATGCAGACCGTGACACCGTATACCGGCAGTCATGCCCCGAGAGCATGTATTTGCTATTACACTCGAGAAAAGCAGGTTAATATTACCGCAGAAGGCAAGAGCTGGACGGGAAAATCTGGCTAAGAAAGGAAGCGTCTCTGCAGAGATCCGGCAGGACAGGCAGATAAATTATGTGACATTGGAGATCCAGGTCCGCTAATATGGCCGAAAACGGAGGAATTTGCTGTAAATAGCAACTAAGCAGAGAATGAATTAGCAGGACCTGCACGACCCATCACACAGCGTGCAAAGAAGCTGCAGAGCGGGCTGCGGTCGGCCCACGCAGGTCCCGGCGGGCAGCCAGTCACAGCTCCCGCCTCCACGGATCGCGCCCGGCCCGGCGCGTAGCGGGGGCCAATCGAGCCTAAAACATCACGTTCTGCCTCCGGATTCGCGGGCGATATCTGCACTGCGTGCTGAACCTGCAGGCCGACGCTCCGCATCACCTCCCATCCCTGCCCTGTCCACTCGTCCAGCGATGCAGTTGCCGCCCAGCTTCACCTGTGTAATGGCCATTCTCTCGTCCTTCCCCTGCCATTCGCCATGCCAGGCCCTTTCCACACGTCCCGGCCTTGCAGCGCTTCGTGAATCCCCGCCTCCTCGACCTTCATCCCATCCGCTGCGCTACATATACTTTCAAGCGCCCGCCTCTCCGGGAGGAGACCTCTCCATCTATTACGTCCATACTCTGATGCAACATATTACTTTTCCTTGTATTTCCTTACCTCTCTTGGGCTTCTTGCATTAAGCATTTCTTATCGTAGCTCTTCACACCTTACCCTGTATCAGAGTTGGAGCGGCAGCTGTCTGGCTTCCACGGTCAATTGAGCGTCCTAGTTCCTGTTTCCAGTTTCCAGTGTTTTTTTTATTTTTGCTTTTTTCTTTTCCTTTTCTGTAAAGACATATAAGCAATGGTGAGTGGACTTAGATGTTCAGCAGCTCTGTCGTCCACATCATCGAGTGTCCACTAAGATCGATGCAGGAGTCGCAACATTCTCGAAGACCCACGCTGCCGATGCTGCAGAAGGACACCGCCATGCCCTTCTTTGCGACGCGGCCGTACGTGGAAAGGCGGCTTTCGGACGCCACCGAAATCTTCGACACCGATTACGAGGCAGATTATTCAGACGACGAATCCCCACGGAGAAGTCTTGATTCGGTAAGTTAAGCCATTCCCAGCTTCACTGTGCTTTCCAGCGGATTCTGACAATCCGCCCTGAAGCTCAGATATGAAAGTTCTGCCACTTCGCTTTCGACTCCGGATCTGCCAACTCCTGACAATGCCTCTCGCGGAGACGTTGACCACCACGAGAAGTCCATCGAGGGACCCACGGGACCTCACCTGTTCAGAGCTTCGGTTGCTTCGTCATATGCCCAATCGACAGAGATTCCCCTCTATATCGTGGCATCACCCATCCAGTCCCGCTTTCCCCAGTCAGAGCAGGAGTCGCCAAACAGAGAACAATATGCCCACAGATTTTCTCCGAAGACCCCCAAGGCTTTTGCCACTTTGCAGTCGGAGGTTCCCCAACTCGACGAGAATCAGGTTCTGAACTGGACTCCCAGCCAAGTCGCGGACTGGCTATGCGACAATGGCTTTGAATATTCAATAATTGAGAAATTCATCGTCAACGATATTTCTGGCCGGGTCCTTCTCAATCTCCAGAACGAGGACCTCAAGGAGCTCGACATCCAATCCTTTGGCAAGCGCCATCAGCTGATGAGCTCGATCAAGAGTCTGCGCGACAGCGTGTCTATGAACTCGGAGTCCGATGGACGGCAGACCAGATCCTCTCGCCGGAGGAACTCCACCGAGATCACGGTGTCGCCAACTGGTGAGGTTATTTCCAGAGGTCGAGGCAGACGCGGTCGTGATGAAACGCTCGTCTCTCCTGCAGAGTCGGTCTCAATCGTTGGGATCGAACAGGTCCTGCCCAAGCCTCACAAATGTTCCAAAGGTGAAAACTGCCCTAAATACAAGAAACGACAGCGTCAGCTTGCGCAAATTGCTGCGGAATTTCCTGACCAGGTTCTCCAGCCCGGCGGTTCGATAATCATTGGGAACCCCGGAAACCCCGACACTGCAAGGAACCTGCTGCGACCTAAATCTGAGACTGAGCCATCCGTTGTCGCCTCTTCAGATGTCTTTGGGCCCTCTCAGGCCCCAAAGCTTTGCGAGGAGACTCTTAGTGAGGTCAAGCCACTCGATCCACAGGAAAACATTCGGCAGTTCCTTAGATATCAGCACGTTGATCCTCCAGCCCCCCTCCCCATTCCGGAGATCGTGACGTCCCCAACACCTCCAGAGGAACCGGTCCCACCATTATCTCCTCCGACCAAACAGTCTCCGCACATGGCTGCAAACCTGCGGAATCTCCCGAAACTCACGATTCCCGTGGAGTCGGAGCAAGATGCATTGACGTCAGCGCAGCGCACGATCACCCCGTATGGATCTCGAATGACCGGCTCCCCAACTGCCACTCAGGAACATAATCCGTTTACCTATGGGCAGTTTGTTTCTCCTGCAGACTATTACCGCCAGGGAACTCCGTTTTCTGAGATGGACGTCCCCGTCACCGCCATTCCAAATGGACCTATCGCCCGCGAGACCTCTCAGTCCGTGCCTCCAGACATGCGGTATGGAAACAGCACCTACCGACGGCAGCAGCCAGATCCCGTCCCCCGCGCTTCGTCAACTCGGCCTCGACCTCCGCCACTGCGTCCAGTTGACGAAGACCGCGTCCTCGCTCCCATCGAGGCTCCTTCGGACCTGAAGAGAAGCCCTCGCCCTCCAACCAACACGACCAGCACCTCTCAGTCTTCCCTGGCCTCCGACCCGGACGTGACCCGCAGCGGATGGATGAAGAAGCGCAAGACGACTCGCTTCCTTCGTCATGAGTGGCAGGATGCTCACTTCACTCTGCGAGGCACAAACCTCGCCATGCACAAGGACGAAGAGGACGCTCGCCGCAACTCCAAGGCCCTTGAGATCATCGACGTGGACGACTACGCTGTCGCCTGCTCCTCGCTGGCCACCAGTTCCAAGCTCACGGCCGCCTTCAAGCGTTCCATCCTGCGGAACAACCAGAGTCTCGGCGGCGGTACTGACGACGCGGCCTTCGCGTTCTCGCTCATCCCCACGAACAAGGACGGTGAGAAGAAAGCGCTGTTCACGAACCAAAAGAGCCACCACTTCGCAGTCAAGACTCGCGACGAGCGGATTGACTGGATGCGCGATCTGATGCTCGCCAAGGCCCTTAAGAAGGGCAAGGAAGATGGTGGTGAGGTTCGGGTCAATGGCAACGTCATCTAACCAGCAACTAAATAAATACCCCTTTATACCCACTCATTTCGTTTGCCTTTTTCTTTTGTCATCTCCACTTTTAACTGACGAGAACGGATCTATTGGGGCGGACATCTGATCTGATGCAGTTTAGCGTGTCATGTTTTCTCTTGCATTTGCATCCGTCGTTACCAACTTCTCTTCTCATGATGACTGAATGACTGCCGGAGATACCTATATGCATGGTCGCAGGACGACCATGCGTATACGTACATACTTACGTGCCTACAGCCCATCGATACCCCATGTACCTACTATCTATATAGTACGCGTACTGTTGACCTTGACGTTGACTTTTTATATTGCACACATGCACACTTTCTCTATCAGTCTCTCTATTGTTATACAGTGTAACGCAACAATGCTTAAATACTAAAGATATAAATAACACATAAAATAGCTACCTAGGTATCTACAGTACATCCATACGTGTTTGTATGGAAAAAAGAACATAGAGATCCACTGTACCTCTCCGCTTGATACCTAATCAGCCCCTGGTATATATATATATATATATATATATATATATATATATGGGCTTTGCCATTTCGAGCCAGGAATAATAAGCTTAGAATCTAGTGGAACCCCGTCTACAGTACATAGCTGAACAGCCTCTGGTACTGTACAGTACCTGGTTACACGTGAGAGCTGATTCAAATCTCACCAAGTAATTCTTACGCGCAAAGACTTGCTCCTGCGGTCGGACTATGTACAGTATATGGAGGATCAGTGTCAAAGGTCCCGGAAAAAAAAATCCCACGAACTCGCAGTACTCGTCCATTCCGTCCGTCCCCCAAGACAATAAATACAGAGACGGTTTCTTTCCCCCCTTCCGTTCTTTTTTTATTATTTCCTTTCTTTCTTTGTATGACTGTCGATGGAAACAAATAATCCACAACGCTGAAGGAAGTTGCCTTTGTTATAATTCTATCATACCTAATCTACCTATACCTACCCTAGTATCTAGGCACAGAACCTCCAACCTACCCAACCATACTAACTACAATCGACACCCACCCATCGCAGTACGCCGAACTGCGCACCACCTCCTCGATCGGCGCGGACATCGGCAGCACCGCCCCGTGAAGCACCGGTTTCGCAAGGATGGGGGTCCTCTTGCTGGGGAAGAGGTTCGGGAGGAGTGAATGTAGCACGCTACCGATGGTCTGCGGTTGCATGCTGGGGCTTCCTCGTGCGGATCCTGCGCTGCTGCTGGAGCTGGAGCTGGAGGTTGGGATCGATGGCGGGAGGGGGGACTGGACGACTTTGATGGAGGGCGATTCGGAGGAGTCGGGGGGCAGGGGGAGGAAAATCCGGATGGGGACGTTCCGGAAGGGTTGGGAGGGAGGGGGCAGGAGGATGTTTGTGATGCGTTGGAAGGAGGGGAGGTCATCTGTGTTTTGGTTAGCTGATGTTCCATTGATTTTGAGCATGGACGAGTGATTTTGGGCGTGCTGTAACTTTCATAAAAATTGCAAATAAAGAGGGGTTACAAAAGTCAATTTCAATTGGGGGGGG
>ENA-UOXB01000236-UOXB01000236.1-bioreactor-metagenome-genome-assembly--contig:-NODE-236-length-53351-cov-7.477766_pt1 | contig 53351 bp, 42 predicted proteins | sample MGYA00238158_ERZ761615 | MGnify/ENA primary metagenome ERZ761615 (study PRJEB28904, sample SAMN06267902) | bioreactor metagenome | isolation source: Joint BioEnergy Institute, California, USA | place...
CACTGCATCGTGACGAGCAGGACGACCGTACCTTTGAATGGAGCGTGGGCGACGATCACGCCAACAGTGTGTTTGCCTTCATACGCCACGATCCGGCGGGCCAGGCGCCGCCGATGCTGGTGGTCAGCAACCTGACGCCCGTGCCGCGTCATGGCTACCGGGTCGGCGTCCCCCGTGCGGGTCAGTGGCGCGAAGTGCTCAACAGCGACAGCGCGTTCTATGCGGGCAGCAATACGGGCAACGGGGGCGCACTGCATACGGTGGCCGATCCCATGCATGGCCAGCCGCATTCGCTGCAGCTGACCTTGCCGCCGCTGGCGACGTTGTACCTGCAGGTCGACGCATGATCGCCGGTGGCGCGGACCGACTCGGCGCCTGGGCGCTGGGTGACGGGCAGTACCGCTTCCGGTTGTGGGCACCGGACGCCGGAACCGTAGCGCTGGTGCTGGACGGAGAAACACGGCCGATGCACGCCGAAGGCGACGGATGCTTCGTCACCGACACCCACGGCAGCGCGGGCGCGCCGTACCGGTTCCTTATCGACGGCACCACGCAGGTGCCTGATCCCGCCTCCCGCTGGCAACCGCACGGCGTGGACGGTGCCAGCGCCCTGCTGCCGGAAGATGGCCATGCGTGGCAGACCGACTGGGCGGGAAGGCCCTGGCAGGAACTGGTCATCTATGAGGTTCACCTGGGCTGCAGCGGCGGCATTGCAGGACTGAAGGCACAACTGCCGGCACTGGCGGAGATGGGCATCACCGCACTGGAACTGATGCCGGTCGCGCAGTTCCCGGGCCGCCGCAACTGGGGCTATGACGGCGTGTTTCCGTATGCGCCGGCAGAAGCCTATGGCCGCCCGGACGATCTCAAGGCGCTGGTCGATGCGGCCCACGCCCACGGCATGGCGGTGTTGCTGGATGTGGTCTACAACCACTTCGGGCCGCAGGGCAACCTGCTGGCGCAGTACGCGTCGAGTTTCTTTGACCCCAGCACCTGCACGCCGTGGGGCGAGGCCATCGACTTCACGCAGCCGCAGGTCAAGCGTTTCTTCATCGACAACGCGCTGATGTGGTTGCAGGAATACCGCTTCGATGGGCTGCGACTGGATGCCGTGCAGGCGATCGCACCCAACGCCTTCCTGGGCGAGCTGGAACAGGCCATCCGCGCAGCGTGCGCTGACCGTCCGCACGTGCATCTGGTGCTGGAAAACGAACGCAACCAGGCCAGCTGGCTGCGTGCGGGCTATGAGGGGCAGTGGAACGATGACGTGCACAACGCGCTGCACGTCATGCTGACCGGCGAGCACGAAGGCTACTACGCCGACTATGCCGGCTGTGCCGAGCGCCTGTTGGCACGGGCGCTTTCGGAAGGCTTCGCCTGGCAGGGGGAGCGCAACCACAAGGGTGAACAGCGTGGCGAGCCGAGTGCCGACGTGCCACCCCAGCATTTCGTGATTTTCGCGCAGAACCACGACCAGATCGGAAACCGCGCCCTCGGCGAGCGCCTTTCGACACTGGTGTCGCCGCCGCGCGCGCGCGCTGCGCTGGCCCTGGTTCTGCTGACACCGATGGTGCCGCTGGTCTTCATGGGTGAGCCCTGGCAGGCGCGGCAACCGTTCCAGTTCTTCACCGACTACCTGCCGCCACTTGATGAAGCCGTCCGCGAGGGCCGGCGCCGCGAATTCGCGGGATTCGCCGCATTTGCGGATGCGTCACAGCGCGCGCGCATCCCCGACCCCAACGCGTGCGCGACCTTCGATGCTTCGCGGGTGGTGCTGCCTGCGAAAGACGATGAGGATGCCGCCGCGCACCTTCGTGTATTCAGTCACCTGCTGGCCCTGCGTCGTCGTTACCTGGTGCCCGGACTGGCGTCGGCGCGTGCACTCGGGTCATCCGTGCTGGGTGACCGTGCCGTCAAGGCGGGGTGGCAGCTGCCCGATGGGCAGTGGTGGATTGCCATCAATCTGGGTGACGGTGCGGTCGATCACCACCTGCCGGAGGGGGAGGCGGTATGGGAGCAGCAGCCCGCAGAGGCGGGACAGCTTGCAGCGGGCAGCCTGTGCGTGCGCTGGGTAGCGCGATGAGCGGGCCCGCAGCGCAGCGTGCGGCACGCGCCGAACGTGCAGGCCTGCTGACGCGCTGGACCGACGTGGCGGGTATCGAATGCGATGTTGCGCCGGATGTGATCGAGGCCGTTCTTTCCGCACTGGAGGGGGCCGGGCGGGCAGACGTGCCCCCGCCATTGCTGACGGCCGTGTGCGGCAGCGCGGTGCAGATCGCGGGCACGTCGACCGCATCAGCGCACTGGCTGGACGAGGCGGGCAGCGTCGTTCCGGCGCAGGCATTGCCGGCATCGGGTGCGTGGACGGCGCCGGATCGACCCGGCTACTGGACGTTCTGCCAGGGCAGCCGGATGCAACGTTGTGCCGTGGCGCCCGCTCAGGCCTGGCTGCCGACGGCGGATGCCGCGATGCGGCCCTGGGGGATCGCCGCGCAGGTGCACGGCCTGCGCGGCCTCAGTGACGGCGGCATAGGGGACAGCAGCGGCGTCCTTCACTGGATGCGCAGGGCGCGGTCCCATGGCGCCGATGCGGTGGCACTGTCACCCATGCATGCCAGCATGCCGATCCGCAGCGGGTTCAGTCCCTATTCGCCGAGCGACCGACGCTGGCTCGAGCCGCTGCATGGCTCGCCTCGCCAGGTGCTTGCCGATGCCGCGCAGGCGGTACGCATCGCCGACGCCGCGCTTGACGCCGCGCTTGCCGCGCACGAGGGCGCTCCCCTGGTGGACTGGCCGAGCGCGGCGGCCGCCAAGCAGCAGTGGATCCATCGCCTGCCGGGCTGGTTGCAGCAGCACCAGCCCGAGCGCTGGCAGAAGATCCAGCAGCAGATCGACGAAGCAGGGGCCCCGTTGGCCAGCTGGGCCGATGGCACTGCTGTGCTGTCCGGAGGTCCCGCCCCGCTGCATGCGTTCGGCCAGTGGCTCGCACAGCAGAGCTGGCAGAACGTGCAGGAGAGCGCCCAGGCCAGCGGGATGCAGATGGGCCTGATCGCCGACCTGGCGGTGGGATTCGATCCTGACGGCGTGGAAGCACAGGCCAACGACGCGGCCGTGATGCGCGGTCTGGAGCTGGGCGCGCCGCCCGATGCATTCAATCCGCTGGGGCAGGCCTGGGGAATCACCGGCTATTCGCCGCTGGCGTTGCGTGCCCACGGCTATGCCCCGTTCATTGCCCTGCTTCGCGCGGTGATGGCCGGGCGCGGCGGCGTGCGCATCGACCACATCCTCGGTCTGCAGCGGCTCTGGGTCGTTCCGCGCGGCGCAGGCGCGGGGCAGGGCATCTATCTGCGTTACCCGTTCGACGACCTGCTCAATCTGCTGGTGCTGGAATCGTGGCGCCATCGTTGCCTGGTGATCGGCGAGGACCTTGGCGTGGTCCCGCCGGGCATCCGTGATGCGCTGGCAGCGCGCGGGGTGCTCGGCATGGATGTGCTGGCCTTCAGCCGCGACGCCTCCGGATTCATGGCGCCCGCCCGGTGGCGTCGTTCGGCGGTGGCGATGACATCGACACATGATCTGCCGCCGGTGGCCGGGTGGATCCAGGGGCGTGACCTGGACTGGCGGCGTCGGCTCGGCTGGAATGACCAGCGCGAGGCGGATGGGCAGGCACGGGAGCGTGCCACCCAGCTGGAGCAGCTTGAGACGCTGGTCCAGGCTGAAGGGCTGGCCAGCGGCGACCTGCAGCGCGACGCGCTGGCACTGACCGCGCGCTCGCCCGCCCTGCTCGCGCTGCTGCCGCTGGAAGACGCTGCCGGGGCGGTCGAGCAACCCAATCTTCCCGGGACCGTAGACGAACATCCCAACTGGCGTCGCCGGCTTGCCGCCGATGCCGACGATCCGGCCATCGACGCGCGGCTGGCCGCCTTCGCCCGCCAACGCTTGCAGGAGTCCACGCCATGAGCGCGCTGCGCGCCACCGTTCGCCTGCAGTTGCATGCGGGTTTCAATTTCGATGACGCCGTCGCGCAGGTGGACTACTTCGCGCGGCTTGGCGTCAGCCACCTTTATCTGTCGCCGATCGCCATGGCCGTACCGGGCTCCACGCACGGTTATGACAATGTCGACCCGACACGGATAAGCCCGGAGCTTGGCGGCGAGGATGGCTTCAAGCGCCTGTCCGAGTCCGCGCGCGCGCATGGCCTGGGGCTGCTGCTCGACATTGTCCCCAACCACATGGCAACCCATCCGACGAATTCGTGGTGGAGCGATGTGCTCCGCCAAGGACGACGCAGCGTGCATGCGGATGCATTCGACATCGATTGGGACGCCCCGGGATGTGATGGCAAGCTGTGGCTGGCCGTGCTTGATCGCCCATTGGCCGACGCCCTGCAGGGTGACGTGCTGTCATTGGAGATCGGGACCGACGGCCCGTGCCTGCGTCATCACGATCGCGTGCTGCCGTTGTCCCCGCTGAGTCATCCGGCCGACCCCGACAGTTGGCCATCGTGGATTGAGCGCTGCCAGCGTTCACCCCAGCGCATGGAGGATCTGCTGCAACGCCAGGCCTACCGGCTGGCATGGTGGCGCAGCGGCGGCGACCTGACCAATTACCGGCGCTTCTTCGATATCAACGAACTGGTGGCGCTGCGCGTAGAGCGCCCGGCGGTGTTCGACGCGGTGCATGCGCTGCCGTTGCGCCTGGTGGCCGAGGGGCGGGTGGATGGCCTTCGCGTGGACCACGTCGACGGGCTGGCTGACCCCGCCGGCTATCTGCAGACCCTGCGTGCGGCGCTGGACGACGCAGCCCTGCGCAGCGGGCGGTCGGCCGGCCAGGTCACGCTGCATGTCGAGAAAATCCTCGCTGACGGTGAACGACTGCCCGCTGGATGGACATGCAGCGGCACCACCGGCTACGACTTCATGGATGAGGCCGGCGCCCTCCTGCACGCAGCGGACGCAGAACCCGAATTGCAGTCGATGTGGGAAGACTGCAGCGGCGACGGCCGCAGCTTCGATCTGGTGCAGCAGGACGCACGAGGCGGCATGCTGCAGGGGTCGCTGCGCTGTGACCTCGACCGCTTGCTGCGGCAGCTCCAGCAGCAGACAGGGGCTGCCCTTGCCAGCGCAGACCTGACGCCGGCGATGATCGAGCGCTCGGTCATCGCCTTGCTGCGTCATTTCCCGGTCTATCGCACGCACGGCCTGCAGAGTGCGGCGGACTCACACTGGTTGGACCAGGCCATGGCGGCCGCCGCTGCACAGCTGGGGGGTGGTGACCGGACGGCGTTGGATCGGGTGGCGGCGACGCTGCGTGACGCCGCCGGGGATCCGCAGGGCGTACTGACGCGATTCGAACAGCTGGCGGCGCCGCTGAATGCGAAGGCCGTCGAAGACACCGCGTTCTATCGGTACGCACGGCTGCTGTCGCGCAACGATGTCGGCAGCGATCCCGGTCGCATCCATCTGCCATGGGACGAATTCCTGTCACGCGCGGAGGCGCGACGCACCGAGTGGCCGCAGGCGCTGCTTGCCGTGGCCACCCATGACCACAAGCGTGGCCCGGACGCGCGTTGCCGGCTGGCCGTGTTGAGCTGGAACGTCGCCGCATGGGCGGGCCAGCAGGCCCGGTTCAGCGAGCTGGCCGCTGAGGCAGGCCAGCCGGTCCCGCTTCCTCCTGCCGAAACCTCGCTGTTGTGGCAGACGCTGCTGGGCAGCTGGCCGCTGGCGGCCGAGGCCTTGGATGCCGGTTACATGGAGCGGGTCAAGAACGCAGTGCAGAAGTCGCTGCGCGAGGGCAAGCGGGTCAGCAGCTGGGCCGATCCGGACAGCGTGGCGGAACAGGCGGTCTCCGACTGGCTGGACTGGCTGGAAGGCAGCCCGGCGGCGAGCGCCCTGCGTTCGGTCTTCGGCGAATTCGTGCAGCAGGTCGCGCCACTGGCGGCGCGGCTGGGGCTGGTGCAGACCACGCTGCAGTACGTCAGCCCGGGCGTGCCGGATCTGTACCAGGGCAATGAGGGCTGGGATCACAGCATGGTCGACCCGGACAACCGGCGCGCCGTGGACTACACGCAGCGACGCAGCTGGCTCACCGCACCCCAGGATTGGCGGCAGGCGCTGCAGCACTGGACCGACGGCACGCCGAAGGCGCTGCTGATGGCCCGTCTGCTCGGGCATCGCGCCGTGCATCCGGAGCTGTACGCGCAGGCCCCCCTGCAGTACCTGCCACAGGCCAATGGCACGGACGAAGGGACGGTGCACATGCTGCTGAGACGGCATGGCGACGTGGCCGTCCTGGCCGTGGTGGAGCTGGACGCACGGTTCGAATCGCGCACGGGCGCGGGCCTGGCCGATCCAGCGGTTGAGCCGCTGGGTCGCGTGCAGATGCCGCCCGGTGCGTGGCGCAGCCTGCTCGATGACCGTCGCCTGCAGGGCGGCGATGCCATCGACGCAGCAACGGTGCTGGAAGGAAGTCCAGTGGCGATATGGGTAACCGACGAAGGAGAACATGATGGACGATGAACAGCGCAGGGCCCGCACGGCCGCATTGGCCCACCAGATCTGGGAGGCCGAAGGCCGGCCGGATGGACAGCAGGAACGGCACTGGCAGATGGCCGAGCGGCTGGTCAGCGCGGACCTTGAAGCGCGCCTGCCTGAGCAGGAGGCCCCACCTGCACGCGCCCGGACGCTGCGTGGCAGGACGGAGGCCGACGTTGGCACTTCTTAAACGCACCCACACCTCACGGGTGCGCGAAGGCCGCCCCTATCCCCTGGGGGCGAGCTGGGACGGGCTGGGGGTCAATTTCGCCCTTTATTCCCGCCATGCGACCCGGGTCGAGCTGTGCCTGTTCGACCTGCGCGGGCGCGAGATCGAGCGCATCGCACTGCCGGAGTACACCGACGAGATCTGGCACGGTTACCTGCCCGATGCGCGTCCGGGACAGCGCTACGGTTACCGGGTCCACGGCCCGTATGCGCCTGATGCGGGCCATCGCTTCAATCCCAACAAGCTGCTGCTGGACCCCTACGCCAAGCAGATCGTGGGCGAGCTGAAGTGGGCCCCGCACCTGTTCGGCTACACCCTGGGACACCGCGACCTGGACCTGAGTTTCGACAAGCGGGACAGTGCCGCGTACATGCCGCGCTGCGCGGTGGTGGATCCAGCGTTCAGCTGGGGCAACGAGCGGTCGCCTGCCACGCCCTGGGATCGCACGGTCATCTACGAGGCACACGTGCGTGGCCTCACCATGCTGCATCCCCAGATCCGGGAAGAAGAGCGCGGCACGTTCTCGGCGCTGCGCAACGATGCCCTGGTCGAACACCTCACCCACCTCGGCGTCACCGCCATTGAGCTGCTGCCCGTCCACGCGTTCATCGACGACCAGCACCTGCTGCAGCAGGGCCTGCGCAACTACTGGGGTTACAACTCCATCGGCTTCTTTGCGCCGCATCCACGCTATCTGTCACTTGGCACCGTGTCCGAGTTCAAGCAGATGGTCGCGCGCATGCACCATGCCGGCCTGGAGGTCATCCTTGACGTGGTGTACAACCATACGGCCGAAGGCAATGAGCTCGGCCCCACGCTGTCGTTCAAGGGCATCGACAACACCAGCTACTACCGCCTGAGTGATGATCGACGCTATTACATCAACGATACCGGTACCGGAAACACCTTCGACCTGACCAACGCCGGTGCGCTGCGCATGGTCATGGACTCGCTGCGCTACTGGGTCACCGAGATGCGCGTGGACGGATTCCGCTTCGACCTGGCCACCATCCTTGGCCGGGAGAAGCACGGCTTCGATCCTTCATGCAGCTTTCTCGACGCGGTCCGCCAGGACCCGGTGCTTAGCCAGGTCAAACTCATTGCCGAGCCTTGGGACATCGGGCCGGGCGGGTACCAGCTGGGTGCATTCGCCCCCGGTTGGGCCGAATGGAATGACCGCTTCCGCGATACGTCGCGGGCCCTGTGGCGGGGCGACGGTGGGCAGCTGCCCGCGTTTGCGTCCCGCTTCACCGGATCGGCAGACCTGTTCGACCACCATGGGCGCAGGCCCTCGGCCAGCATCAACTTCATCACGGCACACGACGGCTTCACCCTGCACGACCTGGTCAGCTACGAGAACAAGCACAACCTGGCCAACGGCGAAGAGGGCCGCGACGGCCATGGTCACAACCTGTCGTCCAATCATGGTGTGGAAGGCGAGACGCACGATCCTGCGATCCTGGCGCTGCGCGCCCAGCAGATGCGCAACCTGCTCGCCACCCTGCTGCTGTCACAGGGCACGCCCATGCTGCTGGCGGGCGATGAGTTCGCGCACACCCAATACGGCAACAACAATGTGTATTGCCAGGACAATCCGCTGGCCTGGATCGACTGGGAACGCGCCGAGTCCGCTTCATCGCAGGCACAGGCCGCCTTCGTGCGGCGCCTGCTGCTGCTGCGTCGGCGCTACGCACTGCTGCGCCGTAACCGGTTCCTTGACCGGGCCCAAGGGGACGCAGCCGACATCCACTGGTTGTCTCCCGACGGTGAGGTCATGCGCGAGGCCGACTGGCATGACAGCGAGCGCCGGGCCCTTACCATCGTGCTCGACGGGCGTCGTCCGGATTCCGGCCTGGGCGAACCCGGTCGCCATGTAAGTCTGGCACTGCTGGTCAATACGGGGACTGAGCCACAGACCCATCGGGTCGTGCTGGACGGCATGGAGTTCCGCAAGGTGCTGCTGCAGACCCCTGAAGCGCCACTCGAGCAGGCCGCCGACGGCAGTTGGGCGCTGCCTGCGCGCAGCCTTTGCCTGCTGGCCGCGAGCAGCAGCTGACGAAATGGGGGCGGGGTGGGCGGAGGAGGGCATCGCGATGCGCGATCCTCCGCCGCCCGCGCACGCGGGCCGACGCTGCACCGGCGCCGCCGGTCTGCGGCCCGGCCATCACGTTGCGTTGCGGGTGCCCTCCCTCATCATCGGCTTGGGATCACGATCAGCACCGCACGGCGGGCGCATTATTTCTGGAGGCATCGCGTGGCGGTAAACGAGCGGGATAAGCATGGGATGGCGGGCAAGCGCATCCTGGTGGCAGAAGACGAGTTCGAAATTGCAATGTTCCTGGTCGACTATCTGCAGATGAACGACGTCCAGGTGGTCGGGCCTGCGGGAAACCTGCAGGCGCTTGGTGCGCTGGTCAACGACAATGTGATCGACGGTGCGCTGCTGGATATCAATCTGGGCGGCGAACTCGTCTATCCCCTGGCAGACCGCCTGCTCGAACGTGGTATTCCGTTCGTGCTGACCTCGGGCTATGACGAAAACCTTCCGGAACGGTTCGCCGGTACACCACGCTGCGGCAAGCCGTATCGGCTGGAAGCACTGTCCCGGATCCTGGCGGACGCGCTGCACGGGCGCGTGTCGCCCCGTCCGGACTGAGAGCGTCATGGCGAGCGCACACCATCCCAGCTCGCCGGAGCGCGCCGCTCTGCCCGCCGCATCGAGTGCCCGTCCGGCGACGCCTGAACTGACTGGCATGGGCAGGCGCATCCAGGAACACGACTGGAGCTTGACGCCTCTGGGCCCGGTCCAGGGCTGGCCTCCCCATCTGCGCGCCACGGTCGAGCTGATGGCCGTGCACGGCTTCCCGATGATCGTGCTCTGGGGCCCAGACCTGTTGCAGATCTACAATGATGGCTACGCCGAGATCATGGCCGACAAGCATCCAGGCGGCCTGGGCCAGCCAACCGCGGAATGCTGGCCCGAGGTCTGGCACATCAATGGCCCGCTTTACGAGCAGGTCTGGCAGGGCAGGACGCTGACGTTCTCCGACAAATGCTATCCGCTGCGGCGACGCGGCGTGCTGCAGGACGTCTGGTTCACCATTACCTACAGTCCGCTGCGCAACGAGGACGGGGCCGTGGAAGGGGTCCTGGTGACCATGTTCGACACCACGGCCGAACACGTGGCACTGGCCGAGTGCGAACAGAGCGCCCGCGAGCTCCGGGCGACCAACGCGGCGCTGCAGGCCAACGAAGAACGTTTCCGCCAGTTTGCCGCCGCTTCGTCCGATGCGCTGTGGATCCGCGACGCGCACAGCCTGGAAACCGAGCTGATCAGCGCTGCCTTCGACACGGTCTACGGTGTGCCCGCCAGTGTAGCGGCCGGCGAAATGAAGCACTGGGCCGCGCGGGTGGTGCCGGATGACCGCGAAGACGCGATACGCCAGCTTGTCAGCGTACGCGACGGCGCGCCCTGCGTGCAGGAGTTCCGCGTGCAGCGTGAGGACGACAGCCGTTTCCGCTGGATTCGTGACACGATGTTCCCGCTCTGTGATGCCGACGGCCGGGTCACGCGCATCGCAGGCATTGCCCGTGACGTGACGGACGAACGCCATTGGGCGGAACACCAGGCGATCCTTGTCGCCGAGCTGCAGCACCGGGTGCGCAACATCATGGCGTCGATCGGATCGATCGCGCTGCGCACGCGTGAGTCGTCCACCAGCGTGGAGGACTACGCGCAGCGACTTTCCGGACGGGTGATGTCGCTGGCGCGCACGCAGGCGCTGCTGACCCGGGCCGGAAACGTGGGGATCGAGCTGCATGCGCTGGTCGGCGACGAACTGGGGTCGGCGGCCTACGGCGACGGGCGTATCCACATGGAGGGTCCGGCGATCGTGGTCCCGCCCAAGGCGGCTGAAGTGCTGTCACTGGCGATCCATGAGCTGGGCAGCAACGCGCAACGTCACGGTGCATTGAGTACGCCGGAGGGGCGCGTCCACGTGTCCTGGACGGTGCAGCAGCGGGATGGACAGCGCTGGGTCGAAGTGCGCTGGCAGGAAAGGCATGCGCCGCGCCTGGACCAGTCCGGGACGCCACGTCGGGGCTTTGGTGCGACGCTGATCGAAGACCGGATTCCATACGAGCTCGAAGGGGAGGGGAGGCTGACCATCCGGGCGGATGGAACGGACGCCTGCATCCGCTTCCCGCTTCGCCACCGCGACAGCATCCTGCAGACCGACGCCCCGCCGCGCAGCGGCGTTGATGGCGGTTCGGTCGACATTGGCGACATGGCCCTGCTGCAGGACTGCCGCGTGCTGGTCGTCGAGGATGATTTCTACCTCGCCCACGACACCGCGGCGGCGTTGCGCAGTGCAGGCGCGCGCGTCGATGGGCCGTACGCGTCGGTACAAACGGCATTGCAGCGGCTGCAGGCTGGCCATGTGGACGCGGCGGTCATCGACATCAACCTGGGGCAGGGCCCCGAACAGCGACTGATCACAGCGCTGCAGGCCGCTGGGCTGCCTTTCGTGGTGGTGACCGGCTACCACGCCGGCACCGGTGCGCCACTGGGTGCAGCGTTCCCGCGGCTGGAAAAACCGGTCGCGCCCACCGAGATCGTCCGCGCCCTGGTGCGTGTGCGCCGCCCGCCGGAGCTGCCCTGATCGGATGAAGCCCATGCTGCGGTCGCGAAACTGATCCAGCGGCGGGGCAATGCCGCCGCGGAACGCGCTCTGGCATTCGTTTCGCGACGTGCGGCCGCAGGCCGAGGCCTCCCGGAATCGGGGTGGTAGGCTGTCACGCCCAGCGGCAGCCGCACGCGATGGATTACACGCTGTTCCTGTTCGACCTTGATGACACCCTGCTGGATTTCCGCGCCTCGGAGCGGCTTTCGTTCGCACGCACGCTGGCCAGCCTTGGCATCGAAGCTGACACCGGACCGCTGTATGCCACCTACCAGCAATGCAACCGTGCGCTATGGGACGCGCTGGAGCAGGGGCGTATCGATCAGGCGTTCCTGAAGGTGGAACGATTCCGTCAGCTGTTCCTGCGCCACGCGATCGAGGCGGATCCTGCGCGCGCGGCGCATACCTACCTGGAGTGGCTGCCGCAGACGGTGGTGCTCACCGATGGCGCCCGAGCCGCGTGTGAAGCGCTGGCCACGCAGGGCACGATCGGAATCATCACCAACGGCATCGAACAGGTGCAGCGCCGACGTATCGCGGTGTCCGGACTGGCTGACCTGATTGCTTTCGTCGCCACCTCGGAGGCCTGCGGCTGCGCCAAGCCGGACGTGCGTTTCTTCGAATTCGCAGCCGCCATGGCACCGGACGTTGGTCGGGCCCGGACCGTGATCATCGGCGACCGGCTTGAAGCCGACATCCTGGGCGGCAATCGCTTCGGCATCGACAGTTGCTGGTTCAATCCCCAGCGCGCTGCGTTGTCCGGCGAGGCGGTGCCCACTTTCCAGGTCGCACACCTGAGCGAACTGCCTGGGCTGCTCGGGCGACGCTGAAGCCGCCGTCCTCAGGGCGTGGCGCGCAGTGCACGCTGCGCACACGCCAGGCTTGCAGGATGCTTACGCTGCCGCCTCTACGGTGTGACTTCAGATCCACCTGCAGAAGGAATACCCGATGACCGAATTGACTCCGATCCCCGAAGGCGCACTGATCGTGGTGGCCGACGGCGGCTCCGCCCGCGTTTTCACCAATGTCGGAACCAAGAGCGAGCTGAAACTCAAGCAGCAGGACGAACTCGTGCTGCGCGATGTGAGCGAGGCCGGCGTCTCCGGGCAGGGTCCCTCGGGTTCTGTCCCGAAGGACATGACGATCGCCCAGATGAACGAGGCGACCTTTGCCAAGCAACTCGCCGAGCAGTTGAACGATGATGCGCTCAACAACCGTTACAGCCATCTGGTGCTGGTGGCCGATCCGCAGACACTGGGCCGCATCCGCCCTCAGCTGCACAAGGAAGTCCAGTCGAGGCTGGTGCGTGATCTCGCCAAGGACTTCACCAACGCGCCGCTGGAAGACATCCAGCGTGCGCTGGGCTGAGCATGATGAGAACGCCTGCCGATGACGCGATCGAGGAGCCGCTGCGCTCGCAGGTCGACGAGAGCGCAGGCTGGAGCCTGCTCGAGTTCGGCGCGGGCTGGTGCGGTCATTGCCAGGCTGCCCGGCCGCTGGTGGACGCCTTCATCACAGAGCACCGGCTTGTCTCGCGTTGGGTTGAAGACGGAAAGGGGCGCCCGCTGGGGCGCTCCTTTTCGGTGAAGCTGTGGCCGACGCTGGTCCTGCTGCATGACGGTAAGGAGGTCGCGCGGGTGGTGCGTCCCCGCACGACCGCTGACCTGGCACCGCTCGCGGCCGCGCTGGCCTCCTGATCCATCGGATCCTCTCCGTGGCCTGTACGCCGTTCGGCACGGCCGTCCTGTCTGCAGTGCAGCATGCCGGTGCCTGCCGGCGATGCTAGGATCGAAGCTCCTGAATCGATCTAAATGCCGCCCATGCCGAACAGTGCGAAGCGTCGATGGATAGTTCTGGCCGCCTGCGTCCTCTTGGGCCAGGCCGCTTCCGTGTCAGCCGCCAGTCCCGGAGAGAAGGCCTTTGCTGCCGTGGATCCATTCATCGGCACGGCCGGTGAGGGCCACACCTATCCCGGCGCAACGGTGCCGTTCGGCATGGTGCAGCTGAGTCCGGATACGCGGATCCAGCCGCGTGAGAAGGCGTACGACTGGGCGGCAGGCTATCGCCACGATGACACCAGCATCGTCGGCTTCTCACACACGCACTTTTCCGGCTCCGGTCACTCCGATCTCGGCGATGTGCTGCTGATGCCGTTCACCGGCGAACCGGGACTGGAGCGGGGCGACCCGGACAAGCCACGTAGCGGCTATGCGTCACGTTTCCGCCACGACGACGAGCGTGCGGAGCCGGGCTACTACGCCGTCACGCTGGACGACCACCGCGTCCGTGCCGAGCTGACCGCCACCGAGCGCGTCGGGGTCCATCGCTATCGTTTTCCTGCTGGCGAGACGGCCAAGGTCCTGCTCGACCTGCGGACCAGTCTCTACGACTATCCGGGCAAGATACTGTGGTCGCGACTGCGCGTGCATGAAGACGGCACGGTGACCGGCTTCCGGGAAACGCGCGGCTGGGCACCGGGTCGACAACTGTATTTCGCGATGCGTTTCTCGCGGCCGATGGTCGGCCATGCGCTGCACAACACCGAGGCGGACATCGCGTACAAGGGTTTCCCGCCACCGGGGCATGGCTCGCCGCAGCAGCGCGCCCAGATCGAAGGAAGGCAGCTGGTGGGGACCTTCGATTTCGGTACGCTCGATGTACCGCTTGTCGCCAAGGTGGCGATTTCGTCCGTCAGCGAGGCCGGTGCGATCGCCAACCTGGAGGCCGAAGTGCCCGGCTTCGCGTTCGACCAGGTGCGCGCCGATGCGAAGAAGAAATGGGTCGAGGCGCTGGCGGTGGTCGATATCGAGGCGCCATTGCCCGAGCGGCGCAGCGCGTATACCGCGCTGTACCACGCGCTGTTGGGACCCACCCTCTCGATGGACGTGGACGGGCAGTACCGGGGTCCGGACAATGCGGTGCACCGTGCCGATGGGTTCCGGCACCATTCCACGTTTTCGTTGTGGGACACCTACCGCGCACTGCACCCGCTGCTGACCCTGGTGCAGCCGGAACAGCGCAACAGCGATTTCATCAATTCGCTGATCGCCCATCAGGCACACAGTCCTTACGGCATGTTGCCCGTCTGGTCGTTCCACGGGCAGGAAACGTGGTGCATGATCGGCTACCACGCGGTACCGGTGATCGCAGACGCTTACCTCAAGGGTATCCGCGGCTTCGATGCGGACAAGGCGCTGGATGCGATGGTGGCGACGGCCAATCACGGGCCGTATGACGGCATCGCGCAGTACCGTGAGCTGGGTTGGGTGCCGATCGATGAAGAGGGCGAAGCGGCGAGCAAGACGCTGGAGTACGCCTACGACGACTGGACCATCGCGCGCATGGCCGACGCCATGGGACGCGCGGACGTGGCAGCGGAGTTCGGCAAGCGTGCCGGCAACTGGCGTCATGCCTTCGACAGGGAAACCGGCTTCATGCGGGCCCGCAAGCGTGATGGCAGTTTCCGTACCCCGTTCGACCCTTCTGCGAGCGGTTATGGCACCGACTACACCGAAGGCAACGCCTGGCAGTATTCGTGGTACGTCCCCCAGGACGTGCAGGGCCTCGCTGACGCCCATGGCGGCAGCGACGCATTGCTCGATCGCCTTGACCAGGTGTTCGAGGCGAAGGTCGACCCGGCCGTGTTCGAGCACATGGAAGACATCACCGGCCTGATCGGCTGGTATGCGCATGGTAACGAGCCCAGCCACCACGTGGCCTATCTGTACGCTCATGCCGGCCAACCGTGGCGGACCCAGGCACGCCTCAGGCAGATCATGGAAACCCAGTACGCCGATCGCCCGGATGGGTTGGCGGGCAATGATGACCTGGGCCAGATGTCCGCGTGGTATCTGTTTACCGCCCTCGGCTTCTATCCGGTCACGCCGGGCAGCGGCGAGTACATCATCGGCCGGCCGTTCCTGCCCAGGTCGACGCTGCATCTGCCCAACGGCAAGACCTTCACCATCATCACCGAAGGTCTGCAGGCCGGCCATGGCTACATTGCGTCTGCCACGCTCAACGGCCGCCCCCTGCAGCGCAGTTTCCTCCGTCACGCCGAGATCGTTGCCGGTGGCGAACTGCGTTTCGTGATGCAGGCCGACCCCAATACCGGATGGCCCGGCAAGGGCGCCGAGCAACCTTATTCGATGTCGCACGGCGCGAAGAGGTGAGCCGTGCCGGTGCCCGCGCTCAGGGGTCGAGGAGACCTTGCGCGCGGGCGTCGGCGAGGTCGGCCGGAGTATCGATGTCCCGTTCCAGCGCCGCGTTCGACAGCAGGCACAGCGTGTGCGAGGGAAGGGCACGCAGGCGCCGGCGGAAGCCGCCCTCGGCGGGCGCTGTGGCCAGTGTGCCGAACCAGTGGCCCGGCACCACCGCAGGCACGCCCGGCAGGCCCTGCAGGCGCGTGGCCGCGCAGCCGGAGTCGGCACGCTCCGCCCCTGCAAGCAACTGCTGCAGGTGGCCAACGTCCAGTGCGGGCTGGTCGGTCAGCAGCACCAGGACGCGTGCGTAGCGCGTGACCAGCGGCGCCGCAGCATACAGGCTGCCGGCCAGACCCGCGGCGGGCGAGGGATTGACCACGCAGCGATGAGGCAGGTCGTCGAGCAGCGTTGCATGCTGCACGTGGTGGGTGCCGAGCACCACCACGCTCAGTGCCGGGACCGTCAGTTGGCCGATCCGCACGGCACGGTGCAGCAGGGTTTCGCCGTTGCGTCGCAGTTGCTGTTTCGGCTCACCCAGCCGGCGGCTGTCGCCCGCAGCCAGCACCACGAGCGCATGGGCAGTGCATTCGTTCACCGACGCAGCGGCAGGCTGCCGTGCCGCCATGCCTGCAGCTCGGCCGCCACGCAGAGCGCGATCGCCGCAGGTCCGCGACCGCCCAAGGCCAGTCCGACCGGTGAATGCAGGCGCGGCAGCAACGAGGCACGGCACGCTTCCGGCAAGAGGCAGAGCAGGTCCTCGCGACGCCGCGCTGGGCCCAACAGTCCGATGAAGCTGACCGGCGAGTCTGCCAGCGCGAGCAGGGCCTGCAGGTCCAGCTCGAAATTGTGGTGCATCAGCAGCACTACGTCCGGCCGTGCGCCGGTGACGAGGAGCGCCTCCGCCGCACCGCTGGCCTCGACCGGTGCAGCACAACGGTCACGCCAGGCTGCGCGCGGGTCGCAGACGCGCACCTGCCACCCAAGGCCCGCCAGCGTGGCCAGCAGCGGCTCGACTTCGGGGCCGGCGCCGAGCAGCAGGGCACGGGGCGGCGGCAACCAGCGCAACGCCCACAACGCCTGCCCGCCTTCGAACGGTACCGGCGCGCAGGGAAGACGTTGTTCCATCGAGTGGCCGGCACAGCTCAGCTGCAGGCCGCCGGCCACGTCGATCTGCAGGCCCAGCGGACCGTCCCCCTGCAGCCATGCAGTGACCACGTCGACCGCGTCGGCCATCACCGACAGGGGCAACAGCACGATACGCTGGCACCCTCTGCAGCCCACGGCGTTGCCTGAAAACAGCGAAGCGTCATCGCGGGTGTCGATTTCCATCCAATCGATGCGGCCGGAGGCGGCACACTGCAGCGCCGCGCGTTCAATTTCCGGTTCCAGGCAGCCGCCGCTCAGCCAGCCGACCTGGCGGTCGGCGCTGAACAGCACCGCGGTACCCGCGCGCGCGTAAGTGGACCCTTCTGTTTCCAGTACCACGGCAAGTGCAGCCTGCCCGCCACGCACGTGGGCATCCAGCGCAGCCTCCAACACACGGGTCAGCCCCGCGTCGTGCACGTCGACCAGCGCAGTGGCGGGCAACCGGGTCATGCGAGGTCCGGCAGGCCCGGCAGCAGCTTGTCGAGGGTGACCGGGTAGCTGCGCACGCGCACGCCCGTGGCGTTGTAGATCGCATTGGCCACCGCAGCGCTGACGCCGCACAGGCCCAGTTCGCCCACGCCCTTGGCCTTCATCGGTGAGGACACCGGATCGGCCTCGTCGAGGAAGACCACCTCCTGGTGGGGGACATCGGCGTGCACGGGGACCTCGTAGCCGGCAAGGTCGTGGTTGACGAAGAAGCCCAGCCGGGTATCCACCGCAAGTTCCTCGGTGAGCGCAGCGCCGATGCCCATGGTCATCGCGCCGATCACCTGGCTGCGCGCGGTCTTCGGATTGAGGATGCGCCCGGCCGCGCATACCGCCAGCATGCGCCGTACGCGGGTTTCACCGGTGGCCATGTCTACCCCGACCTCCACGAAGTGGGCGGCGAAGGTCGACTGCTGGTATTTGTCTTCCAGCGTGGCGAATTCGATGCTGTCCTCGGCCACCAGCTCGCCCGCCTCGGCGGCCTGGCCCAGTGGCGCCGAACGTCCGCGGTCGCTGACCGTGCCGTCGGCGAACTGCGCGCGGTCTGCGGCATAACCGAGTCGGGTGGCGACGGCGTCGCGCAGCTTGACGCATGCGGCGTAGACGCCCGCGGTTGCGCTGTTGGCGCCCCATTGCCCTCCGGAACCGGCCGCCACGGGAAAGCTGGAATCACCCAACCTGACCGTGACCTGGTCAATTCCGACACCCATCATTTCGGCCGCTGTCTGCCCGATGATCGTGTAGCTGCCGGTTCCGATATCGGTCATGTCGGTCTCGACCGTCACGTGCCCATCGGCGCTCAAGCGGACACGGGCACCGGACTTCATCACCAGGTTGTTGCGGAATCCGGCGGCCACTCCCATGCCGACCAGCCAGCGACCATCACGCTGCTGCGCGGGCCGCGCCGAGCGCCTGTCCCAGCCGAACCGTTCTGCACCCTCGCGCAGGCATGCGACCAGCTGGCGCTGCGAGAAGGGCCGCTCGGGATTGGAGGGGTCAACCTGCGTATCGTTGCGGATGCGGAACTCCACCGGATCCAGCTTGAGCTTCTCCGCCATCTCGTCGATGGCGATCTCCAGCGCCATCAGTCCAGGGGTCTCGCCCGGCGCGCGCATCGCATTGCCTTCCGGCAGATCCAGCGTGTGCAGGCGCAGCCCCGCCAGCCGGTTGGCACCGGCATACAGCAGCTTGGTCTGCTGGACGGCTTCCTCCGGGGAGCCTCCGGGCAGATTGCCCGACCACGACTCGTGGCCAATGGCGGTCAGCGTTCCCTGTTCCGTCGCGCCCAGCCGGATGCGCTGTACGGTCGCGGGGCGATGGGTAGTGTTGTTGGCGATCAGCGGACGCGGCAGGGCCACCTTGACCGGCCGCTTCGCCGCACGCGCGCCGAGGGCGGCAAGCACCACGTCCGAGCGGATGAACAGCTTGCCGCCGAATCCGCCGCCGATGAAAGGTGAAATGAGCCGCACCCGGTCTTCCGGCAGGCCCAGTGTGGTCGCCAGGTCCTTCCTGCCCCATGCGATCATCTGGTTCGACGTCCACACTGTCAGCTGGTCGCCTTCCCATGCCGCGAGTGACGCATGCGGCTCCATCATCGCGTGGGACTGGTCGGGGGTATGGTAGGTGGCGTCGAGCGTTACCGGCGCGTCGCCGAATGCCTTCTCGAAGTCGCCGACGCGGGCGTCCGGATCGGTGTCCTGCAGCGTGCCACCTCCGGCCTTGGCCGCGTCCAGGTCGAACACGCCCTTGGCGGGCGCGTAGCGGATGCGCACGAGCTCCGCTGCGGCGCGGGCCTGTTCGAACGTTTCCGCCACGACCAGCGCAAGCGCCTGGTGATAATGGTCGACCTGCGGTCCGCCCAGCAGCGGGGCCGCATTGCGGCTGCCCTTGTGCAGGGTGCCGGACGTGTCGGAGGTGACGATTGCCAGCACCCCGGGTGAGCGTCGCGCCGCATCCAGTTCCATGGAGAGCACGCGTCCCTTGGCGATTCCCGCACCCACGACGTGCCCGTATGCAGCCGGCGGGGCGGCGTCATGCCATTCGTAGGCATACGTGGCCTGGCCCGTGACCTTGCGGGGGCCGTCGATGCGGTCCAGCGGCTGGCCGACCACCTTCATGCGGTCGATGGGGTTGGTACCGGCGGGGGTATCGAATTTCATGCGTCAGCTCCTCGCCTGCAGCAGGACGGACGACAGCGTGCGCTCGGCAAGCTGCACCTTGTATTTGTTTTCGGGTGTCGGCGCGGCGTCGGCGAGCAGGTTGCCGATCACCGCGCGCGCCCCCTGCGGCAACAGTGCGTCGGCCGCGTCGCTGCGCCAGGGCTTGTAGGCGACACCGCCCAGCGCCACGCGGCCGCTGCCGTCTGCCTGCAGCACCGCGGCCACGGACACCAGAGCGAAGGCATAGGAGGCGCGATCACGCACCTTGCGGTAGATATGCGTGCCGCCGAGCGGAGCAGGCAGGCATACGGCCGTGATCAGCTCACCCTTTTCCAGCTGCGTTTCAAGATGCGGGGTTTTTCCGGGCGCGCGATAAAAGGCGTCCAGTGCGATGCGGCGTGTGCTTCCGTCCGGACGTACTGTTTCCACCGTCGCCTGCAGCAGCATCATCGCCACCGCCATGTCGCTCGGATGGGCCGCGATGCACGCGGGACTGGTGCCGATCACGGCCAGCTGCCGGCTCACCCCGCCGATCGCCGCGCAGCCGCTGCCGGGCAGGCGCTTGTTGCAGGGTTGTGCCGTGTCATAGAAATAGGGGCATCGCGTGCGCTGCAGCAGGTTGCCTGCGGTGGTGGCCTTGTTGCGCAGCTGGCCCGACGCACCGGCGACCAGGGCCCGGGTCAACACGGCGTAATCGCGGCGGATCCGTGCATCGGCCGCCAGGTCGGTATTGCGGACCAGCGCCCCGATCCGGATGCCACCGTCATCGGTCGGCTCGATGGTGTCGAGTTCGAGCCCGTTGACGTCGACCAGGTGTGCCGGAATCTCGATTTCCAGCTTCATCAGGTCGAGCAGATTCGTGCCACCGGCGATGAAGCGGGTTCCCGGTGTGCGCGCGGCGGCAGCGGCGGCGTCGGCGGGTGAGCGTGCGCGCTCGTAGCTGAAAGCCCTCATGCCTGCCGTCCCCCAGCGTCCTGCATCGCTTCGATGATGTTGGAATAGGCGCCGCAGCGGCACAGGTTGCCGCTCATGCGTTCGCGCAGTTCCTCGGCCGTCGGCGCAGTGCGCGCCTGCAGGTCACCGGTGACATGGCTGGGGATGCCCGCCTTGATTTCGTCCAGCACCGCCACGGCCGAACAGATCTGCCCCGGCGTGCAGTAACCGCACTGGAAGCCATCGTGCTTGACGAACGCGGCCTGCATCGGGTGCAGGTCATCCGGTGTTCCAAGGCCTTCGATCGTGGTGATGTCATCGCCGTCGTGCATCACCGCCAGGCTCAGGCAGGCATTGATCCGACGTCCATCGACAATCACCGTGCAGGCCCCGCACTGGCCGTGGTCACAGCCCTTCTTGGTGCCGGTGAGGCGCAGGTGCTCGCGCAGCGCATCAAGCAGGGTGACCCGGGTATCCAGTGAGAGCGTCCGCGGGCGCCCGTTGACCTTGAAGCTGACCTCGGCCATCACCGGGGCCCGGGCCGGCTCCCGCTGGCCCGGCACCTCAGCCACCACGGCGGGTGCGACGAGGATCGAGGCCGAGCCCGCACCGAGCTTCAGCAGGGTGCGCCGGCTGAGCGCGAAATCGGTAGGTGTGGACATGCAAGGCGGTTCCTCTGTGGCTGTGCAGGCGTGGCTGAGGGGACGGCCCAGCATTGCGCGGCGGCGGTCGTCGCAGGGTGAATCGACCGGGCTGCGCCGGGAGGCATCGCCACGTGCGGCGTGCGGTCCTCGACGAGCGCAGAGCATTCGCGCGGCCAGGAATGGGCGGCTGGCGTGTTGATCCGATCAGCGGACCTTGTTCGCCTCCGCTGCCGCGTGCCAGGCACGCAGCAGGGGCAGGGGATCGTACGCACCGTGCGCGCCATAGACGCCCCAGTGCAGGTGCGGAGGGGTGCCCTTGGCGTTGCCCGAATCACCGACGTAGCCCAGCACCGTGCCCGTCTCGACCACTTCGCCGGTTGCGAGCCCATCGCGCCAGCCCTCCAGGTGGGCGTAGTAGTAGCGTTCTCCTGCGGGTCCGTGGACCCAGACCTGGCGTCCGCCCAGGCCGCTCTCCCGGATGCTGCTGATGATGCCCGGGGTCGCGCTGCGTACGGGCGTGCCACGTGCCGCAAAGATATCCACGCCCGCATGCGTGCGATCGGTGCCGCGCGGCGCACCGAACGTGTCGGCGACCTGCCGCGCGCGCACGCCATCGACCGGCACCGGCAGCGCGCTGGGCACGGGCAGCCGCGCGAGCTCCCACATGGCGCGCGGCACGGCGGCCCAGCGACTGTTCCAGAGGGCTCCGGCGGCGACCGCCACTGCCACCAGCCAGAAAAGCGCCAGCAGAGCGCGACGCAGCCGTACTGCGGAGGAAGGACGGGGCGCGTGCGGGAGGGCGTCGGGCAAGGGGCATCCTGCGCAAGTAAAGGGGTTCCAGCATGCCAGCCGATGGATCAACGGCGCGTCGGCAGGACGCTCGGCCCGCTGTACCTGCAGCAGGATTCAGCCGGCTGGAGGGGTTACGGGTCGGGCGCGCTGCGCGACCGCCGCGTTCGCCGACCGTGGGTCGGCGCCGACGCGGCGTGCGCTGCCCCGGCTACAGCGACTCGTCGAGGCTGCCACGCACCGCGCGGGCCAGATCGATGCGGGTAAACGGCTTGGCCAGGATGGCGATGTGCCGCCCGAGCTGGTTGTTGAGCTGGTGATCGCGGGGGTAGCCGGAGGTGAAGAGGATCCGCATCTCTGGTTTCAGCAGCCGCGACTGGCGGCCCAGCTCCCAGCCGGTCATGCCCGGCATGACGATATCCGAGAACAGCAGCTCCACGTCCACATCCGGCCGCTCCAGCAGGCGGAGGGCGGAGGGTCCGTCATGTGCCTCCAGCACGCGATAGCCCAGCTGTCGCAGTGCTTCGACGGTGTAGGCACGCACATCGTCATTGTCTTCGGCAACGAGCACCGTTTCGTCGCGCGCTTCGAACTCCGCGTAGCCGTTGTCAGCGATCTGGCGTGGACCCGGCAGTGGCAGCGCAGAGCGCGGGAACAACAGGGTGATCACCGTGCCGGCACCGGGCGACGATTCCAGCTGGACATGGCCGCCGGACTGCTTGGCGAAGCCGTACACCATCGACAGGCCGAGACCGGTGCCGCGGCCGACTTCCTTGGTGGTGAAGAAAGGCTCGAACACCCGCGCCATGGTCTCCGCGCTCATCCCGTGTCCACTGTCACGCACGCGCAGCATGGCGTACTGGCCAGGGGGGACGCCGGGATTCCGATTCGCGAATTCCTCGTCCAGTACGCTGTTGCCGATCTCCAGCGACAGGCTGCCACCGTCCGGCATGGCGTCGCGCGCGTTGACCGCCAGGTTCAGGATGGAGGCTTCCAGCTGGCTGGGGTCGAGTTCGACACACCACACATCCGGTGCGGGCGTGATCTCCAGCCGCACCAGTTCACCAAGTGCGCGCTGCAGCATGTCCTGCATGCCCAGCACCTGCTCGTTGAGGTTGACCGGCTCGTTCAGCAGCGGCTGCCTGCGGGCGAACGCCAGCAGTCGCTGGGTCAGGCTTGCGGCGCGCATCACGCCTTTCATCGCGTTGTCCAGCGGACGCGAGACGGCGTTGCTGCTGCCTTCGCCGGCCTGGCGGTCGATCAGCAGCTTGGCGTGCTCGACGTTGCCGGCGATCACCGTCAGGATGTTGTTGAAGTCATGCGCGATGCCGCCGGTGAGCTGGCCGACCGCTTCGATCTTCTGGCTCTGGCGCAGCGCTTCCTCCGCCTGCCGGCGCGCGGTGGTTTCCACCGCTTCGGTGACCACTGCGGTGACCTTGCCGTCGTCGCCCAACAGAGGCCGGAACGAGAAATCGAAGGAGCGTTTGCCGGTGGGCAGTTGCAGCTCCAGCTCGGCGCGCGATTCCCTGCCGGCCGCAGCGTCGTCAACGGCAGCGCGGACGTCGCGCCCGGCGTCCGGCGTCGCAGCGAACCAGGGGCCTTCGCAGAAGGGGATGCCGGTGACCTCGGTTTTCTCGCTGAGGATCACCGCCAGTGAGGCACGGTTGGCTTCCAGTACCCGACCCTGCGGATCCAGCAGGATCTGCAGCTGGAAGCTGGATTCGAACACTGCCTGCAGGCGGCGCTCGCTCTGCCGCAGGTCAGCGGTGCGCTGCTCGACCTGCTGCTCCAGTGATTCGTTGGCGTCACGCAACAGAAGCTCGGCCTGCTTCAGTTCGCTGATGTCGCGCGCCAGGGTGTAATACCCGGCGACACGCCCGTCGGCGCTGATCTCGGGCACGCCATCAAGCAGCACGTGGCGCGGTGTGCCGTCCGCACGCGGCAGCTCCAGCTCGAAGGTCACGCGCTTGCCCTGAAGGACCTGCTGCAGGTGAGGCAGGGCGGCGTCGAACAACCCGGGTCCCACCACATCGCTGACCTGCAGGCCGATCAGTTCTGACGGCGGGCGGCCATGCCAGGCTTCGTAGGCATTGTTGGCGAAGCGGTAGCGGTGCTCCGGATCCAGGTGGGCGATCAACGCCGGCATCGAATCCGTAATGAGCTGCAGGCGATCACGGCTCTGCGCCAGTTCCAGCTCGGCGCTGCGGAGCTTCGTGCGTGCTTCGCCTTCGCGGATCGCACGCAGGATGGCATCGGGCAGCCGCTGCAGGCGCTGCTTTACCACGTAGTCGCGTGCACCGCGGGTCAGCGCCTGCACCGCGAGTTCTTCGGTCAAGGTGCCCGACACGAAGATGAAGGGAATCTGCGGCACCTGCGCGGTGGCCAGCGTAAGGGCCGTATCCCCATCGAAACCCGGCAGGACATGGTCGGCCAGGATCACGTCATAGCGTTCGGCATCCAGTTCGGCGATGAACGTGTCACGCGTCCACACCCGATGGACCGAGCAACGCAGGCGGGCGCGTTCCAGCTGCGCCTCGATCAGCTCGGCGTCGAGCGGGCTGTCCTCCAGCATGAGGATGCGGATTCCCGCATCCCTGGCAGTCTCAGTCATTCGTGGAGCCTTGGCCGGGCATGCGCGTGCGGTGCGGCGGCGGGTTGTTGGTGATGCCCCAGAACATGCCCAGGCCCTGGATGGCGTCGAAGAACTCCTTGAAGTCCACCGGCTTGACCACGAAGGCGTTGACCCCCAGTTCGTAGCTGCGCACCAGGTCCTGCTCTTCACGTGATGCGGTCAGCATGACGATCGGCGTGCTCTTCAGATGTGGATCGCCGCGGACCTCGGCCAGCACTTCAAGGCCGTTGACCTTGGGCAGTTTGAGATCAAGCAGTACCACCACGGGGCCGCCATGGTTCACGTCCCGGTAGATTCCTTCGCCACGCAGGTACTGCAGCGCTTCGACGCCATCACGCACGTGCGTGACCTGGTTGAGCAGCTGGCAGCGTTCCAGGGCGTCGAGGGTCAGCTCGGCGTCCTTTGGATTGTCTTCTACGAGCAGGATCGGTCGCAGGTCCCTCATGCAGCGCCTCTCTGTGAGTGGGGAAGGGTGAAATAGAGCGTCGCGCCCTTTCCGGGTTCGCCTTCTGCCCAGGTCCGCCCGCCGTGGCGGGTGATGATGCGGTGTACGTTGGCCAGTCCGATACCGGTACCCTCGAATTCGTCCGCATGGTGAAGCCGCTGGAACACCCCGAACAGCTTGTCCACGTAGCGCATGTCGAAGCCGCAGCCATTGTCCCTGACGAAGAAGGTGTCTTCGCCGTCGCCGGGTTCCGCGCCGATCTCGATGGTCGGCTCGGCGCTGCCGCGGGTGAACTTGATGGCATTGGAAATCAGGTTCTGCCAGACCAGCCGCAGCATGCTGGAGTCGGCCTGTACGCGCGGCAGCGCACCGATCTTCCAGGTGATGCGGCGCCCGTCCGTTTCCATGTCCAGGCTCTGGCGCACGTCGTCCACCAGCACGCCCACGTCGACACTGGCCACGCCCATGCTGGAGCGGCCCATCTGCGAGAAGCTGAGCAGGTCGTCGACGAGCGTGCCGGCGGACTTGGCCGAGTCCACGATCGTCGCCAGGTAGCGCTTTTCGCGGTCGGTGAGCTTGTCCGCGGCCGAGCCGCCGAGCAGCTCCGAGTAGCCGACGATATGCCGGAACGGCGCGCGCAGGTCGTGGCTGACCGAGTAGGAGAAGGCTTCGAGTTCCTTGTTGCTGCGGACGAGCTGCTCGTTGAGCTCGGCCATCTCCTCGGCCTTGCGCAGCACGATGTCGACGATGGCCGTGCGCAGCTCCAGCGCCGCGTCGCGGTCCACCTCCTGCCAGGGCAGTGACTGCTCGCGCACGGTTTCCTTCCAGGTTTCGAAGGACAGTCGCGGGGTCAGCGCGCCATCGACCACCGCCTTGCGCGGCTCGCCGCCCCAGCGCACGGTGCGCACGATTTCGGGCCGGAACCACAGCAGGAAGCTGTCGTGCAGCTGCGAGATGGAAATGGCCATCAGGCCGCTGGCCACGTCGGCGAAGGCCGATGCCTCCGGCCAATCCCGGGAAAGCGCATCGCTGTTGAAGAGGTCTTCGCCATCGTGGTGCCGGGTCAGCCACGCCACCATCGCGGCCACCTGGTCCGGCGCAGGGCACTGGCCGATCCGCACCTGCTCACCGCGATGGATGATCGCCGCGCCCTGCGCGCCGGCCAGTCCCAGCAGGCTGCTTTCGTCGCGTCCGAGTGCGGCCATGAAGTCTTCGTCGCCGGCCATGCGACCCAGCAGGCGCATCTGCAGGGCGCGCCGGCTGACGCGCTCCTCTCCGGCGGCGGAGCGTTCTCTCAGCGCGATCTGCAAGGACAGCAACTGGCCGATGAACTCACAGGCGGTACGGACGTGGTAAGGCACCCGCCGCGATTCGGCGTTGTGGCAGGAGATCAACCCCCACAGGCGGCCTTCGTTGATCAACGATACCGACATCGACGCACCGGTTCCCATGTTGCGCATGTACTGCAGATGGATCGGTGAAACGCTGCGCAGCACGGAAAGGCTGAGGTCGGTGGGAGGCGCAGCCGCGTATTCCGCGCTGCGCATCAGGGGCACCGGCGCGTAGCTGTTGTCGGCGATCAGTCGGACGCGGTTGCGGCGGTACAGTTCGCGCGCCTGTGCCGGGATGTCCGATTCGGGGAAGCGAAGGCCGAGATAGGACGGCAGGCGCTCATTGCGGTCCTCTGCCACGACCGCACCGTTCCAGTCCTTGTCGAACTGGTAGATCATCGTGCGGTCGAAGCCGGTCAGCGCGCGCACATGGCGCGCCCCCAGCTCGCACAACGCGCCGATGTCGGTGGCGCCTTCGATCTCTTCCATGAACTGCCGTATGCGGGGATAGAGGTCTTCCAGCGATCCCGGTTCGCCCGCTACCGGGGCCTCCAGTTCGATGATGAGGCGGCTGTCGCTGCGGTGGGCCAGCGCATGGTGGCGGCCCACGCCGTCAAGCTGCACCGAGCCCAGGAACACGGTCGAGCCCGGCGCCAGCAGCTCCGTGTGGCGCAGGTACGGCGCCAGTGCACCGTCCAGTGCGACCTGCAGGGGCAGGCCGAGCGGATCCTGCAACCCGGCCGCCAGGGAGGCCGGACCCAGCGCGCTTTCGCAGACGACCAGGCTGTTCGGATCGACGACCAGCACGACGCCGTAGGGCTGGATCGCACCCGGCGTGTGGATCGGCTCGCGGGCGCAGCTCGACAGGTCCAGCGGGGAATCGGGTGAGTGGCTCATGCGAACTCCTCGGAAACGTACGCGCCGACCGCGGCAAAGGCAGCGCGTGCGCCATCCTCCACCCGCGATTCGTCCGCCAACGGCAGCACGACAGCGTTCAATGCGATGGTGAAACCGCGCCAGTGGGCGGCGATGCCCCCGGCAGGAGGTGCGAGGTGCCGGGCACCGAACGTGCGGTCAAGGCCGAGCAGGGCCGCGCGCTTGTAGATCACCGCACCGCCCAGCCCCGAGCCCTCGACCACATAAAGCCAGCCGAGCGCTTCGGCGACCGGCGAGATCGCCAACGGGCCGGACGGGCCGTCAGGCAGCGGCATGTCCAGGTCGGCCAGGTCGCGTTCGATATCGTCCAACCGGCTGCGCGCCTGCAGATCCGGCAACAGAGAGCGCAGTGCAGGGTCTGCGTAGAGCGCCGCGACGTCCCGGTGCAGCCGGTACTGGATACGCAGGAAGCGGGCGAACTGTTCGCGGCTGTCCAGGATGCCCAGCGCCATGATGCGCTGGTCCAGCCGCTCGTGCGTTTCATGGGTTGAGCGCTTCAGGCGCTCGGCACGGGTGAGCGGCAGGGCCGGGAGGGATGCGGGCATCGACGACGGGCAGGGAGTGCAGATGGGGTGACGAAGCAGAATATCAGACGTGCAGAAGTCGTCGTGTCAACGGGAATTCATGTCCATCACGTACCTGCCGGACTCTGCACCCACCCCAGTGTGATCATGGCCAGCACGCAGTAGCGGCCCCCCTTGGCCAGCGTCACCCACGGCAGGAACACCCGCAGCGGCTCGCGCATCACCCCTGCGGCCAGGGTGATCGGATCGCCGATCACCGGCAGCCAGGACAGCAGCAGCATCCCCCGGCCATGGCGGCGGTAGGCGCGCTGTGCACGTTCGAGGCGCTCGGCGGACACCGGAAACCAGCGCCGGTGCCGGAACCGCTGCAGCTGCTGTCCAAGCCACCAGTTGACCAATGAGCCGAGCACGTTGCCCACCGTGGCCACGGCGACCAGCAGCGCCGCTGGGCCGCCGTCCAGCAGCAGGGCGACCAGCACGGCTTCAGACTGCGCGGGAACGAGCGTGGCGGCCACCAGGGCAGCAAGGAACAGGCTGGCGAGAGAAAGCATGGCGTGAGTGTAAAGGGGCCGCAGGCATCATCGCGCGGCGTTCAAACAGGGCGGGGCATGCTCGCCAGGTCGTCCCGCCTGGTCCTCCCCATGCCCCGCGCACGCACCCTGCTCATCGCCACCTACAACGTCAACGGCATCGGCTCGCACTTGCCCCAGCTGCTCGCCTGGCTGGATGAAGCGCAGCCGGACATCGTGGCTCTGCAGGAACTGAAAGCGACCGACGCGGCATTTCCGGTGCAGGCGCTGGAACAGGCCGGCTATGGCGCGATCTGGCAGGGGCAGGCCTCCTGGAACGGCGTGGCCCTGCTCGGTCGCGGCGTGCAGCCTGTCGAGAGCCGTCGCGGGTTGCCTGGCGATCCGAAGGACACGCAGAGCCGCTACATCGAGGCGGCGATCCATGGGGTGGTGGTCGCAGGCCTGTACCTGCCCAACGGCAACCCCCGGCCGGGGCCGAAGTTCGATTACAAACTGAAGTGGATGCAACGCCTGCAGCGGCACGCGCGGACCCTGGTCGGACTGGAGCATCCGGCCGCCCTGATCGGTGACTTCAACGTGATCCCGACCGATGCGGATGTCTACGATCCGAAGGCCTGGAAGAAGGATGCGCTGATCCAGCCCGAGGTACGCAAGGCCTATGCGGAGCTGCTGGCGCAGGGGTGGACCGATGCCCTGCGCGACGTATTCGCCGATGAGCAGGTCTACACCTTCTGGGACTACTTCCGGCAGCACGCCGAACGTGATCGCGGCCTGCGCATCGATCACCTGTTGTTGAACCCGGTGCTCGCAGCAGGCTTGAAAGAGGCCGGGGTCGACCGGTGGGTGCGGCTGCAGGACAAGGCCAGCGACCATGCACCCACATGGGTCAGGGTAGAGGCGCCGGCGGGCCGACGCCGCCCAGCTTCCTGAGATCGTCGAGCAGAACCCGATAGGCTGCATCGCGGGCCGCGCCATCGCCCTGTCGCAGCACCCAGGAGGGGTGCACGGTGACCAGCGCGCGCGTGCCATCGTGCAGGGTGTGCCACTGGCCCCGCCCGTCGCTGAAACGGAAGGAAGAACCGAGCAGCGCTGACGCGGCGGTCGCCCCCAGGCACACGACCGTGGACGGGCGCACCTGCTCGATCTCACCGGCGAGCCACGACCTGCAGGCCTGCACATGTTCGCGCTCGGGCCGCTGGTGTACGCGTACCTTGCCACGCCGCTGGAAGCGGAAGTGCTTGACTGCATTGGTCATGTACAGGGCCGAGCGGTCGATCCCGGCGTCCGCCATGGCCTGGTCGAGCAGCTGCCCGGCAGGACCGACGAAGGGCCGGCCACTGAGATCTTCGCGGTCACCGGGCTGTTCGCCGATCACCATCACCCGTGCATCGGCCGGGCCCTGGCCGAATACAGTCTGGGTGGCCGGCTCCCACAGCGGGCAACGCCGGCAGGCTGCTGCGGCGGAGCGCATTGCGTCCAGTGAGCCGGGCAGGGCAGCCATCGGCCCAGGCGCAGGCGCCTGCGGGATGCGCCGCTGCGGCGCCCGCGCTTCGCGTGCGTGCATCTCCTCCACGCGCGTGCTGGCGTCGCGCACCAGCCCGGGCAACAACGCGGCCTCGGGCAGGTGCTTCCAGTACCTGACCGGCATCTCCTGGCGCATCATCCGCTGGTTGAGCCGCGCCGGATTGAAGATGCTGGCGTAGTACGTGCGCCAGAGTTCCTCGCGCGAGTCGTCGGCTGGCGCATCACTGCGCAGGGCGCCCGGTCCGGCAGTAAGCGCCTCACCGTCCCAGTAGGCGCTGCGTGAGGGCGTGAGGATCGCCCAGCGCATGCCGGTGAAGCGCCGCGCGAAGAACGGCGCGACCCGGTCGACGATATGGTGGTCCGGCTCGAACCATGCGATGAAGGCATCCTGCTCGCCGGGCACTTCGCGGAAGCGCACGAACGCTTTCATCTTGTGCGAATCCCGGCGCACGGACTGGGCCATGGCGTGCGCACGCAGTACGTCGGCGTCGGTCGGATTGGACAGCACACTGCGTTCGCCGTGCGCGATGCGCCACAGGATCCGGTAGAGCAGGGGCAGGCGCTGGGCGTCGCTGTGGCACAGCACGGTGGCCGCCAGTTCGAGGAAATCGCGCGAAACGCGCGGCCCCGGCGCCTCCCCGACGCAGGGTGCGCCGGCCAGCGCGGGCGCGTCGAGCAGCGAACCCTCGCTGCCTTCCAGCCAGTCCACCTGTTCCGGCCTTACCCGGGCCGCCAGCCCGATGCGCGCGGCTGCCCGCCAGGCGTCGAGCGACCACGGCGGATCCAGCCGCGCCGACCAGCGCTGGCACTCAGCCTGCAAGGCGTTCCTCGAACAGCGAGCCCTGCCGCGGCGGCGGTGCCAGGCTCGCACGCAGGCTGGCCGGGTCGTCCAGCCGACGGTGGGGATGATGGTCAAGCAGCTGGACGAAGGGCAGCAGCTTGCGCATCGGAGCGCGCAGCCGAGCCACATCGGCCACACGCAGGCGGCCATGCCGGCGCGCCATCAGCACGCGCTTCACATTGCGTACGCCCAGGCCGGGCACGCGCAGCAGCAGCTCCTTTGGCGCTGTATTGAGATCCACCGGAAAGCGCTCGGGGTGGCGCAGGGCCCAGGCCATCTTGGGATCGATGTCCAGGTCCAGCATGCCGTCGTGGGTCGTGTCGGTGATCTCTTCGATCCCGTAACCATAGAAGCGCAGCAACCAGTCGGCCTGGTACAGCCGGTGTTCCCGCTGCATCGGCGGCGGTTGCAGCGGCAGCGCCTTGCTCGCGTCGGGAATCGGGCTGAAGGCGGAGTAGTAGACCCGGCGCATCTGGTAGTTGCCATACAGCTGGTCAGAGGTCTTCAGGATGTCGCGATCACTGGCTCCGTCGGCGCCGACGATCATCTGGGTACTCTGCCCCGCAGGTGCGAAGCGCGGGGCACGGGCAGAGGGGCTGCGCTTTGCTGCCGCCATGACCGGCGGGCGCGCACGCGCTTCCTTCGACTCCTCGATCCGCCAGCGCAGCTCGCCCATGGCGCCGCGGATGGACGGCATGGTCTTTTCCGGCGCGAAGGCCGCCAGGCCTTGTTCGGTGGGCAGCTCGACATTGATCGAGAGCCGGTCGGCATGGCGGCCGGCGGCGGCCAGCAGTTCCGGCGAAGCCTCGGGAATGGTCTTCAGGTGGATATAGCCGGCGAACCGGTGCTCCTCACGCAGCTGGCGAGCGACCTCGACCATGTGTTCCATCGTGTAATCCGCGCTGCGGATGATGCCACTCGATAGAAAGAGGCCCTCGATGTAGTTGCGCTTGTAGAAATCCAGCGTGAGCGCCACCACCTCGGCGACCCGGAAGCGCGCGCGGGGTACGTTGCTGGAGACCCGGTTCACGCAGTAGGCGCAGTCGTAGATGCAGAAATTGGTCAGCAGGATCTTCAGCAGTGAAACGCAGCGGCCGTCCGGTGTGTAGCTGTGGCAGATGCCGGAGCCTTCCGTGCTGCCGATGCCGCCGGATCCACGCGAGTCACGCTTTCCCGCCCCACTGGACGCGCAGGAGGCATCGTACTTGGCTGCATCGGCGAGGATTTCGAGTTTCCGCAGGGTTTCCATCGCACCACGCTAATCAGGGGGAGTCTCACGCCATGAGACGTGCGCACGGCGAGCCTGAACCGTTGGGTCAGTGCGCAGGCTCGGCGGTTGCAGCGCGTGTTAGCAATAATGCTAACAGACTCCCCCGGGTCGCGGTTTCACGGCACCATGGCCGCCGAGTTGACCAGCCCGACCGCAATGGCGACGCCGGCCGAGAACCAACCAGCGCTTTCATTGCCGGCATCGATCTGGTCCGGGCCGCGGCGGGTGATGATGGCCCGTGAGATTCCAAACGCGAGCACCTGCATGGCCGCTGCGATCGCACCCCATATCACGGCATCGAGCAGGGATACCGAATGGCTGATCACCGAATTGATGGGGAGCGCCAGGCCGACAAGCGCACCGGCCAACCCGATCCCCGCGGCCTTGTTGCCCTGCCGGATCAGGCTGATTTCCCTGTGCGGGGTGATCAGGGCCACCAGGGTGATGGCGAGCAGCAGGATGATCAGGCCGATGCCCATGAAGGCCGCAAAGGAGAGGAAAGAGGGCCCGTTGATGACGTAATGCATGGTGGATCCTGGTGGCAGCGGTAGAGGTGGACACTCAACCTACCGCATCCGTGCAGCGACCGCCTGGCAGTCAAGCCCGCGTCGGGAGCCCACGACGCAGCGTGCACGCGGGCAGGCAGAGTCTTGCCTGTCCCAGGCCGCACCCCGCCGCCTGCCCAGTGAGTCTGTCCATGCGCGATACCGTCCACGCCCGTTATGCCACTCCCTCCCGCGTCCGCGAGGGCCGACCGTTTCCCCAGGGCGCCACCTACGATGGCAAGGGCACCAATTTCGCGTTGTTCAGCGCCCACGCTACCGGCGTGGAGCTGTGCCTGTTCGACGAGGCCGGCAATGAGCAGCGGATCGACCTTCCCGAATATACCAACGAGGTCTGGCACGGCTATCTGCCCGACGTGAAGCCGGGCCAGCGCTACGGCTACCGCGTGCATGGTCCGTACGCCCCGGCCGAAGGCCACCGCTTCAATCCGCACAAGCTGCTGCTGGATCCCTACGCCCGCGAGATCGACGGCGATCTGACCTGGGCCGATGAACTGTACGGCTATACCATCGGCCATCCCGACGGCGACCTGAGTTTCGACGAGCGCGACAGCGCACCGTTCATGCCCAAGGCCGTGGTGGTGCACGACGACTACGACTGGGAAGATGACCAGCGCCTGCTGACGGCCTGGAACCAGACGCTTGTCTACGAAACCCACGTGCGTGGATTCACCCGGCGCCATCCGCAGGTCGATGCCTCGCTGCAGGGCACCTGCGCCGGCCTGGCCGAGGACGCGGTGCTGGACTACATCAAGGGGCTGGGCGTGACCGCGGTCGAGCTGTTGCCGGTCCAGGCCTACCTGGACGACAGCCACCTGCTGGAGAAGGGCCTGCGCAACTACTGGGGCTACAACACGCTGGCCTTCTTTGCGCTGAAGTCGCGCTACCTCGCCAGCGGGCATCGTGACGAGTTCCGTGACATGGTCAAGGCGATGCATCGCAAGGGACTGGAGGTGGTGTTGGACGTGGTCTACAACCACACCGCCGAGGGCAATGAACTGGGTCCGACGTTATCGTTCAAGGGAATCGACAACGCGACCTACTATCGCCTGGCGGACGACAAGCGGTACTACATCAACGATACCGGCACCGGCAACACCTTCAATCTCAGCAACATGCAGGCGATGCGCTTCGTCAACGATTCGCTGCGCTACTGGGCGCAGGACATGCACGTGGACGGCTTCCGCTTCGATCTGGCGACGATCCTGGGGCGTGAGCCGAGCGGGTTCGATCAGCGCGGCGGTTTCCTGGACGCGTGCGGGCAGGACCCGGTGCTGTCCCAGGTCAAGTTGATCGCCGAGCCCTGGGACTGTGGCCCGGGCGGCTACCAGGTGGGGCGTTTTCCGCCGGGTTGGGCGGAATGGAACGACAAATTCCGCGACAACGCGCGCGGTTTCTGGAAGGGCGACGAAGGCACGATGGCCGAGTTCGCCACCCGCTTCACCGGTTCGGCCGATCTGTTCGACCGGCGCGGCCGGAGGCCGTGGTCGTCGGTCAACTTCATCACCGCCCATGACGGCTTCACCCTGCACGATCTGGTCAGCTACAACGAGAAGCACAACCACGCCAACGGCGAGGACAACCAGGACGGCTCCAACAACGACGGCTCCTGCAACTACGGTGCGGAGGGTGAAACGACCGACGAAGGCATCAATGCGCTGCGCGAGCGCCAGATGAAGAATCTGCTCGCCACACTGCTGCTGGCGCAGGGGACGCCGATGATGCTGGCCGGCGACGAGCGCGCGCAGACGCAGGGCGGCAATAACAACACCTACTGCCAGGACAACGAGACCGCCTGGATCGACTGGCAGCGCGACCCGACCGACGGGCGCCTGGCCGGATTCGTGCGCGAGCTGACCGCGTTGCGCCGGCGCTATCCGATCCTGACCCGCGGGCGTTTCCTCAACGGCCAGTACAGTGAGCAGGCCGGAGTGAAGGATCTGACCTGGCTCAATCCCAGTGGCGAGGAAATGCGCGACGGTGACTGGCAGGATGCCGGTGCGCGTTCGGTCGGACTGGTGCTGGAAGGCAAGGCCCAGCAGTCCGGTGTGCGCGAACATGCCAACGACGCGACGCTGCTGATCCTGATCAATGCCTGGCACGAAGGGGTCAATTTCATGCTGCCCGATGACCAGGACACGCCACTGCACTGGAAGCTGGTGCTGTCTACGGACGAGGCGCTGGACCGCGAATCGGTGCCGAAGGGTGCGACCGCCTTCCTGGCGCCACCGCGCAGCGTGACCGTTTTCGAATGCCGTAGCTGAAGTGACAGCGCAGTGCCGGCGGATGGCCGGCACTGCGCATCAGACCCGTTGTGCGTGCGGCTTGTGGGTTGCAAGCCAGGCGGCCTGCCATAGGCCGGAGAGCCCGATCAGGGCATGGATCGCACGCGGCCAGAGGCTGTCGGTCCCGCATGCCCAGCTGATCAGGTCCACCTGGAACTGTCCCTGCAGACCGAGGCAGATCGCGCCGAACAGGACCATGATCAATGTCGCGATATTGAACGCTCGCACAGCTTTCCCCTGAAGATTCCACGCTTTGCTGTGGCCATCCTCTCCGCGCCACCGTGCGGGCTCCGTGAGACCGGATTCACGTCGCCACCACGGCCGTCGCCCAAGGCCTACCTGCGTCCGCCGACCCCCCGCCATCCAGCGCCTCTCCTGCGTCCTGCAGCCGCAGTGGAGGGACGGTCGTGGTCATGGCGGCGTCGCATCCACGCGGCCTGCACACCGCTGTGCACCTGCGCTGCACGCTGGCGTTACTACCATGGCGTCACACCGATCCGACAGGCCTCCCGATGATCCCGACTTCCTACTGGCACAAGAGCTGGGGCAGCTTCGTCCGCCCGAACAGCGGCTGCTTCGACATACTCGACATTTCCTGCCTGCAGGACCCCTCGTCGCGTCGGATCGTGCACCTGTACCGCCTCGATGTCCGTTGCATGGAATGCTCGCTGGTATTTTCCGCACGTGATGGCCATGGGCTCGCGACCGTCACCGGCGGCAAGGTAGTAAGCTGCCCCGCCTGCGACGCAAGCCAGGCGGTCGCCACGGCGGAGCTGGGTCGTTTCGTCAGCAGTGGCCTGGTCTTCGATCAGCGCCCCGCAGGCGCGCCGATGGCAGCGAACGCAGCCTGAGACTTCCGGTGAAAGCGTGGCCGCATGTGCAGTCGGCCGCGCGCAACGGTTGTTGAAGAAGTGTCCACCCTCCCGTCACATTGCCACCCCACCTGAAGGACCACACTGGGGCAAGTTTCAAATGTGCCACGGATGTCATGACCATCACTACTTCAGTACGATCGGCTGCGCCCCGCATTCTTGTTGTCGAAGACGAGATCGAACTCTCTACGCTGCTGCAGACCATTCTCAGCGATGAAGGCTACGGCGTAGAGCAGGCCTACTCGTTGTCCGACGCACTTCATTCGATCAACGACGAAACGTTCGATGCCGCCGTGCTTGATGTGGAGCTGCGCGACGGGGTCGTGTTCTCCGTCGCCGACGCGCTCAAGGCACGCGGGATCCCGTTCTTCTTCCTTTCCGCGGTCTACAAGGGCGTGGTTCCATCCGCCTACCGCGATGTGCCGTTCCTCAGCAAACCGTACGAGATCGAGGAACTCAAGCATTGCCTGGCTGAGACGCTCGCCAGCACCCACTGAGCCGTCCGGACGCCCCGCCCCACATGAGTGGGGCAGGGCGCTGGTTCATTCGACCGGGGTCGCCTCGTCGTGCAGCATCACCTTGTCCGGTGTGATCGGGGTATTGCGGATACGCTTGCCGATGGCGTGGTAGATGGCATTGCTGATCGCCGCTGACACGCCCACCAGCCCGATCTCGCCCACGCCCTTCGCTCCCAGGCTGCTCACCACGCGGTCATCTTCCTCGGCGAAGATCACGTCGATATCGTGGATGTCCGCATTCACCGACACGTGGTACTGGGCGAGGTCGTGGTTCATGAAACGACCGAAGCGGTGATCCGCTTCGGTATGCTCATGCAGCGCGCCGCCGATCCCCCAGATCACGCCGCCCACGATCTGGCTTCGCGCCGTCGTGGTATTGAGGATGCGGCCAGCGGCGATGGCGGACACGACCCGCATGACGCGCACGGTGCCAAGCTCCTCGTCCACCCTCACTTCCACGAACACGGCACTGTGCGTGGCGCGAACGTATTTGCGCTGGGTCAGCAGGTCGGGAAGCAGCAGGTAGCGGGCCTCGATGCTGCGGCCGCCGGCGTCGGCCAGCAGGGTGGTCAAGGGCACCGCCGTCGCCGGGTCGCCTGCCAGTGCCAGCGTGCCCTGGGCAAACACCACGTCCTCCAGCCGGGCACGCGCATACGGCGAGCCGGGCATGGCGCGGGCCAGTGCCAGCAACTGCTTCCGAAGCTTGATGCACGCCCCCTCGACGGCGGATCCGATTGTGCTGACGTGCGAGGAGCCTCCCTCGATGGGGGCAACGGGAAGCGTGGAATCGCCCAGTTCGAAGGTGACCTGCTCAAGCGGAAGGCCCAGGGTTTCGGCGGCGATCATGCTCATCACCGTATAGGTGCCCGTGCCGATGTCGCTGGCCGCGCTGCCGACCACCAACCGGCCGTCGGGGTGCAGGACCGCACGCGCACGTGCGAACATCTGCATCGCGTCCCACTGGCCCGTGGCCATGCCCCAGCCGACCCATTCATGGCCTTCGCGGCGCGAGCGCGGCTGCGGCGCGCGCTGTGCCCAGCCGAAACGCTCGGCCCCCAGGCGGTAGCACTCGCGTAGGGCCTTGCTGGAGTACGGCTTGCCGTCGGCCGGATTGACCTCGGCATAGTTCTTGAGTCTCAGCGCGAGCGGGTCCATCTGGAGTTCAACCGCCAGTTCGTCCATCGCCACCTCCAGCGCGTGCACGCCATGCGCTGCACCGGGCGCACGCATGTCGATGGGGGTGTAATTGTCGACGTCGACGACCTTGTAGCCGAGGTGGACGTTGTCGCAGGAATAGAGCTGGCCGCTCCAGTTCACGACGACCTCCACGTAATCCTCGAGCCGGGACGTTTCGCCGACCGCATCGTGCGAGATCGAGCGCAGCGTGCCGTCAGCCTCTGCGGAAAGCCGCACACGCTGCACGGTTTCGGCACGATGACCGAAGGTGAACATCTGTTGCCGCGTCAGTACTACCCGCACTGAGCGTTCCAGCGCAAGCGCACCCATCACGGCCAGGGGCAGCTGGTACTGGGGGCGCAGGCCCGCACCGAAGGCGCCGCCCACGTAGGGATTGCGGACCGTGACCCTGCGCTTGGGCAGGCCGAAGACGTGGGACACATACCAGCGGCTGTTCTGCGAGCCCTGGGTCTTGTCATAGATGGTCAGGTGCCCGTCATCGCCACGGATGACCGTGCTGGCGAACAGCTCCATCGGGTTGTGGTGCTCCACGCCGTGGTAGAAGTCGGCGCTGATCCGATGGGGAGCCGCGTGGTAAGCATCGCCAGGCTGGCCCTTGTCCTTCGGTGGCGCGGAGAACCCGGCCTTCATTTTCTTCGGCTCGCGTGCCCGATGCAGGGCGGCGACCATGTTGGTGTCGTGGGGCTCCACGTCATAGCGTACCTCCACCAGGCGCGCGGCCTGACGTGCCGCTTCGAAGGTCTCGGCCAGCACCAGCGCCACGGGCTGGCCGCTGTACACCACCTTGTCATCATACAAGGGGCGGAACGGGCGACCTGCGGGCGCGGTCATGTCCTTGTGGAAGAGCCCGTTGCCGCGCATGTGCGGGCGGTTCTCATGGGTGATGATCCGCAGCACGCCGGGCACGGCGAGCGCGCGCTCCGTAAGCAGCTCGCGGATGCGCCCCTTTGCGATCGTGCTGTTGACGGCTACGCCGTACACCAGGTCCTCGGCAGGCCATTCGGCCGCGTAACGCGCCTTGCCGGTTACTTTGGCCCGTCCGTCGATACGCGGCGTGCCGCTGCCCGTCGGAACATGTCCCGTTCCCGGCTCGGCGACCGGGGCAGGTGGAAACGCGGTAGTGGATTTCATGCGGTGTGCTCCGGGGTCGAAGGCGCGCGGCCCTGGTTGGTCACGGTGCCGCGGCTGGCGGCCTCCAGAGCGCGGATCACCGCGCGACGGGCAAGCGGGATCTTGAAGGCGTTCTGGCCCTGGGACACAGCGCCGGAAAGCAGTGCGTCCGCAGCGGCCGTGAACACCTCGCGGGACGGATGCTGGCCCGAGAGCAGGGCCTCGGCTTCAGGTCGGCGCCAGGGTTTGTGCGCCACGCTTCCAAGCGCCAGCCGCGCGTCGACGATGCGTCCAGCGGCGTCCAGTTCGAGCGCAGCGGCCACGGAGACCAGCGCGAACGCGTAGGACAGGCGCTCACGTAGTTTCAGGTAGGCACTATGCGCGGCGAAGCGCTGCATCGGGGGAAGCTCGATGCGTTCGATCAGTTCGTCGGGCGCCAGCGTGGTGTCCTCCTGCGGCCTGTCGCCGGGCAACCGGTGGAATTCGGTGAACGGTATGGCCCGCGAGCCACGCCGGCTGCGCACATGTACGGTGGCATCCAGCGCCGCCAGGGCCACGCACATGTCCGAGGGGTGGGTTGCGATGCAGTGTTCGCTGGCACCAAGAATCGCGTGATACTTGGTCAGGCCGCCGATCGCCGAACAGCCGCTGCCTGGAACGCGCTTGTTGCAGGGCGTGGCGTGGTCGTAGAAATACGTGCAACGGGTCCGCTGCAGCAGGTTGCCGCCGTTGCTTGCCATGTTGCGGATCTGCGGCGAGGCGGCCGCCAGCATGGCCGCGGAGAGCAGCGGATAACCGGTCTCGACCAATGGGTGCCACGCGGTATCGGCATTGCGGGCGGTCGCGCCCAGGCGCAGTCCACCATCCTCGCCCAGTTCGATGGCATCCAGCGGAAGGCGGTTGATGTCGACCAGGGAATCAGGATTGACCAGCTGCAGCTTCATCAGGTCGAGTAGATTCGTACCGCCGGCCACGGGCCGGACGTCGCGTTCAGGGCCCGCATCTGCGAGCGCGCTGACGGCGTCTGCAATGGCGGTGGCACGCTGGTAGGTGGCCGGAATCATGCGGGCACCGTCCCTGGCGTCCACGCCTGCGGGACGGGGTCCTCCGCCACCGGCTGCTGCGTGGCCAGCACCGACATGACCGCATCGGTGATCTGGGGATAGGCACCACAGCGACAGATGTTGCCGCTCATCAGCTCCCGCACCTGGTCACGGTCATGGGCCCGTCCCTCATCGATCAGTCCTTGTGCCGAGCAGATCTGCCCGGGCGTGCAATAGCCGCACTGCAGCGCATCGCAGGCGACGAACGCCTGCTGCAGGGGGTGGAGCGTGTCGCCGTCCGCGAAGCCCTCGATGGTGGTCACGTTGGCGCCGTCCTGCATCACCGCCAGGGTCAGGCAGCTGTTGATGCGGCGGCCGTCCACCAGCACGGTGCAGGCGCCGCACTGGCCGTGGTCACAGCCCTTCTTTGTCCCTGTGAGCTGCAGATGCTCGCGCAGCAGGTCCAGCAGGCTGACCGTGGAGGCGACCTGCATCGCATGGGTCTGCCCGTTGATATGCAGGGTGACGGGGTAGCGTGGCGCCGCGCGGGACGGATCCCGCAGCGGCAGGGCAGGGTGGGATGGTGCGGTGTGCTCGCTCATGGCAGTTCCGGCTAGGGCGCAGGCCTCCACAATGCGCGTGCGGATGTCCAGTCCAGGTGCAGAGGCTGCCGATGCCAGGTGACAGCCGTTGCCCGCATCACCCAGTCGCGGTGCATGGACGCGGTGCTGACAGCGGCCTGTGCACGCTGGCTTCCCCAGCCAGGAATCCTGCCATGCCCGCCCACCCTCAGTCCCTTGCCGGCCATGTCGCCCTTGTTACAGGCGCCAGTTCTGGAATCGGCCTTGCCGTCGCCGACGCCATGGCGGCCGCCGGTGCCGCCGTGGTCATCAACTACCACTCGCAGGAAGCACCCGCCGAGGACCTTGCCGAGTGCATCATCCGCAAAGGGGGCCGGGCATTGGTGATCCAGGCCGACGTGTCGGACGAGGAAGACGTGGTGCGCCTGTTCGATGAAGCCGCAGCGGCCTTCGGCCGCGTTGACATCGTGGTCTGCAACTCCGGGATCCAGAAGGATGCGGCAATCACCGACATGAGCCTGCAGGACTGGAATACGGTGATCGACGTAAACCTGACCGGCCAGTTCCTCTGCGCCCGTGAAGCGGTGCGAAGGTTCCGCCGCCAGTCCAGCCAGGAGCGCCCGGCCCGCAGTGCCGGCACCGTGATTGCGATGAGTTCGGTGCATGAGGTGATTCCCTGGGCCGGGCATGTCAACTACGCCTCGGCCAAGGGAGGCAGCCGCATGCTGACGCGGTCGCTGGCCCAGGAGGTGGCAGGCGAGGGTATCCGCATCAATTCGATTGCGCCGGGTGCGATCCGGACGCCGATCAACAAAGAGGCCTGGGACAGCGAGGCCGCGCTGGAAAAGCTGCTGCGGCTCATTCCTTACGGACGCATCGGCGAGCCCGAGGATGTGGCCCGCGCTGCGGTCTGGCTCGCCTCGGATGAAGCCGATTACATAACCGGCACCACGCTGTTCGTGGACGGCGGCATGTCGCTGTATCCGGCCTTCCGGGACAATGGCTGAGCTTCGGCGCATCGGCATCAGCATCGGCGCGCGCCGATGCCCGACCTGCGGGTCGGGCCGGGCACGATCCGCGTGGCGGCATCACGGGCCCTAGGCACCGCCGCTGTCAGGATGAACCACCCTTCGCAGCCCCTTCCGAGGCGAAATCCATGTCTACCCATCCGCCGGTGACCCCCTACTGGGTCCTGCATCCCTTCCACGCCTTTGTGCTTGGCGGCGTCCTGCCGCTGTTTCTCGGCAGCCTGCTGAGTGACTATGCGTACTGGACCGCGTTCGACGTCCAGTGGAGCAACTTCGCGTCCTGGCTGCTCATCGGCGCCATGGTCCACACCACGCTGGCCCTGCTGTGCGGCATCGTCGGCCTGGTGCGCCACCGCCACGGCCTGCTTTACGTCCTGCTGCTGGCGGTCATCTGGATCCTCGGCTTCTTCAACTGCCTGCATCACGCACGCGACGCCTGGGCGGTGATGCCGGCGGGCCTGGTGATGTCGGCGATTCTCACCGTGCTGGCGCTGGTTGCGACCTGGATCGGTTTCTCCACCCTGCGCATCCGAGGTGCACGATGAACCGTCCGATCACTCACGTACTGACCCTCACCGTGCTGGCCGCCTCGCTCGCGGCCTGCAGCAAGTCCGCCCCGCAGCTGGACCAGTACGGCGCTGCCCCGGAAATGCCCAGCCCGAAGCGCGACCTGATGCCGGACATGACCATCGCCAAGCCGACGGAATGGGGCGACGCTGTGCCGACCGTCCCGGAGGGTTACCGCATCGCGGCCATCGCGACCGACCTGGGCATCCCGCGGCAGACCCTGGTGCTGCCGAACGGCGACATCCTGGTTGCGGAAGGGCGCGGCGGCAACGCGCCGAAGCTGAAGCCGAAGGATGTCATCGCCGGCAAGATCAAGGCGAAGGGCAACACGGCGGTCAAGAGCGGCAACCGCTTGACCCTGCTGCGCGATGCGGATGGCGACGGTGTCTATGAGACGCGCAGCGTTTACGCGGACAAACTCAACGCACCCTACGGTCTGGCCATGATCGGCAACGTCCTGTACGTCGCCAACCAGGATGCGCTGGTGCGCTTCGATTATGTGGAGGGCCAGACCCGGGCCAGCGGCGCACCAACCAAGGTGACCGACCTGCCGTCTGCGATCAACCACCACTGGACCAAGTCGCTGGCCGCCAGCGCGGATGGGCGTTACCTGTACGTGGGCATCGGTTCGAACAGCAACATCACCGAGCGCGGCATGGCGGCGGAAGTGGATCGCGCCGTTGTGTGGCAGGTCGACGCCGCCACCGGCGCCCACAAGACCTATGTCAGCGGCATCCGCAATCCGACCGCGTTGGCGGTCCAGCCGGGCACGGGCACGGTGTGGGCGGTCGTCAACGAGCGCGACGAGATTGGTCCCAACCTGGTGCCGGACTACCTCACTTCACTGCGCGAGGGCGCCTTCTACGGCTGGCCTTACAGTTACTGGGGCAAGAATGTCGACACCCGCGTGATGCCGCAGGATCCCGCCAAGGTCGCCTCGGCGATTGCCCCGGATTATGCGCTGGGCTCGCACGTGGCCGCGCTGGGCGTGTCGTTTTCCGGTCCGGCCATGGGAGCGAAGTTCGCTGACGGCGTGTTTGTCGGCGAACATGGCAGCTGGAACCGCAACCCGCCCGTCGGCTACAAGGTGGTGTTCGTTCCGTTCCGTGACGGCAAGCCGGCCGGCCAGCCCATCGACTTCGTCTCCGGATTCCGGACCGAGGACGGGCTGACGCGCGGCCGCCCGGTCGGCGTCACCGTGGATCCCCGCGGCGCCCTGATCGTGGCCGATGACCTGGCCAACACGATCTGGCGCGTCACACCGACGGAACCCGCGCCCACAGCGCCTGCAGCACCTGCAGCACCTGCAGCACCTCCAGCGCCTGCAGCACCGGAAGCTGCCGGCTGATGCAATGCAAGGCCGGCTCCGTCCGGAGCCGGCTTCGGCGGGCGGCCCCGCCGCCTGACCACCATCGGTTCACCCTGTAACGGAGCAGTCCGATCACGCGGCCGCCCGCACAGGCCGTCAGCCCAGCACCGCCCGTACCCGCGCGGCAAGCTCCTGCACGGTGAAGGGCTTTCCGATCAACTGCACCGAGGGATCCAGCATCCCATCCTGCACCAGGGCATTGCGGCTGTACCCGGTAGCAAACAGCACCTTGAGATCCGGTCGCCGCCGAAGTGCCTCGTCGGCCAGCTCGCGGCCATTGACCTCCGGCATCAGCACGTCGGTGAACAGCAGTGCGATGCCAGGATGCCGTTCCAGCAGCGTCAGCGCCGCCGCTGCGCCATCGGCTGCCAGTACCGGATAGCCGAGCTCGCTGAGCGCATCGATGGAGAACTGCCGCACGCCCGGCTCGTCTTCCACCACCAGGATCAGCTCCTGGCCTCCTTCCACCACGGCTTGCTGCGAGCCGGGGTCCGCGACGACGGGATCATCGATCACCGCCATCAGCCGCGGCAGGAAAATCCTGACCGTGGTTCCTTCGCCCAGCGTCGAGGCGATGCGCACGTGACCCGAAGACTGCTTCACGAAGCCGTAGACCTGTGAAAGCCCAAGCCCCGTCCCCTGGCCCACTTTCTTCGTGGTGAAGAACGGCTCGAAGGCTTTGGCCATGACCTCGGGCGACATGCCGTTGCCGTTGTCAGCGACGGCGATCTGCACGTAGTCACCGGCCGGCACGCCGGAACGGTCGATGTCACCATCGGGACCGATGCGTCGGTTGGCGGTCTCGACGGTCAGCCGGCCGCCACCGGGCATTGCGTCACGAGCATTGACGGCCAGGTTGAGGATCACGTTCTCGAGCTGGTTGGCATCAGCGAAGGCCGACCACAGATCCGCCGCCAACACCGTCTCCAGGCGCACGCTGCTGCCCAGTGAATGGATCAGCAGATCCGACATCCCTGCCACCAGCCGGTTCGCATCCACCGGCACCGGCTGCAGCGGCTGTTGCCGCGAAAACGCAAGCAGGCGCTGGGTGAGCTGCGCGGCGCGGCGCGCGCCGTCAATGGCCATGTCGATGTAGCGCTTGGCCCGCGGGTCATCGTCTCCGAGCCGCGCCGCCAGCAGATCCAGCGGCCCGATCACGGTCGCCAGCATGTTGTTGAAATCGTGTGCGATGCCGCCGGTCAGCTGGCCTACGGCCTCCATTTTCTGGCTCTGGCGCAGCGCATCCTCGACCCGCGTGCGCTGCGCGACTTCCTGCGCCACCCGCGTTTCAAGATGTTCGTTGAGCTCCTTGAGGCGGGCGTCGGCCAAGCGGCGGGCGGTTACATCAACGGCCACGCCGAGCACGCGTACGCACGTGCCACGCTCGAACAGCCCTCGACCCTTCGCGGCCACCCAGCGCACCATGCCGTCTTCCTTGCCGATCGTGCGGTACTCCACGTCGTACAACGCGCGTAGTTCGGGATCCGCCGCGGCCTCGAACGCTGCGTGCGTCGCATCGCGGTCATCCGGGTGCAGTCCGGCGTAGAAGTCCTGCATCGACACCGGCACATGCGCCGAGATGCCGAACATGGCCTTGGTACGTCGCGGCCAGATCAGCACATTGTTGACCAGGTCAACGTCCCAGAAGCCCATGTCACCGGCCTCGGTGGCGAAGCGGAGGCGCTCCTCGCTTTCAGCCAGCGCCGCTTCGGCGGCTTTGCGACCGCTCAGGTCCAGCATCGCGCCGATCATGCGGTGCGGTTCCCCATCCGGGCCGCGCAGCACCGTGCCACGATCCAGCACCACCGCATAACTGCCGTCCGCGCGCCGGAAGCGGTATTCCCCCGACCAGGCCGAGTCCTCGCCCTCGATCACGGCGTGGATCGTGGCGTCGACGCGCTGCCGGTCCTCGGGGTGGATGTGGTCCAGCCACCACAGCGCGTCGGTTTCGGTCAGCGTATGGCCGAACAGGGTGTGCAGCGCCTCGTTCCAGACCACGTGGCCGTCGGACATCCGCCAGTCCCAGATCGCATCGTTGGTCGCACGCGCGGCCAGCCGGTACCGTTCTTCGGTTTCGTTGTGGCGGGCTTCAGCCGCTTTTCGTCCGGTGATGTCCAGCGACGTGCCGACCAGCCCCGCGATGTTGCCGTCGGCATCGAACAACGGTGCCTTGGTGGAGAGCCACCAGGCGCGGCGTCCATCGGGGAAGCTGACCTCTTCCTCTACCTGCTCGGTACAGCCGCTGGCCATGACGCGTTCATCGGTCGCCATCAGGGCGGCAGCCTGCACCGGATCGCGCAGCAGCTCCGCGTCGGTCCGCCCGATGTACTGCTCCGGCGGCAGGCCGAGCAGCTCGGTGGTACCGCGATTGCCGATCAACAGGCGACCCTGGCGATCCTTGGCGTACACCACGCCCGGCGCTGCTTCGACGAAGGAACGCAGCAGTGTCTGCGCCTGGTCACGCTCGGCTTCGAGCTGGCGACGCTCGTCGATGTCGATCAACACGCCCGGGAAACCCACGGCCCGACCCTGGGCATCGATGTCCACGCGGCCGACCGCCTCGATCCAGCGATAGACGCCATCGGTACCGCGCGTGCGGTACTGATGCGCGTAGCGGCCGCCCCGTGCCACCGCCGCGCTGATCGCCTGCTCCAGCCCGGCGCGGTCCTCCGGATGCACCACCGACACGATGTCCTGCAGCGGAACGGGCCTGCGGGCCACGGCCGGATCGAGGCCGAACGCCTGGGCGAGCGCGTCGTCCACGGTGACCTGGTCCTGGGGAATGTCCCAGAACCATGTGCCGATGATGGCGCCTGCGGCGAGCGCGAGCTTTACCCGTTCGGCGTCTCGGTCGGCTTGGGGATACGGATAAGAGGTCGGGTTCAAGAAGGTCTCGCGGAGGGGTGCGGAGATGACACGGTCAGCCTGCCTAGAATATCGTTCCTGCGACCGCAGTGAGTGCACGTCCTTCACCGGGCGGGGGGCATCGCCGCGGGCCGGCGCGAGCTGCAGGGTCGGTCCCCTTGTGTGGAAATGCGGCTGGCGCATGCGGCTTGAATCGATCTAAACTCGAGCCGTCCCGTCCTGGAGTGCACGGCATGGCGTTTCTGAAGGCAGCAGTCCTATCCGTCGCGGTGATCGCCGCCGTTTCGTTCAGCGCGTCGGCGGAGACATCCGCGCCTGCGCCGCAGGCAATGTCGGGCAATCCGATCCTGCCCGGCTGGTATGCCGATCCCGAGGCCGCCGTGTTCGGCAGCACGTACTGGATCTACCCGACATCCTCCAGGCCCTACGCCGAGCAGGTGGCGTTCGATGCGTTCTCCTCGCCTGATCTGGTGACGTGGACGCGCCATCCCGGCGTGTTGAGGATCGAGGCGGTGCGTTGGGCCCGCGAAGCGCTGTGGGCGCCGTCGGTCGTCGAGAAGGAGGGCCGGTACTACCTGTTCTTTTCCGCCAATGACATCAAGACCGATGACGAAGTGGGGGGTATCGGCGTGGCGGTCGCCGACCGGCCTGAGGGACCGTACCGTGATCTGCTCGGCAAGCCGCTTGTCGGCAGTTTTCATAACGGCGCCCAGCCTATCGACCAGTATGTCTTCAGGGACGATGATGGCGCCTGGTACATGATCTATGGCGGCTGGAAACACGCCAATATCGTCCGGCTCAAGGACGACTTCAGCGGTGTGCAGCCGTTGCCGGACGGCACCCTGTTCAAGGAGATCACCCCGGCGCCGGAGTATGTCGAAGGGTCGCTGATGTTCAAGCGCAACGGGCGCTATTACTACATGTGGTCGGAAGGGGGCTGGGGCGAGCCGGACTATTCGGTTGCCTACGCTATCGGTGATTCACCCACCGGGCCGTTCAAGCGGATCGGCAAGATCCTGCAGCAGGATCCGAACGTGGCCACCAGCGCCGGCCACCATTCGTTGATCAACCCGCCGGGCAGCGACGACTGGTACATCGTCTATCACCGCCGCCCGCTGGGAAAGACCAGCCGTCATGAACGCGCCACGGCCATCGACCGCATGTACTTCGACGCGCAGGGCCTGATCCTGCCGGTGAAGATGACCGACGAGGGTGTCGCGCCGCATCCCTTGCCCGGCGTACCGGGCCAGGGCAGGGCGGGCGGCCGGCAGCCGTAGCGGCCGTTCACCGGCGGCCGTCAGCGCCGTCCCTTCGACAGCAGCAGGCGTGCCTGGGTGCCCCAGCCGCCCACCAGCACGTCAGTGCCCCCATCGCCGTCCAGATCGCCCTGGCCCATGCTCCAGCTGCGGCCTACGGTGATGCCGGGCACGACCTCGGCTGTGGCGTCGCTGAAGTGGCCCGTGCCGTCGTTGCGCCAGGCGCGCAGCTGCAGCGGCACGAAGCCCGGCACCTGGATCGCGCCGACCAGCAGGTCCGGGTGACCATCGCCGTCGAAGTCGACGACGGTGCCGGCCCAGCTGGAAAAGGTGTGGGACGGCAGCCGCTGTGCGGACTCGTCGCGGAAGTGTCCCGTGCCGTCGTTGACCAGCAGACGCGTCTGCGGATCCTTGTCCCAGGCTGCGTTGTTGCTGGTGATGTTGAAGAACACGATATCCAGATGGCCGTCGCCGGTGAGGTCTGCCACATGCACTTCGCGTGTTTCCATCGGGACGGTCAGTTCAAGCCGGTCCGAGGCATCGGTGAACCGACCCTGCCCATCGTTGAGCAGCAGGCGGTTCGGGTGCGTGGGGCTGGCCAGTACGACGTCCAGGTCGCCGTCGTCGTCCAGGTCCGCCAGCGCGACGCCTTCGGTGTGCTCCTCGCGTTGCGGCAGGTGGGTGCCGCTGGCATCGATGAAGTGGCCGGGCCTTGCCGCGTCGTTGAAGAACAGCAGGCTGCGTGAGCGAGGTGCCGCCATGTCGGCCTGGGGGGTGGACTCGTTCGTGCTGCCGATGAAGATGTCCGGCAGGCCATCGCCGTTCAGATCGCCAACAGCCAGCCCATTGCCCTGGCTGCCTGCCGGCAGGCGGTCGCTGGCATCGATGAATCCTCCTTTGCCGTTGCCCATGAACAGCTGGTGCTCCCCGTCGGATTCGCTGATGAACACCACGTCCATCGCCCCGTCCCGGTCGAAGTCCGCAGCGCGTACGTGTTCGTTGTCGCGCCGCTGCGTGCCGAACGCATCGGGCATGTAGGCCAAGCGGCCAGCGCCCTCGTTGAGATACAGCCGGTTGACCCCGTGTTCGACCGACACCACCACGTCAAGGCGGCCGTCGCCGTTGACGTCGACGAACACCGAATCGGTGGAATGCAGGCTGGGCGCGGTAGGAACGTGGGTCGCGGTGGCGTCGACAAATACGGAAGAAGGGGCTTCCTCGACCAGGTCGAACGCATCCGTCGCGGGATTCCGCGCGTCGCCGGCCTGGGCGAGCGTGGAAGGCGCCAGCAGCACGGCCATCATGCAGGCGTGCCGGCGAGTGGGCATCGTCGGTTTCATCAGGCGTCCGCTCGACAAGGGAGTCACCCCGAAACTAGCACGCCGCCGCACGCAGGGCGGAATGTCCATCGCCGCTGCGCTGCGTTTCCGGCAACCCGCGCCGCCGCTGTCGGCGACCCGCTATCATGCGCGCACGCGGCCCCGGCCAACGGAACGTCTCTCAATGTCTGACATGCATCTGGTCCTGCAGGAACTGTTCAAATCCAATCGCGCCGAGCGCCGCGAAATCGTCCTGCTTGCCGTTCCGCGCTCGTTCCCGATCTGGGACCGCGTCGAGAAACTGCTGAAGATCAAGGGCCCGGAGTCACGCACGCTGACGCGGCACATGTTGTTCGACCTCCATCGTCTGTTTCCCCGGATCAAGGGTGAGATCGACCTTGCGCGCTACATCTACACGATCGGCACCTTCAAGCCGGCCAAGGTGGACGCTGATGGCTACCTGCTGGCACGCCGGTCGGAGGCCGACGGTGCGATGGTGGCGATGTACGCTGCACCGCCGCCGCAGCTGCAGCAGGCCTGGGCCACGGTGTTCGCGCCTGACCTGCCGGGGCGCTACGAATCCCGCTTCGTCCCCCCGGACCTGCGCACGCAGATATTGGCGGCATACGGCGTGGGCGATGACGGAGGCGACGACTGCTTCCACGAGCTGCATCCCTACGTGCTGGGCCATCGCGCGCACTACCTGGCAACGTTCGGTGTGGACATCGCATCCGGACACCCCGCTGCGGCGGAGCCGGCCGCCGGGCCGACGCTGCCGGAGACGCCGGGCGTGGGCGTTCCGACGCCGTGACCGTCAGCGGCGGCGGGCGATCTCGATCTCCTGGCCGGCCCACGCTTCGCGACGCGCGCGATCCGGATCGAGCTCCACCCGGTCGCTGCGATCCATGATCAGGGTCGGGCGTGCGGGCAGGATGTACGCCGGCCACGCGCTGCCGGGGTCACCATCGCGCACGAACCGGATCCAGCGCTCGCGCATGCGCTCGGCGAGCGCGCGGCGACTGCCGGTCAGCGGGCCGCCGCGCAGGGCAGTGAAGACGACGCCGTGCAGTGGCCAGAGATAGGTGAGATCGACCGCGTGGGCCGCGCCAAGCAACAGGCCACCCAGGTCGAAGCGATAGACCCACGCCTTGTTCCCGCGTGCTGCATGGCGCTCGGCGAAGTGCCGCGTCGGCATCTGGAAGTTGGCATCGGTCCCCAGTGCCTGGTTGCCCGCTTTCGTATCCGGATAGGCTGCGGCGATTCGCGCGGCGGCGGTCCGGCCAAGCAGCCAGCTGACCTGGGACAGCAGTTCTCCGCGCTCACGCAGGAGCGTGGTGCGCGCGCCGGGCAGGCTGAAGAAGCGGATCTCCTCGCGCATGGCGCCGGCCAGCAGGGGGATGGACGGCGTGCTGGCACGCTGGGCGGCCTCGAACGAGGGCGGCAGCAGGTCGCCGTCGTAGATCGGCGCCGCCGGAATCATGCCGGGAAACGCGTCGGCGACCTTCGCCTGGGCATCCAGCAGCCGAGATACCGGCACGCTTTCCAGCGCGGCGCGGTCCAACGCATCGGCGCCCAGCAATCGGCTGTAGTGCAGCGACTGCCGGTGCGCGATCTCGCGGTCATGCAGCAGGTTGAGGGCGCCGCTCTGCATGATGGCGGCACGGAACAGCGGCTCGACGCCGCGTGCCACCATCAGCAGCGACACCGAGGTCGAGCCTGCCGATTCGCCTGCGACGGTGACCTTGTCCGGGTCGCCGCCGAACAGTGCGATGTTGGCCTGCACCCAGCGCAGCGCGGCGATCTGGTCGTGCAGCCCGCGATTGTTGGGGATGCCGAGGGCCGAAAAATCGGAGAATCCGATCACGCCCAGGCGATAGTTGAACGTGACGACGACAATGTCGCCCTGCGCAGCCAGCGCGTGGCCTTCATAGAGCGAACCCGAACCGGTCTGGAAACCACCGCCGTGGATCCACACCAGCACGGGCCGTCGCCGCGTGTCCGCCGCCGGTGACCAGATGTTGAGGTGGAAAGGATCGTCGGACTCGCTGCGGGCGCCGCCGGCGCCTTTTGGCTGGGCTGCGGTGGCGCCGAAGTGGCTGCAGTCCGTGGGAATGTCGGGCAGCGGCGCGACGCGCGGCAGGCCGAAGCGGCTGGCGCGGGCGTAACGGATGCCGCGCCAGGCAACGACACCTTCTTCGGGCGTGCCGCTGAACGGCCCTGCCATGGCCGAGGCAGAGGCCGCGTTGACTGCCTGCGACGGCGTGCCGGACGGCGCCTTCGATGCGGCGCCGGCGATGCGGGTGGAGCAGGCGAGAAGGGGGGCGGCGGCGAGGGTCATTGCGCCGGCACGGAGAAACCGGCGGCGCTCAGGCAGGAAAGGCGGGTGCACGCGGTCGGCTCGACAGGAGGGTTGCGCTCACCCTAGGTCCGTCGGTTGCACGGCGACGTGAGCGCCGCGGATGACCCTGGCCACAGAGCCTCCTGCCCTGACGCAGCGGGCGAGATGTCGTGGCCAGCAGGCGTCAGCCGTCGCGCGTCACGCGTCGACGGTAGTCCCGGACGTTGTCACCGCGGATCCGCCGCTCCTGCGTGCCCGTCACCGTGTCCACGCGGTTGTCCGAGCCGGTGACCGGCTTGGCGACCACAGTGGTCTCCCGTTCAAAGCCATGTGACTTGTCGGTGTTGCGGTAATAGCGGTACAGGCCCCAGTACAGCGCCGTAGCGCTGGCCGGGCCGGCCGCCAGCAGGAACAGGATGCCACTGTCATCGCTCATAGCGCCGCCACCACGATCCAGATCGCAAGTGCCTCAACCACCGTGCCGGCGGTCAGCGCGGCGAGCAGCAGTTTCCATTTCTGCACCGGGACACTGCCCATGGTTTCGCCGGTGCGGCCGTTGACGGCGATGTAATGCAGCATGCCACCCCGGCGTCCGGGCTGGTGATACGAATACAGCCAGACCGGCAGGTACATCGAAACCCAGCGCGAACCGTGCACGTCCAGCCGTTCGCGTTCCCAGCGCACGCCGCGGTCGTACCGTCCCACCGAGCGCTCCACCTGCGCGCGCGCGATCGACAGCAGCTGGTCTTCGAGCTGGGGACGCAGCGCGTCCACGTCCAGGTTGCGTTTCTCGGAGGTGAACCCCACCAGGAACGACGCGTTCCACTTCAGCGCATTCTGGGTATCGAACGGGAGGATGGTGTTGATGATGTTGTTGGTGTTGGCCGACGTATCCAGGTTGCGGCGCTCAGCCGACGATTCCAGCGGGAGGTCGTCGACGGTGAAATCCACGCTCCGTTCTACCGCGTACACGTCCGCGTCGTAGTAGGTCTTGCGGTTCTTCTCGGTGCCCCGCGTGTACTCGCGGGTGAGGATCTCGCCCCTGCCACTGACGCTTGCGCTGACGTGGCTGTCGACGATCATGTAAGGCAGGTAGACACCGATGACGTTCTCCGGGGTGAACTCGTCCTTGAACGCCTTCAACGCGAACAGTCGCCGCTTGTCGACGAACTGGCGGATGCGCGACACCGCATCGCTCTTGCTGATCCGGAACGGCAACACGGCGTCCGGCACCGCGCCGTTGCGGACCTGTTCGTTGACGCCGAAAACGTGACGGCACCAGTGGCAGCGCGCGGTCATGGTGCTTTCCGTGTTGACGGTCACTTCGGCACCACACCCGGTGCATTTGAAGGTCATCAGGCTGCTGGTGCCGGCATCGATGTCGCGCGCGCCGGAGGCGATGACATCGCCGCGCAGCTGGTCGATGCCCTCGCCGAAGCCGAACGCTTCTTCCACGCGTGCGCCGTGCCATTCGTTGCGGCAGAACCGGCAGACCAGGACGTCGCTGCCGATCTTCAGCCGTACGTCGCTGGAGCCGCATTTCGGACAGCGGTTGACGCCGTCCTTCAATTCGGAAGCGCGGGTGTCCAGGGCGACCGGGTCCGGTGCCAGCAGTTCCTCGCGGATGGGCGGGGGTACGCTGGCCGGATCGACCGGCAGGCTGCCGGGCAGAGGCGGAACATCCTGCGGCGATCCCGGGCCGATGGCGGGGGACGCCGCCGGCAACGGCGGCGGAGTGCGTGGAGTGGTCATGCAGAGAGGCGGCCGGCGTTAAAGCCCGAGCGCCTTGGCCTTCAGCTTGTCGTAGTCGTCCTGGGTGATCAGCCCCAGCTCCAGCAGCTCCTTGGCCTTCTTCAGCTGGGCCACGGTGTCATCCGCAGCGGCTGCGGCCGGTGCGGTGGGCTGCTGCAGGCTGCCTGCACCGAGCATTCCAGACGCCATGCCGACGCCGACCAGCCCGGCCGCGCCGCCGGTCTCGCCGGCCGACTGGATGCCCTGCGCGACGCTGGCCTGCAGGTTGGAGTTGCCGCGCGCACCGGCCAGCGCATCGGCGCGCTGGACCGTTTTCAACAGCTCACGCGTCGCAGCGTCGTACTCGATGGAGACGATGGTGGTCTTGACGATGGCCAGACCCCGATCGGACTTCCACTGGTAACCCTGTTCCACCGCGCTGGACAGGCTCTGCGCGAAACCGAGCGAATCCTGCTGCAGGCGGCTGATGCGGTTGCCCTTGCCCGGGTCGTTGGTGTACAGGCTGAACGCCGGCGCCAACGATCCCACCACCTCGTTGAACAACTGGCTGGCGGCCGCGTTGTCCATGTCGGTGAAGTCGAAGACCTGGCCGGGCTGCAGGTATCGGGCAGGCACGAAGTTCTTCACGAACAGGATCGGGTCGACGATCCTGAGCGTGTAGGAGCCGCGCGTGATCGCCCCTACCTGGGTGCCGAGGAAGCCATCGTCCCAGTAGATCTCCGACTGCGTGCCGAAGCGGTTGTCGGGCAGCTCTTTCAGCGAAACGAAGAACGCCAGCTGCTGCGACCCCGGCTGGCCGCCGAACTTGAAGCGCTCCCAGCTCTGCTTGATGAAGGTGCTGACCAGACCGTC
>ENA-UOXB01000239-UOXB01000239.1-bioreactor-metagenome-genome-assembly--contig:-NODE-239-length-52600-cov-12.987687_pt1 | contig 52600 bp, 36 predicted proteins | sample MGYA00238158_ERZ761615 | MGnify/ENA primary metagenome ERZ761615 (study PRJEB28904, sample SAMN06267902) | bioreactor metagenome | isolation source: Joint BioEnergy Institute, California, USA...
TTTTTTTTTTTTTTTTTTTTTTTTTTTTTTTTTTTTTTTTTTTTTTTTTTTTGAGTCGAGTGCGCTCGGTGATGCGAAGCGTAGCCGCATTGGAAGGAATGACGTAGCTGACATGAGTGATATGGATACAGCCCCAACCCTACGCGGCCATCGAGCTCATCCACAAGCAGCCTGTGCGATGGCAGAAGAAGCGGGTCGTCGCGTGCGACGGCGGCGGTGGCCCCCTCGGTCACCCCAAGATCTTCATCAACCTCGACAAGCCCCAGATCTGCTGGTGCACGTACTGCGGTCTGCCATATGTACGTTGACGATAGCTTATCTTGCGATATATATCTACATGATCAGATGTTAACTGCACCGTTCAGGCCCACGAGCAGCACCGCGAGTACCTCGAGTCCCTGCCCAAGACGTCCTACCCCCTCAAACCTACCGGCCACCCCGCTGAGGTTCAGGTTAACGAGTCCCAGTGATCACGAACGAAGGCTTCGAGCAGCGATAGAAGGTTCCTCTAGTCTAGTCTAGACATAGAATGTCTCGTTCGAGTACTTCTCTGCTCTGTTTGGCGCTGATTACTTGGTCCTTTCAGTTGAAGGGCCTGCTGTCCCTCTTTGTTGTAAATACAGCTTCCTGTGTCCGTAGGAGGAACAGAAATCAATTAAATGATCTGCATGAAAGATTGTCATAATGTAGTCTACTAGTTTCCTACCGGGAGCCGATAACTGAACTTGCGTGCACAATATCATGGTTGTGAACTCTTGAAGCGTTTCATTGGTCTGGTAGTAACATCGGGTATCCCCATCCTCGCGGATAGCGAGTCTGTCATATTCTTTAGTAATAATCAACAGTCTTCACAAATCATCCAGCCCTCTGACCAAGCAGAGAAAAATGCTCACATCCTCTACCTTTACACCATCATACATCATCAAGCACCATTCATAAATGACTCTCCTGCCCCAATGAACCAGCAATAATCATCCAAGATCATCATGAACCATCACAGCAGGTGCCGATCCCGATCCGAACCGAGTCAAGCCTTCTCGCCGTGAATTGTGGCAACCACCTTCCTCGTGTGCTTGCTCGTGCGGAACTCGAGGTACCAGATGCCCTGCCAGGTGCCGGTCGCGAGACGGCCGTTGGAAATGGGGATGTTGACCGACGCACCGATCAGCGCTGACTTGATGTGTGCCTGTATGTACCGTATAAATCGTCAATTGACCCATTCCTGATCTGAACGAAGGCAAAAAGAGGGTAAACGAACAGGCATATCATCCTCCCCCTCCGCCGAATGGCGGTACAGATTCCCCTTGGGATCCGCCGGCGCGATGCGGTCCAGCGCATCGCTCATGTCCGCCCGGACATCCTCGTCCCAGTTCTCGTTGAGCGACAGCGCGCAGCTCGTGTGCTGGATGAACAGGTTCAGCATGCCCACCTTGTACTCACGGATCTCGGGCAGCTGCGACAGGACGTAGTCCGTGATGAGGTACGAGCCGCGCGAGCGCGGCGGGAGCGTGAATGTCTTCTGGAACCAGGATGTCGACATCGTTGTTGCTGTATCACTCGTCGGGAGCGGGGGCGGGGCGGGTTTATTGTGGTTGAAGAAGAGATGGAAGATGGACGGGAGGAATTGGGTCAGCGCGCCGATGAAGAGGTTGGGGAAGAAGGCAGCGATGAGGAAGAGGTGGAGCGCGAGGAGTTTGAGCGTGAAGGAGGAGGAGGAAGAAAGAGAAGCCGGCATGTAATTAAAAATATCTTGATGGACGAGGGCGCGCGTGTGGTCGCCCGTCGTCTCGCGTCTCGTCTCGGGGCGGTGGTGGGGAAAGAGGATGTGCGGTCGACGTCGACGTCATTGGCGTCTGCGAGCGTGGGATCCATGGATGCTCCGTGCACTATATCCACATACCTAGATCTCTACCATCTAAACATTTGCGTTAAGAATGTACCATAAAATTAAAAATTAGCAGCATATCTTGCCGTAGAAAGACGACTTTTCAATTTTCTTGGACAGTGAAACGGGTGCTGCGAATCTAATCTAAAATGGAACCATTCAACCCTCAGTATCTATATTCTGGTGAACTACAAGTATTGTAATAGTTTTTGTCAGACGGCACCAGATATGACTGCAATTAGTGGCCTTGGCTTTTTTTGTAGCCAAATGGCATTTTCAGTCCACAGTCTTCTTGCCAACGAAGTTCCTTTGGATTAATGTTCCTAAAGCTAAGAAAGAAAACCCATTCTTCAGCTTCTATATAAGGTAGCACTGTGATATACGCACCGTAGAGACTGGGGTACTGGAGATAGTATTTCGATATCTCGATTCCCCACCCGATATGGAGGATTCACAGAATGAACTCATGGAATTCTCATAACTGTGTCTCCACACAGCAATAATACACTATGGAGCTTTGATTTGCATATACTCTATCATTACCTCCTAGATGTGACGGCGCCCGGTCATAGTATTATTAGCTAAAACTATGGTAGCTTGTCATACAGAATCAAAAGCATGACGGGAAAGGAAAGAATCTGCAGGGCTTTGCGTAGTGTGATATATGTAGGCAAGTAGGACTGGCAGTATCCCAGAGACAAAGGGATGCTCAACACCGCCTACCTTACCACCTAGGTGTGCCGCGCTGTCACACTAGATATATGTACAGGTCACTCATTTCAAATCAATCAATCAATCAATCAGGAATGCTTTGTGGAAGGTCTCTAGGTATATACCTGGAACTCTAGGCCCTTAGACCCTTTCCAGATCCTCGTAACCTCAGATTTGATGCAGGTATGTGTAATATCACTATACACTTTTAGTAGATTTATGGATAACGCGTCCTGTAGGCACATGACTAACTCAGAATATCTTATATCTGTACGACCTAGTCATAGAATGCATATGCTAAAGCTAGATAAACGAGTAAACATGCTGAACATCCGAAATCTATAGATAATAAATTTCAAACCAAGGGCTTCAGCAGCCCGAGGGCAAGTCTTCTTTAATAAAGAGGGTACACCGCATCACGTCACGGGAGGACCACCTCCTCCAGGACCCATATATGCCATTCACACCGTAACCCCGCAACAAAACCCGGGGCCTCCTAGCTCAGTCAGTAAGGTAAGGCGAGATGCTCTCACCTGACCTGACCTTCGAGAGCTCAAGGAGAAAAGGTTCCGGGTTCGAATCCCGGGGGGTAGCGATGGTTGCAGCGGTGCGGTCATCACCAATATTCCTGCTAACACCAGACGAGCTCAGGCCTGAGCCTCCGGGATGGAAAAAACCCTGCCCGCTAAAAGCAAGGCGGGGGTTTTCGTAGCATCCCTTGCCTGCTGACTGTGGTCAGTGGGCTGTGGGTGTAGCTTTTTATAAAGATCTTCTTTCGTTGATCTTTTTGTTGCTTTGCTCTGGGAGCACTGGGGGAGAGAGGGAGTACGCGTTAATAGAACCTTGGCTTCACCTACACTTAAAAACCCTTCCATCCCTCGAGGTCCTATAGAGATCGAAGGAGGATCTGCTATATCGGCGAAGAAGGTTCTATATAATGATTTAAAGGAATCTTTCATAGGTTTTTGGCTTTTGATAATTGACTAGTAGTATAATTGCAAGGTACGCCACATTGAAGGGCAGTATGTTACCATGGGTCCATTAATCGGGGCAGTATTAAATAATATATCGATGTTACATAGAAACAGATGTATTTATTATTTTTATTTGAGACTAGCAGCTTCTTTGGCCTGCTGTGTAGCTGAGGCGCACCCAACCCAGAGTACACTGTTGGTAGCACCTAGCAGTTGCAGACCTGGATCGAGGTTTCTCCTACATCTCATTGGGCCTCAGAGAAGTCAACCCTCGGATATATTGTCAATCATGACTCCATGGCGGGCGCCCTTGATCGACAAGTGAATGATATGATGAGACAGTGGACTTGACAGTCACTGGACAGCTGCTGCAGCCAGGACAGTGAATGCGGACCTCCAGCTGATAGGACTGTCTTCACTGAACACTCATCTCACTCATCCTACTCATCTCATTGATTTGATCTTCTCTAATTCCACAACACAGACACCTTCAACTTTCTTTTGCCCTCACCCTCACCCGCTCATGGACTGAGAGCCATGTCGTCCCAATCTCCGCTACTTCGGCTTCCTGTGGAGCTAGCCCAGGAAATCCTGGCTTTTCTACCGGATGTCTTTTCGCTGAGATCTGCAGCTCTACCTGCTCCTTCTTGTACAACGCGTTTCGTGGCGCCGAGGAAAGAATCACAACTCGAGTTCTCCTAAACCACTTGAATCCAGAGTTTCTGCACGATGCCATCTGTGCACAGGAATCCTCTTCTCCGAGAGAGACTGTTGACATCCTCAAACAGTATCTTGACCATCAGAGACCATTGCCTGTGTTGAAATGGCGTCTATCCGAGGCCCTCTCTATGGGAAAGCTCTACGATCATGTCCACTATTTGCAACTGACCTGGCCTCTAAGGCTCTGGCCAAGAATCCTGTATCCGGCGAGTCTGATATTGCTCCTACACCACCTTTGCAGAGCGAGCTGACGCGCATTGAGCGCGCCCTGGCTCACCTTCGGTCTTTTGCGGAGGCAGTGACATACGAAATGCGTCAGGCACTCTTAGCTCATCCTTTCAAGGTACTCGAACATAACTTCTCTATTTACTATGCCTTACTCCATGCGGTGAGAGTAAGCCCGTATTTAACTCTCGCTGAGTATGGCCCTGAAGATGAGAGAGAGCATATCACAAGACCTGTGTTCCAGGATTCAAATACGGGTCCCGAAGACATTCGGCGCTGGGCACACCAGTCGGAAACATCCGACAAGTTTGTGTTTTCTAAGGCGCAGAGACCGCTGCGCAAGTAGGCATATGTGATGTGGGACCGTGAGAGACTGGATTCCTGGAATAGATTCGGACGACCATGGCATGGACTCGATATCGAGGTGTGGAATGAGATGGAGATAGAGAGAGTTTGCGTAAAGCGTGAAAGACTTGAGGAAAGCGCGAGGATTATGATCCAACAGGGTAAATTGCAACCGATTGATAGGGGAAACATTTGCTAAATATTTCCGGCCCCTGATCAATACATGACCCAATGATAGGATGACCAGGTCACTTCACTGCCATATTACGTGTGGACAATCTTCTAAAGTGACCTTTTCTTTTCCTTTCCTTTTTTTAACCATATTGATTCATCCTTTACTAGCAAGTGATCTTCTGCAGTAGTCAGTTCTCACAGTCACCTCGATACCAACCTCGATACCATATACACTATGCTGTAGGTCAAGACACGTACTGCTCTGTACATACAAAAATCCAGAAGAAGCTCACTTCCTCATAATCTGGACACCGAGCACTTAACAGATACCAGAACGAGCTGGAAAACTCAGATAAGTAGTCGCCCTATACTGCTACTGCCATTCTTCGTCTGTACATGTAATTCTGTAATATTCACCCATCTCCTTCCCACCCCCTCTCCTCTTCTCCTGATCCTAATATGTTAAACGCATAGGTCCTATAGCCGGTCAGAATCCCTCAACGGATAGGTACCCGCCTATCTAGACACTAGAGTGTTCTACAAGACCCGATCCGGCTTAGCCGCTGAGATTGTAAAGGAAAAGGCTATCTAACAGCAAACCCTGCAGGATTCTCTCAACGAGAACTCCAAATATCTAAGTACGGTACCTAATATGTGCGTCCATCGGGCATATGTCTACCTAGTCTGATCTATCACTATATGTACAGTACATATATATTCAACAGATGAATCTACATACCTATCTAGGCTAGGTAGATACCTGACGGCTGGGCTGCATCCCGCGCCCAGCCTATTTCTAAAGAGAAAGAAACAAGAGAAAAGAGGACTTGAAGTCCTCCCACGTGTCTTTCTTGATCATCCAAATTACATAGTAGGTATTTGCGTGTCTAGAACCTATCTAGTCCGTACAGTATATATAATAAAGCGCTGTATGTATTCTTTTCTTTTTGTTCCAATGTGTACAGCCATTTCTCTAGTCTTGGCTCTTTTCAGCTGGCTTCCAAAGGTATTCAGTAAGAAGCTTTTGAATAGGTTGGCCTGAAAACCATGGTCCCTGTTCAGGTTCAGTAGGGTTGTGTATGGCGACATGACCGCCTTTTCTCTTCCCAACACCAGCTTCTGTATGTGTGTGAAATATAGCCGATGTAGTTTCTTTTTCTTATCTCTTAGTACACAGTACTGAACTATACTCCTAAACACCGTCCCGTATGTACATACATATACCAACCGCTTTTTTGTAAGAAAGGGTCCTTCCATCCAACGACTTTCATGAGTCTCACAACCCAGAGAGATGCTTGGATATTTTATATCTTCAATAGTTATACGTCGTAGATATACGTTTCATGCAATCGTCCATGAGATAACCTATAAAAAATCGCATTGCGTTCATCTCGTATGACGCCGGCTCAAATCAAGAAGCCTCGCGCCGCTGGCAGTGGTCTCTTCCCGTTCGAGTTTCTCGCTCGGTAATAGAATCTGGGTGTATAGTTAGAAATCAGAGAACAAACGTATTATGCGGTCATTTTTTGTAAAAAAAATTTACTTACAGCACGATCGAGCTCATACGGGAGCCCACGATGACGACCTCGGATCATCATCGCGCAGATCACAAGCTTGCTCAGAGTGTGGAACTGTCCACACAGTGAGGTGTTGACGGTGGGATAGCCAAGGCTGAGGCCGACGTTGCCGCTGTAATGCAATGAATTAGCACGTCCACTCTCGATTGGAAAGATGAATCTAGGGACATACTATGCCGACACGACCTCGAAGAAAATGGAAAAGATTTGAATTGCCTGACGGGTGAGTTTTGTCAGCAGGTGATGTATAAAATCTTGAAGAAAGGCAGAAAGAAAAAGAAAAGCTCACGTAGTCGTCCTTGTCAGCAATGCGAGGTCCTTCCACAACGGAGATGAGGAATACCCCCAGAGAGATGTACCACGTGTCAAACGAGAGCTGCTTTCTGAGGTGCGCTCCGATGTATGAAACTGCCTGAGTCTCATCGATCTCCTCATTCTGGCTGTATATGCCAAGGGAAGATTCCTCGTAGATGTTCGTCCTAAATGCCAGTCACTTGCTGTCTCCGTGGAATGGAAGGCCACTATACGTACTGTCTAACACTCATGGCTATAGGGAATACAGAGATATACATCATGACTGCCGGAGCGTTAGTGACTTCTTGACATGGGACCATCATATGAGGTTCGTACCCATAAGGCTGAATTGAACAGCTGGATGCACGTTGGCGAGATTAAAGGTCGCCGTTCCAGTGGTGCGTGAAGAGGCTGCTTGGAAGATGGTCGCGACTATACGATGTCCCGGCGAGAGGTTGCTCACTTCGGGATTGTGCAGATCCAGCACCAGCATCAAGATGATGTCCACAAGATTGAGAACGACAAGTATTCCAAGCAGCATCCAGGTTGAACCGCTTGGAAAGAGGAGGGTGTAGCAGCGCCGAGGGTGGTCGAGTAGGAAATTCAGGGGCTCTTTCAGTGCCGAATTCCGCGGGACCAGCTTAAATAATATCCAGATGATGAGCCTTAGCAGGCAGGGATAAGCGGTGTTCCCGACATAGATCAAGAACGTCATCAAGAGCATTGGAAATATTGCGGTCCTAAAGTGGATCATTGAATCTGGCGTAAGGGTGAGCCCCAAGTTGTTATATGTTGTCATCGAAGAGTAGATTCCCCTGAAATCGAAACACGATCAGAGGAGCTCTCAACTGGATTCTGTAAATACGTACCACCACGTTTTATCCTGCCCGAGGGATTCCAGATAGTCTTTGTACTGGCGGCTCGAACCATGGATCCATCCAATCAGACAAATTGCTCCAAAGACGTGAAAAAAAACGTAGTATGCTGGGTTGAAAAATGGTAAACATGTGTCCAAAATATCGGTCCCCTGACGATGAACTCACCCACTACAATCTTTGCCAGCAACTTGAGACTCCGATACTCAATTCCTCCCAATTCCTCCCTCTGTTCCTCTGTTAGGTCTAGGAATTTAGAGTTACGGCCAATCGTCGGCTTGTAGGACAGATAGGGCATGGATGGTGAGGGCTTTTTTGACGTTGTTCTGCTAAGTGATCTGCTGCTTCTCAACCTGAGATCTCTCCCTGGACGTTCACCCAAAACAAAGGCCGAGGAGGTCACCCGATCTATTGAAGAAGCATGCGACAGGATCTTGTTGACGCTTGGCAATTTTCTATGCGGTCCAGGTTCATCAGTTTCCACAGGTTTTGCTGCAGGTTCTTGAGAACCGTTAGCGGCATCCACTCCAAATAAAGTCCACAGTGGAAGTTACCATCCTCGGCGTCCTCCTCGTCAATCTCATGAGGCATAGCACCTTGAAAAGTCGTCAGCCGCGAATTTTCTCTGGTCACATCACCTCTGATCGTTGATAGTACCTCGTTCGACGTTTCTTGGACCCGGGATCCTCAGTGCTTTGTCGTGACCAGTCACGCGAGGCTTTGGGTCAGCAAAGCTGATATGTAGAGAACCCGCTCCATCATCATTAGCAGGGGATGTGATCTTTGCCCTGTTCCACCCAACATATATGAGCGAAAATCAGCACCCCGATCGGTCAACTGAAAGGGACAAACCCATTGGTGCCACCAGAGTTATCCACACTCGACGAATGACCCACATCAGCATCAGCAGCAGTAGTGTCGCTCTCACACTTCCTTTCCAAAGGAAGCTTCGTGCGTGGATCTCGTTCGTCAGAATTACAGCCATGTTTTCCGACGAGTTCACTGCTTTGGCTGCGTCCCTGGGACTGTACTGTATCAGAAGGTGACGACGACGTGTCAACTAATAACTGCACTATCAGCGGCTATCCACAATCGACAGTCAGCAAGGAGGACCTACGAGGTTGAGAAAGCATGCGGTCGCGTTGCAGCTTCTTCTTGAACCAATACAGCCGGACGAACACGACAATGGGATTGATGAAGCCAATGTTCGCCAGCAGAGGGATGAAATATATTACAAGTTGCTGGTACAGTTTGAGATCCTTGACGTCGATGCTGTTATGGATCCATACCAGTCAGTCGGGAGTTCATGTAAAAGACGGCGGAGAACGCTGGAATACTGACGTGTTGAGGCCCGTCATGGTGGCAGCGCTGACCCCGAAGAAGAGAGCATCGATGGCCGCCATATTCCTGGCCGGGTATATAAGGATCATGCCAACGATGCTCAAGGCCACTATATACGCATCTAAAAAGAGACGAGCGTCAGAGGGCACTCCCGACGACAGGCTACCATGGAGAGTGCGATCTCACAGTGCAATCTGATGAAATTTAAACGTGGCTTCCACATCTTTGCCGAGATCTGGCCTCTATGCAAATCACCATGAGCGAAACGAGAGGGCAGATGGTGTGTAAGAGAGAGAAGGCAGGTCCTAGGGTCTTCAGTTCATCCTTATATCTCGACGCCTGCGCACGTGTGGTGGGGATGGAGATCCCACGGGTAGGGAAACCTTCCTTCTGGTCCTCTACATGAACACACAAAAACACCAGTAGTCCAAATTCTTGGGAAACTTTTACGTATTTCGTTCTACGGGACTGGATTCTTTCATCATACACCCAGGTAATGTCCGGAAAGCTGTGGTGGTGGTGTCAAAAGCCCCACCCGATGATCATCGCGCGGGCAGGGGCAGGAGTGGCATCCGTGATGAAGCTGCAGTGGCTGAGCAAGCTTGGCTGAAGCTCTCCAGTATTAAGTATACAGGAACGGCTGGGCATTTCGTCATGGCTGGGAGGTGGACTGATAGCACCGAACTTGATGATCTGAGCGGCGAGTACAGTACTCCGTAGGTCTATGAACTCGGTTGCCAGATTGGTAACAAGTCCCTGGGAGGCTCTGCTGACATGGAAGGCACACGAAAACCGAAGGTGCTCGAAATCTAATCGAGGTCATCAAACAGCGGCTTTTTCATCATGGTGGGATGACGGGACCGAGGTCGAGCATATGAGGGACTTTTTGCAGCCACAGGATGGACGGGCACTAACGAAGCTCGCCGCGCTCGACCCCGGAGCGCGACCCCGTGCATCGATCCAGAGCCCACGCGAGATGCTTCATGCCACCGCTATCGCCCGCTCTCGAGAACGAAAGTGGAGCTTAGGGCTGCTTTCTTGTCCCCTCCACCCCTCCCCAGGTCGTCTCTTACCAAATACGGCTGATCGGCTGGAGCATCTTCTGCTTGTCCAGATACCTGCGGCCTATCAAGACACCCTCGATGTCGCCCACGCAGAGAAATCATGGTCCGATATGGACGGAGCGGTATATAAATATAAATTCCGACAAGACGGCTCACCCTACCACTCCCGCCCCTGTTCTTGAAACCCACCCGATGTCATGATCTGCTGCCGGTTTCCAAATGGGCACGATATGGTGGTCTCAGATCAACCCCGCAGTTGGTGACTACGACACCTCTGGCGGACAGGGAAAAAAAAGGGATCCATCCAGAGGACCTGCTACGACGAGTTCAGACACTTCGAGTGTGCTTTAACAGTGACTCTGTTCCTTCTTTGATAGCTAGTCAAGCAGCAGGAGTCGGGAAAAGTCAGGATCTCTAAAGATGCCGACGCTCGATCTGACCAACTTCAACATCGTCTGCGCGACTCTGGGCGGATTCATCACGCTTTTCGGGCTGGTCTCGTATCTGCTCAAGGAAAGATTCTACATGTCAGAAGCATGTCAGTGTTCTGCTCGTTGATCGATAAATCGTCCATTCTCACCTGGCACAGTGATATCGATGCTGGCAGGTGTTGCCTTCTCTCCGCATGCCGCCAACTTCATAAGACCCTTCGACTATGCCCTTGGATCGCCGAGGAATCTCGACCTCATTACCCTGTACTTCACCAGGCTGGTCCTCGGTGTGCAACTGGTTCTTGCAGGGGTCCAACTACCGGCCCGTTACCTGCAGACGCAGTGGAAGAGCCTGGCCCTCTTGCTGGGACCCGGTATGGCTGCCATGTGGATGTGCAGCAGCCTTGTTATATGGGTAATGGTTCCAAATCTTTCCTTCCTCCACGCTCTCATTGTTGGCGCATGTGTCACGCCAACTGATCCGGTTCTTTCAAACTCCATAGTCAAGGGTAAATTTGCAGATAAGAACATTCCCCGCCCATTGCAGAGGATCATTATAGCGGAGTCTGGCGCCAATGACGGGCTGGGCTATCCGTTCCTCTTCTTTGCGCTTTACCTCATGAAATTCACAGGCGTTAGCAGCGATGGAGCCACTGGAGTCGGAGAAGCAATGGGGATATGGTTTTATGACACTTGGGGATATATCATTATCCTGAGCATCATCTATGGGATCGCGGTCGGTTGGCTCGCCGTGAAATCGCTCCATTGGGCTGAGTCGAGGAGATATGTGGATCGAGAGAGCTTTCTTGTATTTGCTATATCTCTGGCGGTAAGTCTGCCCTTCTGGTGGGGACACGAGCGAGGGCTCACAGTTCACAGTTATTTATAGTGGGAACATGCGGGATGATCGGAACTGATGATCTATTAGCCTGCTTCGTCGCAGGCAATGTTTTTACATACGAGTAGGTTCCATTTCATTGAGCTCCCCAAAATCTGATGCGCCATTAACAGAGCAAGCGACTGGTTCCGTCTCGAGACCCAGGATGATTCTCTCCAGCCGACGATAGACATGCTTCTCAACCTGTCAATCTTCATGTGGTTTGGTGCGGTGTGCCCGTGGCCATCGTTCGTCCAGAATGATGGCATCATTCCCATTTCTCGGCTCATCTGTCTGGGTGTCCTGATCCTCCTTCTCCGTCGGATGCCCATCATCTTCGCGACGCACAAATTCATACATCAGGTCGAGCAGTTCTCGCATGCACTATACCTGGGTTTCTTTGGCCCTATTGGGGTCGGCGCCATCTTCTACTTATCCGTCGCTCGAAAATTCCTCCAGGACGACGTGCTTGCTGGGGGCCAGCCGCGAGAAGATGCAGAAAGGCTCGCAGACACCCTCAATGTGATTGTCTGGTTCCTTGTTATTTGTAGCATTGTGCGTCCTCGTCCCCATAGTAAAGCACTGGTGCATAGAATTATCTGTTTTCTGACGAGTGATCAGATCGTCCATGGTCTTTCCGTTCCTCTGGGAAAAGCCGGCTTCCACATCCCGCGCACCTACAGCCGATTTGTGACGATTGATTGATTGCCAAAACTCCGGAAATATCGAGACTGGAAGAATTTGGTGCACCGACATGTGAAAGGTATAGAAATTGCAGCAATGAGCTGTTAGCTGCTGCTTGACTGGGTGCCAGTGACAGGATACAGGGATCAATGATACATGTACATACATACAGAAGAGTTAGGTAGATACGTTCCTGGATGGTCTTCACGTTAGTTTCCAGAAGCGACGATGACGAATATTAAACTTGAATTATCACAAAAGCACCTGTGTATCTTCAGAGTGACTAAGGCTGGCCAAGGAGCTTACCAGCGGAGCCGACAGATAGGAGAACAGCAGCAAAAAGGTAAAGGTCAGGTTAGCACTCATGTTGAAACCTAGCTAATGCTCAGTAATCTATCATACTGGGTTCTTTTAGAGTTTCTCGACTCTGGCTCTGCCAGCCATGTTTGGAGATCAGCATCAATCAACCCGTGCCCGGTTCGGTCTATTTTAGATATGCACTTACCTTTTGATACTAGGAGATTGTTGAAGAAGTAATTATTATCTATCTGGTCTTGGTCCAACAAGGAGAGTAGCACCCCGGAACGAAAGGTGTGGCTGGTTGAACAAACTGGACATGGCTAAACAAAGAATAAGATGATGGTTGGATAATACAGCAGATAAAATAATAATGCCAAGATCTCATTATGCATCTTACACCGCCGCATAGTGGACCGAGCGCGAGCCTTCAACGTCATGCGTCTAACTGCGTAACAGACAGAAGTAGAACGAAAACTGTCCCAACAGAATATCTTAATTGACTTATTTGTTAACGTCGCAGAAGAATAATGTCAAGATATATGTATGCAGTCTCCAAGGGCTCCGTAGCTGGAGTGTGGCTATGTCTAGGTATTTTAGTATTCCAGGCTATATGTATCATAGAGCATTGTGGAGTCTACTTTGCGGGATTATTTTCGTCCACAGATTTGAAATGCCGAAAGACCTAACTGACTCTTGCCCCCAACCCAACTTCGGAAATTAGCAGGGACGAGGGTTTTTTCCTGGGTTCGAGGAATGTATTACCGACCTAGTAGAAAGTACCTAGTCGTTCTGGATACTAGGTGGAGATATCGATGTCTGCAGTCCCAAGGGCTTGCGCAACTTCCCCCCCCTGATTTGTCAGGTCTGACTTCGTCTATTGCTTGCACGGAGCATGGCCATAACACCGACTGGCTATGAGAGCGATTTACTGTGCCTATAGAGAATAGAGACCTTCCGGGCTTGCGAAAAGCACCTGCCCCAAGCTATTGCTTCCGTTTGTGGCCAGCCTTCTTAAGTCTGTTTATGCGCCCACTTCTTTCCTTCGCCGTCTTCTTCTCGCATTTGTCTCCCGTCACCGATATCCTTTGTCAGCAATGTCTTCGATTCAACCTTGAGCTCCCTATGATACACTTTGATTTCGTGTCACTCGTCACAATGCAGGGCTTTTTCGCGTCTGCCCCTCAGAGTGACAATGTTACAGCCATTAAGTGACGGGTCTGTGCTCGTGTGGGCACCTCATTCAGGGAGCTTCCGCTGCCTTTTGGTCTCCTGGAGCCTGGAGGCGCGGCTCTGCAAGGTACCACACACTCTGCGTCCTTGTTATTCAATGAACACAATTCCAGATGCTCACATCATCTATACGCGCCCTTGCGCGCGTGGCGCCTCGGATCCCTATCCTCTCGAGGCTACGATCGAACTTCATCATCCTCCATTACATCTACATCATCTCCTGGATAGTTGTCGGGTCTCTGATCATCTATCCTTGGGGGGAAAATATTAAATACATCGACGCCTTGTTCCTTGCATGCAATGCAGCGACACAGGGCGGCTTGAATACGGTCGACCTCAACCTCCTTCACGGATACCAGCAAGCAACACTGTGGTTGGTTTCGATACTCACGAACAAGATTCTTATCCATTCGCTCCTTGTGCTTGTCCGTCTACATTTGTTCGAGAAGCGTTCCTACTATGTGATCCAGGATGCCACCACGGCTAGTCGGTTCCGCGCAAGCTCCGAAACCGAGGCAACGGCTAGCAAACAATATGGCAGCGAAAGGGGAGAAAGCATAATCTCTGAAGACAACATAACAGCCTACGTCGGTACTGGAAACAATAGGCAGGAGGAGGAAGGGCGGGCTGAACCCCCAGACGTGGGACGAGGAGGAGAGGGATTTAGGCCTGAATTGCGTTCTACAAGGCGCGTAGGTGCAGTTCATGATTCGAAAATAATAGACAATCACGAATTGGAGGATGGAGACGATGATTATCATAATTACGATTACCGATCTTCTCGACCATTTGAATCGAATTCGTCAAGATTGTCAAGCCCTGCGCTTACCATGTCGTTAGCAGCATATAGAAGCGGTTTTGAAGAGTCTCAGTCCATTCCATGTCCGGGGAATGATGATCGCAGGCACCTTTCCGAAGATTCAAGCAATGAGAAGAGCGGAGGAGATCCAGGCTCATTCAGACAGAGCGGAGCTCGTGGAACTCAGCAGACTTGTATCAGGCATTGGTTTGGATCATTTGACGGGAGATCACAAAGAATTTCCGAGGAGCAGGATAACGCAATTGAAGAAGCCGAATTGGGACTCGGAACTGAGCGAAACCTGCTGTTGCAGGCAGAAACTCGGCGCATGTTACCTGACGTGTGGGAAGATGACAGGGGGCCCACATCATCGTTATTATTTTCCAAAGACTGGTTGCAACGGATGGCGGATAGGTTACGATCGCGCCGTCGCCGCCACGAGGACAACAACAAGCCTTCACCGTACTTGGACCCGGATACTGCAGGAGTCAGCAGTGCTGCCGATCCAAGTGAGACAGAGACCCGGAGCATAGAATACCGAGCATCGACAACTCTGTTTTCCATTCTCATCAGTTATTACCTGCTTTCCCACCTGTCCGGAGTTATACTGCTGGCACTGTGGATCAACTCGGACGCGAAGCATGGATCTATTCTCGAGGCTGCCGGTGTAGGCCGTACATGGTGGAGCGTCTTCACTGCTTCATCCGCGTTCCAGAATCTGGGGCTTACGCTCACACCCGACTCGATGATCTCTTTCCAAGACGCTGCTTTTCCAATTGCAGTCATGACATTCTTGATGATCATCGGGAACACCGGCTTCCCTTGTATTCTGCGTTTTATCATTTGGATGCTCTCGAAGATCGTTCCACGGACAAGTTTGCTGCGGGAGGAGCTGCAGTTTCTACTGGACTACCCAAGGCAATGTTTTGCGCTGCTTTTCCCTCGAAGGGCAACATGGTGGCTCTTTGGCATTCTAGCTCTTCTGAACGGAATGGACATGGCATTATTTCTACTTCTGGATGTAAGCTACCACCACACCCTTGCCCTTGCTGGATCTGCCTTGGATGAAAGCTGACAGACAATCTATGTGCCGTGCTGTACATACAGCGGGACAATCAAAGGACCAAACCCCTGTCTCGTGGCGTGTGGATCGTCGACGCTTTATTCCAAGTCACCGCTACTCGGACAGCAGGATTCTCTATCCTGCCCCTTTCGAGACTCCATCCTGCGATGCAGGTCTCCTTTCTGGCGATGATGTATGTCTCTGTTTTCCCGACCGCCATCTCCATGCGGGAGACAGATATATATGAAGAAATAAGCCCGGGGATCTATATCGACGACGACGACGACGACGACGACGACGAAGAAGAAGAAGACTTCGGTAGCAACAATGATAATCATAGCGGCCGAGTGGAAAGCAGAGAGTGGAGCGTAGCAGGAACAACCCACATGCATCAGCACCAGCTCGTCTTCGACTTCTGCTACATCTCCCTGGGTCTGTTCACCATCGCTCTCAACGAGGGCGCCCGGCTGCGACATCGAAAAGAAGAACCCTCCTTCAACCTGTTTTCTGTGCTGTTCGAGATCGTCTCCGCCTACGGCACGGTCGGCCTTTCCCTGGGGTACCCCGGCACCGAGACCTCGTTCAGCGCGCAGCTGGGCACGTTTTCCAAGTTGGTTATTATTGCGATCCAGATCCGTGGTCGACACCGCGGTTTGCCGTATGAGCTTGATCGCGCTGTCTTGTTCCCGTCTGGGTGGCATGAGACGGAAGAAGGCTTTGCTCCGGAAAGCACGGTGAGCGCGAGACGTCGCGATTCAAATATCAGCCGTGTATATATTTAGCAGCAGTAGGAGTGGAACGAAGGTATGTACCCCTCATGCTTGAATTACCGTGAAAGTGCGAGAGAGCTTTGGGGGCAGGGATGAGAGTATATATATATATATATATATATATATATAAGATATTATGCATAAAGAAGTATTCCTATCTTTTCTCTTTTATAGACCTCTTTTGGATATATATCCATCATGTTATATGCTCGAGGAAGTTCTCGAGGGTCAATCTAGGCAGCATCACAGACACCAGCATGCACGCTAGGGGGATTGCTGCTGGCTTCGCCCCAGTTTGCGCTTCCCAGCGCCTGACCCGCTGCGGTAGAATCGTCCGCCCGGATCTGAAGAATCCACAAGTCAGTCATCGATCCCTCTCACTGGAGTAGCACCTCGCCTTTCAGGGAGTATCAAGGGACTTACATAGTACTGCTTGTCGACGTAATACCACCAGTCCTGGCTGCGGAAGGCGTTGTCGGTGGACTGGCTGATAGGATCGTTCCAGCCGGTGTTGCGGGTGTCGAAGTTGGCGTGCTTGGACCAGGCGACGTAGACCTTGGGGTGGTCGTTGTTCTGGACGCCGTTGGGGTCGATGGCGTCGCCGGCCTGGATCTCCTCGGTGGTGAGGGTGTTCTGGATGTCGCCCCAGGCGAGGTCGTGGTAGCCCTGGTGGGCGGAGAGGAGGGCGCGCGAGGGCGCCCACATGTTGTTGCTGTCCTTGGTGTGGATGACGACCACTCTTTCCCAGTCGCTGGAGACGTCAGCGGTGGACATTCCCAGATAGAAGAGATCTTCCCTCGGTGATCCTTACTAGTCATGTCCCGTGTCGATGGGCCCAACCGTCGCCCCGTCCTTCTCGTAGAATAGGTTGTACACGACGCGCACATCGCTGTCGTTGCACTTGCGGTACGTGTAGTAGACGGGGAACGCCGGGCCCGGGTTGCCGATGGGCACGCCCGGGTTGCGGCAGTTGCAGCCGACGTCGGGATACTCGCAGCGCGGCGCGGGCGGCGTCTGGTGCGCGGCGTCGTAGACGTCCGGGGTCGTGGGCGACCCGGAGAAGGCCCAGGTGGGATAGCAGGGCGGCTGGTCCATGGCCTGGCCGAAGAACCACAGCGGCGCGTAGCGGTCGGCGAGGTCGAGGCCGCCGGCGTTGAGCAGCGCGGTCATCTCGTCGTCGGTCAGCTGGGTGACGGCGACGGCGGTCGAGGCCGCCAGCGCGGCGGGGAGAAGGTTCTTGAGCAGCATGGTGAACACCGGACCGTAGAAGAACTGTCGAGAATCAAAGATCCAAGGACGGAGTAAGAGTAGTAAGAGTAATACGCTGCTCACACAACCCCTACGCCTGGGGCTGGGGCTGGGCCATCAGACAGATAGATCAGCGAGGGAGTGCTCTGCAGGAGAGAGACCAGGTCTCCCATGGTCAGGTCCGGTCAGGTTAGGTAGGACTTGAACGTCCTTAATAAGGAACTTTCGATCTCTGCAAGAGAGAGGCGTACACCGTACGGCACCGTAGCATCTGATCCGTGCAAGAATGCAAGGGCGGGGAAACGTGAACGGGGGAGACCTTTCGGAGACAGCCCGAGATGAACAAAGAAGAGTAAGCCCGTCGAACGAACGAATCGCCCACGCGCCCTGGCCGTCCCGGGACGTTTGTTTGTCAACTGCCGTCTGGGGCTGCGGGGCCGTGGACTTGAGGCCAGAGACAGACGATCGGCGCTGCGATGCAACACGGCGGAGCGACGGCCTCGAAACGGTGAAACGGGCCGGGGAGTTTACCCGGGTTTAATTAAATTAAAAATTCCCAGGAAAGAAGCTTGAAGTGAAAAGAGTGCTATTTTTATGTTCCGTTCGAACACACCCCTTGACCCAGGGTTTCCTACCCCGTGATCCCTCGATTGATTACGGCGCGTGTACTGTACTTCTGCCCCATCTTGAAGAAATGGAAAAAGGCAATCCGCCTCATCCTGCAGCGGCCGCCACGACAGCGACACCACCAACTTCGGCCACGGCCGATGCAATCCACCGCCAACGGACCGGGAGGATCTGGATCATTATTTGCCCCCCAAAGCGCCCGGCCGTCTGCAGGACCGTTGCCCTCCCTTCTCTTCTGCACAGCACGCTACGCCGCCAATCATCCGGGCCACGTGCATGCCCACAGAGACAGGTTACCACTTTAGGTGGTATGTGTACCTGTCACCGCTGTTGCTACTTCGTGGAGAGTGCTCCGGTTATGATGTTCGGTGATAAATGGAGCCAAGATGGCAACAAGGAAAAAAAAAAGACAAAGCCAATGTCAAGATATGGGGTGAAAACATATATATATATAGACCAGGAAGAAGACCCGTACCCATTGTTGTCAAACAAAGAAAAAGGCAATGTTACTCATTTCCAAGGCTGTCTTGAACAGTTTTCGATCTTATTTATGTACTCCAACAGTTCTTTTTTTTTTAAAAAAAATCAGGGAGGGGAAAGAGAATTTTTCCCACATGCGGAGAAGAATCTGGATTTTTTAACCTGCTGTATCGGTTCGGTCCAGTGGGGGAGGGGGGTTGTTGGGGTACTGGGTTAAGGAGTGGAGTAGCAAAGCAAAAAGCAAAAAGAGGGGGTTGAACTGTGAACAAATCATGCTGTTCGGTCACTGGTACATCATGTCTGTTGATTAACGTATGGATGAATGGCAAATTGCGCTCGTTCTCTTTGCTCATCCGTCCAGGGAAAAAAAAATACTTAAACGCTGCCATCATTGCCTTTTCTTCCTGCCTTGTTTCATTGAAGAGAAGAAAAAAAAGATTGAAAAAGGTAAAAAATGTCGCCGAGACTCCAACTCCATATCATTCAAAATCGACCAAAAAAAAGATATCAAAGCACGCAAGGCAGGGACCTCCCTTCTGCTTTCGCCTTCTGCTTTCGTCGTTTCATGGCTAGGTCTCCACCTTGTTGCCGTAATCATCCAGCAACTCGCTGCGGTTGTCTATCCCGGACCACTTGGGCTTGCCGTCCATGATCTCGACGACGCGCCTGCTGTAGAAGATATGGCAGCTATCACGCAGGTCGTTAGCTGGAAACTTCGCAGACAAAACATCTATGTCATCTACAGAACCAATCGCGGGGGCCGGGGGGGGGGGGGGGGGGGGGGGGGGAAGATGAAAAACATGGAGAAACTAACCTCACCTCAAACGCCTTCCTCCGTTGCTTCTGCCCCTCCTCCGTGCACCCGAAGTCGATCAGCTCCGGGAACAGCAGGCACGTATTGCGGCCCTCGTCCATGATCGGGGTCCGGCAGTACGCGCACGACACCTTGCACGGCGTCCGGTAGTTATGGCTCTTCTCGGTGGCGGAGTAGAAGGCGAGGCCCTCCGCGCCGTGCGTGAAGGAGATGGCGGCCTTGGGGAAGATGGCGCACCACTGGAAGGGGGCGCCTGTTTTGGAAAATTACTATACAACATTGTTTACGGTAATACCATAAGGAATATGGATAGATCGTGCCAGTCTCAAAAGAAAGCTGGACCGGAGAAAGAAGGAACTGTACTGACCATGCAGAACCTGACACCCCCTGCAATGGCAGAACTTCGTGTTCAGCGGCCGTTCTCTCTTCAGCTGGTACGTGACCCTTCCGCAGTGACAGCTGGCGCTCCACCTGACGTCGCCAAACCTCTCCGGTGACTGGATCAGGTACGGCGGGCGCTGCTTCCAATCCTCCTGCTGGCCAGCTGACGGGGCCTCAGGCCCGGTGTTGGTGTTGGCGCGTTGCGGGAGCGGAGACCGCGACGCGGACCCGTCGTCGGCCATCTTCGAGATGTCCCGGTTGAATCGGGCTGTGCGGAAGTCCCAAGCGTGCTGATGAAGGGGCGATTTGGGTATTTTTGCTGTGATATATTATTACTGGGATATAGATAGGAGGGGCGCCGCTGAAGATCGAGCTGCGATGGTGCACGGTGCGATAACAGGACAGTCAGACCCGGTCAGATCGGGAGACAATCGAGAGACGCTATCTGAGTAGAATCATTATTTCCTGACATCCAGACTGGACATTCGACAGAGGACATCCAGTCGGCAGGTCAGTATGTGAAGCGTGGAATTGGCTTTGTCCTGGCATGGCTTCTGGCAGACGGAGTGACATCATCGCGATGTAGACCCGACTGACGGGACGAGAAAAGGGGGGAGCCACGGATCTGGATCTGGATGGAGCACCGGTGCCCTTCAGGGCCACGTGGAGTGGAGTTCGAGTGTCCCTGATCATCGTTGGGCGTGTGGTTTTCATATCACTGCAACCATGGTTGAGGACTTGGTCAATTGTAGACCCACAGCATCGCTGGTCAGGTCGATCAAGACCGCAGTGATTCCAGAGCACCTGAAACGAGCCAGCTTCTAGAATTGTACATAGTTCTTCGAGAGTCTTCCTTTCCAAAGCTTGCAACGACTCGTCCGAGCATGTTCGATTCGATCCCAACATGCTGCGTGGCATGCAGAGGACCAAAAAGGGACAGCGAAAATGACGCCAGAGACAACTCCTTCAATATCAATCAGGATCTGGGCATTGTCAGCACTTGGCGGTGTTCGGAGTAGCGGGACCTAAGAAAAGCCATGTCAGCAATATTTAGAAATCGCTTGGGGGCAGCGACAATACAGAAGGACGATCGATCCGCACAAACACTCTCTCCTCTGGCAAACGCTACAGCGCTTGGTGAAACAATGGCCGATGAAACACAAGGCTGCCGGGGTCGTCTTGGCAGAGCAGATCATCGGTTGTCGACTGCCTGTACGCGCCGCGAGAACGCGTTGAGAGGCTCGCAGGGACCACGAGAGCGGACAGCCTGGCGGTTCAACAACCGAGTGCCGGCGCTTGCAGGAGATTGGCGTCCAACTCAGGGGCCAAAAGCCTCCGCGAGGGGGCGATGAAGCGTGTGTTCTTGTGTGACGGTCCCTTGCGCTGCGGCCTGGGCCCCCGGATCTGGCAGCTCCAGAGCGACTTGGCGGCTCTTCGCCGCGCTGCATCGCCATGCCCTTGAGCAGTGAAATACCTTTCAGCGCACAACCACCACCTCCTCCATGCAGCCCTCCGGTCGCAGCAGGCCGTCCCTCACACCATGAAGAAGTTCCTGAGACACATCCGCTCGCGCTCCAGGGAGTTCCGGGGGAGCATCTCCAAGCATGATCTCCGCGCCGCCGACCGCTATCCTCCCCCAGTCCCCGGCTGCGACTTCACGCAACGGCTGCCTCGTCCCGTCCTCTCCAAGATCTTTGCGGCGGTCTGCCCGCATGCCCTGGACGACACCTACAACTCCTACGAGGAGTCCATGACCGAAGATGGCTGCATGCTCTGCGACATGCGGGACCTGGCCTACTGCGCCTTGGTCTGCAAGCGATGGTGCTGCGAAGCTCAGTCCCTGCTGTACGTTGGATCCAGCCATCGATGATCTGACCTGGTTCTGATAGAATCTCCCCCAGATACAATAATGTTCGCATCGATCCCGTCCACTACTGCGAGCTCGAGATCGAGCTCGCCGAGAAGCGGAAGCACCGCTCATTGTTCGACCGCAACGGAATACCCATCGACGCACCCAAAGTCCGACTGGTGCTCTTCATGAGGACGGTCCGAGAGAATCCAGAGCTTGCCGAAATGGTGCGCTCGTTGCGGATGCCGTACATGACAAGGGAAGGGAGCAAGGCGGAGCTCGCGCGGACCGTCTCCGTGCTGCCCAACCTGCGTTACGTGGACCTGCCGGCCGGGTTCTACAGCGACGATGCCTCCGCGCATACTCTGAAACAGGAGCTCATGGCCCAATGTCCGGACATACGGAGGATGAAATACACAGAGGGCTCCGAGGCGAGCTTCTCCCGCATTCCGGGCTCGCGGCTCTGGATGTGTCTGGAGGTGCTGGAACTATCGGGACTGAAAGTCGACCCCACTACCCTACGGCTCGTGCTGAATTCGTTTACTGCCCTGCGGGACTTGAAGCTGGAGAATCTTCCCTGGCTGGACGACTCCGTCTTCTCTCACATCCCATCCCTTCCTTCGTTTCCGCCTCTTCAGCGGTTCACCCTTCAAGATATTCCGAACGTTACGGCAAGCGGGCTTGCCGCGTACCTCTCGATACCCCAGAATCGTGAAGTCCTAACCTATCTCACCCTCTCTAACACCGGTGTCCTTCCCCAGTCGCTACATCAGGTCCTCTCGGCCGCCCCGTGCCTCCAGAGCCTCTCGATCATCCAGGAAGTGAGCAAGCCCTTCCCGCTCGAAAACATCCCGCCGCTTTCCTCCAAATCCTTACGCTTGCTGCACTATGAAATCACCTCCGATGGCGGCTCCTACGGCCTCCAACCCGCCGCTAGCTCCTACTACACGTATTTAATGTCTTCCCTGACATCCAATTGCCTCCCAGCCCTGCGTGACCTGTACGTCCGCGACGCAAACTTCCCCGACACGCTCCTCCTCGCCCCGCCCCCACGTATCTTTGGTGGCGGCGAGTTTTCGAGCTCCAAGCCGAGCAACATAGGTCTCAATCAGCCTCTCAACGTGTACAGCAAGGGTATGGACGAGCTGGAATGGAATTTCACACCGTATGAACCGCCCTCGACGCGGGGGCGACGCGACAGCAAGACGCGGCCGGTCAGCTTGCACGGCGCGCAGCTCAGCCCGCAATGGGGCGGCGAGGCACGCAGGAGCGTCCTCGTCGGGAACGGCTTTGGCGGCTTCCTCGCGGTGCCGGTAGACGAAGAACGGCCGAAGAGCAGCGGAAAAGCGGATCTGTGGCGATGAAACTGGAGGCTATACATCGCCTGCTCTGACGCCAGTGCCTAGCAGGGCGTGGGATCGGATCTCGAAATGGTCCCGAGGATCATTCCGAGACCCCGCTCCAGAACTGAGTGTACACACCGCGTGCTGAAAGAGTACGTGTGGAGAAAAGGGATTTTCTCGAGATGTGAGAGATGCATACCTCTCTGTCTGCCATGAACGGATGTAACGAATAACAATATACCCTTGGTCCTTTTTTTTTGAATAGATTCGGCATTTGCGGGGAATATTCTCTCTTTTTGTATCTCCTGGATATGTTTGCGCTATTTAGCTATTCGAACTTTTCTAATCTGGTGCGGTGTAGGGAGCCTCAGAGGCACTCGACCTAAGTACAGTCCATACCTAATCCCACGTGTTTACTAGGTAGGCTGAAGTCGGCAAAACAATCGGTAGCTCTTCAGCTATTCCTATCCTAACGAGATACGGACTACTGATTGCCCAGTAATAGTATACTCTGTAGAGGAGCTTCTCCAGTGCTAATCCAATGGCGGGAATACTATTCTGGAACACTTCCGTGTTGGGAGGGGGGAGGGGATGACAAGAATACTGAGTACTAGAGCAATCCGGACTGTGGAGACAAATAGGTAGGTACAGTCCTAACTTCGGCCTGCAGATTCCGAACCCTCATTCATTACTGCTATTGATATTGCTATGGTCATGGTCATGGCCCATGCATGGAGAACGAACAGGGTGTGCCACCTATGGACATGGCACATGTCGATGCCATCCATAATAAGTCTATGAGACTTCGCGGTGAATATCTGGGTAGATATGCGGAAGGGAATACTGCTAGCAAATCTTGGGGAAGTGTCCGGTTGACTGAGAGCCTTTCCTGGAGGTTTACTTTACTCACAGGGGACGAGATGAGAGAGGGAAATTTCCAATTTCTCCTATGTAGGTCAGTCAGCCAGTCTCGGTCCAGAGCCGTGTATGTACTGCACGATATGTACAAGCTCGGACTCGGCTGGATAGTACTGTACTATCAACACCATTGATTGCTTAGCGGAGCAGGGATTCTTCTTATGACCTGTTCTACGCGGTGGCAAGTGGACTGCCGAGAGTGATAATAAAGCAGTGCAAGATTGTCTACCTAGTCGGGCAACCGTTTTTTATTATTTTATCTTTTTTTTTAAAGCTTGAGCGTTTGGACCTTTATTCTTCATTTACAGATCTTAGCATCCTTCTTAGGATCGTTCTCAATATTAGGGCCAATACTTATTTAAAAAAATTTTAGGATGCGTTGTTATCATTAACTGTAATCTGTCAACCATAGATGATGATGATAATATGTTAAGCTATCTTTCTGTACAGCACCTGAAGGTACTATACATACATGCTGCACTGTACATATACTACACCTGACTATAATCACAGAATAGATGCAAGGTAGATAGTAACTTAGGTAGGTACCTGTCTACTACCAAATTGGCAACCCTAACACCTCTCCCCAACCACCAAAACCGCAACATCGTGGCTCTCCAACTCGACACTGTACTTGTCCCTCATGCAGCCCAGGTCCTTCCCCGTCCAGGCATCCGTCACTCTGAACCCAACACCTGAACCTCGTCTCCCTCTTCCTCCTATTCTTCCTCGTCTAATCTTCTCCTTCAACTCCGGAACCTCCTCCCACACTGCAGTCCGGACCGCAGGCCCATCCTCCGAATTGAGCATCAGCACCAGCGTCCCACCCAGACTGGCCGACGGTCCAGACCAGTACTCGGCCGGATGGGCCGGGTCGAAGGTCCAGTCCGGGTTGTAGCCCCATTTGTAGGGGTACGCGGGGCGGCCGACGACGGGGTCCTGGTGGAAGGCGAGGAGGGGCCTGTTGGAGAGGATGGAGAGGTGGTCGGGGCTTATCGAGTCGACCTTGCCTTTCCATCAGCAATGTACTATGTACGGTACTATAACGTAGGTATAATATGATGGGAGCTGGAGGCTTACAGCAGTCCCGATGATCAGCGGCGACTTCATGGCAGCCCACAGCGCGAAATGCGCCCGGTTCTCCGCCAGCGTGAGGTTGCCGTTGCCGACCTCGAGCATGTCCGGATCGTTGTGGCCCCAGAAGTCGACCGAGTTGAGGAGGAAGCTGTTCTCGTTGGCGATGGTGGCGATGCGGGGCCAGTTCGCTGGTCGTCATATCTCGTCAGTTTCTTGTATCCATATGTGTGTATCAAAAAAGGAGTATGGATATTGGGCAGTATACTCAAGGAAATAGAATGCTAGGGCATACCCTGAATATCACCACTCATCCTCCACGAATTCCCCGTCTCACTCCCCCAGCTCGTCACGTCCGCCTGGCCCCAGTCGCACAGGGAATACAGAATCGTCCGGTTAACACTGAGCAGCGCATCCCGCATGGCGCGGTACCGCTGCGCCGTCTTGGACGTGCTCCAGTCGTACCCGGGGGGAGCAGGGTTCTGGAGGTCCGGACAGGTGCCGTTGGGGTTGGCCTGCGGGTCGGACGAGTCTGGGACGCAGAAGTTATATTCGTCCTGCCAGTTCGGGGGGACGCCGCAGTTGTCGTATTTGAGGTCTGCAGGCACGGTCGATCAGACATGATTCTTTCTTTGAGTAAGGAGGGGTTGGTATATCATACAGTCAATCCCCCACTCGGCAAACGTCTCCGCGTCGATCGTCTCGTTTCCCAGACTCGCTGGGTAGCCGGCGCAGGTGGTGTATCCGGCGCCTGTTATTGAACATCACCGGTATGCATATCAGTGCATCCATTAGTTGCACTAGTGACCAACTCGCGCCATCGAGACAACCTGAAATACGGGGGAAGGTTAAGGAGAAAACTTACTGCTATAAATCCCAATCTTCAACCCCAGCCCATGGATCTTCTCCGCAAGACCCTGAATACCGCTCGGAAACCTATCGGGGTCCGGGACGATACGGCCGGTGGCAGGGTCTCGCCCGCTCTTGACGGACCAGCAGTCGTCAACTAAGAGATATATCATTCAGCCATCTCTTTTTCTCTTATTTCTCAAAATCTTATACAAATATATAAAGGCATGTAGAAAGAAAGAAGGAGAAGAACTTACTATTCACATACTCGTACCCCAGATCTCGCAGCCCCAGATTGACCATCTCCGTCGCGGCCGTCATGATCTTGTCCTCGTCGATGTCGCATCCGAACGCGTTCCACGAGTTCCAGCCCAGCGCGGGGAGGCGGCCCTATACATGCACGTACTTGTTAAATTAAATCATATATATACATCACTGAAAGAAAAAGCAAACAAAGCAAAGAAAAAAGTTGAGGAGCAGGTACATGCCACACCATCTTTCCTCACCAGCCCATAGACGGCCGGAAGAAAAGGAAGAGCAAGAGAAGCCAACAGGAACGCCGCGGAGGTCGAAGTTCGAAGCGGCATCTTGAAAAATTGAATCGAACAACTGATTCAAAAGACTGGTGGAACTTGGAACTTTCCGTGAGAGTTCGATCGAGCGCTCCGTTCAGTTTAATTCAAGATATCCGGGGAGGATAAATCATATATACTTATTGTTAATGGTAATGTCTGACCCCAGCTCAGGCTCATCCACAAACCGATCAATCCAGTCGCAAGTTCTTATATGTAGCTCAGGCACCAGAGATGTCATTTGCCCATGCACAATACATCCGACTAGTATGTACCCGAGTCACACAACCAAACTACGTCAGCTGTGCGGGGAAAGACTGCATTTCTGCCCATGAGCTGCGATAATAATAATAATAATAATAATACATTTCCCTTGCTTAGTAGTAGGGACAACATACTAGTCTACTCTCGTATTCGGGGCTCAGCCCAATCCCATCCAATCCCACTCCGGCAGAAACTTCCGGCAGTCGAATAAGTCTACCATTTGAAATGGCTGACAGACCGATTCAATCTGCATGCAACAGGATTACAAAGGGCCGCAACGGTACTGGTGAACGGAGCCTATTGCCCTCAGCGGAAGGAGGATAAGAATAGCTACCATGTACAGTACAGTACCACAACCCGGCAGCTGCATGTGTCATTCTGCATCGGTGCCGGCCGGGTGGTGGTATATCAACTAAATTATCCGCCAACGAGCGACACGATCCGCGACCACTGCGTCGATCCCTATCCCGAACCAGGATGCTCGGAGGACTTAGTACGGAAAGTAACCTTGGTTCTGCGGGGTAAGGTTAGGCAGGTGGGAAAAAAGTAAGCAAGCTCCTGTGGCCTCCGGGGGGGGGGGGGGGGGGGGGGGGGAGGGGGGGGAAAGCCAGTAAAGTAAGACTAAGACCTTATAAGTGGAGGGGCAGCATAGAGTTTGGATACTGGCATGAAAAGTTGAACTAAAATGTTTACTTCTGGTTCATGGCAGAACAGAAACCCGGGGACAGTAACAGGCCTGAAAGTTTTACTAGTCAGTAGGAACAGATATGAGATCCACATTATATCATATTTCATATTGAGCCAAAGATACATCGAATTCATCAGGTAAGACTAGATTGAAGCCTTGCAACTATATAGTAATCATTTAACCGAATCAACCCAAGGAGAAAAGAAAGAAAAAGACAGTAAAAGCCCTTATCAGATTCCACTTGTTTGCTGATCAAGTCAACACCAGGGCCAACACAACAATGGGCAAAGAAGCCAGATAAATTATGTATTGCCAGATCGAGCTTTAAATGCGCTGCATCTACCCAATTCTCTCCCTCTCTCTCTCTCTCTCGCGATAATAAGGCACTTACTCGAATGATTCCCTGATCAAGATCTTCCTTTTCTGCCATATACGAGAAGAAGGCTTGTTTCCGCTTGCTGTACAGTACGAGAAGACAGGTTTTATATGATGTATTAATAGTTATACTGCCTCAATCCATGCTTCTGTACATACCTCCTGATCATAAAACACACACCCCCATCTGCCGAATTCGATCTCTTAGCTTAATATGACATGGATAATGCCATCTCAGCCACGCTATCTTGCAGATCAAACACCAGTGATGAGGCTAAACGGGGGATCACCCACAAGTCAGCCGTTTTAGTGAATGCGAGCGAGCGAGCGAGAGAGAGAGAGAGAGAGAGAGAGAGAGAGCTTCGTGGTCAGTGAGTCGACATATTTTTATATAGAAGCCCCATGAGAAGAGAAAGAAAGAAAGAACCCATGGCTTTCACTACTGGCAGAATTTCCACACCGCGCCCTCCAGCCCCCCCTCCCTCTCTCTCAATCGTCTGCAATTTCTAGCCATTTGCTTTGCAGAACCGACTAAGCTAATCATTCGATCTTGGTGTCTAGCTAAGTCTCTGCTCGACCATGTCGTCAACAACATCGTCAACATCAACATCATCATAAGTCTTCCTTCGCAGGCTCCCCTCTGGCCGCAACCTCAACCTCTACTACTATCGCCGCGAAGCCGTCGATCGACGGGCTGTGGCGACGGGATCATTTAGAAGAAAGAAGAAGCCTCCCTCCATCTCTCTCTGGATCAGGCCGCTACGATCGTAGCGGCCCCCTGGGCGATATGATATGTTCAGCCCGAAAAGTTAGTTTAGGTGGAAGAAAGAAAGAAAGAAAGAAAGAAGGGCCCAATTTGCAATTTTGCAGGAGGAGGAGGGGGAGCATTATTGACTTGACTTTTGAGACTCGATAATCAGAAGATAACCCAGAATCAATACAACACACAATTGCACAAAGTAGATGTACAGTAAATATTATATTTCTCACACCAAAGTCCTAGTCTACTTATTAACATCTAGAAAACTCTCAAATCTCAAATCTCAAAAATCACCTAAACTCCCCCTTCTCCTCCTTTCCCTTTCCCCTTCTCTCCCCCCCTTCCTCACTTGCTCACTCACTCTCACCCCTAACTCCATCCACACACACACTGATGCTCCACCAGATATGTACTGTAGATAGGAAGGTAATAGAGAGGTAGTAGGTAGGTAGGTGTACAGACAAGACAAGAAGACTGGATCAGATAGAGACCAATTGACCAAATATCGAAACTATCTGCATCCTAATTGATTGTCTCTCTTCTGTTCCTCTTCACCTGATTGATCGATAATCCTCATGATGTAGATATGTATGTATCTTATGTATGCATAATTATAAAATAAATAAAGAAAATTAGAAAAACAAAAGTCTATCGTGAAATCATTAGTCGTACATGTAATGTATATGTGGCTGTGGCAGGCCAGAATCCCGATCAGATGGGATAGCATGGATGCTTATTTATGTGCTGTGCTCTGTCACCCGTGTGCCGTGTACCGTGTGCTGTGTGCTCTGCTGAGGAGAAACCTGAACCGAATGAACATGGGGTGTCTAAGGGCCTTCTTCTTGCCCTTCTTTTCCCTTCTCCATTATCTGCCATTAGAAGGCTATGCGGTTTATTATTAGAATAAAGTGCCAATGCAACCGAGTATGGGGATCCCAAAACTGCACAAGACAAGATAGGACAAGACAAGCAGCCAACAACAAAAGGATGCAATGCAATGCAATGCAATTCTTGCTCGCTCGCTCATTGATACACAGGTGGGGTGAAGTCGAAGAAGGACAAGACAGGACAGGACAGGAGAGGCTAGAAGAGCAGGGGTGATGGCAAGGGCAGGCTATGTATTTATTGCTTGCCGCCCTTGGCGATTATGGACCGTGCTTCCTCCATTTCGAGGCCGAGGATGTTGACAAGGTATTCAACACTGCACAAGAAGCAGAGTAAGCCCCTGTCAATAACCTTAAATTAACGAACGCAGTTCGAGTAGATCTACTCACCACGCCTCGTACGCCAACCGGCGCTTCTCCTTCTGGAACTCCTTCTGGCACTCCTCCCACACGATCGCGCGCTCCTTGGGCGAGATCGTCTTGATGCGCATCTTGAACGCGGCGCTGACGGGCCGGTGGTCGGACGCGCGCACCTCGTGCCGGCGGTACTCGAGCTGCTTGATGCGGCCGACGCCGCGGTAGAGCACGCGGTCGCACCACGCGGGCGCGCGCTTCTTCTCGCTCGAGTCGTACTCGTCCGTCCCGACGTCGTACTTGTACGTCGGGGCGAAGGTGATGGGAGCCTCATTGAACGACCGCAGGCGGAACCCGGGGTTCTTGCGCTTGGACGCGAGCAGCTGGTCGCGCTCCAGCAGCTTCGCGAGGTTGTTGTTCTTGATGTCGTCGATGATGACGTTGCGCGGGATCGAGTCGATCCGGTAGTTGAGGTCGCCGTTCAAGATGCAGATCTCGTGGTCCATGATCATCGTGCCGTCACCACCCCCGACGTAGAGATCCGCACGCGTCGTCAGGCTCGTCTCGGCCGGGAGAGACTCGCTCTCGAGGATCGCAGCGATGTCATTATTCCTATGCGCAGTCTGCGTCTGACCAGCAGCGAGATGGCAGTTCACGAAGCACAAGGAGCTATCGTCCATTATAAACCGAAGTATAAGAGCACCCTAAAGCACGTCAGCAGCAGCACCAACCAACAACGTAGACTCGAAGGAGGAGCACCTTATTCCCATGCAAACCGCCCATGCCCCGTTTCACTTCCGCCGCGCTGATATTCCGAACCCGTTGCCGTTCCTTCTGTTTGATAAAAACACAGGTGAACAAGCCGACCAGATTCGCCGTGTGCAGCAGCACATAGGACTCTTCCAGAGGCATGCATTCATTAATACACGCAGCGAGGTGGTCCCGCCATACCCGATACTGTCGGCTCATGTGTTCCTTGTCGTTTTGGTCCCGCTTCTTGCTTCCCCTGAGCAGACTCTCTGCAGAACCATCAGCAACAGCAGCAAGAGGGTAAGAGCGGAAGGTGACCAACTGGCTGTGATCTTCTTGTCTTCCAGGTCCACGAGCTCCTGGAACCCGAAAACCAGTAGCTCCGGAGGATTTTCGGGGTGGATGGCGTCCTGGATGAAGGAGCTATTCCGCACGCTGTGCGGCACCGAGGCTCCCGCATTCCAGGTCAAGATGGTGGCTCTGATCTCGCGGAACGTGCAGTACTCGACGTCTCGGCTCTGCAGCCTCGCTTCTACCCTGACGTTAGCATCCGCACTCCACGCAAATGACAGGCAAAACCCACCCAGCCAGTCATCCTCCAACATCCCATCCCACAGACGGATACAGTTGTCCGTACCCAACGTGGTGACCTGGAGACGGTTCACCGTCCACACGCTGCTCGGATCGAGGATGAGACCTACGACAGGGCTGTCGTGAGCGTGCCAGTCCTTCTTCACCGTCCACGGGTTCGTGTTGACGTCGTAGACGTAGATCATGCCCGTCTTGTAGCCCGCCCACAGATAGTCCCCGACCATCGCCAGACAGTTGATCTTGTAGACGCTGACGTTGACCTGGGCGAGACAGGTGTAGTCGGTCGACGAGTATATGGTGACCTTGCCGTCCGCGTGTCCCAGGTACACACGGCCGCCGTCCTTGGTCGTGTAGGCGCCCGACGTGACGTCTCCCGTGTGGTGGACACCGAGAGGTCTCCTGAGCACATGGAAACCGGTATCGCTGTTCGCATTCGGTCGATACACCCGCACTTCCTTGCCGGTGGCGAGCCACAGCGTGTCGCCAACCACCATGGAGAACGTCTGTCCTCTCGCAACACGATCGTAGGGACTACTGTAGCTGTACTGCAGGTTCGGCGTGCCCGACTCGTCCGGCGGCCAGATGAGCAGTCGTCCTTCGTCGTCGACCGTCCACATCTCCTTCTTATGCCGGTATATCCGGATGACCTCCCGACGCGAGGGGTAAGCCCTCGAGGCGATAATGGACTGGGTGGGGATATCGACTTCGTGAAGCTCCCCAATGTTCGTGCCCAGCCACAGCCGCTGCCCCTCGTCTTCGAGGCCTCTGCCGGGCTTGAATGCGACGCAGAGGACTTTGACCGTCTCCCCATGGCTCATGCTCAACACGAGCTCGCCAGTGGTGACGTCCCATACCCTGGTCAGGAACCCCGTCGTACACACGTACTTCCCGCACACGTCAAAGACGCGCGTATCGTACTTCGTAGGTATCATCGTAGGCCCGGTCTTGAAGACCGGCGGCCGCCGATTCACCTGCGAGGAATCCGGATAATCCGTACGTGGAATAGAACCCGGGTTCTCCTCGGGCGCCTGCTGCTCCTCCTCGTAGTCATTCTGGCGGGACGTGGAGGAAGTAGTGTACTTCGTCTCGCGCGGGATCGGGGGCGGTTGTCGCTGGCTCTGGGCTTGCTGCGATTGACCATCACCAGCTCCACTTCCACTGGATGTATCCCTCCGAGGCGGCGGAGGGGGAAACTGCCCGTTCGTGTCGATGGCCGAGAATCGCCTCGACGGGGACGGGGACGCTCCCTCGTTGTTCCGCGGCACGTCCAACGATCTCCTCGACCCGACGTCGGTGTCACGAGAATTCGTCACCGGGTTCCGAGGCGGTAGCTCAGGCCGATCGTCCGGCTGATCGCTCCGACCTGCCGTGCCGAACTCGCGCGGATCTCGAGGTCTGTTAGGCGGTGGATCGCAACGCTTGCTGGGCGGGGGTACCGGTTTCATGACGGGTTTCGTATCGCGGGAGGGTTCAGGCACGGGTCGTGTCCGCGAGAACGCCAGTTCCCTCGCATCTCGCAAGGCTGCCTGACTGGGTGGCGGCGGCTTCTCAGCGCTCGGCGCGCGCGGTGGAGGTTCGGTCAAAGGTCGAGACGGCGAGGGAGACTTGGAGGGCTTTGATGTTCTCTCCGGCGGGACAGGCGGCCTGGAGAGTCTTTCCGGTCTTTCAGGTCTCTCAGGTCTCTCGGGGCTGCTCGGGGGCGTGCTGAAGGGAGACACCTTCTCTTCGAAGGACTTCCGTTCCGGTGCCGGCGAGAGCGCGCTCACATCCGCCTGGGACAGGGTCGGCGCCCTCGCAGGGATCTTCGGCTTGTCTGCTCTGTTCACCGGCGGAGGCACGGAGGCGCTCTTCCCGACAGGCGAAGTGCCTCTCCCTGGCTGGGAATCCGAGTTTCCTTCGCCCGACCCGGCGTGTGCAGAGCTCGGGGACGTACCGCGCGGTCGAGGCGGGGGTGGCCGCGGGGCAGTATCAGAGGTGCCCATGGCGCTCCGAGACTGCTGATGCCCCGATCCTCTGTTGTTATAGTCATTATTATTAACATTATTATTACCATTATTGTCCGAACCGAAACCGCGCGGCGGCGAACGAGGCGAATCGACAGTCAGGGTCGGCGGCAGCTGCTGCGACGATCGCAGGGTCATGGACAGCGGCCTGGCGTGTCCCCGTCTCCCCGCCGGCGACGCGCCGCTCTTCGCGGGATCCGGCCGTCCATTGGGGGGCGGAGGACTGGGCAGATGCTCGCTCTGCAGACTGGCCGCGGCCCCCCAGGGCTGCGGACGAGGCAGGTCCAGGGACGCGCGCCCGGGGACATAGCGAGACTCCTCCGCCTGCTGGTCGGGGGACCTGAGGAAGCGGGGGGAGGTGTCGCTTGCGCTGCTCGGAGCGTTGTTCGCGGACGACCGGCGGTTGGCGAGGTTCTCGAAATGGGACAGCAGCGACGAGACGGGTCTCTGAATGAATCACACGCAGTGTCAGCCATCTCGTACCCATCACATATAACTTCCGGGGAAGAAACCCGGAGAATGGGATACTCACAATGGGCGCATCGTCGGTGCCGTCCTTGTTATCCCTCCCGTTGCCTTCCATGGCGACGACGCTGATCCTCCTGTCGCGCAATGACGCAGAGAAGCGAGTTCATATGATAGGGTATGCCTGCGCAGACCGCTCTCTCTGTCTCTCCCTGTCTCTCTCTCTCTCTCTCTCTCTCTCTCTTTCTCTCCTGCCGACAGAGGCTCCAGTCCTTCCGGTATATCCAAAGGCGGTTAAGATAAAGTCAGGTTCGTCAAGCCCCACGCGCGGTATATCCCCAACGAGGGGAGAGGATATCGAGATGGAGAGCTGTCGAAAGTGACGGGGAACCGCCGCGTAATACGAACTCCCCCAGACGGAATTCTCGAAGGAACCTCCCCAAGGGCGCGAGCCGCCAATGAGAGAGGGTGATCAGTAGTCAGCTGCAGAAACGGCCTGGTCGCCCGGCAGGAGGACCATTGCAAGGTTCTCCCTCCTCTCCGCAGCAAGGGCGCTGGTGGCCAGGAGGTGTCGAGGTGTCGAGGTGTCGAGGTTTAGGAGGTGGAAGTGGATGACGCTGCCTGGGGCGTAGGGCTGCGGTGCGCAGGGAACATGCAAAAGCACAAAGCCTCCCGCGAGAGAAGCGATCAGGGTAGAAGACCAAAGACTAGATAGAATAGAAACAAAAGACCGGAGGCGTCGCCTCACCAGGACCAGACCAGGACCAAGGAGAGCAGATCAGCGCGCAGCCAGACTCCCAAGATCGAGGATGACTGTCTGATCGACCGTGTCTCCGTGACAGAGGTCTCCTCCACAGCCAAGCCCCTAGCCCGGCGGCTCCGTCGCCATGCAGGAACACGGCCAGCATCCTCCGCAAGCAATCCAGACTTTTGTTCCAGAGCTTTTTGAAACGAATCTGTCGACAGCAGACCAGAAGCCAGAGACAGACAGCGCAGTGGATAGACGATGTGGTAAGGCCGAGCTCATCCCATCCCGTCCAGCATCTTCCGTCGTCCTTCTTCCATGTGCTTAGAAATCCATCCTCCGCGATATCACTGACCTCTCTCTACATCGCAGCAAACACATCCTCAACGCCCAAGTGGCCATCCGCTCGCCATGCTGTACGTATCTATCATTTCCTTTTTCCCTTTACCTCTCCTTGTCTCGGATCGTGTATATATATACACATATATAATATACCTCGACCAATAACTAACAAAAAAACAAACTGACCAAAAAACAGGCCGCAAATGGTTCGACTGCGCCGAATGCCACCGCGAGCAGGAGAGCCACCCGCTGCAGCAGTCGTTTGAGATGGTGCGTTTACGATTTATCACCTTCTTCTTCCCTCTATATATTTATCCAAAGAAAAATACCATGATCTGATCTAACGTGATCGAAAACGAGTACAGACGTTCGCCTGCAAAAAGTGCAAAAAGTGCTTCCGCAAGGACGTGTCTGAGTTCGAGGAGAGGCATGTTATCCATGTCTTCTGAAGATATATATATATATCATGCTAACAAGAGGCTGGTCCGCAGCGACGAGTACTGCCCGCACTGCGACAACCACTTCGTCATCGAGGCCAAGACGCCGCAGGCCGCGCTCAGGGTCGAGGGCGAGGACGTGCGCGTCGACTCGAGGTGCGTTCTCCTCTTACTTCATAGATTTTAAGTCTATGGACTTGAACTGACACCTCCCAGAATGCTCAAGGACGACCGCATGCCCGGGCAGGGTGAGCGCTCCATCTTCAAGGTCAGGGACTTCTCCGATCGGCTGGGCTAGTAGCAGCAGTTGGTCCCTTCACCCTCTCTGATGCAGGGAATTACGATCTTGACACGACCTTTGAAGACTATTGCTCTACTCCCAGCCAACCTGCATCCTGCCATGATTTGTAGTTTACGAGATATCCCCTAGACCAGTAATACCAAATACGCTGAGCTTCGTAAATAATGTGATCTTGGTGCGTCATGCTCGTAATGTTTTTTTAAGCTTCACAAAAGTCAGTCGTATAGATCCAATATGAAGATGTAACGTAAGCCTCTACAACGCCCACTCCCTAAAGTTGTCTATCTAGCTCGACTCGGAGCCTCCCTCCCCGCCGCCGCGTGTCAATATCGCGGCCGTCCCGGTCCCGGGCGTCCGGCCGGTCTTCTTCTTCGCCGCCTCCTCCTGCTTCTCGGCCTCGATGCTCTTGACGTACGCCTCGATCTGGTCGTCGGGGAGCATCTCCACCGGTTTCCCGGGCGCCATGATGGCGATCTCGATGTTCTTGGCACCGGTCTGCACCACCTCCAGCAGGGACTTGATCGTCAGCTGCAGCGTCTGCTCGCGGTCCATGTCATCCTTGTGATGCCGCTCGAGGAACTCGCGGACGGTCTTGCTGGATCGGCCGATGGCGTTCGCTTTCCTGGATTTCAGAGAGCCCATCAGCTCTGCTGTAGTCACTTAACAAAGAAGAACCTCTGCATACCATGCAGAATAGATCCCCGACGGCTCCGTCTGGTACAGCCTCGGCGTCTTATCACCCGGATCGAACCCGACCACCAGGGTGCTGATCCCGAACGGGCGGACACCGCCGCTCTGCGTGTACCGCTGCTGCACGCCGGCGATGTACTTGGTGATGTACTCGACGGTGACGGGGTCCTCGACGGTCAGGCGGTGCGACTGGGCCTCGACACGGGCCTTGTCGACGAGGATGCGGGCGTCAGCGTTGAGACCCGCGAAGGCGAGGCAGACGTGGTTGTCGATGAGGCAGATCTTGGACGGGGTAATGCGGGTGTCCTGGAGCTTCATGGCGGAGCGCTTCTCGCAGCCCAGGACGACGATGTCCTTGCCCTTGACGCCCACGGCGCAGGTTCCTGTCCCACGCCTGTCAGCCTTTTTTTTTCACCACCTTTTTTTTTCAAACTACTCGCGCGGGGTTGTGTATACCTCGCTTGACGGCTTCAAGGGCATATTCGACTTGGAACACGTGTCCGTCGGGACTGGAGGCAGATCAGATAAAGGTCCTGGAGCTCCGCGGGGAACGCATCCTACCTGAAGACTGCACTCAATTAGCAAAAATCCCAAAAGAGATAGTTCCAGAGCTGCCCTACCTGAAAGCGCTCGGTCGTATCCGGAGGCCATTGTGGATGATGCGGGGTCGCGGCGACCTCAGTGGAGCTGGGAATAGGCAATCGAGCACAGAACCAGTGAGGAAGATCAATTAGGAACTAGGTGAGGCGATAGAGGAGGCGCTCGGAGGCATGTGGAGTACTGGAGGGGAGCAATCCAGCCGGCCTGAGCGATGACGGGGTGCTGCCCAGGTGGACGCGAGTCCGCAGCTGCCTTCCAGAGCTGCGAAGCGCTAGGCGCGCGGTTACACCCGCGCCAATCCCGCTCGCCTCGAAGGATTTACCTAGACGGGTCGTTCTGCTATCATTTCCCGTATTCTTATCAGCTTTACTGGAAATTTGCCCACTGCCGTTCTGGGGGAAAAAAAAAATCATTTTTTTAACCAAACAGTGCTGTTTGTCGACATCTCATCCAGCAATTGGACTACGTAGCTAATGCGTTCCTCTTGCGAAAACTGACCCAGCGATATGACTACTGTTCTATATCTCATCTTCAGGGAATGTCCATGGTTCTTTTTTGCGTCTGTGCTAATCCTATCATGCTAATACTAGAGGCGGTATCGCCGCTGGGTCCTGCGTCGAACAGCTATCAATCAAACCGGAAATGTAGGCAGTGAGATGCGGAGGGGAGGGGAGGAAGCAGATACCAAAATGAGAACAAAAACCGAATATTCTTTCAAGAATTACGAGGCAAAACAAAAGGACAGTTCACAAAAGGAGCAAAGATCAGGCTAAGCCTCGGAGAGCAGCGTGCATCAACCAGACGCGTCCAACCCCGAACGACGACCCAGCGCCACCGACGAGCCATTCCCCAGCCCAGGTCAAGGACAGTCCGCCAACAAATCGAGGACAGAAAGAGAAGAAAAAGGAGAAACAAACCCCGTCAGCCAGCCCATGGCTCCCAACCCGTGTTTATTCCCCCCAATTTTGTGAATTTCCCTTCCGACACGCATTTCCTCCCCCCATGTGCTTTGGTACAATTTATTCGCTCCGACTCTTTTATGTATCCCTCCGAATGACTTTTGCAAAATACACAGAAAAGCTATTATAGACCTCAAAACATTCTGTTGCACTCACTCTCGTAATATTTCTGCCTGTCCATATTCTCCGTTCCGTCACTTGCGTGTTGAAAACCGCTGGCTCCAAAGGAAACCCCCAACACCCCCGACAAAGTCCGTTCCGTTGTATATCCCATCCGTGATCATACCAGCACTTTCCAATAGTTTCCCGCCGCGTAACATTGCCGAAAGAAACATTGGAAAAGCATCTAGACATCGCACGTCCGGTCTTTGCCTCCAGAGAAACAAAAAAAAATGAAAAGGAAAAAAAAAGAAGCTCTCGATCGCCAACATGCTCTCCGATCAGTGGACTGGAAGTGTCGTCCGGGAAGGGAAAGAAGAAATCGAAGCAATGGACGTAAGGAAAAGAAGAGGTGCCCTGCCACCTGTCTGTTGCCGTCCCTCATGGTTTCCCGGGCCTATCTTTTTTTTATCTGTATCTCTTCCAAAGACGGAACATTAAACAAGCCAAACAGGGCTGACCGAGAGACCGAGAGACCAAGCGAAAACCCGTGCCAACCAACGACAAGCACCCAGCGGCTCCTACCAGCCATATGCACCAGAACTGTAAATTCCCTTATACAAGAACGCACCCAACGAGAAGTGATCCACCTATGCCAACAATAAAGTAGACTTTCACACTGACCAACTAGATTTGGATGAACCCCCCCCCCCCCGAAAGCCTTCTGTTCGCGGCAAACTTAGGCCGGGGACTTGTTGGCAGAAGCACCGTTTCTGCGATTGTCGTCAGAAACAGTAAGACCGCCAAGCCCAGTAGAAAGGAAGGCGAAGGGGTCGTTCGAGCCATCATTGCCGTAGAAGTTTCCGTTGGAAGCATTGGTCGACGGAGGGGCATTGTCGGCTCCAGAGAAAGCAGCCTGGGTCGCCGGGTTGCCGAAGGAGGCAGCAGACTGGGAGACGTTTGTCGATCCGTAGCCTGCATTCATCTGGCCCATGGGGGGGTAAGGCCCAGGGGCAGTGCCAAGGCCGGACGGCAGGGCATAGTTATTCGGCGGGGCTCCGAACTGCTGACCAAAGCCGCCAAACCCCCCGGTCGTCGACGCAAACGGGCCAGGGGCAGGAGTGCTCGTCATCGAGCCAGGGGCCATGCCGAAGCCCGATGGAGGATCCATCGGGGACGGGAAGGCGGAATCAGCGACAACGGCCGCGCCAGAGCGAGGAGCACCGCAGCGCAGACAGTTGATGTTTTTCGCGAAGTTATGGTAACCACATCCCTCCGAGCCACACTTCCAGTCACCGGCCCGGAATGGGACCACGCCTCCGTTGCCCATGCCACGGGCGTGGCCCATCCCGTGAGCAGCGTGGTGGGCCATGTGAGGCGGGATCATAGATGGGGGGCCATAGCCGTACGCACCATAGCCCATCGGGTCGGGGGCAGCAGCCATGGCGGGGAAGGAGCAACGGAAGCAGGCCGTGCGGCGCTGGAAGTTGGAGAAGCCGCAGGACGGACAGGTCCAGTCGCCAGGTCTCGGGCGGTTCTTGGACGGCGGGAAGGGAGTGAGGATTTCCGCCGCACGGTCAAGGACCCGGCTGGACGACGGGGAGACCTCGATGGCCTTCTCGTTCAAAGCACGACCGTTCATGCAAAGACTCTCGGCAGCCTGCAGAGCGGGAAAACGGGGTCAGCATGTAAGAAAAATCAAACGACATTGCAGGACATGAACAGGCGTAATGGCAATTCGCGTACCTCCTCGTGGGACGAGAACACCGCGAAACCCGTTCCGGTTGGCTTGTGCTGGTCCGGGGTACGAAGGGTCCAGAAGGCAATCGGGCGTCCTCCATACTGGGTGAACCAGCTCTCCAGCTCCGACTGGGTGGTGTCGTGAGGCAAGCCGCTGAGGTGGAGCACCTTGCTGCGCTCGGCCAAGAAGGCACGAACATCAGCCCTGGCGTCCATGGGGCGGGTCAGGATCTCGGGGTGCTCGTGCGGAGGCTGGGACTTGCGGATGAGACCCCGCAGCACCCGGGCCAGCGTGATGGCCTCCTCCATGGCACGGCGCGGAGACGCCGGCGCCAGGGCCTGGAGGTGGAAGGGCAGGTTGTGCTTGATCGGCGCCGAGGACTGGACCGGCTCGACCTCGAGGGCGGCACAGATGTTGGCCAGGGAGCTGGGGCCGAAGGGCAGCGACTCGGGATGGTGCTGCTGCCATCGTTGATACTCGGTGCGGAGGTCGAAGGTGCGCGAGTGCTGCAGGTACGGGGGCAGGACGACGGCCTTGTCCCGCGCCTCGCGAGGGAGCTGCACACGCAGGTCCCAGGAGTCGAGGGTCACGAAGCAGAACTCGAGGTTCTTGCTGAGCAGGTGCTCCTGGGCGAAGGCGTCGAAGCGGTTGATGGCATCGCGAAAGGTTCCTGCGTTGCGGACGTGCTCCCAGGTGAGAGTCGTCAAGCTCGCTGTGGGCGACGTCAGCCATTGAGCCGTCAAACCGGGGGTGGTGCGCGGGGGACTTACTGCAGAGCGGCGTGATGGGGGTGTTGACGGGTTTGACGAGCACACTCTCGCGGTGCAGCTGTTGGACGCAGAAGGAGACTCGGTCAGCGGGAATTGCACCACAACACGCTGGAGAAGGCAGGCGGCGCGCACCTCCTCACACGTCTTTGTATCCAGCAAGATCCATCCCAGCTCGATCACCTCGGCGGAGTCCTTGGTCACGTAGACGCCATGCTCGTCGCAAGTCGTGGCAACGTGGATGACAATGTAGCGGTCGATCTTGGGCGTGGGCGCCGCGATGGCTGCCATTCTCTCTCTCTCGCACAGCTGGGAGAGGCCGGGGCGGGCGGCAGGGGACGAAGGACTTGGGACGGAGTGCCTCTGCGAGCGAGCAAGAGACACAGATCACGACCAGAGGGCGTCGTGATCCAGGCGGGCACGGAGGACAAGGGAAGGGGGAGTTGTGAGGGCGAGCGGAAGGGGAAGAGGGAAGAGAAGGATGGTGTTGGAGGTGGTGGCCCGTGGATCAGAAAAGTTTCGGGTGTTGGGCCGTTCTGAGACGGCGACGGGCGGCGCCGCGCTGGGGCGGCAGGGAGCAGCCCGTCCTCTTGTTACTCGAGTACATACTCTTCCTGCATAACCCTACGAGATCCGTCGGTGCTGTTCTCTGCCGGGAGGGGCCTTCTGGTTGCTACGGACATCAAACAGGATGGCAGAGGAGGATACGCACCGCGCAGGACGTCCCTCGAGAGGAGGCGTGGCCTCTTCGTCATCACCGTGCTAGGCGGCTCCAAGTGTGCCCGGCGATATGGAGATGCATCGTCACCAGCAGGAGAACGGCGACAGACATCGAGCTTGCTGCCTCTCACGGATCACAGCCTAACGGGAAGCAAAGTGACAGTCTACAGCGTTGCAAGGCAATGCGGTTCAGTGCTGACCGCCCCGCGTGGTGCGTCGCTCTGGGCAAGATTTTTTCGCTTTTAACGAGGGTCTCTTGCGGCGCGTCCGCCCGGATGGCCCGATCCCAGGCACCGCAGCGTCTGCCCATGGTCGATGTCCATGTTCTTCCCAGGCCATCAGCTTCTTTTCCAATCCCACGTCCCTGGCACTGGGAGGCCCAGCACCGTGCACGACCTGCGTTTTATCCCATGGGCCTCCTCCCTACCTGAGCAGGTACACAAAGATACGTATCTACTCCGTAGAGACTGCTCTGTCAGCTCTGGAGCTCGGACACCACCTTACCGCTCGGTTCACCGCGCCCAGCCTGCTGTGGAGCCGCGAGAGGCACAGAAGGACAGGTTCCAGCCTTCCAGATCAAACCTCTGGGGACACAACAACCTGATAAATGATAATAAGTAAACAATAACGGGACTTTGCTTTCTGCACCGAACCGCAGATGCGGTGGTTCAACCCAGGACAGGACTTTGGGCAATCAACACTTGTATCAGTTGATAAACTTGCCCATGCGATACTGACACGCAGGACGCGAAGGCCTGAAGGCCGTCAGGCGCATCAGGGGAAACCACACTGCATGAATTACAAACAGCCTGCCGTGTCTCATCGCTGGCGGAGCTTCCCGCCGTCCAAGATTCCAAGTCACATTTTCTATTTCTATGCATTGCCAGGTTATCACCATTGCCATCTGATCTCAACCATCTCGGATCCAAAGGATCTGGAGAGAGGAATCGCAAGATTGGACTTTTCTTATCACCTGCTGTTCCCGTCGACTTCAAGAATGCGATCTCTGGCTCTCCCTTCTAATAAAAAAAACAAAATGAAAATCTCCGGCCTAGGCACGGCCGTGTCCGACTCGACAAAACAGGGTTCCGACAAACGCTCGTGAGTCACGCCATCCATCCGTCCGTCCATTCGGGACTAATGACTCGTCCCTGCAGGATTCAGCACACCAACTCACAAATCTTCCGTCCGTATCATGCCGGTCTACTGTACCTCTAGCCTAGCTTGGACTGTCGTGGACGTGCATCCCCAGCCTCCCATCGCCTCCATCGGTCATCCACAATATTGCCCTGATCGGGAAGGTAAACTACCTATCTATGGAAGGTAGACACACCCGACTCGAGCTCTCTCCATCGAACAAACATCTAATAGTAATTAAACGGTGTCAACCCATCCTATATTATTATTATGAGACCAGGCTAGACAGACAGACAACAAAACCGCACCGGCGCACCCCAACCGGGGCAGGGACAGGTCTAGATTTTTGCACGGATGCAGCGGACGGGCCTCCTCCTCCGCGCACGGGGACAGCTTTCCCCGAGCTGTGACATGTCAACCTCCAGGTCTCCACGTGGCTCTGGCACCGGATAGATAGTGATACCAGCCATGTCACACCCTTCCTCACTTTTATCATCATCATCATCGTCGTCGTCAACCAAAAGGCCCAAAACTAACTAGTTCACAACGCCTCTAGATAGGACAGCACCTAGGTAATAACTAACTGCCTACACAGTCCCAGTCCACTGGTAAACATGTACAGCAGAATGCATAATAATATAACAAACAATTTTTGAAAAATGACAACAAGTTTCATTCGTCAGTATCAGTTAGGTTTTTTTTTAAAAAAAAATAGCAGTTCACAAATTTTCATAGAAACCACAAGAAACAGATCTCTATACTTATCATTAATCGCTTCTTAGAGAGAAATAGACATAATATTCATACCGTACCGTCCTCGGCGTTACTCCTCAGGAAAAGGAGGAAATCTCATACGACATTGTCAAAACGAAAAAAAAAAAAACAACATATACATCAATCAAACATAACCATCACTGACCACTACCCAGTCTGGCCCCAATCAAATCAAATCCATCATCCCAACCGATCCGCAATCCATGACGCGTGAGAGAGAGAGAGAAAAAAAAATCATCGCAACATACACTTGCAGCCAGGGACAGTGCAGTCAGCGCCGTTTCGACATAACACGAATATCGAACCCCGACTCAACAAATCATCTACTCATCATGCTCCTCCACCTTGATGACCGTCCCCCTGCTGTCATCATTCTCATTCTCATCCTCCTCGCCAATCACGCTGAGCTGCGAGCCCTCGCGCTCGTGGCCATACGCCGCGCCAGGCTCCACGGACCCCCGTGCGGACGTCCGCACATCCACAAAGTCCTCCGAGGCGACGGTGCTCGCGCGCTCGAACCGGCTCAGGCCGGCCTCCTTCGACGCGCCGGCGGCGGCCAGGAGCTTGAGGACCGAGTTCTTCACCTTGACGATGGCGTTGCGGCCCGTCGCGTCGGCGGCGACCCCATTCTCCATGGCCTGGTCGAGGAGCTCCTTGACCTCCTCCGCCAGCTTGACGTTCTCGGGGTCCACCTCGCCGCGGTTGCTGCGGATGCTGGACCGGAAGCCCTCTTCGCCCTCGGGGACGCGGGACGAGGCCCGGGAAGGCGGGGACGGAGGCGCGATGTAGACCTTGCTGAGGAGCGACAGGAGGAGTTTCTTTTCCTCCTTTGAGCACTTGTTGGGGCCTTCGCTGACGCCGAGCACGCGCTCCAGCACATCCTTCACCAGCGCCAGGTGCACGTACCCGCAGGCGGTTGAGGTAACAGGAGCTCCGACGAGCACCTTCTCCCCTCCAAGCCCGACGACTCTTCGCTCGTCCGTCCACTCGGCCAGCATGCCAATGACGCCGGACATCAGAGCCTTGATCTCCTTCTGTCCAGCACTTTCGTCAATGTCCCCGTCGCTGTCTTCTTCGGCCTCCAGAGCAAAGAATTCCTCCGCCGCATTGAGGACTGCCCTGACGACTGGCACAGCGACTCGACGCATGTGCTGCGTGTTCGTGAGGCGGGAATGGCAGTAGACGGGGAAGAAGTACGCGAGAGCCTGTCTCAGCGCCAGGTTTTCGCGGGTGCGAGGGTGGAAGAAGGCAACAACGAGCGACTGCAAGAGAGTCTCGACGGAAGATTCGTTCAGTTCTTTGATGGCGGGAGGGATGTTGGGTCCAGATGGCGTCAAGGTGCCTGTGAGCAGCAGCTTCGAAAGAGCAACCGCTGCCGCTGTCTGGACCGTATCAGGGGAGTTGGCTTTCAGCGCCTTTGCGAACGCCTTCAACAGCGGCTTCTGGAACACAGGTGGCGATACGGTATCACCGTCCGGTTGATTGACAGGAAGAAGTAATGAGGGGTGAGTTGTCAGAATATCCGACAGGATCTGCAGAGCAGTCACCTGCAGTCCCTCGTGTCCCTTGCTGTAGCAATGGATGAATAGGGCCATGTTCTCTTCGGCCAGGGTCTGGAACAGAACAAAAGTCGTCAGTTTTCTCTTGGTGTCAGAGTAACATGGCTGGTTACCTACCTTGTCAAGCAGACAGCACAGACCCAGACACTCCAAGCCCCGTTCTCTAATAGGAGCTTCATGGCTTCGAACTGCCGGAACAACGAGGTTATTCAACATGGTAACCAGATGCATGTTGTCCTTGAGGTTGCCCTCGACGTTTTGAAGCATGCATTTGGCAATGTGCAGACATTTCATGTTGATAATGATCTCGCGGAGGACCTTCGCTTTGGCTTCTTCCTTGTTGAACGGAACATCCTCACTGGCAGGGGTCTCCGATCGCTGACGACTTGAGCTTTCATCGTCGCTCAGCTCGGACCTCGCAGAGACAAAGCTGTTCTGCTCGGACGCGATGTTGTCGTGGACCTCAGCGATCGCTTCCAGCACGACACTACAGAATTCGCTCTCGCCAGCCGCATCAGGGCCGCAAACGCACCTCAGTACCTCAACGGTAAGCTTGGTGCACTCCTCTGGCAGTTGTTCAACCGCCAGTGATTCTCTCAGTAGTGAGAACATCTTTCGTCTTCCCACCTCGTCGCTGTAGTCGAGGGTGAGACAGATGTGAAGAAGTTGCTCAACGATGAACTCATACTCCACTGTATCTTCCTCGTTTGCCTCGCCTGCATCCTTGACCTGTCTTAATTTTTCCAAGAGAATGTTGGTGTATTTTTCTAGGAAATGGGCGATAGCGATGACTTCGGGCATCTTCTCATCGGCCAGATCGTCGAACTTGCCTTCGTTCTCCACCCGGCAGAAATCGTTGAAGCTGCGGGCCAGGAACGCAGACTCGGCCGTGAGAGTGCTCCAGAACTCCTCGTCAAAGACGACTGCTTCTCGGTAGTCGGGACGGCCCTCCCAGAAGCTTCGCATTGCTTCATGGGCGATGCCTCCTTCCATCCCGGAGTTGACAACGTCGATTCTTTCTAACAGTTCCAAGAGCGCAGGAATGCTGGGAGGAGAAAGCTGGCCAACGGGGCCTCCGTCCTCAGAATTTCTGTTCCCGGCACAATCCTCGATCCATCGCTCACAGAACAGTTTGCCGGTAGCTTTCCGGACGTTCTCGTCTCGATCTCGTAGACCCCATCGTAGAAGCTTTTCACGCATGGACAGGGACAGATGGCGGAAATCGCCAAGGGTGGGAAGCAAGCGCGAGTACAAAGCACGCCGTGTAGCCGCGTCCAAGTCACGGGCTCGTTCGAGGAGATACGGAAGGGTCTCAGGCGTGAGCGGTAGGTTGAGCAGCAATGTCTTACGCACCTCTGCGCTCGTGTCATTCTGCAGGATATCGATCAGCTTTTCGAGAAGCGCCGCAGCGCCATCGTTCTGGTCTTCCTCATCCTCGTCTGCATCGTTACCCGCCAAGCGCCCAAGACCCAGAACAGCCTGAACACGTACGCTGGGTTCCTTGTCCCTGATTCTCTTCAGCAGGTTATGTCGGATCGTATGATACAGCTCGTCGTCGATCGAATCAAGGGAGTTGACAATGTGGGACACAATCTGCGTCGCACGGTATCGCACCGTTTTTTCCTTGGCTGCCAGCAGCGGGACCATGGTGGAAACTATCCTGGATGTCAATCGTGACGTGGGAGTCTCCGGGGCGATCTGCGACTCGTCCGCATCCTCGGGAGCGAAGAGTGCGTTATCTACACGAAGTTAATACGCACAGTCCAGTAGATGGAACAGAATATGCGCCCACCTTTCTCGGATGCATGGCTGAGGAACATTCCCAGAAACCTGATGATGCGGTCACCGACCGGCTCCGTCTTCTTGACTACCAACACGCGAAGTATGCATCGACAGATCTCGGCATTGAATTCTCTTTCTCCGGCGCTTTCCTCGCTTGGCAGACTCTCCGCGACCTCTCGATCCTGTTGATCCCGCTCCTTATCTCCTTTCACCTTCCTGACACGGATTCCACTGCAACCCTCTTGAATCTTCCTCAACCGCACTACCAATTTCCGGTGACCAGTCGTGGAGCGCTGGGCGTCGCCGAAGATCGCGCAGACATCGCGGCGCAGAGTGGGGTTTGAGGGTTCTGGCTCTTCCGGAATCGTGACCGGGGGCGCAACGGAGCCAGCGCGTCCTCCAGACGTAGTCGGTTGAGCGGAGGTCTTGCGCGTCGACGCAGAAGATGATGGACGGGTGGAAACTCGGGCGGGCATGGCGATATCTCCAAAGGCTGTTCTCTATAACGTGTTCGGTGACGAAGTGTCGATTCGCAAAGATAATCTGTTGAAGGTCGGCTCAAGAGGCGTCTGGGGCATGCGTCATGAGTGCGCTTATTGTTCAGTCAATGAGCCAAACAGTATGCCTGACAGCTTTCGGTGACAGCCAGCGATGCGCTGCCGTATCGTCGACGATGATATCGGAGGCTGTTGTTGGCGGCGCGGAGTAAACAAAACCCCGAGATGTAAACAAAGCCAACTCACGCGCGGCCCGATAGCATGTGTTAAGATAAGGGCTAGGGCTAGGGCTGCGACCAGATCTACCAATGCTGTCCCTTCAGACAAGCAGGCAGGCAGTAAGGTCGCCTATGCCAAAGTAGCAGGTCAGTGCCTGTCTTCAGCTGAAAATATTATTCAATGGCGTTTTTGCATCGTGCTGTTCTGTGGCACTGCTTGTATCCAACTCCTCTATCTACACCTGCCCCTCCCACGTGATTTGCAGTTATAACTAAATCCTCCGCTGACTCATCATCCGACAACGGCGGGCTCTTCTTGCGGAGAACGCGCGGAGCCGCGGCGGTTTTCTCTGTCGATGTCCATTGCAGGCCACTGGTCCTCTGGCCAAAGCAAGATCCTCTGGCTGCCCGGCATGTTCAGACAAAGTGTTCGACGGTTCGCCACGACGACGTTCCGCAGCGCGGAGGCAGCGACCTCGTACAATGTCAGGGTCTCCAAGGCGCAAGGCTCCGTCAACGGTCTAACGGAAGGTATGGTGGCTCGCTCAATGGCATTGGCCTATGCTTCTTGTGCCATTCTAATGTCTGTGGACGTCTAGCAATTGGGAACACTCCATTGATCCGCCTCAAGCGCCTCTCCGAGGAAACCGGCCGTAATATCCTGGGCAAGGCCGAGTTCCAGAACCCCGGTGGGAGTGTCAAGGACAGAGCCGCTCTGTATATCGTCAAGGATGCGGAGGAGAAGGGGCTGCTCCGGCCTGGCGGCACGGTCGTCGAGGGCACTGCAGGAAATACGGGTATCGGTCTAGCACATGTCTGCCGCTCCAAGGGCTACAAGCTTGTCATCTACATGCCCAACACGCAGTCCCAGGGCAAGATCGACCTCCTCCGCCTGCTGGGCGCGGAGGTGTACCCGGTGCCTGCAGTGCCATATGAGAACCCACAGAACTACAACCACCAGGCGCGACGGCATGCCGAGTCTCTTGACAATGCCGTCTGGACGAACCAGTTCGACAACACGGCCAACCGCCAGGCGCACATCGAGACGACGGGCCCGGAGATCTGGGCCCAGACGGAGGGAAAGATTGACGCCTTCACCTGCGCCACGGGAACGGCGGGTACGTTGGCAGGCATTACGCGGTACCTCAAGACCGTGAGCGATGGGCGGGTGAAGAGCTTCCTGGCCGACCCGCCAGGCAGTGTGCTGCACAGCTACATCCAGAGCGGTGGGAAGCTGATTGAGCGGACCGGCAGCAGCATCACCGAGGGGATTGGACAGGGCCGTGTTACGGAGAACCTCAAGCCGGACATTGACCTCCTCGACGGATCCCTGTACATCAGCGACGAGAAGACCATCGAGATGGTCTACCGCTGCTTGGACGAGGAAGGTCTGTACCTGGGCGCCAGCTCCGCCCTCAACGTCGTGGCTGCCAAGGAAGTCGCCGAGAAGCTGCCCAAGGGCAGCACGGTCGTCACGATTCTCTGCGACGGTGCCTACCGCTACGCCGACCGTCTCTTCTCGGACAAGTGGCTGCGGAGTAAGAACCTGAGGGACGCCATCCCGAAGCACCTGGAGAAGTACATCGTGCTGCCATGATTGAAGTAAATAACTCTTGTGCTTGGCCCAATGTTTGAACAGGGCTCTTTGAGTCCGTCTGATTCTGTAGGTTGTACCGATATATGCAAAGTCTACGATGAAGCCCCTGAGCATGGTACGGGACGCATATTGAGATTGGCATAAATGGCTATAAGATATGCATAGACACGGCGATATGTATTTCTATCACATGTCCGTCGACGATATTACGTGAACATGTGTAATGCAGTAGTGGCTTCAACTAGCAAATGCGTCGAGTCTCTGTCTTCCTCATAATTCTCGGATCTCCTTCAGCACCCCCGAAGGCCGGGCGATCATGATAAGCTTCTTCAGCTTCAATCCGCGACCTGCTGCCTCGGGATGCATAACGTCACATGATAGAACTCGTCTGCGGTAGGGCAGACATGAAACGTCCCGTCCTCCGATGCATTAGATCCAGACACTAGCTGTGTCTATCAACGATCCTTGATCCCTGAACGAGCTATCCAGACTTATCAGAGTTCTGCAGACGCATACGCAATCGTTCAGCCCTAGAGAAGAGATGAACCGGTTACTATCCTATCGCTCTGGCAGCCTCTCGCCCGATACGATCTCTTTGCGGTGCCCCTGAATGAGACGGAGTGATCCGCCTGCGTCGCTCGAGATCAAGCGAGGACTCGCGAACAGTTACGGAGGACCATCAGCGTCCTCCGTACAGATCTACAACAATTGAGAGATGCCTGTCAGAGCACCCTTGCTCGACTCGGAGCGTGGTCCGTTCGACGCCTCGGCTCTCTTCAGCGAGCGCACGGAGTATGGAGGACTCCGTACCACTCCGTCCTGAGTAAGTCTACGGCCTCCCCGCCCCGCTGGCAAGCCGAGCTGACACTCAGTTAATAATTCCTAGCGCACTTGAACGCCCTCTCGGAACCGCAAAGAGCCTCCCTAGTGAGGCGGTCACCGCTAGGAGCGCGCCCCAACGGCTAGGCCGAGGACTCTCTGGGGCCGGTTGTCCGGCGTGCAGCGCGCGGGCCGGAAGCGTTGGCCTGTTCCGCGAGACTAAAGCAACCGACACGCTGTACAAGTCGCATGCTGGCGCAGGATAGCGGCCCGGCAGTCGCTCTCCACCAGGAGCCGGAGCCTAAGGGCACGCTAGCATGTGGACTTGAAAACGGCTGCGCAAATGCTGCATTATTTTAAGCAAATTCGAGTCCCGTCGGAAAATGGAAGGGGGCTATTCCTGCTGCGTTATAAGCGGGGCAGCCAAAAGAGTCCCTTTTCTTGCGTTTATAGAGTCTTCAAAAGTTCATTGACGCCCTACGGTCCCTACCCTGTCCCCCTGCTCGTTCCGCCAACACCCCGTTCCCCGGATTCGCGTGTTCTCACCGCGAACCTCGACACGCCATGGCTCAAAACCAGCGCGCTCTGGAGATAGATGTGAGCGCCCTTACGCCGTGGGATACAGGACGAAGACGTCTAATAGAGTTGCACCAGGAAAATGCTTCCACTGACACGGATTCGGCATACAATGAATCGTGAGTACAGTACATCGAACACCAGACGACGATAGTCGCGTCTGATAATTGCCCGCAGCATTGGCTCAGCTAGTTACGTGTCGTCCCTCAGCTCGAGCATAAGAAGCTACATGTAAGACTGTTCCTGCCCATACGAGAATCATTTTTATACGTTTGATGTTTCGTGATATACTGAACCGTGGTTACTAGATACGAGGCGAGTCTTGAGCAGATAAATGTTCTGCACACGATCGAACAGAATACTGACAGTTCTTTAGAACGGGCGCCGGTATCATGCGTATAAAGAGGGGGCTTACGTACTGGTATGTCATTCAACTCCCGGTGGAAGCATGAGCAATGCTGAATCTCTATCTTTAGCCCAATGACGATGAGGAGCAACAACGAATGGACTTCTTGCATCATATCTATCTCCTGGTCGTGGGAGGCGCGCTTTACCTTGCGCCAATCAGCCAAAACCCTCAGCGAGTGCTAGACATCGGCACGGGCACGGGAATTTGGGCCATTCAATTCGCCGAGTGAGTCTATATGAAACCTTATTTTCTTCTGCGTATTGCTGACAACCGCAGTGAATATCCGTCGGCGCAAGTTCTTGGCATCGATCTGAGCCCTATACAGCCTCAATGGTAGCCCGCAGTCTCCTCCTATCAGAATGCGTGTCCGATGCTAATCCAACGTAGGGTTCCTCCAAACTGCGTGTTCGAGATTGATGATTACGAGTCGGATTGGGCGTACAAGAACAAGTTCGACTACATACATGGGCGCGAGCTGATCGGCTGCATTGGCGACGAGGATCGGCTGTTCCGCCAGGCATTCGAGCACCTGAAACCGGGTGGATATTTCGAGCTTCAGAGCGTCGAGTCATACTTTGGTTCCGACGACGGAACCCACGAAAAGGCGGAATTCTGCCAAATGTGGCTGCACAACCTGCGCGAGGCCGGTGACAAATTCGGCAAGTCATTCCGCAACGTCCCTCGATGGAAAGAGATGATGGAGAAGGCGGGATTCGTTGACGTCCAGGACGTGGTATTCAAGGTTTGTCCCCCCGCCCCCTCTAACAATCTGTATCGATCTGTGTGTGGACCAGGCTAACTCCAGCTCCTCTACAGATCCCAATCGGCAAATGGCCCAAGGACCCCAAGATGAAGGAGATCGGCCGGTACCAGCAGATCCAGAAGATCATCGCCATCGACTCCTACACCCCCGCGCTGTTCACGCGCGTCCTTGGCTGGAGCAAGGAGGAGATCGACGTGCTGCTGGCCAAGGTGAAGAACGAGCTCAAGGATTCATCGTACCATATGTACCTTCCGGTTCACTTCGTGTATGGGCGGAAGCCTTGATTGATTCTGGGCGGGTTCCACCATTTCTCTTTTCTTTTTTTTCTTTTTCCCCTGCTGCTTCGTTCTCGGGTTCTTTGCTACTCTTCCTCTTTTAAGGGATACATAATGAAGTGCCTCTCGCGTTTTTTGTGACTGGCGTACATACGTCAGTGCTATCCTATTCAATCGGCAGTTCCGTCGGCTGTACCTGTTGGTAGTTCATTTTTTTTCTGGTGACATTTGATTATTGGCATTTCTTACCTTGTTGAGGGCTCGAATGGAACCATTACGACCGGTGGGTTCAATCAATCGGCTAGTCACCGTTTCGAAAAGCAATATCATAGTTATTCTTCTCTCTCACCTCTACAGGATGATAGCCAGCAGGCCAGCGACTTCGGACCAACCCCGAGGGCAAATTCTGGTTATTTATTATACCTTTAACACGATTGATCTAGATCAGATAAAAATTATAATTTGTAGTTCGTTGAAGTAGCTAACAATCATCCTCCTTTGTCCCAGATATCCTTCCGGAATATTTAATTTTCTTATCCAGCGGCTTTCATCCAGCCGTCGATCGCTCCAGTTTGTGTTTGGAAATCACGTTCGCAAGTTGGCAGTGGCAGTTGAAACTAGGCTGATCACAGAATTGGCTTGGGCTGCAATAATAGAAAATAGAACGGTGGATAGGATAGGATAGCATAGCATGTGAAATCACCGAAATCCCGCCGTGAAATCCCCGCCGGTTGGTTTAGTAGTTAGTACGGTGTAGTACTGTAGTCGGGGACAGCACGGGACAGCAGCAGCCAGGAGGACAGGGCTCCGACCGACGGAGGAATTACTGATTATTAATCATCGGGGAATTTCCCAGGCCAAGCCAATCCAGCCCAATCTGGTACTACTGTACTGTAGGTACTGTAGTGGATGACCAGTGCAGGGACTAGCCTGAGGTAGGCACTGTACCTAACTCTGGACATAATAAATGACACGCAGTACACATGATGCGATAGTGTTTCACATTCATACTACTAGTAGTAGTATGCGCTTTTGAGATCTGACGGTTTCATATGTACAGTACATACAGTAGATAGGTGTAACGACAGGCCTAGATAACTAGACCTAAAAGGGTCGTTGGTTTATCTTGAAGACAAGAAACAAGGGGGTGAGCAATATAATAGCA
>ENA-UOXB01000245-UOXB01000245.1-bioreactor-metagenome-genome-assembly--contig:-NODE-245-length-51675-cov-13.392697_pt1 | contig 51675 bp, 64 predicted proteins | sample MGYA00238158_ERZ761615 | MGnify/ENA primary metagenome ERZ761615 (study PRJEB28904, sample SAMN06267902) | bioreactor metagenome | isolation source: Joint BioEnergy Institute, California, USA...
GGCCGCTCCTTCGGTGTCGACCACCCGAAAAACGTCACGGGTTCACTTTTTGCCTGTGTCGTTTTTAGTTTTATTTTTCTATTAAAACAATGGAAATTTTCAAGTCTTCAGTGAGGTTCATTTCCGATTATAGAGAGTAAGAACCTGGACGGACCGTGTGTACTGAGCATCCGTTACAAGATCCTCGACGTGAGCTATTGTTATTAGACTTTCCGAGTTTCTAGTTTACTTAACCATAGCTCAAAGACTTTTGGATCTTCTTACAGATTCATAACCTCAGTCTGCGGCCACGGGGGAACTCCAAGAGCAGTCCTTGACTGGAGAATGCTTCCATCCTTCAGGCTGGCTTGTGTTTGCATCAGAGGACTCCTTGATAACTGTACTACAAAACAACATATCATCAAGTAAACGGCTAAGGGATTGGGAATTGAGTACAATGAAATGATAATGCCGTGCCTTGTCATGCCTTCATGAAGCCACCGAGCTTCAGCAAAAGGGTCAAGGTCTACATGTGGACTCCTGGTCATCTTCTAGAAAGACTGAGCGAGTCTCCTCTCAGTTGTTCGATTTATTCAAGTCGTAATGCAAGCTCGTAAAGCAGCACAGTATCTTGAGGATACATAGCTTTTTGTCGTACCGGAAAGCCCTGGCAGAGAAATGGCGTATCAAAAACATAGGTGCGGGTTTTGGTGGCACCTTTAATGGCCCCGGTGGGCCGGAGATGTCAGATTTTGAGTCTCTAATCATCTTTGTCCCCTTCTGAGTGATGAAAGACTTGCAGCAGTTACATTGTGCTAGGATGCTTCAGATATCAGTCACGTGGTCTATATAGGAGACCTTAGTTTGGTAACTGTTACTTTTAAAGGAGGACGCTGTGGCACCGCTGAGCGGATGGGAAGCCATGCTTTCCAGATCTGTCAATGTGAAGGGGGTAGTAACTTGCATTATTGGACCATTTGTAGTTCTCGAGGGAGGAGATTTTGGAGTTGTCGCAGACTGTTTGGGAGTATGCAGCATCTGGAGCAAGAGCCATTCATCCTCTAGATAGGCTTCAGAGAAAAATACCACGCGACTACAAAGAGAGGCCATGACCACTAATCGTAGTGGGATCTGGTATTTCACTGGTCAACAGTAGGATAAGGAACCTCCGCAGCATATCCGAGAATGCCGATTGCGCTAAAAAGGATGAGATGGCTACGCAGCACACAAAATTTCCTTGTTACTATTTTCAGCAAATTGAAAAGACCATATACTTTCCTCCCCCTCGTCATTTAATATTATTCTTTTCAGGAGTATATAATCCACATTTGGTCGTGAAATCTGCTTCCGGCACATGTCTAGATCACGTGAGCAGAGCGGAAAATCGAGAGCCCCGACGGCCGCTTGGCGCGACCTTTTCCCCGAGTGGGAGATCACTCGGACAGTTCAGCCCCAACGCCTGCCTCTGAGCTCATCCCGCACATAGTTCCCTCCATCGGAGTGGTCAAGACTCGACAATTGACCACTGCCTGGTGGGTGTGGACAAGAGACATTCCGTTTTACCTGTTTTTGCTTGTTCCGGTCGTTCATTTATTTTCCCAAGCGGGCCAAGCCTCGGTCTGAGGTTGTTTGTGACTGTTCTCTTGTCCATACGGGACTGACGGCAGGAAATATCTACAGCGCGTCTGTTTGTACGTTACACTTTCTCTTTTGCATCTTGGACTTTCGTTCCTGTGTGACGACTATCTCTGAAGTCTGTTTTGACTCTTAATTTTCGTTCCGGCAGCATTGAATCTTTGGTACTTCTGAGCGCTGGGAGATTCATTCCTGCTGGATCCAAGACAGGCAACTTTAGGAATTGTTACTGGTTGCGCTGGAGCTCATGATGCTATAGCGGCGGAAGCTCTCGGTTCGTGCGTTTTTGTGTTCAATCTTGCACATCGAACTTGAGAAGCACTTTCATACCTGTGGCAGCGCTGCGGTGCAAGCAATTACTGTCTTGTCTAATTCTGTCATTTACTGTCGTGTCAGCCTGTCTTGCTTTGCGCCCCAATCATGGCTGCTGCAACCTCGTTTCGCATGCTGTCGATTCCGACATGCGTATCCCGGCAAGGTCTCTATCTCCTGAAGGGAAACAAGCATGTATCAAACCTCAGCTCCTTGGCTGATCCTTTCAAATGTGGACTTGGAAGGAGATCTCTCATTACAATCGGGGATATCTCGGTTTCTGCACGGTTGAAGATCAGGTATGTCACTTGTTCCTTAAAGGGACAAGGAGACGAAGCGTATGACGACATCACTTAACAGATATAGTCTGAATAGGAATCCGGGGCGCATATGCGGCGGCATTACAGAAATGAGCTTGAGATGGCTAAAAAGGTCTACTTACCAAAGGCGGTGGATAGGAACGAAAAGGCCAGATGAAGAGGGTAGCAAAGCTTCTGAAAGGTAAGGATTTCTATGTGGAAGTCTCTCAACTCATGCGTCAGATGGATCAATGGAACACCCTCGCAGTTGACACGAGAAAAGCTCAAATCCGACCTCTCAACCAAAGCCAAAACTTCTTTCCCGACTACCAGTCCCAATTCATGAGAACATATATACTGTTCCGAACGTGCTGACCTTCTCCCGTCTCGTCGCCGCCCCGCTCGTCGGGTATCTCCTTGTTCACGACTATCATGCTGCTGCGCTCTCGTTATTCGCTTACGCAGGCATCACTGACCTTATTGACGGCTTTATTGCTCGACGTTATCACCTGCAGACAGTCGTGGGAACCGTTATCGATCCCATGGCAGACAAGATGCTCATGACGATCAGTGTTGCCTGCTTGGCGTTGAACGGTTCGATTCCTGGTAAGTCACCATCTATCTACATATCCTGTGCTGCTCTTTCGACACGGTCACCGAGTACACGTGTAAACCGTGAGTCAAACTGACGGTAACTATCTCAGTCTGGCTGGCTGTTCTTATTCTCGGACGCGACGTCGGCCTTGCCATTTCCGCCCTCTACTACCGATGGATATCCCTCCCACCGCCCAAAACCATGGCGCGGTACTGGGATTTCTCCCTGCCCTCCGCGGAGGTGAAACCGACAAACATTTCGAAGATCAATACCGCGCTGCAGCTGTTCCTCGTGGGATCCGCGATGGCGATTCCTGTGATCCCGGAATCTGTATTAGGTGCATGGGGACTGCATGAGAGTATGATTGGGCTACAGTAAGTGACGATTTTCCTCCGTCAACTGTTGTTTTTGTGTCTTTGTGCGAGGAAAATGCCCTTGACGCTGCGGTTATAAATGTATTCTGGGAGTTTCCAAGCACGTACGACCATAGGGTGTGGAAAACAGGGCTTCCCGTCCGCTCAGCCGTACTTAAGCCACACGCCGGGCGGTTAGTAGTTGGGTGGGTGACCACCAGCGAATCCCGTCTGTTGTACGTTTTTTTCTCTAGTATACCTACTAGTCTTGTTTTCTTTATTTCTATTTGCCACATTACTTTCATCTGGCAAATGATTTTCTATTGCTGTCATATTATGATTTTAATTTCAATTTTTTTGTCTACTGCCTTCAGAAAAAAACCACTCACTCACGTGACCCATTATCGCAGATACCTCGTCGCAGCGACAACCATCTGGTCCGGCCTGAGCTACGTCTTCTCCAAAGACGCCGTCAAGATCCTCACGAGGGAAGAGATCCAAAAGCGCATCGCCGCCGCGGCCGCTCGGAGGAAGTCTTCTTCTTAGTCAATGTCAAGTCAACGTCAGTGTCGAATCGAGAGGAGACGTCGCGACGCTTATCATTTCAATTCTTCTGCTCCATCTCTCCATCTCTCCATCTCCCTCCGTGACTGACGGATGTATCCGTGGATGGATGGCTGGATGGATAAGCATCGTCACGGCGTAGGGGCCTTGTTTTCATTTTTGTTCTCAAGTCCGTTTACATAATCTCGATGTCAATTTTTTTTCTCATATGTGTGTATGTTATGTGCATGTGCATGTGTATCTATCTATGTATTAGCAATATGACCGACCGACCGACCGGTTCAGGGTTGGGTTTGGTCGGGAGCAGAAGAAAGAGAATGAAAAGAAAAAGAATATCTACTCGAAGCACGATGTATGTACAAGTACAAGTACTTACTGCACAGTTAGTCTACTTGTGCCTGCCTGCCTGCCCTACCTATGTCCATGTTGTGCATGATTATATGATAGAGCACAGCACAAGGAGAGAGGAGAGGAGAGAAGGGGGAAAGCAGAAGATCAAAACATTAAGAATCCAGAACTTTTACTTTGGTTTTTTTTAAAAGAAAGATTTAACTTTGTTGTTTGGAATAGGAGAGAGCTGGAGAGAGGATGGCATGGTATCATTCGATATGTATCATATGTCCGTGTCTGTGGTCGTGGTCGTCGTATCGTATCGTATCTCAATAGATAAAAGAAGAAAAAAAATGGAAGAAGGAAAGGAGAAACAAGCAATGGTATAATATAATGCGTGTAGTATGTATAGGTATAGCATAGTATAGTACACGAAAGAGAGAAAAAAGAAAGAAAGCAAGCCACCTAAAAAGCAAAGATCATACTCCTACTCCTTCTTACTCCTGAAAAACCAACCCGGCCGAATAAATGAATGAATGAATGATCGATTCCCGCCGATTTTTTTTTTCGATTCAAGTCAATCCCAGAGAAACCCTTTTTTTGCGAGAAAGCTATTCGTATTCCATCAGTTGCATGTGTCGTGTTCCAGGTATTCATTCGCGAAGAAAGAAAGGCAGACGTGCAGTTTATTACGCCGCCTGCTTCGACTCCAGCACCAAGCCCTCTTCCAGCTCCTCCGGCCTGGGACCCGCGTCGGCGTCCGAGTCCGGAGAGGAGTCCCGACGGCCATTATACACGTTCTTCCGCACGTGCATGAGCAACCGCAGGGCCCCCGCGGGCGTGACGCCCTCGATGCGCCGCGCCATGCCGATGCTCTGCGGCCGGACGCGCTCCAGCGCCTGGCGCTCCTCGGTGCTGATGCCGTAGACCTTGGAGTAGTCCAGGTCCGGCGGGAGGAGGAGGTTCTCGTCCTGCTGGAACTTCTGGGCCATGACGGCCTGGCGTTTCACGTAGGGCGCGTAGCGGCCCTCGATGGCGACGCGGGCGCGGATCCCGGGCGCGAACGAGTTGGGCGTGTACGCGGTCCCTGCCGGGGACTGGATGTGCGGGATGAGCGAGTCGATGTCGATGCCGTCGAGGCAGAGCATGTCCATGGCGGAACGGATGGAGGCGTCGACGCGGACGGGGAACCCGCGGCGCGACCACTGCGCGGTGGAGAGCTTGGTGTTCTCGAGGAGGGTCTGCAGCTCCTTGATCTGCGCCTCGGTGTCGGTGAAGTGGCGCCAGCGCCTGTCGGAGACGATGCCCGCCTCGCGGCCCATGCGGGTCAGGCGCAAGTCGGCGTTGTCGGCGCGCGTGGAGATGCGGTACTCGCTGCGGGTGGTGAACATGCGATAGGGCTCGGAGACGCCCTTGGTGATGAGGTCGTCGATCATGATGCCGATGAAGCCGTCCGACCGGCTCAGGGTGAGTGGTGGCCGGCCCTGAGACGCCAACCCGGCGTTGGTGCCGGCGATGATTCCCTGGCCGGCGGCTTCCTCGTAGCCGGTCGTGCCGTTGATCTGGCCGGCGAGATACAGCCCGCTGATGAGCTTGGTCTCGAGGGTGGGTTTGAGGTTGCGGGGGTCGACGTAGTCGTATTCGACGCCGTAGCCGGGTTGGAGCATGTGCACGTTCTCCAGACCGCGGACGGTCCGCAGCATGGCGAATTGGGCGTCGGCAGGGATGGTCATGGAGATGCCATTGGGGTAGATAACCTCGTTAGGGGGAAAGCCCTCCGGCTCCAGCCAGATCTGGTGCTGCTTCTTGTCCTTGAAACGGATAATCTTGGACTCCAGCGAGGGGCAGTACCGCGGCCCCTTGACCGTTTCGCGGATGTGCACGGTCTTGTCCAGATTGGCCCGGACGATTTCGTGGGAGGCCTCGTTGGTATGCGTCATCCAGCAGTTCAGCTGACCCTCATCGCCAACCTGGACAGTGCTGTTCATATAGGAGAACGGCTGCGGCGGGGAGTCACCCCGCTGCACCTCGAGTATAGAGAAGTTGATCGTCTTCTTGTCCAGTCGGGGAGGAGTCCCGGTCTTGAGACGGCCGAGCTGGAAGCCAGCCTCGCGGAGCGACTTGCTCAAGCCAACCGTCGCAGCTTCGCCCAGGCGCCCCGACGGAAAGGACTCCATGCCGATATGGATCTCGCCGCCCAGAAAGGTGCCCGTTGTGATTACCACGTGGCCGGTGGGAATGACCTCTCCGGTCTCGAGCCGCACGCCGACAATCTTTCCCTGCGGGCTGCCCGGAGACCCGTCGAATCCGTCTCTCGACACCACGATGTCCGCGACCTTGCCCTCGAGGATGCTCAATCCCTCCGTCCCCTGCAACTCCTCCAGCATGTACTTCTTGTAGAGGGCCCGGTCGATCTGCGCGCGGGGACCCCACACCGCGGGGCCCTTGGACCGGTTCAGGATCCGAAACATGATGCCGGCCTTGTCCACGACACGGCCGCAGACCCCGTCCAGGGCATCGATCTCGCGGATCATGGTGCCCTTCCCGATGCCTCCAAAACTCGGATTGCACGAGCACACGCCAATGTTGGACAGCGACGGCGTGATCAGGGCGGTGCGGGCGCCGGAGCGGGCTGCAGCGGCGCAGGCCTCGGAGCCCGCATGCCCACCTCCAATGACGATGACATCGTACGGTCTGTTGATTTGATAAGTGATTGATGACAATGGTCAGTCCCTTACGTGATATGGCATGCGGAGAGCGAGATGATGGGGGAGAGGGGAGGAACATACTGCGTGCCATCGGAGACGGTCGCAAAGCCGCGAGACCGGCACGGCGCCCGTACAGTACGGGGGCCGTACCCGCGGCGGAACAAGGCCAACGATCGCGCCCGAAAAGCCATCGTGGCGAGATGCTGGGGGGATGTTCCTACGGCGGACTGTCGTCTCTGGCCAGAAATTTCCAGGATGCGGTCCTCGCGGGACGTCCTTATACCACGTGACACTTGCTTAACCCCGAGGGTCAAACTAAACGCCGCGGGCGGTGAGCGGCTGACGTAAGACGGCGCGCCCGCTCGCGCCATCGCCGGCCAACCGCGGGGTTTTGCGCTCCCCGCGCCGCCGATAAATACAGTCCTGCGCATTGGACGGCGCGCTGGATCTTCTCCCGGCCATATCCTCGCATCTCGATCCCTTTTGTTGCTTTTCAATAATCCCTGAAATCCATCTTTCAAATCCTTCGACTAAATAATCTGCCAAGATGAAGGCATACTGGTACGACAACGAGCCGGTACGTCCGACCCGCCCTGTTCTATTTTACATATCCGATCCTCTCCCTTGCTGTATCCCCAATTCCCTGAAGAGATAATTACACAAGCCATTGCGCATATCTATTTCCATCCATATCCTCTAGAAAATCATCTAGAATCCCAGCAGCACAGGCACAAATTCCCTTGATGTATACATACCTTTCATCACTGACGATAAATCATGAAAAACAGGGCGACCAGCGCCTCCCCCACGACTCGGGCCGCCCCGTCTCCGAATCCTACCTCGCCTCCCTGGGCGTCCTGTACCGGCACTTCCCGGACATCGCCCAGGTCGACGCGCTCGCCCAGGAGCGCGGCTACAAGAACCGCGACCAGATCGTCGTGAGCCCGCAGACCCTGGGCGACGCGTACGAGGAGAAAGTTAAGACCTTCTTCGCCGAGCACCTCCACGAGGACGAGGAGATCCGGTACATCCTCGACGGGGAGGGGTACTTTGATGTGCGGGGCAAGGAGGACGAGTGGGTGCGCATCAAGTTGTCCAAGGACGATCTGATCATCCTGCCCGCGGGCATCTATCATCGGTTTACGACGGATGAGAAGAATGTATGTTTGTTGTCTTTCTGTTTGTATATATATAGGTATATAGGGACGGTTACTAACGGCAGAGGATGCAGTACGTCAAGGCCATGCGTCTCTTCCAGGACCAGCCCAAGTGGACGCCGCTCAACCGCGGCCCCGAGGTCGACGCCAACCCGCACCGCAAGGCCTACCTCGAGACCTATGCCGCCAAGGCCGTGCCGGCGAACTAAATTATTAGATCGGTTATGTATGCTGAAATTACGATGGTTTCATGGGGTACATGTTTTTGCGTAACTGGGTGGACGATGGCTGCGGAGTCACGTTCGCTCCTTTACTTGGACGTAAATTCTCATGTCACTTATATGATGTTGATATTGAATATATCAAATATATTTTTTTCGTTTTTGATGACGTTAGTTGACAATGCTGTAAGCTGAACTTTTTTTTTTTTTTTTTTTTTTTTTTCACCAGAAGATGAAAAAGGAAAAAAAAGGTCGTAAAAGCGTGACAGGAATAGAAATATTTCTAATGACACAGACGTAAGGTATAAATACATCATGCGTATACATCCATCTCACGTAACAGCCACCCCGTCAGGCATCGACCCCGGCATCTGGAATTGCTCACTCGCACTGCTGCTGCTCCCTCCTCCAGGTGTCATACTCCGGCTCCGGAGAAGACCGCTGGGGCCAGCACCGTTGCTGAAGCCGCTCGCCCTCGACGCCGCGCCGTCGAGACCCGGCCGCAAGCCGCCGGTCCCTCCTCCGCGGTACCTGAGCCCCTCCATCTCTCGGTCATCGCTGTAGCGCTCATGGCAGTCTGAACGAAAGGACACGTCGATATCCTCCGCCCCCGCGGGCCGCGAAGCTGCCGCGGAGCAGGCGGCCGCCGCAGCAGACCCTGGGTCGGAGGACTCCTCGCCTTGCCGGACGCCCGTTCTGCCCATCCGCGGCCAAAAGTCGGGCAGGCCGATAACCTGGACACGGGGCTCGACGACCCGCTCCTCGAACCACGCGTGCACGCGGGCCTCGACCAGCTGCGCGACCTTGGGCACGTCCTGGAGACGGCTGCGGGAGCCGATGAGGGAACGGACAGAGAGATCGAGACGGTAATCGGGGAGGAAGGAGAGTGCGAGGTTGGTCTTGGGAGTGCCATTCCCGGGGGCCTGGGACGCTGCAGGGTCCTCCTGCCCATTGGAAGAGGATCGTTGAAATCGCGCGTTACCGTGGCGGGAAGAGGAGCGCGCGTTTGCGCCCGACGCTGCGTTGGCAGGAGGGGGTGATGGGGACGGAGTGTGGGAGGGGGGAGTCTGGGCCGGCACGAACGAGATGCATAAGGTGCCGGAGAACCGCACGACAGATACAGACAAGGCGACAGGGAGAACGGCGGAGCGTGGTTTGGGATAGTTCAGTATCAGATTCGTCTCAATGGCAATCGATAGGTTGTCGTCGCTCAGGTCGACGTCCATCAGGGCCTGCAGCCTGCCACCGTCGGAATTGGGATCATCCACGGCAATGACACGGCAATTACTGAATATCGGGAACTCCTCCCCCAGCGATATATCCGTGACGGTTATCTTGTCAATGAAGGATGGCTTCTTCTCCGGATTGTTCAATGTCGCGGTGAGAGAGTCGAGGATCGAGGATGTAGGGGAGTCTTTGAGGATGTAGGCGGTCTGCCTGTACTGGGCGATTGTCTGCGCGACCAGGACGTTGAACCAGTCCAGAGACTCTGGCTGGTGCGAGGAGTGGTGCATTCGATTCCGTCCATGTTTGGACGACGGGTTCGTAGGGATCGTGCTGTAGTATGTCTTTCGGAGAATAGAGCGGGTGTTCGTCGACGACGACGGCACCGGACGCAGGACGTTGGAGTTTGACGGCTTTTCTCTCAGAGACCTGGAACTGCCGTCACCCGTGCCGATATTATGGAGAGAGGAGGAGCGTCGATTTGGTCCACGGGACGAGGAAGGAGGAGGTTCGCCGAAGATGAAGAACTTGATAAAGGCGCCTATCAGCAGTACGACCGACAGCTGGCCAACGAGAAGACCCTGCGTGAAGGAGAGACTGCACGATATCGTTAAGACAACGAACAGAGCAACGAAAAAAACAGGGGGGGCTTTCTTACGACGACTGGACTGGAGCATAGGGAGCAGGAGGAGGAGCTTCACCTGCATAGAGTCAGCGGAGGTCCGGCTGGGATACGATGACGGACAGCTTCGAGGGAAAGGATCAGCGTACATTGCTGGGGGGACATGGTCGACAGCTCTCAGGTTTCGACCCCGACCCGCTATCATCGCCAAGACTGTGTCATCTAGTTGACCAGATCCTTGCGTATGCTCTCTGGTTCTTCGGTGGACGTGGACGGAGACTCGGCGCGGAAGAAAGCGGCGAAGCTCAGGGCGACGTGCTGCGTGGTCACGGGCGATCGTCGCCGCCCTACGAAGGCCGCGACGCTTATCTTATCGGCCTCGTCCCTCTCGTCCCGCCCGCGGAAAGGACACGCTGGATTTTCCTCCTCTTCAGGCGAAGCAGCATCGAGAGACTCCTTCGATCCAATCCGGAGTGCGATGAACGGGGGGAACCGCTAGGCTGAGCTGTGGCTCGGGATCGGCTCAGGTGAAAAGGACACCTCATCCTTCATCTCTCCGTCTCCCACGCAGCACTCTTCCACAACGCTACGAAAAGCACAAGGACAATGCCACAGCGACGCTTCATCCATCCTCAGGTCTGATTTGCTATCAAGCAATCAGCGTCGATTTTACACCTGATATCTGCAGCGACTGACACACTCAACTCTGCCTGAACCGAAGCAGGATACCTAGGAAAAGGAGCACCTCCAACCATGCGCGCACTACCCTATCCAACAACAGCGACAACCACTCTCCTCTTCCTCCTCCTCTCTCTCCTCTCCCTCCTCACCCCGGTCCTCTCCTTCGGCAGATCCTCGTCGTACCAACAACCCCCCGGCAAAAACGCCATCCTCCTCTCCAAAGTCCACTCCCTCACCCTGCGCGCCAACAAGATGACCACCGCGCGCCGCCTCCCGCCCATCCCGCAGCTGACCTGCACCGGCCCCTCCAAGCGCATCTGCGACCTCTCCCCGATCGACACGATGCGCTGCGTCAACCAGGGCTCCGACTACGACGACGAGGATGTCCAGTGGACCTGCACCGCGTCGCTGCCTCCGGAGTTCAAGCTCGGCGCAACGGACGTCGTCTGCGAGGGGTACCGCAGCGCCGAGGACCCCTGGGTGCTCAAGGGCAGCTGCGGCGTCGAGTACCGGCTGCTGCTGACGGAGCTCGGGGAGAGACGGTTCGGGCACCTGCTCGAGGAGGAGAAGTGGGAGCGGTGGTGGAGTGAGGAGGTCGGGGGGTGGGTGATCGTGGGCTTGGTCGCGCTCTGTGTCGGGTTGATTCTGTATCCGTTGGTCGCGGATTGTTTGGGGTTCCGGAGGAATGATAATAACAACAGACGGGGAGGGAATAATAATAACGGTCGTCCATGGTGGGGAGGTTTTTGGCCAGGAGGGGGCGGAGGAGGAGGGGGTGGTGGTCATGACCCGCCACCTCCGTACGATTATCCATCTAGCAACCCCTTCGTCTCCTCGACATCCTCTTCTTCATCAGGCTGGAGACCCGGGTTCTGGACGGGAGCGTTGGGCGGCGCTGCGGCTGGATACGAGCTGGGAAGGAGAAGTCGGGAACGGACATCTGGGTTCTGGGGTCGCCCGGCAGCGACTCCGTTCCGCACTACGAGATATTACGATTACGACGATGCGGGTGAGGGTAGTTCAGCGTCCGCGGTGCGGTTCTCGTCGACGACGACGACGAGCACCGGTTTTGGATCTACGAGGCGGAGGTAGAGGTATCTCTGTTTCATAAAATGGCTACATTGCATGGACGCATCACATTATCTTCCATTGGCATGCCCAGTCTATCCAACCACGGAAGAACATGAGGATATAGATAGGTCTTGCTTAACGAAATACCCAATTGTACATAAATTAATAATCTCCTGTTCGGTCCTTCCCACGGGTATTGTACATATAAGGGCTGCGCAAGCGAGTGGTCAAGCGGAGAGCCTTCACTGGCACCGCCATGCGCCGGCAGCGAACGCCCGCCGTCACGGCTGAGGCTGAAAATATAATAGAATGAAAAGAAAATAATAATCAATGGGTTCCGTAATCCCGCTCCTGTTTCTTAAGCAGGAATCGGGAAGTCATCAATGGTGCCTATAACCTCCTCCGTTCCTCCGCCCATGCTCTTAACAGGGCCCTGCTTCTTGCCGTTACGGCCCCTACCCTTGCCGTTGGCGCCGCCGTTCGACTTCTCGACGCTGGGGATCGCCTTGTCGGCGCCCGTCGGGTTGCGCAGGAGCTCCTGCTGCGCCTCCTGTTCCCTGGCGTGCTGGTCCTCGATGCGCTTCTTCTCCTCGTCCAGTTCCTGCTGGATCACCTTGGGGTCATCGTAGACCGTGTTCGTCATCTCCGAGTAGGTTTCGATGTCGATGGGTTCGCGCGGTCCGAGCAGCGCCTGCTTGATCCGCTCGGGATCGCGGCGCTCCTCGTTGTTGAACTTGAGCTTGATCTGGCGCCGGGACCGCCCCGGGAACATCTTGCTGATCATCATGAAGTCCGTCCCGAACATGCGCAGGCCGCGGTAGAAGAGGTCCGTCATCTCCTCGTCCCAAGACTCGGTCTTGGTGCGCTTCCCGTACGTGGCCTGGTTGATTTTCCTGGTGAGGGGGTTCTCCACCACGTCTTCCAGCTCTCCCGCTTCTCGCTCCGCATCGGCGTGGCGGTCAACCTCCAGCGATGCCGTATCCAGCACGATCTCGCCGTTGACGATCCTCATCTTCGGGCCAGCCTGCGGCTTCCGCGGTCGGTTTTCTGCTGCAAACGGCGATTCCTCTCCGTTCTGCTTGATCGGGACCTGGTCGCTGCTGGCTCTCTCTTCGCGCTGCCTCTGCTTGCGCTCCCACTCGGCCCTCTCCAGGTTCTGCAGCTCCATCTCTCGCCTGGACTTCTTTCCCGTCCGGAGATCCTTGCACAGTTCCGACATCTTGACAACCGACGGGGCGATCTCGATGAGTTCCGCGCCTTCCGGCGTCGGTGAACGCGGTCTTCGGCCGCGACGTTTCCTCTCTCTGGGAGCGCTGGCCGCACCCTCCCCGGCTGCATCCTCGGCCGTCCGTCTTTTTCTGGGCTTCGTCGTCTTCTTCGGCGCTGCGGCTGCCGTAGGTGCCGTAGCTGCTGCAGGCGCTGCGGGTGCTGTAGGTGGTACGGTATCGGTTTGGGTTTGAGCGGGTTCGCCGGTCTCGGGAACGTCGGGCTGAGTACTGGGGGGAGTTATGAGCGTAGGAGGAGGAGCAGGAGCCTGGGCTCTTTCAGCAGGAACTGCTACCTCTGAGGTTTTGAGGCGCTTTGCGGGTCGGATCGGTGTCGGTTCATCGCCTGGTGGGCGAGCTTGAGCAGCTCCGGTGTCATCCGGAGGGACCTGAGGTTCGCGAGGAGATTCTACTCTCGTCGGCTGTCCTATAACGGTAGCAGACTCCTTTCCTACTGGAGGCTCTGGAGCGGGTGGTTCCGTAGAAGGAAGATTAGACTCTTGCGGGGCAGGATGAGGAGGGGCAGGCTGCGCGTCGGCGGGGGTTGGCGCTGGAGCTGAGACTGAAGCCTTTCGCTTCGGCGCAGGAATTGGAATTGCTATAGGAGTCTCGGAGGCGCGAGGCTTGGGCTTCTCGGGGGCCGGTTCGGGCTCGCGTGGTTCCTCTGGAGCCGATGTCACCGACGGGGGCTCCGGCGCTGGCGCGGAGGTAGGCGTAGGTTCAGGAGCAGCAGCTTCTGCCGCAGGCTGCGCCGTCTCAGAGGTCGCCTGGCGATCAACACTGGGCCGGGCAGCAGCTGGGACCGTAGAAGTAGGACCCGGACGCCGGACGGGCGCTTTGGGAGCGAACTTCTTGCCCGATTTGTCTGTGCTGATTAGGATCTGAGGCGACGCGCGGACACACGGCGGCGACACTTACTGATGACAGAGCTGGAGAAGGACACCATGATGCCAGTCACTCGGACGCCCGGTCCACATCACATTCCGACAGCGCAGCGCCGGCAGGACACAGCCAGGGTGCGGGATGTCGCGGTTGAGATGGATGGAGGGGCGATGGATGACTCGGCGGGCGGGCGGGCGCGTGAGGTCACGTGGGAGGCGCTAGGGGCCTAGCGCCCGCCGGAGTCGAAAATCCTCCTGGCGGCCCCGACCTCTGCTTATCTCGACCGCATCCCATCCTCGCTCCCTCGTCTGCCCGTCTCCCCCTTCCCTCCCGCGCGTCAGGCTCGTTCCTCTCTCTACTTCCTGCTGGCTTCGCAGCCCGTCTGCCGTCCTAGCCACTGATGACGGCCGTCGAAGCGTCGCCTGTCGCGCCCTCCGAGTCCGGTCTCGTCAAGATGGAAGACCGGAAGAGACCCGCCGCCTCCGATCACAATGACTCTGCGCCGCCGTTGAAGAAGCAGGCCACGTCGCTGAATGGCGGCAGCAAGCCGCATCAGGACGCCGACATGCCCTGGAAGGACGATCTCGAGGTGAGTCCTACGTGTCCAGTTGACAACGCGCCCCCAGGCCCCCGTCCGGCCCGGACGCGCGTCTGGCGGGCGCGGATCGGTGGATGAACGTGCTGACCAGTGTCGCGGCAACAGCGCTTCCAGAAAGACGCGATATGGCGTCAGATGCAGGAATACAAGCGCGAGAAGAACACCCTTGAGGCCAGGGTGAAGGAATTGACCAAGGCCGCGACTTACCACAACGATCACCTCCGTATCATTGATGCTTGGTTCAAGCAGGTAAGTGCTGGCATTGTGCTCCCGTCGGGACGACGAAGGTCTGACAGCGTCTGTGTTACCAGTTGATTGATGAGGTGAAACTCCTGGTGGGTGCGTCGGATGAAGAGGGAAAAGGTAACAATCCTACAATTACGAATCTGATGCCCGGATTACTGGGGCTCAAGCTGACCCTCTTTGTAGACCAGCAGCATGCTTTCCAAAGTTCTTTGCTCTTTGAGGACAATGAGAACTTCGAGAAGCATCTCAAAGCCCGATCGGATGACATCAAAGAAACAATCTCTCGCCTCCTGTCGCATGCGCCAAAGGCTGCACCAGAGGTCGCAGAGCTACAGAGCCAGCTTGCTAAGAAGCTAGCGGAGGAGAAGGTCTCAATCACTGAGCTTGAGAAGGCACTATCCGAAAAGCAGCAGTTGGAAGAGCGGTTGGAAGAAGCGTCTTTGAGATATATGGTTGCCGAGAAGAAGCTCGATCGTGCAAGAAGCTTGACCGTAGCTAAGCTTGAGAAGCAATACCTGCTTGGCGCGCAACGACCTGGAGGCGATAGCGCTCGCGAGGATGGCTCTGCCAACGGTGTTTCGGGCGCGGAGCGAAATGCGGAGTTGGAGGAAGCCCACCAAAAGGCCCTTGCCATCTCCGAAAAGCAGAAGGAGCAGCTGGAGAAGCTTGAGGCGGAGAATGCGAAGTTGATGAGCCAGATCACGGAGCTCAACATCAAGGTATGTTTCGGGCGGTCATGATCTAGAGATATCGGTTTTCTAACATGAACACTCAACAGAATTCCAAACTAACCGATGAGGATTATGCTCATACGGACCTCTTCAAGCAATTGAAATCCCAATATGAGGATGCGATCAAGCGCCTCAACGATCTCGAAGCGAAAAACGCGCAGCTCCGAGAAGAAACTGAAAAGCTTCAGGCTGAACGAACGGCTTATAAAAATCAGCTCGATTCGGAGACACAGAGCATTATCGCGGAGAGAGAAGCCCAGTTGCAGAAGGCAGAGGCAGACCTTGCGAGGATCAGGAATGCTCGTGATGAGCTGCTTGCCGACCAGCAGATGAGAAAGGCCGCCCAGGAGCAGGAGAAGATGGCAGCTGCCAAGATACAGGAATTGGCGGATGCGAGAGAGGCCCAGATTGCGTCTATGCAGTCCGAACTGGAGAGGCTGCGTGTGCAGGTCGACGGTTTGAAGGATGCACAGACGAGCATCGAAGATATGCCCGTGGAAGAGCTCCGTGCGAAGTATCAGGCCTTGGATCGTCAGTATCAAATGCTCAACACCGAACTGGCTTCGATGCAGACGGTTTGCAAGAAATACTCCGCTCTGGCATCCCAGAAAGTCGCGGAGTACAGCGCTCTCGAGGAGAAGGTGATGCGGTTAACAGCGGAGAAAGCGAAGGCCGATCAGAAATACTTTGCAGCGATGAAAAGCAAGGAAGCGCGGGAATCTGAGGTTCGCACTTTGAGAGCGCAGAATTCGAAGAGCTCCGACATTGTCTCTCAGCTCAAGGAGGCGGAGGCATTGTCGCGCTCGCTCGTAGCGAACTTGGAGAAGCAGGTCAGCGAAGGGAAAGAGGCGCTGAACTCTGCCCTCAACAAGTATCGCGCAGCGCAGCAGCAGGTGACAGAGAGTAACATCGTCATTGAAGGTCTGAAGGCGCAGGTTGAGGAGCTTAAGAAGTTGTCTGTCTCCAAGGACTCCACGCTGGCGAGCACTTCGGCTGCCTGCCGTAAAGCAGAGACCGAGATCGAAGGTCTCAAGGCGAGTCTTGCGAATACGAAGAAGAGCCTGGAGAACTGGAAGAGCAAGAGCCTTGGAAACTCATCATCTGAGTATGAGATGCTGAGGGTAAGTTAATCTCCTGCTAGCCTCCTTTTTGAACCTCGACTGACAACGTTCACAGACCCTTGCACTTTGCACGGTCTGCCGTAGGAACTTCAAAAACACCGCCATCAAGACGTGTGGTCACGTTTTCTGCAAGGAATGTGTCGAAGAGCGTCTCACGTCTCGGTCGCGCAAGTGCCCCAACTGCAACAAGTCCTTCGGAAACAACGATCATATGCACATCACGCTCTGATGCGAGATATCGTCCCACCGAATACTCTTAATATCTCTCTGCACGGTAATCCTCTTCATGTACAATAGCTTTTTTCTTGTTCTCTGTTCGGTCTACCCATTTCAGCGAGGATCATGGTATGGTGTTCTACGGCGGGTCTTTCTTAGCAGGGCGGGGTCTCGTTTATGGGAATCTGAAAAAGGGCTGGCGTTTGAATTGCCTCGGGTGTCCTGCATAGCACGTCTTCGTTGCTCGTTCTTGCCAGAGAGCGGTGGATATCATGGTCTACGATTTCTTTTGTTTGGATACCCACTTCAGTGTTCGAGCGGCACTCGGGTGGGATTGAGGCGGTCCATACCTGTGACTGTAGGAATAGCTGTTCGCTCTGGATGATAAAGCGGAATGATACTCATGGCGTCATGTTTCTCTCGTCGGACTTTTCTCCTTCGGAGAACAAGCGCAAATGCCTCTAGCCTGACGGATGTGGTTTCACGAATTGAATATCCTGCTGTAGAGAAGCTCATGTCTCCCAACCCACAGGTCCAGCACAGGGACGACTTGCCCCGCATCCTCTGGCGCCGTCTCCCACTCGCGCTCTATCCGCTCCACAATTATATCCTGCAAACCCGCGCTGGCGAGGACACTCTGCGCCTGGTAGGGGCCCATCACAGAAGCACGAACCGCAGCGCTGAGGACGGCCTTTGCGTGGTTCAGCATGAACACGTACGCCGTCTGACGGATATCGATCCCCATAGCCAGACACACTACGCCCCACAGCGGCGCCAAGTGCCCGTTCGGGCCCAGCTGGTCCGCACCACCAGCGCTGGACTTCAGCGCCTCCGAGAAACTTTCAAGCGCTCGCACCGCCGAGCGCCCCGCATCGCCTGCTACTGAGTGTGTACTCAAGGCATACGTCTCCCGGAACGCCCGTTCCCAGACACCCAGAAGCGCCCGTCCCTGCGCGACGCTGGCTCTCCGCGCCACTGTACACGGGGTAGACGCGTCGAGGTCATTGTCGAGTATCTCCAGCTGTTCAGGGTTGCGATAGGCGGTGAGCATGTATGGTAAGGTAGTACTCGCGACCGAGGCGATGGAGAGCTTGAGGAACCGGTGGAAGGAGGCCACCGGGGTGACGGACGGCGGGAGAGGCTTGTGGTGTGCGATGTAGGATTCCAGTCCGCTGGAGTAGGCGAATGAGCCTAGCGGGAGGGCGGAGTCGGATAGGAGTAGCAGAGGGTGGATAGAGGGATATAGAGGGTCTGCAGAAGAGGTGGTTGGCATGGTTAGTAAGGTGAAGAGCTCAACGAGCATCATGATGGGGGGCGGGGGACAGAAGGTACAGTACCATTGCGGAGGGTTGGAGTGGGCTTCTCCTGGCCCTGAGACGTAGAATGCCGTTTCAGACGGTCCCTGGCATCTCGTAGTCGGCGCTCAAGATCAGCGATCTCGTTCTCGAGATCGTGCTGATCGACTTCTTTATCGTTCATTGAGGCATTGCGGTGTTCATACCACGCGGTTAATAAGAGTGAGGTACTGTATCAACCGGAGTTGAGCAGAGCGGAGACTCCTCACCGCGCGGTGACGGGAGGCAGAAAAAGGACCGATGCGGCGTGACTCGGCAGCTCCCAGCACAAAGAGGTCCTCCGCCAGCGATCGACATACATAACATCCCGACTACGCCCGCACCAAAAGGGGTTCCTGCCCGCTATGCAACTGCGATAAAGAGGAAAGATACTTTTTGGTCAAGGACTATGTCGGGGAAGCGTCTACTGGACGCTATCCAATTCTTCAATGTCGCCAAGTCCGTGGCGGCGAAGCACCTCGCGGTGCGTCAGCGGCAGCTAGACGTCTACACGCGGACATCGTCGCTCACGAAGGGGATAAAGAGCCAGACGGACGGTCTTATCCTGACAGCTCAAGCCGCTGCTTCCTTGGCTAGACGATTCACCGAACCCGGACAACAACCCTCTACCGCCGCGGAGAAACAATCCGCAGGGACGGCGCATGACCAGCAGGCTACGGTTCGGAGTTCAAGCAGCGGAGGCATTCAGTGCAGCCATGCACCGTCGGAGGTAAACAAGGCAACTGGGCAGGACCATTTACAGAATCAATCTGCGGGAAATGCGGCCTCGGGACCTGCTCCGGAAGTCAAGCAGGAAACGGCCGGAAGGGATCCTCTACCTGATGGAACTATACTCCCGGATGAAATGCCAGTCGTTCCGCGACACAGACCCTCAGGGCTGTCCCCGGAGGAAGCCAAGAGGCTTCAGCGACAGGCGGAATCCCAGATTCCCGCTGAATCAGCAGAACATAGCCTGGAAAACGAGCCCAGCGAGCTTAACGTCAGCCGAAACCAGGATGTCTTCCACAGACCGTCCCCCAACTCTCCTCCTGTGCTGTCTGCTCTTCCCAGGGTGAAGCTGCCAAAGGTTACCGGAAATGTCCAGGAGGGTAGTCCGAATGTCTCTGATGATGGCAAGACCAATCCGGACGTCTTCTACTCTCCTGTCCGTTCTGCAGATGGGAAGCAAACTGTATCCGAAGAGGCCGAGCTTCCAGAGGAAGTGATGCAGAACATATTTCACAGCCCGAGGGTTAAAAGGATACTATCGAGGAAGGCCCCTCTGAGTCTCCAACCAAACACCCGGAGGCCTTTTGAGCCCGTAAGCGTTGCTGCTGATCGGGCCCCCTCTTCTGCCGAAGAGTCCAACGTCACATTATCCGAACAGAAGGAAAAAGAAGACATGGAAAAGCTTGGCTCTAGTCTAGCAGAAGAGGTATGAACACCTGATGATGCACTCTATTTTGGTATTCCTTGGAGATGGCCCACTGATCGGCTGACAGAGTACTGCAGACCAAAGCAGCAAACCAAGACCATGGAGAGGTTAAAAGTGTCCCTTACCAAATGGTCGAGTCCCGTGTCCCATCCTCCCGTCTGGGGAGGCTATGGCAGTATGGCGGACTGGCCACATCAATAGCATTTGGCGCCGTTGGCGAGGGCCTCCGCAGGATCACTGGGAGTGGAGAAAACAGTACAGGGTCGATTGTATTCAGTCCCGCAAACGTGGAACGTCTCGTTGCAAAGTTGTCGAGGATGAGGGGCGCAGCCCTCAAACTAGGTCAGATGCTGAGTTTACAAGGTCAGTTTTGCCAACGTTAATTGATATTGGACAGGAAATTAAAAAAAATATAAACAAAAAATGACAGAAAAATGAAAACTGACATATACCAGATTCCAAGATGCTCCCTGATTCAATTCAGCAGATTCTACAGCGCGTCCAAGACCGCGCGGACTACATGCCAGCCTCCCAGAGAGACAAGGTCCTGACCCAAAATCTGGGCCCCAACTGGCGAGATCTATTTGAATCCTTTGACGAGATTCCAATGGCCGCAGCGTCGATAGGACAGGTCCACGCGGCAACCCTGAAGAAAAATGGACAGCCCGTGGCCGTCAAAGTCCAATACCCCGGAGTAGCCGAGTCCATCGACTCGGACCTGAACAACCTCTCCATCCTGCTTACTGCGTCCCGTCTTCTGCCGAAGGGGCTCTACCTCGACAAGACCATCGCCAACGCCCGCGTCGAACTGGCCTGGGAATGTGACTACGTCCGGGAAGCCGAGAGCGCGAACCGCTTCCGCCAACTCCTCCAAGACGACGACGTCTTCGTCGTTCCCGAGATCATCGCCGAAGCCTCGGGCAAGCAGGTTCTGACCATGGAACGCATGTACGGCGTACCCGTGACCAGAATCCAGAACTTCACCCAGGAGCAACGCGACTGGATCGGCACGCAGATCCTCCGGCTCTGCTTCCGCGAGATCTGCGAGTTCCGGTACATGCAGACGGACCCCAACTGGACCAACTTCCTGTACAACTCCCAAACGAACAAGATCGAGCTCCTCGACTTCGGCGCCTCGCGCGACTACCCGGCCGACTTCATCAACCTGTACGTCCGCACCCTCGCAGCCGCCTCCCGCAACGACAGGGACGCCTGCCGCGAGCTGTCCCTGAAACTGGGCTACCTGACAGGCTACGAGACGCAGACCATGGTCGACGCGCACGTCACATCCATCCTGACCCTCGCGGAGCCCTACATGGCCTCGTCGCCGGACGTCTACGACTTCAGCAACCAGACCATCACGGACCGCGTGCGCGCGCTGATCCCGCTCATGCTGCGCGAGCGGCTGACCCCGCCGCCCGAGGAGACGTACAGTCTGCACCGGAAGCTGAGCGGGGCGTTCTTGCTGTGTGCGAAGCTGGGCAGCCGGGTGCGGTGCAAGGAGCTGTTCGCGAACGCGATTGAGAGGGCCAAGGCGACGGGGATCGATGTTGACTGAACTGAATTGAATGAAGCTGAGACTGTATAATAGGGGAATAGACGCCAGACCTGGCTACATATGTACTTGTATACTATATGTATGAAAAATGAAATCGGGATAGATCCAAAATGAAAAAAAATAGACATAAAATAGAACAGCCTAAGATGAAATGAGACGATGATGAGATGGGATAAATATACACGCACATATGCTGTACATATATGCACTATGAATCCATCTATGCACATATCCAGAAAAAGAATTTTTTACTGAGTGACCTTTAACTTTCCTCTTCCGTTCCGGATGTGGCCTTTCTATCACCCACTGAGCAATTCCACAGCGCTCGCTGGTTATTATATTATTCTATATAACAACAAGCATGAGCTGCCCACCACCACATCCTTTATCTTACATAGCTATATACACCGAACTCCACCCATCAAATTCATGGTGGTACCAACATTGAGATGATGCAGGAAAAGAACAGAGTATGTAGTCAACTTCCCCATCAGTGTGTGGTGGTCTGTGTTAGGAGGTAGGAGGAGACCACAGAGGAGAGATGCAACTGCCGAAGTCGATTCCAAAGTGCTTCACTGCTTACTTAGCTAGAATCTACTTACACATGGCATATTACTACTGTCTTTTTTGGCTGATATTTTCATAATTATTCTAGATAAGATAGATGTACTCCGATCTGTACTTCAAACATTCCATGTTAATCAATCACAGAAGGATATTCCATTATATGGCCTCACCACTCACGGGATCGGACCTAGTTAATTAATTAAGTTCCTGGGCTGGTGGCATGGGTATATTTCTTCTCTCTTAGGGCTAACGCATGGATCGAGCCTCTTCAAAGCAGGATTGATAGCCCTTGTTACGTGCTCAACAATCATTTTCTTTTTAGACCTTTCTCTTGCTGCTGTCCATGGAATGGTGCACACCAGTCTTAAAAGTTGTCACGTAGAGAGTTTGGTTACATCTCGTATTGTATATTCTCTCTCCAGCTCGGGAACACCATCAATTGTATATAAGAGATAAATGATCTATTGCCATCACCTACCTGGTAGAAATCTCTTCGACATTGGTCATGAGAAAATTAGGGCAGCTCCCCTTGGGGGGAAGGGAGAAGGGGAGATGGGAGTCCTGGACAAGCGACAGATTCAACGCACCACACATGCTGTCTTCACTTACCTCCTCACTTTGTTTTCTCCAAGACAGTTTTGTCGACTCCCGATAGTTCGCTCCTCTTTTTTTCCCTAAAGTTCGATGCTCTTCTTCTACCACACTCCCTGATATCTCATCATAATGAGCTCATCAATGTCGGGACCGGGCGGTGGTACCGGCAAAGGGGAAAGGCTCAGCTACCCCCGCGAAAACGGGGCAATCAGAGTCCGACGAGTACACGGAGAGCTATGAATATCGAGCCTACAAGATAAGCTTTTCAAGTCGTCAGAAGAACATGCTGCAGCAGTATGGGAGTGATTGTTGGGTTTGTGGCGCCAAGCACTGGTTGCAGGCGGCCCATGTCCTCCCTCAAGACGACAAAGGAGTAAGTACCATTTAAATATTTCAGCTCAACTAGCTACCTTCTTGGAAGTTGAAGGGGAAAAGATCAGCTGACGGTTTCCTTAAAAAAAGCGCAAGATGTTTGAGGATATGGGACTGCTGAACTTCCGTATCTCAAGCCACATGAATGGTGTCCTGTTGTGCTGCTTGTGCCATGCGGCATTTGATGATTTCTTTAATCCTGGGGTGGTCTTTTTCCCGCAGGACCTGGACTACTTCATCGAGTTTGAGCGCGTCGACCGTCAGAGGAGACTGCTATCACATGGGCCCCGAGAAGTCCCCACGGCCGAAATGTATCTGAAGCACATGCAAGACAAGGTTCCAGAAGGGGCACAAGGGGGGCTGTACAGTCGCTATCTGCTCCTCGACTACCTCCGCAATGACGTCAACTTTGAGCCGGTGAGAAGCTGGCATGGTGCGCCCCTTGCTGCCCTCCGACGGGCTTGGGCCGCGATTGGCACCATACATGACGCTGCGATCCCTCGCGAAACGAGACAGAAACTGCTGGAGCTACTCGAACTGTACAGAGAGCCCCTTGTGCCCCTGGAGGAAACTGAGACTCGGCATGACGGCAAGGGCAAGGATCGCGCTCCTCCCGGAAAACGTGACCGCGATGATGATAATGATGAGGATGGAGGCGAAGGCCATGTTGAGCAGAGAAAGCGAAAGGGTAAAGAACTCGCCAAATCACGAGCAAAGAAGAAGCCTCGCCGGTCAGGGAGGATTAAGAACCCAGCGAAGGCCACAGAACACAAGACGAAGCACTTTGCTAGTGAGAAAGTGGAAGAGTGGCTGGATAATATTGATATGCTCAATCAAGCCCTTTCATCTGTTCAGTCCATTCAAGGGCAGACAAGGTCACTCTGAAGCTGTAAAAAAGGCCATCATCGCGCAACTCGCTCAAAAATCGTGCCCAACACACCAAACTCCGGCCTCATGATGGTTTCATGCGTTGTGCCCGGTGCGGTCGAGCTTGCGTAACAAAACGAGTCTCCTCCTCCTATACCTATATTTCTTTTCCAGCAGTCATCGAACCACCGCGACCCGCTCTTTCCTGAAGATCCATCTGACTCGGCGAAGAAGACATCTACTCTTAGCTTTCTGCTGTTGGAGTCTTCTTCTTTTTTGTCATCTTGACCGTCACGGTGTGGCTGTTGTCGTTGTTGTTGCACTGTGGCTTCACGATCTCTCAGCAGCGGGACATATCTGTCATAATCCCCCCAGGGGCCCCAGAGATCATCACTATGATCATGATCATCCCGGCCACCGCCGCCGCGTTTCAAACAGAAAAGCGCCTCCTGGCTGATTCCTTGGACGTTTTCCAGAAGCGCGTACTCGAGAATCTTCTCGTCGATTGCGCGTGTGAGTGATAATCTGCCATCATCATTATCACTGCTTTCCATACTACTATCACTACTACTACTAGTACTAGTAGTAGTATTAGACAAGGTAGTCACACCCGCGCGCGCCGTGCTAGGCCCCAGCGTCGGCTTCACATTCCCGGTACGAGTCACCAGGTAGCTCGCCGCGTACCATTGACGGATCACCCAGTCGGGGAGTAACAGCTCACTTGCGATCGTCGCGGGGACCAGACTGTTGCTGTGCGATGGATGGATCCAGGGCGCGACCAACGCCACGTACGGCCTGTTTCGCTGTAGAAGATGCCGCTGATGGAGCAGCGTGTTCAGGATGTAGACTGCGCCGGAGCTGTGGCCGACGAGGGCGGCGATGCGGTTGATGCGGAGGTGATCCATCAAGGCTTGTGCAATATCTGAAATGACAATGAAGTATTATTAAAACAGATAATAAAAGAAAAAGAAGAAGAGAGTGAGAGAGGGAGAAAAGGAATTACTCTACGCACCCAACCACACCCTCACCTTCCCCTCCAACTCCACACCATCCGACCCTCCCACCCCCGGCTTATCCGGACAGATGAGTCGCACGCGGTGTCTCTTGGCCAGTCCATCCGCCTGGGCGAGCGTATAGCGGCTGCTGAACAGGCCGCCGCAGTATAAGATGACGGATCCGTCTTGGTCACCGATATCTGCGTAGGTCACGCGCAGACGGAGAGGTTTTGTTGTCGAACTCGATCCTCCTGTGCTTATGTTCCCTGTGTTCCCTGTCCCGGTGCCTGTGCGTGTGTCTGTCTCTGGATTCGAGTTCGAGTCCGGTGGAAGAAGAAGCCATAGGGAACGGTGGAACCGGATATCCGCAAGGAATTCGATTGCTCTGAGAAAAGGGGGAAAAGTTTAACATCAATTCTCTAACTGCACGCTTGTTCTCTGCCTTAGGTAGGTAATGTATACGTACTTAATTTCCGTTCGACTCATCCTCGTCGTCGGGCATGTTTGCCCTTCAGTCATTAGTCATTAGTTTGTATGAACCTACCTGCTTTTTTACTCTATAAATCAATTCTTGAAATTTTTATATTACCAGAGCTTCTTTTTTTCTTCATTGTTCCTCACGACCTCAAAATTAGGTACTTCCACCTGGTTTTCCGAACCAAAACACTTCAGGCGCGCCGCACTCACTTCACACCTACGTCATACATATCTATAAAGCTAGTGCTAGTGTACAGTACCTAAGCAGACAAAGATACTTCATTGGCCCTGGCACACCGAACAAAAAATAATGGGGCTATAGAAAGAGTAGGTCCCTATCATTACATGACTGATGAATAACTCTAGCACTTTTACCGATCCCATGATTTCAGTACCTCATGTCTGTGGTGTTTCCTCATGCTGTTTTATTTTCCAATTCTCCAGGATATATATATATATACTCACCATGTTATCACTGTCAAGGAAATGAGAAACCTTCCAATTAGGGAAGTGTAGCGGGCAACCTTAGTCCAATCTACCACTTGAAGCATGAAAAGAGAATAGATTCCATCAGATCCTCTTAGGCGCGTAAGAAAAGTGCAGTATAGTCTATAAAAAAATACAGCAGCAGCATTAAAAGTACACCCGTGCCGCACCACACACGGCGTTGCTTGGAACGGAATAAAGAGATGAAAATGAGAAGGAAGATAATGGAAGAAGATCTCTCAAATGACGACGATAAAATACCGTACATACATGCTCTATACAGTGGTATACCAAATACTCCAGCGTGCGATGAATATTAAAATAAAATTGCAGTCCCTCAACCGAGGGCTCTTCAAGTGAGGCTGAAGACTCATTCCTGCCCACTTTTCGTAAAAGGCACAAGTGATGACAATAGCTCGTCAGCGGTAATACAAAGTAGAATAATGTCAACCGTAAGATGGCAGAGAAATATATGTGGAGCTTGTTGATGTGACAGTGTCATGGGACGAAAGCTGATATCCATGTCCCATAGACTTCGAGATTGTGGCTGGAGCGAGGCCCGTTTCTCACACTCTCCTATCCAAGCAATAGTTCCTTGGATTGGAATAGTTTCGCGTCGACAATCCTCAAGCCACGCTACCGGCGATCCGACTCGACTCCGGTTGCTCGAGATCTGCGTTCTGGTGGAAGGCCATTGGACTTTTGGGGCGCGGATTCGCCCGCTCCCAAGAGCCGCTGCTGAGGCAGCGTCCGGGGACTGCAAGGTATCCAAGCTGACACCATCAGGTGTCTGGATGCGGCATCTGAGCGGGTCTGCCTCCGATCGCTGCACGAGCGTATTAGACGCCCTGCGGACTCAAGGGTCATATATATAACGGGAGGCGATGGCCCAACTGACGGATAACCGAGACGTGGACTCTCGCAATGGCATCGAGGTTCACCAGGTGCCAAGAGTTTAAGGCCGTGGAGCTCCTCACGGCCGTATCGAGGAGGGGGTAATCGTCGCACGGAAAGCTCTTCCACTAAACGGTGTCGTCTTTCCCTGTCGCGAAGATGGCATTCCAGTACTTCTTCACGCCATCGCAGATGCCCTTCTTGCCTTTCCAGGTCCGGAACTTGGTCTCGAGCTCGCACGCGGTCCACATGATCTCCGACCAAAACTGCCTCTCCGCATCGAAGCCAAACGCCTGGATCGTGTCCTCAGGAATGGTCCACGCGCGCGTGTAGTTGCCGTCGTCCTCGAATGCCGGATTGACGAACTGCTTGGTGAAGACGGTGGCGGGATTGAACTTGGGGAAGTTGGCGTGGATGAAGAACGCCCGTGGTGACGGTGCGGTCGAGCCGTTGACGCGCCACTCACCCTTCTGGGTCAATTCGTAGTCCTCCAGCGGATTGAATTGGACCATGGCGGAACCAGCCAGGCCACCTGCCGTGCGGTGGCCAATGGCACGGATAGGCTCGCTGACCTGGTAGAACGGCTCGCCCATCGCGGTTGCAGCGGCCAGGAAGGTCTCCTTGTCACCCTCTCCGGGCGCGCCTTGCGAGAGCAAGGGGTAGTAATGGGTCGGTCCCCAGTAGTTGTAGTAGGTGCAGAGGAGAAGGGTCCTGAGATGCGTCTTCTTCGATATCACCACCTCTCCGGACTCCGTCGACTGCCGGAGGTTCATGGGCGGGACGTCTTGGGACGCAATGGCGTAGTATAACGGTGAGGCTGTCGAGGCCCAGAAATCGGGCCAGGTAATCATGTGCTTCGACTGGAACGGTTCGCTCTGGAACAGCAGCTCAGGCTTCAGGAGCGGGAATGCGTCCGCATCCAGGAACAGGATCTCCTCGAACGAGGAGAAGATCATGGCGAATGGCTTGAACTGGTACTTCTTGATCTCCTCCGCCTGGGGAGCCGCATCCAGAATGTCCGAGAGCACCACGCATCTCGCGTTCAGGGACGGGAGGACCTCGTCGCAGATGTACTCCTCATACTCATCCGAATCGGCCAGGAAGACCTCCATGGGCAACTGCGAGCCCGTCCTTCGTAACATCCGCAGCGAGATCACCAAGACCGGGAGGTACGAGCCTCCCGCCGTCGAGACCAACCCCCTAGTGCCTGGGATGTAGTGTAGTTTTGGCGGATCGGCTTTGATCGCATCAACGAAGTCGCGATGGGCGTTCCTCATCCTCTCGATGTCTTCCAAGGACATTTCGATCAGCTCCGGCCGCCGTTCGGGGTCCTTCGCCTTGAACCCGATCCCAGGCGCCTTTCCCAACTTCTGCACGGGCTTGCAGTCTGGCTTGTACTCGACCAGGAGCCGCTGGAACTTGCGCCAGAAATTGATGTGCTCCTGAAGGTCCTGTCGTCCCAGCGCGTGGCCCTCCTGGCTGACCGGCGCGTTGGTATCGTCCGCGGACCACCGCTGTTCGACGGCGGCCGAATACCGCCATCGCGAGAGGGACCACGCGAAGATGGACGCGAGGACCAGTGCGATCAGCAGCGTCCGCAACCGCGAGGGCATCCGCGTCATGAACATCATCGGCGACGCGCGATCTATGAGGCGGCAACGGGCACCGTGGTGGGCACTCTGCGGACGAAAAAGGCAGGGAGATCAGATCGGACGGTCGATCGCGCGCTATGCAGCGATGGTTGGACCTGGTTGCCACGCAGATTATATATTCGACCTCCCACGGCGGCAGCGAGACTGGCACGTCTCAGGGACCAGATGAGCCTCTCAGGTCCCAAGCGGAGTGTTTTGGTTTTCGCAGGTTAGACCCCTATGTAGACATGGGAAGCGACCAGGATGCTGAGGACGTGCCGTGGAGGTCAGGGATGGCCGCTGAGATAAGGCCAGGAGGGGTCTCGTCGCAAGGACTGGAAGAAAGATGAAAAAAAGGAGGCACAAGAGGGGGGAGCAAGGACCCGACGGCAGCATCAGGCATGTGTGACTTCACCAGGGCGGGCGATGGAGCGCGACCCGATTAGCGTGCCAACCGCCGCTAGTGTTGGACGCTACTCAGTTAGGTAGTCATGTAATACTGTACACAGAAGTGATGTAGTGTGCAGCACGTTCTGCAGACGTCTTTGCTGCGATCTGGAGCTCTGCAGGAGATGCTGCCTGCGCTCTGATGGTCTGTACAGGACACCTCTGCGGTGCGGTGTCCAGTGTCAACAAGCATCGCATTCCACGTAAGATGAAATCATGCAGATCCTGCGCTGCGACGCGCCCCACCGGCCGCGCATCGCGATCCCAGAGCCGTCTCCAAGCTTATTTCTCGCATGCATATCTCGATCCGGGCCGGGATGGTCAAGCCCCTGAGGCACAACCGGCACATGTGCACATTTTCCATATCATGCTCCGAGGCTCTCAGAGATCTTGAGGATTTATGCCTGCTAGATTGTCTGAACGGCCTCTCGTCGTCGGCCCGTCAGCGCCTCCCGACGAAACCTCCACCGGTGTCCACGGACCGCCGCCAGCGCAACCACGGTGCATTGATCGAGCTGGACATGGCGAATAATGATGCGGCTCCTGACACAGTCATCAGGAAGTCAGGCGCTGTCAACCGTTCAAGCAACTTTGGGATCCAGCGTTTTGCGGAGACAACGGAGCCCGGGTCGTTCCGGAGACGGGCCACGTCGATGCTGTCTGGAGCTGTTTCAAGTGGTCCACCCCCGTACGTCACTTGCATGTTTACGTCCTCTTCTTGAAAGCTGCAACAATGACGCCCGAACCACCGTCATCAAGCAGCTTTGGATGCTTCGAGCCCCGGAATGTCTAACAGGATCATGACTTGATTCCATGGTTTCCGGTGGATTGGGCTACCAACGAGGTATAAGGCTCGCATAGACGTCTCGCAGGGTTTTTGAGTTGATAGTTGCCATTATCATAGAACGGATCATTTGATATTAGCAATCGGGTATCAAGCAGTCGGATCTAGCCCCTTGAAAGCAGGGGCAATATTAGATACACAGACTGATATCACGGCCACGTAGTAGATGCATGGCTTGGAGACTATGCCCTGGGAACCGGACGGGGAAAAAAAAGCCTACTGCCATTGATCGTTCTCAACGTCATCCGAGCTGTGACTATCATCCTCCTCTTCAATAATAGTGCTTGGGAACAGACGGCCGTCGCCCAGCGCAGTCTGGTCCTTTCTGCTAGTCCACTCCGTGTAGTAGTCGCCAGACGTCTTCTGGTCAGAATGTCCGGCTTCGCAGTGGACGAGCGACCGTGACTTCTTCCCTGGATAATGCGATAGTTGACCGGTGGCTTTCCTTGACTCTTGCAAAGGTCTTTGGTGTCTGTGCCGACCAGGCGCGTTGCTCACCTCCGAGGAAAGCTGCAACACCCTCAAAATGAAAGTAGAGATCAAGTGCAAGATCAGGCCCGCAGCAATGCCAATCAGCACAGCCACCCCGAAGAATATGTAGAGAGACTGCGGAAGTAAATAAGCTTCCAGTTACCACATCTTGAGTCCATGAATTGGAGTGCGCTGAACGCCAAACGCCTCGTTCCACCAGTGATAAATTACAAGGAACACGTATGCAAGAGAAAATCAAATAGCACTCCAAGCTCTTACCTCAAATTTAGCCAGGACGCGAAAGGGAAGAAGAGAAAAATGCAGGACATAGCGCCCCATAAGTAAGAACGGCATAAGGAGTGTACCGAGAAGAGACAGCAGGCTGCTGATCAGGAAGAGGAGAGGATAAACAGCGTAGTAGAGAGTGCCGACAATGGCTGTAGCCGTAGCCATGATGCCGGAAGCCATCTCGCGGACGGTGTGTCCTCTACTCTGTATCTCTGGCAGTAGTAGTCGTACAGGATGGTGATGTGAGTTGTCTCGCAGCACGAGGGAACAGACGACTCTCGTGTGGTGACACCGCGCTGCTCCAGCCCAGACCGCCAGCCCAGAGCGCGCGAGCCTCAGGAGCATTGTCCGCCAGAGGCCAGCGCGGTGCCAAGGGCGGACGAGCAGAGCAACGGGGCTCCGCCAGCCCTAAGCCCTAAAGCGGACGTCTCGGCGGCGACCCGGGCCTGACCTGCCCGCGGCATCTCCAGCCCCGTCGCCGTCGTCATCGCCGCGGTATCGCGCTCTCCGCCGCGACGACCCTTCATGCTCTTCGTTGCTGGCGTCCAGCGACCTCTTTGTTGCTTCTCACGCGTGGCTCCAGTCCACTGCTTCCTCCGCCCTGTGAGGCCGGCGCTCTGATGCTGGCGTCTCGACCTGCCCCGGATCCGATCCCCCGCCTTCTCCCGTCTCCTCTCCTTCCCCGCCTGCGATGGGCAACAATCCTTCCAAGAGTCCCGCGGGAGCCTCCCCGACATCCGGCACACAGAACCTCTCCGCTCCTGTAGGCGACCGCAGGACAGACAGACGGCTGTCAATTAATACTCTCACGGGCGTAAAGGCGCCCGCTGCAGACCCGGCTCCCTCCACAGAGAGCGCAACCGGCCAGACGGTCGCCCACCCCCAGACGCCCATCCAGCAACGCCTGCAGTCCCGCGACATCCCCGACCTCGGGGAACGCAGCCTCGATCGGTCGGCCAGACGCGATGCGACAAGGGCAGAGACGCGAGCGAGGGACATTCCATCGCAGGATCCATCCAGCCCCGTCCAGGTTCCCTCGTCCGCCCGGCCTGCTGCGCGGCGCGACCCCTATCAGTCCGTGGCACCTTCTGGTCCGCCCTTGACTACCTACTACGGCGCAGCAGCGCATCTCCAACGTCCTCCTCGACTGCCGCTTCCAATTGCCGATGCGACGGCCACCCCGGGCTCCCCGATCGGCGCACCGGAGGACACGCAGATCGAGTCTCTCTCCTATGACAGGTCGGGCGGCCATGCAGCCAACGACATCCCCGGGTTGAGTAGCAGCACAATCGACGACGATGACGTGGTGGACGAACTCGAGCCTTATGCGATCAGCGGTGTAGGCAAGACTGTGCCGACGACCATCGAATGGACGGGTCCCGGAGAGAAGGTCTACGTTACCGGAACGTTCGTGAACTGGGAGAAGAAGCACCGGCTACATAGGAAGTATGTGGCATCCCGCTTGACACCATGTTTCATACTGTCGTTTTTTTTGGCTTCTTCGCGTTGCGATCTGCGGGACATGGCAGGTTCCAAACTGAAACTAACTATATTTCGACTATCTCCTGTTAAATGAATCTTTTTTCAGTTTTTTTTGTAGTACAGCATGGTGTTTTTTTCATTTCTATTTTGTCGTGGAAGGAACAAAGTTACCACTTGTCAACGATCAAACGCTAATTCTTTCCATCGAACAGTGAACATGGGAAAATGTCGACGGTTCTCCACCTTCGTCCCGGAACGCACCATCTCAAGTTTATCGTCGACGGCGAGATGCGGGCTTCGGATAACCTTCCCACGGCCGTAGACTTCACCAATCACCTCGTCAACTACATCGAAGTTAGTGCAGATGAGGTTCAACGACAACGTCGCAGGAGCGATCGGGTTGCGAGGACTGCGGTTCCGCCAGGAATCCACCCACCGCAGGTTCTTCCGGAAATCCTCGGTCATGAACGAGCCGGTCGCACCGTTGGAGATGAATCTGACGAGGAACCGGAAGAAGAGATCCCTGTTGGCGATTTCCGCCAGATCATCCCTCAAGCCCTCACCGACATAGACAAGGACGAGGACGACCCGGCGTACCAGCGGGCCGCGAATGTCATTGCGGATGCGCCTGCACCGCCGAGCCTTCCTCTGTTCCTGGGCAGATCCATCTTGAACGGCAGCACGCCGGTGAAGGACGACAACACTGACAACAGCGTCCTCAACAATCCTAATCACACTGTTTTGAACCACCTAGCGACGAGCAGCATCAAGAACGGCGTGTTGGCCACGAGCGTGACGACGAGGTACAAACAGAAGGTAAGTCGCCTGTTTCGCGCTTTTTCCGATTGACCTCTTCTCCCAACAGCATTTACTGATACCCCTTTTTTCCACAGTACGTTACGACGATAATGTACAAACCCACGGGCGAAGTAACAGAGTCGTAGTAGAAAGCGGATAGAAGGGGAACTTGTATTTCCTCTTGGGTTGCCGTTTTGGATCTATCTCTCTCCATCTTGCCGGTTCCTTCCTGCTCCCTGGGAATTCGACAATTGGGCGGTTCTAACGACTTTCATCATCCTGTTTCGAAAGTCATCCTGGTTTTTTTTTCACCCCTTGTGTACTAGAGGTAAAAGATCATGTCATGTCGACTGTGTCTTTTTTTCCTGTTCCTTCTCTTTTCTTTTAACCTTTTTTTTATTTTTATTTTATTTTTCAATTTCCTCCCTCCCTGCCTGCCCCTTCGTGCATGACTTGACTCCGTCAAGGGAAGTCTACTCACGAAAAAAGTGGGGACGGACGGGATCTTTTTTCTTTTATTCGGACCCGACCAGCATCGACGATGGGCGATCATTTTATTTATTGAGATCATACCTTTTTTTCCTCATGACGACGACACGAGACGAGACGAGATGAGACGACGGTTGGGCCACACGCACGGCACGGCATGGCATGGCATGGCACAAGGATCAATGTCAAATGCGTATGTATGTATCTATGGGGGTGTTTTTTAGAACTTATGTTCTTTTAAATTTATAGGGGAATTGAATTCAAATAAAATGAAATGAAATAATGAGTGGATTGTGTTTTTTTTTGTCTGTCGAGGAAAACCAACTTGAGTGGATGGATTATTGTGTTTCCATCACGATATGGGCATCCAAGTATGTACTTAGTGTACCTAATCCTAGGTATGGACAGTACCTAAAGTAAATGTCCTTAGGTAGGTTTTGGGTGCCTTTCTTGTACAGTACTTGCAGCATGAGCCTTCAGTTTCGCCCTTGCTTTCTTGATTTCTCTTCTTATTGTATGCAGGAGAAGAAGAAGAAGAAGAAGAAGAATATAGTTACTGTACATGACATGACGCAGTTGGTCAGTTGGAAAATGATTGGGGGGAAGACGTGGAAAGGGGGAAGGAGAGGGGCGGAGAAATGAGACCGGTTCGATTCTCGCCTACTATACTATGCTGCAATCATGCATAACGTTTCTGCTAAGCTCCTTTTTATTTAATATAATATCCGGCTGGAGGCAATGGAAATGGATGTATAGCTTCTTGTGTTCTTAAGAGTTCTTCGGTAGGGTACAGTACAGTACATCTAGGCCCGTACATACTGTAATAGGTAGATAATGTTACATGCCACTCTCGCTCAAAGCGGCCTTTGGTCATGCATTCTCTCTCTCTCTCTCTCTCTCCTCTCTAGACTGGGGCATACTGACTGGTAATGTACCTTGTACGGAGTACTGTAGAGAGTGGATGGGGAACTTTTGGTGAATTTTCGATCGATCAGTTAGCCCGGCCCTGTTCTATCGGATGGCTTATCTGATCTTCATAGATTTTTTCTTTTTTAAACCTTGTGGATGTTAATGACCTGCCGTACGTACATACATACATACACGCAACCTCGGACCCGGAATTATCAAGAAAAAAAAAGACCATTTCCCAGATATGGACAGGATCTAAGAAAAACAAAGAAAGTGAAAAAAAAGACAGACAAAGAAAGAAACATCTAATCCCTCCACTTGACAAGCACATCGTCCGTCCGGAACCGCTGCGTGCACGTCGACTCCTCGAGCGGCGTGCGGAAGCCCGTCTTGTACGCCAGCAGCCCCGCCTGCGCGATCATGATGCCGTTGTCGATGCAGAAGCGCTCGTCTGTCGCATACACGCGGCCGCCGCGGTCGCGCGCCATCGTGCCCATCATCTCCTGCAGCCGCTCGTTGCACCCGACCCCGCCGACGATCAGCACCTCCTTGGACCCGACGTGCGCCATGGCGCGCTCCGTGATCTCGACCAGCATCGCGAACACCGTCTCCTGCAGCGAGAAGCACAGGTCGGCCCGCGTGAGGCGCGGGTTGCCGTGTTCGTCTGTCTCCGGGAGCTCCTCGTCACTTTGCGGCCCGTCCAGACCGTGGGCCGCGGCGATGGACTCGATCGCCGCGAGGATGCCCGAGAAGGAGCAGTCCATGCCCTTGACCGCGTAGGGCAGCTCGACGAGCCGCTTGCCCTTCTTGGCCAGCTGCTCGATGTTGTACCCCGGGGCGGGGTCGTTGGAGATGTGCAGCGTGCGCGCGAAGCGGTCCAGGCAGTTGCCGACGGCGATGTCGAGCGTCTCGCCGAAGATGCGGTACCGCTGGGAGCTGTAGGCGATGACCTGGGTGTTGCCGCCGGAGACGTAGAGGACGATGGGGTTCGGAGCGCCGGTGATGTGACGGCCCATTTCGATGTCTGTGCTTTTGTCAGCTTTTATTAGGAGGAAGATAATATATGATATGGATTAAAGATATGTTGAAAATGTCCATGATTGGGGCATGGTGATGAGGTATATGGGAAATATGATAGATATTCTTTTGGAATGTTAAACGGTGGGGCATAGATCTGCAGGGCACCGGAAACACAGAAATATACTCGGGAAAAATATATGTAAACGACAACAGTAACAACAGGACAAATAGATAAACAGAACGTACGTCCAACGCAGTGGTTCACGCCCACCAATGGCTTCCCCCACAGCAGACTCAGCACCCGGGCCGCAATGGCGACGCTCTGCAGCGGGGCACCCATGCCCGGCCCCTTGGTGTAGCAGATGCAGTCGACATCGCCGACGCCCACGCCGGCCTCCTTGAGCGCCTGCTTGACCAGCCTGACTACCCACTGGCGGTGGTGCCGGGCCGTGTCCTTGGGCAAGAAGCCCTCGCCGGGAGGGGAGACGTAGGTGTGGCGGATGTTGGAGAGCACCTGCGCGGGGCCGCCGTCGTCGGGGTGCAGCATGACGCCCACGCCCAGCTTGTTGGCGGAGCCCTCGAGGCCGATGGCGATCATCGTGGCGGCGTCTGTCTCATCGGCAGTACGATCCCGTTTATTGTCAGGAAATGACAATAATGAACAAGTGGAAGCGCTGTCGAAGGCACGACGGTGGCTTTCTTTTTCTCTGTATCTCCGGCGTTATCGATTGGCGGCGCTCCCGACCGGGCGGCAGGGCCGCGCGAGGTTTATCCGACGGGAGCACGGTCACTAGACTATATACGGTTCCACACCAACTCCTCCTCGCCCACCAGCAACCCCCAGGGCTGTTCGTTCGTTTTTACCTCCCACACTCCCTTATTTTTTTCATCTGCCTGCTGCGGCAGTCGAGCCCCTGGGGCCATCTCCTATCACCGATCCCGTCGTTCTTTTTTCCCTCCCCTGTCCGCCATGTCCTGTGTAACCCACTTCCCCGACGCTGACAGCTTCCAGCGTCAGTCGGATGAGTTTATTGCCTGGCTGGCTCAGAGGCCCGGCGTCAGGATCAGTCCCAAGATCCGTGTGGCGGATCTGAGGTCCCAGGGGGCCGGCAGAGGAGTTGGTATGTTTTTTCTATCCGTTTTCAATTTTCCCCTTTCTGCTTTTTTGCGTTCGTTTTCCCTGTTAAGACCGTGGACACCTCTGATTAGGTCCAAACAGTCGCTCGCACCGACATCCTCGACGGTGAGGAACTATTCGCCATCCCCCGCGACTTGGTCCTCACCGTCCGGAATTCCAAGCTCAAGGACCTGATCTCCCAGGATCTGGACGACCTGGGCCCGTGGCTCTCGCTGATGGTGGTCATGATTTACGAGTACCTCCTGGGCGAGGCGTCCGCCTGGTCGGCCTATTTCAAGGTCCTCCCCGTCAAATTCGACACCTTGATGTTCTGGTCCGAGTCTGAGCTCTCAGAGCTCCAGGGCAGTGCCATTGTCGACAAGATCGGGAAGCGGGATGCCGAGGAGTCCATCCTCGAGAGGGTGGCGCCGATCATACGAGCCAATCCCTCTCACTTCCCGCCCGTGGCCGGTCTCGCCTCGTATGACGGTGATGCCGGATCGCAGGCCATCCTCGACCTGGCCCACCGGATGGGTTCCCTCATCATGGCATACGCATTCGACATCGAGAAGAGTGAAGATGAGGCGGGCGACGGCCAGGACGGCTATGTGACCGATGAGGAGGACCAGCTGCCCAAGGGCATGGTTCCTCTGGCTGATCTTCTCAATGCCGACGGGGACCGAAACAACGTGAGCTCTCACTCACACCCTCTCCTCTATTGTGCTGTCGGGATGGTTGACTGAGCTTCTCCTTTTCCGCAGGCCCGGCTGTTTCAAGAGGATGGTTTTCTGGTCATGAAGGCCATCAAGCCCATCAAGGAGGGCGACGAGATCTTCAACGACTATGGCCAGATTCCTCGATCAGACCTCGTCAGAAGATACGGTTATGTGACCGACAACTATGCCCCGTACGATGTGGTCGAGTTGTCTTTGGACACTATTTGCCAAGCGGCCGGACTCGAAAACGCCGATCCCGAAACGCAGCAACCGGTAATATTCTCCTTTTCTTGTTCTACACCCCATGTCTTTGTCTTCTCGATATTGACGTTCATCACAGCTCAAATTCCTGGACGATCTCGAACTCCTCGATGACGGATACGCCATCCCCAGGCCGTCTCCCGAGGAGTCGCTGACAGACATTCTCCCGGATGAACTGCTAGCCCTCGTCAAGACGCTGACACTCACCCCGCAACAGCTGCAGCAGCTGAAATCCAAGAATAAGCCGCCCAAACCTGTCCTGGCTCTGGAGGAAGCCAATATCCTGCTGAAAGCGGTGCAGAAGAGGCAGACGCATTACGCCACGACCATCCAACAGGACCGCGAGCTTCTGGAGCGATTGAGCCAGACCGAAGCCTCTGGGCCTCTGGAGGGATCGTCGCGGCGGCAGAAGATGGCCATCCAGGTCAGAATCGGGGAGAAGGAGATCCTGCAGCAATTGTCGACGATGCTCGAGGAGTTCATTGCAAACGAAACCCAGAGCCAAAACGGTCAAGGCGCCAAACGCAACGCCCAAAATAGTCCTGAGAATTCGAGAAAATCGAAGCAGCTGAGGACTTAGGAAGGTGCAATACCGATACGAGATATCTGCGAAGGAGAATAGGAGGAAAAAAAGTTTTTCGTGGCTTCTTAGATTATTCTTGCTAACTTCGTTGCTCAGTATCCATACATGAGTCTATCCGACTGATCGGGTGCGAAGGGGTACTATGTACACTAACATTCAAAGAGCTCCAGAGTCACGTCATGAGGAATCACCGCGGAATTACCCTGGCTTTGGACGCTTCAGGGAGCTAGAAGGGCGAGGCGGGGCGGGGCTTGGGAAGAAGGGAAGAAGGAAGGGTTCGAGCTTCGGTAGTGAAAAACACCGTAGCTCGTGATTCCGGGAATAGAGGAGAAATACAAGATGGGAATATGGTTTAAAAAGGGAAACGCCCGCCGATGCAAGAGAGGAGTGGGAAGGAGGGGGTTTTCAGGTTGTTGCCGGACTGGCGGTGATAGCTCCAGGTCCGGGATTCGAGCCCATCGTTGGGCCCATATTATGTGGACCGTTGGCCGCGACCTGATCGGCCTGCAATCGTCGCTGCGCTTGAGCCTGGGCTTGGGCTTGTGCTGCCTGCGCCTGCGCATGTGCCTGGGCCGCCGCTGCAGCTTGGTCACGGGCTTTGGCCGCCATGATGGCTCGGTGTTGCATGATCTGGATATCGTACTTATCCCGTTCATACACCGGTTCGTCGTCCGAATCGTCGTGATCATACTTGTATCGGTCGGCTTTCAATGGATCCATGTCCACTCTACAGCGAGACACGAGATTCCGGCGATCGATCATCAAGCGGCCACCACGTCCGATACGTCTCCTAAATGAGGGTATTCTGCTAGCGTCCTCATCCACATGCATGGTATGAGGAGCGAACTTGTCCCGGAAATATATAGAACCGACATCTAATGTCGGTTCGTGCATATTTTCGGAAGTATCCGAAGAAGGAGGTGTTGGTAATTGTGTGGTGATAGCAGGGCGGAAATTGGCCTCGAAGGTTTTCTTCGGAGTCGGGGAAAGCGGCGCTGTCGTCAAGTCGACATAGCCCTCGTTCCATTTGATATGCTTGGCCACATTCTGCTTGATATCGCGCAGAATCTCGTTTTCCTTTTCTGCCTGCACATCCTCGAGCAACTGCATGTCTTCTGCAGCTTGCGCACCAGGTCTTGGAGGAATACGGAGTTGGGGAGCCGCCGGCCGTGGAGGCGCTGGTACCTCCACCGGTTTCTTTTTCGGCTGTCCGCTGTCAGCAGATGCGTCCGCGGCAGGAGGCCGGATCTTCCTTACCTTCTGGTTGATGAGATCCTCGTCATCGTCCTTGATACCCAGTTTCCGTTTCATCTCCTTGACCTCTTGCCGTTGCAGGAAGATCTGTCTCTCCATGGCAAGCAGTTCTTTTCTTGCCAGCTCGCGCTGTCGCACCAAGGCAACCAGCTGGCGAGCATCTTCGAGCTCCTTTCTGAGTCGCCTCAGCTTCTCGGCGCTCTGAGCATCTCTACCGCGGGTCTTGCGAATCTGGCGGACCTCGCGTCTACGGAAACACACGTATGGATCAGTGTCATCGGTATCCTGACCGGTCTCGAACTGTGACGGTCAGCATTGCTTTGCAGATGATTTCACGCAGGACCTCCTGCAGACTAACCTTGAGGGTTGGTTGTAAGGGGCGGTTTCCGGTCTTGATCCTCCTTGCCCTCCAGTGCTCATAGATATCCTTGGCAAATTTCTTTACGCTGTCCTCTACGGTGTTGTCGATGCAATCCTCCAATTCTGAAAATGGTAATACTGGAGCATTATCGACGGCGGCAAAGGGTTGCTTTGCTTGTGCTGTCTCCTCGAAGAAGTTCATGACTTCTTCGAATTGATCTTCTGTGCACTGGTTCGAAGCATCCCGCTTCTGGTTCATGCTCCTGAGGAAGGCATCATCCTCCTCGGTCATGTTATACGGACATCCGCAACAATCCTCCACGGTGGAGGAGAAGCGGATGTACGTCGCAGGTTGTGAGAATACAGGGGGGTATAGCTCGTCATATTTGATCGAACTGAGTACGGTCTCTGGGGTTGGGATATGGGCCTCGCTGATCTTCCCCGCAGCAGCGGCGCTTAGAGCGGATTGAAGATGTACTTCCTATTGGCATCATGGGTCAGCTACGTCGTTTCGTGGCCCTTTGCAAGGGTAGGACGCGTTTGCAGAGTTGAGGCGAGGTTGGGATGCGGTCACGTGATATTTTTCAGACATGGCTAAAATTAGACGGGGGAGGACAACTCACCGACTCCTCCGCCTTCTCAACGCCGGTCTCGATCTGCTGGAGGGCACTTTGGACCTCCTCATCGACAAAGTCGATCTCGTGCTCCCGGACAATGGGCACGACGGCCTTGGAGGTGAGTTTTTTTGGGCGTGTCCTCCCCATGACCCCGTACCTAGACATTCGATTTTTCGGGCACGAATAGAGCAACGACCATGGGCAAGTAGAGCCAAAATTAGTATCAAACGAAAGGCCTGGTCATGGGCTATCGCGTAGATGTATTTTCTTGATGGCAGGGGATGCGTGGGGGGAGATATCGACGGCTGGAGTCCCGTAGCGACAGGGCGGTTTGTTGAGTTGACGTTGCGATGTCACTAAGGTGTGGCCTGTTTTGGACCAGCGCACGGCCTCAGGGGCTCGCTTGCCTGCCTGTTCTGGGTTAGTGCGGGGCCGGCCAATATCAGATTCCCGGACGTGTCTGCGTCTTGGCGCCCGGCGACGGTCGAGCTGGCCGGACCGTCGTCCGCCCCAGCCGTCCTCTCCGCGCGCCCTTCTTCCGCCTTTTCCTCCGCGTCTGACCTTCACCTCACTTCTCCGCAGTTCTAGAACCCCCCGGAGTCGCTCAACCGTGTCCTCTTTTCATGTGTCGAGGACCCTAGGCCTTGCATCCCAGCCCATTCTCTCTCAAACGCATCTGCAGCCATGGATCAACAGCAACAGCCAAACGAGCCAAACAGTGCGGCCATCCACGACGCAAGGAGGAGGAGAGGCTCCGTAGGGACTGCCAAGATCTTTGATGACATTGTCTCCGCCTCAAACTGTGGGTTGTTCTTGTCACGGAATATCTCACTTCAGGTGTGACTGATCCGCGCTCTTTGCTGTAGTCGACAGAGATGAAGTCGATCGGCTGCGCAAGCGGTTTATGAAGCTGGATAAGGTCAGGACAGAGAGAGCGGAATGAAGTTATGAACCATCAGAGCTGACCGTCACCCAGGACAACTCCGGCACGATCGAACGTGAAGAGTTCCTTTCGCTTCCTCAGGTCTCATCCAACCCGCTCGCGACGAGGTAGGCTCGCTCCAAACGTCTTCACCACGATGCACACGTGCTTAGATTTCTACCCACCATATCAGGATGATCGCCATCTTCGACGAGGACGGCGGCGGTGATGTCGACTTCCAGGAGTTCGTCTCGGGTCTCTCCGCCTTCAGCTCCAAGGGCAACAAGGAGGAGAAGCTGCGCTTCGCGTTCAAGGTCTACGACATCGACCGCGACGGGTACATCTCGAACGGGGAGCTGTTCATCGTGCTGAAGATGATGGTGGGCAACAACCTGAAGGACGTTCAGCTGCAGCAGATCGTGGACAAGACGATCATGGAGGCGGACAAGGACCGCGACGGCAAGATCAGCTTCGAGGAGTTCACGAGGATGGTGGAGAATACGGATGTTAGTATGAGTATGACGTTGAGTATGTTGCCCCTCCTGCTCTTCTCTGTTTCCATGTGTTCAAGCTGTCCCTGCTTTCACGATATGGACAGAGGCACATAACTAATGCTATTCACAGATCACATCTAGACGTTCTCCTTATCCTTTCAGGGGGGCTAGCTCTTCTTGCTCCCCTTCTCCTTCTCATTTCCTCCTTTTGCATGTGACTCTACGATCAGCGGGAATACCTCTTGTAGTTTAAGCACGAAATTACCGTGGCTAATGACGCCGTCTATTTCAATTGCAACATGATAATATACCGCTTCAGTGTTGCTCGCAGCCCTCCTACCTTTTCTGCCTCTTCATTTCATCAAGGTGGGCATATCATATCCCGCTTGGCTGCGTTTGCCCAGTATGCCAGTCAGATGCAAATCGGTCCTCAGGATGCGAACTAATCTCTTTGTCTAAAAAACAACCGCCTCGTCGCCTCACAAGGACAGTTTCGGTACGGCTTCAGTACGACCGGCTGCTCATTCGCACATCATTATATTATGGGGGGAGAGAGATCTGTCTGAAGGACTGTGATGGGAAGGAAGTTGAGCTGAAAAGGCCCACCAGAACTGACCAAACCTGACCCGATTCCCTCCCCCCCCCCTCCCCTCCCGGCTTCTTCCCGCAATAACTTCCATGTGTGTACATGCATGGTTGACGTTCTCCCAGTGACGGGGAAAAGGGAAAAGGGAAAAGGGAAAGGCAAGAACTTTCTTATAAATGTTCCTCCTGCAAGAGAATCCGAGGAGCTGGTGCTGCAGAGTCTCTTCTTCCTTCAACGAAAGAAAGCCAAATTCTCTCTCTCCCTCCCTTTCTCTCTATCATCGACGGCACATACACGCACGCAAATCCACTATACAATACAAATCAGTTATTTGGCAGTTGGCAGTTAGTTAAGTTGGTTAGTTCAAGTTAGTTGGTATATATGATGCAGGCAGCAGGTAAATTAGGTCTCCTAGTAAGTAGCAGTCAGTCAGCCAGTCAGTCAGTCACTTTTTGTCAAGCAATACAGAAAGTCATTATTATTAGCTGTATTTTTCTTGTCTCTCTAGGGAAGTTTTCACGTTTTTCACTGTGCATATATATATTTGATATACATACATACATATATGTAATGCACTGCATGCCTGGCCTGCACAACAATATAAATAAATATAGGTATCTGGATCTGGTTAGATGGATTAGATAGATAGATACATTGACTTTTTGTTTTATTTGTAGGGAAAATAAATGTTGTCTGAGATCAGGTACATTTTTAGTATTAAGTATACAGTGGATAGGATATGTAGCAGTGCTCATCGTGCGACAAGGGCAGGTAACAGCCAGGAACCTTGAAGTAGGTAGGAAGGAGAGGGGGGGGGGGGGGGGGGGGGGGGGGGGGGGGGGGGGGGGGCGGACAGAGAGAGAAAAGGATCCGAAATCAAAGGGCATGCATAGTCGAGTAGTACAGAGTACTCCATAACTGCATATTAATCAAGTTTCTTCCCTCTGACGTAGTAATATTATTATTATTTATTGCTTGCCAATCTATCGAGATACTGGGTCCAGGATGTATGTACTGTACGGTACGGAGTACAATCTGTACTTTAGGTAAGTACTGTAGCTACCTACCTAGGCATGGAGGTCGACGGGTACCTACCTGACTTAATAATAATAATAATAGCAATCACGATCCCGACTACCTACCGCTTACTATCTATGTATGCGCATACGAGTTGCAGCGCCTATCCTATTGATCTTTTGCCCCGGTGAGTTCAGTCAGTCTGAGACTCTGATATGAAATGACAGATCGCCTGCAGGGGTTGGTCCTGACTCCTGAGGGCCTAAAGCCTGGCTACCTAGCAGGGCCTGTGGGGGGAGGGGAGAAGGGGAGGGGGGGAGGTTCGGTTCACAACACGGTTATGGTTAGACGCGCCAATAATGGCCCCGTTTGGAGCATTCTCCAGAATCGGGCTGGACTGGATCATGGATGTAGGATATTACCTACCTAAGGTAGATAAGTACCCTTAAAAAGGCTTGCATAAGTCCGGTCTGGTCTGGTCGTGTCTGTTATACGTACGAAGTACTGTACATACATACTAATTGCGCCTACCTAGGTAGGTAGGTAGGAACCTAGGTACTGTACTAGGTACGGAGTACACAAAGGGGACTTCCATAAGTTGGAAGACAACCGACTAAGTACTGTACCTGGTAACTACTAGTAGGTATGTCCTGTACATGTGCAGTAGAGACGGAGACGATTATTAGGAAGATATGATAATGAATAATGACAATGAACATGATGAACCATAATAAAAGTCCAAACAAAATAAACCGTAAAACCCCCTCCTTCCCCCCCCCGGGCCAGAGATCGACCGTTAGGCCGAAAAAAAATTTCAACCTACACGGGCTAGATTAGATAGATACATTATGTCGATCTTATTATCGATCTATTGATTTCTGCTTTTTCCGCACCCCTGCTCACCCGATTACCGCTTTCAGTAGCAGACTAGCAGCAAGATGCGTCCGCAGATCGGCACTACTCTCTCTCTCTCTCAGTAACTAGCTAGTTAGCTCTCCGCATTGTCTATTGACAACCTCCATGGCCATGACCATGCCATGCGCCAATTGGTCCCACATGGTTCATCATTCTCGGGAAGGTGAAGGAGAAGAGAGAGAGAGAGGGAGGGAGAGAGGGAGATCATAAAGCGCCACCGATGATGATCGATAAGACCACAAAAATCAGATCAGATCAGGTGAGGGTTGCGGCGCGCGCGGTCGCTTATGTTATGGGGCGGCTCCGGGCTTAGCTGCAGGAATTAACGATTAAAAGCATAAGGTAGTGTGCAGCGCTATCGAGATTTGACAGCTCTTGGCGCTTGCTTTAAATTTAGCTTCTTGTCCAAGTCAGATCCATACGAATTTTTTGTTCTTTTCGCTTTTCCCCGGACCGTTAAAAATGATCATTGTGATAGGGAAAGTCGAAAAAAAGCGATAATGACAACGCTGGCAGTGAATAGTTTGATGCTAGTACTGGCGGAAACGGGTTCCAAAACGTGTCTTTTTCTTTTTTTTTTTTTTTTAAAGGATTTGACAGTGTACCAAGTGCGATAAGAATTTGTTGGCATCCAACAAGAACCGGTCGGACAGTAAAGGGGTCAGAAGGAGGACTCGTGGACGAGTCAGGTACAATACATGCCATCAAGCCATCAAGCATATGGTCTCCCAAAATCGAGGTTTAACTATTCCTCTGCGGAGATCACCCGCTCATAGTCCAGCCAGCTGCCATTTCTCCCCTTTAGATTTTGTACCCCAAGTCCATGCCAGCTTCTGTCAGAACCCGTATCGCATCCAGAGTAGCGTGCAAGAGACACAAGAATCAAGTCGCGCAACTGTCAGTCCAGCTAGAACTGTTGTGCTAGCCCCGACTCCGCCAAGGACAGCAAGCACGTTCAAAATCAATTTTGAAAGCCATGGCCAAAACGGTCAAGATTGACATAGTACACAAACGAAGATATTCACGATGAACAACAGACTATTGAGAAAAAAAAAACCAAATGCAGGACATAACTAAATAAACAGGGGCAGGCAAAACATTGAAAAAGAAAGACCTCGGTCATCCACTGTCGTCAGCGTTACATACGTCATCATGTTGTACGAAGGAGAAAGGGGAGGAGAAAAAAATTGAGAACGGGGAGCCAGCTCTGAATAGAAGTAAACAGAAGGACAGTAGGCGATGAAGCTGGACCATCCCAACGCTCATTGGACGAACCCCTGGACACTGCAGGAGAGGAACTTCGATCAACTTCGATCCGCAAACATCCTTTCGTCGCTCTATCTTCGCCGTCTCCCCGAAAACTGGAGAACAAAAATAATCACTTTAGTGGCGTGCCCTTCGTACATGCATTAGTGGACGGAAAAGCCGCCTGATCGTCTTTGTTTCCCTTGTGCTGGGTACAACGTGACATGTCACCCACCTAAAGTGTGGCGTGTCGATCGGCCGAGGCAGAGACAATGACTTTCTTGGTCGCTTGTCCCTGATAGAAAAAAGCGGAGCGCTATTGAGAACGGAGGTGACAGGGGAAGCGATCGAGATGCGAAGACATGAAGACAGGAATAGCCAAAAGATCATAAAAAAGAAGTTTGAATAAGACAATGATGCGAAACGAATTTAGGAAACAGAAAAAGCAAACCAGCGCCTGCAAGTAGCGTTGATATGCTCCGATTTTTTGCAGCGCCGGTATCCCATAGTTCCCTTTTCCCAGGAGACATTCGAAATTGAAATTTTGAGCGCGTTACTCCGTGATGAAGAGAAACCCCAAGAAAATCATACCCCAAATCAGATCTATCTCTATCCCTTTAATGCATCCAATGCGCGCACGATTTCTCCAATAATGCAATATGTTTACAAAAGCTAAACCCCATACCGCCTCAATGCAGCCTTTGATGCTCATTGATCCGACGATACTCCCCTGCTATCTTGTGAAGATAAAAAGTTATTCCGAAAGTCCATACTGTTAATAGCGCCCGCCTGGCAGTTGCGCTGCATCAGAGTGAAAACATGGTTCTGTGCGATCGCAACGCATTAGCGAATGTCGAGCGGAAAGGATTTGTGATATGTGCCACCCCAAAGCAATGTAACCTGGCTTAAAGGCAGGTTGAATGAGGATTCCAGCCTGGCAATAAGACTTGCAGGCTGGAAATCCATAGACCGGTGGGGGCGGCAGCGGTGCAGACCCCTGCATGATCGACCAAGAAAAGAACAGAACAAGGACGTCACCATCGTTAGTGTGAGCAGAAAGTGGGCGGCAGAAGAAAATAGGAAAGAAAATCAGTGTAGCGCTATTCAAGGACGCGCAGCGGTTGCTGTGTCTCGTGTCAAGTCACGAGCCTGCTCGGCCTCGTCGCCGCCTTCCAGGAGGTCAATACACTGACCCAAAACTTGGTAAAAGAACTCGGTTAGTGGGAGATCTCACTGAGACAAAGCGTAGACTTTTAGCTTACCACATAGAATCTCTTCCTCCCAAATGCCCATCTGGTAGTCGACAAGGCCATGCTGCTCCATCTTATCGCACATGCGAATAAGTTCCTTTCCCATCTTTTCCATCATGTCTGTGGTAAGCATACTAGCATTTGGCTGGTGTTCGCCCGTCTCGAGTAGATCCTGAGTCATGTCTTTCTGCTTCTGGCAAAGAGCAAGCCAACAGATGTTGAAATCGTTCCACAGCTTGAGTCGATCAGCATGTCGTTCTTGGTCATCGCGCAAGACACCTGGAATAGGCTATTAGCTTCATTCCATATCCTTCCTTAAATTCAGATTCAGGAGTGGTCAAAGCAAGCAGCACTTTGGGCGCTAGTACACACATACCTAGCTCGCGCGCATTGCCAACCAGCCACTCGGAGATTTCCAACAGGGTCCGACTAGCGTCTACTAGTCGTCCCGCGCGCGTGTGGTCAAATGTCACTATCAACGCTTGTTGGTATTCCCTGAAGGCCTCATCGACATTGGTTGACTCCGGGGCCTGTTCTTGCTGCTCCAGGCCTTCTGTCGTCGCAATCGTGTTGTAATCAGCCATTGTCACCGGGAATGATGGCACAGCAGTAGAACGACCAACAGGACTTTGCTGAGAATAAGATGGCTGCACCTGCGGAGTTAAGTACTGCGAAACTACTGCAGAAACACCAGCAGCTCCAGCCGGCTCACCCGGTGCAAAATACTGTGGAACGCCAAATTGCGTCGACAAGACCTCAAGCGCTGCCGACTGCCGTGGCGGGTACTGCGGGACCACATCGTACTGTGCTGGTGCCTGGCCTTGCTGGTTGATACTGTATAGCATGTTGGTGCCATATTGCGAGAACTGCTGCTGTGGTGGTTGCGGCGCCTGTGGTTGCCGTGGTTGATCCTCCTGTTGGTGATGCTGATGCGGAGTTTGCTGCTGGCGCAGAGGAGCCTGAGGGAAGTCTGCCTGATATTGTAACCCCCCACCCTGCAGCGAACCGCCATGGAGTGACGAGCCGCTGTATGGCTGCTGGTCTGTGTATCCGTAGCCCGCGTATGCTGGAAGGCGAGAGCTTCGCCCTGGTAACGGGACGGAAGCTTCTCCACGTGTCGAAGGCAGGGAAGGTTGTCCGAAGCGATCTGTAGAGCTGCCAGACGGCTGTTGAATTGGATGGCGCCCCATTCTAGGCGCCGTTGGGTAGCTGGAAGGGTCATGCTGCTTCCTCTGATGGTTGTCGCCATCCATTCCACCCAGACAGTCCCACGAGGACCCGCCCCGCAACGTATCGAAGGTTGGGTTCCGATGCGTCGGAGGCGAGACGGGAGGACTTGCGTAGGATTCCAGCTTTCCGGTTTGCGATCGCCGGCTGAGATGGATACCGAGAGGATACCGGGTGCTGAATGTGCGGTCTCGAGGGTCCGCAGGAGAAGGATCAGGTTGACCAGTACCTGTCTAACTGGGAGAAACTGCAGGGCCCGGTCAGTCCAGGGACACCATGGCCAGGTTTCAGCACAAACGGCCAAGGACAAGCAGAACGCAACCTACCGACGGTCCAATGCGGCGCGAGGAACGAGCTCTGGAAAGAAGGAGCTCCAACACATTCCAGCAGCGGAGAGCCACTGTTTCTCAAGAGCGACAACGCAGCGCCTTTAACAGTTTTTGATATGAATCTGCCGATAAGCCCAATCCCAAAAAGGGGACAGACGGACTCATAGAACGGAGATGAAATGACTAACGTCTCTCGGCGAAGACAATAATATAAAACAGAACAAAGGAATTTAGGAGACGTCAGTGGGACAGATCAGACAGCTGGCAGAAACTCGCACGCACACCAAATGACCGCGAGGCAAAGATATTCGCTTCTTCGGAGCGCTGGGCTGCGCCTGAACTTACAGGCTGCAGTCGGACCTATGGCCGGACTGCTGTCGCGAAAACTGCGGAGTCTATCAAGTGTGATGGTAACCAGTCGGTTGAGACTCCGCAGTCCACTGGACAGGCCGTGACCTCTATCAATTGATGGCCGACAGGGTTGGTCGCCTTTGAGTTTCCCCAAACAGGGCGGGGCTCCAGGAGCGGAAAGACTGGGAGGTGGAGAGGGGAGGGTATCTCGGGGATTCGAGAACTTTTGCCTCCGCAAACGCTCGAGACCGGGTTCGCTATTGTCGAACAAAGGAGGACGTATAGACAAGGCCAAGGGGTCCAGGAGCTTGTCTCTTACAGAGTAAACTAGCGAGCTGGAGGATCCTGAATCTGGAAACAAAAAAGAAATGAGGACTGACCTGTCCATCAGAAAAAGACGAGATCAGCTCGTGCAGGAAAGGCCGCAGGAACGGCTACTGTCAGGAAATTGCAAATATTCCTCGAATCCTTGTTTTCTCTCCCCCTCTCCCACATTATTATTAGTAGGTGTCTTTGTCCAAGCAACACTGTCTAGACCGAGACCGTTTCTAGTAGTAAGCTCTGGGCCTTTTTCATTTCCTTTTTGCGCCATGGGTCATCCAGCCCTAGCAGCTGATGAAGTTGACAATGACGCGCCACAGAAGCGGACGTCAACTTGTCCCGGTTGGGCGCCGATGTTGGACAGGTCGCCCCATTCGTATTAGCAGCCCTTGAGCAGCTGATCATTGGCGATGAGCGGGTAAGGGCAGATAGGCCGAGTCCCGACAAGCGCAATCTGCTTCTTTTTCTTACCTGTGGGTCTCTGGGGACCGGAGAGGTACTCAGCACTACTTAGTCGTCCAATGGGGCTGGTGTAGACACTTCCAGGCTCATCGGTAATTCAAAGAGAGAGAAGGGGGGAAAAAAATAATCGTAACTGCCTACTGTCTTGCATGTACATGCTCCGTATTTCCCCCGTCAAGTAGGATATCCAGATAGCTTTGGGGTTTTCCGGGAAGAGAGGCCAGGTAGGCGACAGCCGATTGGGGCTGAGGGTCGGGGATCTGCACCGTCTGGGTCTGTAAGGCTTGCGATCCCAGAGAGAAGGCTGCACACCATCGGGTCTGGCGCGGGTTACTCACAGCCCTAGTCCAGATCGGAGGTAGACGTCAATCGACAATCAGGAACCTCCCAAGCATGTCATCGTCGAAGCGGCTGTGCTCAATGGACGCCCACCTCCGTGACGCTAGCATTATTAGGCGCAAGCCAACGTCGGCTGGATACACCTCCCCCAGGTCCATGCCACAGATGGCTTGGTGTAAGGGGCAAGGTGGAAGCCGGGCCCGGCCTTGCTTTAGGGAGTTTCAGCCTTTCGGGATGCGCCACAGAGGGCCGTTGGGAGTCGAAACACGCGCCCTGTGCCTCAGAATAATCTGACAGCAGTGGGTGTCGGAGATATGTGGGGAGAGCAGCACTCCAGGACTCGCAGCCAGGAACCAATCTGACATGATGCTGGAGGTTGAGAGTGTAGATTCAGATGCAACAACGGTGTACGGTCGCTAGGGAATGACCTGGGGAGGTCAATTCCAGGTGCGGCTGCAGGACATCATCCAGGATTCCCAAGTATACCAGGAAATTGCTATGGTTTCCTGATCCTGGAAGAAGCTGTCAGTTGTGCCAGCGCAAGGGAGGAGAATTGGAGTGCTGCGACGGGACCTTGGCCGTACTGCGAGAAATGCAGACTGCACTGCATCCGCCATCGATACGACTGTCGAACTTGTGCTCGCGATGGATCCACCACGGACCTGCATACCACGCAGCACCCATGAAATATGCTCCGGATCTTGCCCTTTCCAAAGCATAATCTCAGGAGAAAGTCGAGTATCATGACCGTGTCACTCATGCTGTCGGGACGTCAGTGCACAACAGAAGGAACTTTTAGCCCGTGAAGCCATAGCACGCCAGGGTGCAACTCTGGCATCCTACTGCTGCATTTGCTCTGTGGACTCCGGCCAAGAAGAACCCTCTAGCCAAAAGGAGCTGTGCGCCGTGGAATTCCATGTCATTGCTGTATACCGGATGGGGATTCCGTATGCAAGAGTCCTTCGGCAGGTATGACGGCTGAGAATCCCGCTTCGGCTGTTCCTGTGCTCCGTACACGAGCGGGACGGTAGGGACAGCGGCATGGCCCGACCAAATTCGACCGGGAGAGATGCAGACGCCAATCAGTTCCATAACCGCCGGTCTCGTGCTTTGCAGGTGAGAATGGGATGCAGCGAGGCGACCGACAACCGGACGTTGCTTGCGGTGGCTCGTAGGGTAGGATCCTCGCTCTACCGTACCAGGCGCCAAGAAGGCCCGTGGCCCGTAATTTCGTCTCCTCCCCTGGCCATCAGTCCAACGTCCGGCATATACGGCTGCAAGGCACTCTGGCAGCAGGCAGTCTCGATCGTCAATGGCTCCGTTGACTATCGAACCGGTAGTTACATGTTTCTATACTTCCCCGTGATGGCTCACCAGTCTTGATATCGATCCCCTACGAGGATGGAGCTTTGGCAGCAGTACCTACTTGGGTACTTTGTATCTTGGAAGCTTGGACAGCTCCGGTCTGGGTCTGTGTGCATTGACAAATCTTTCTGACAACCCCCGATTTCAACCCAATGGTGACTTCGCTCGGGCCCAGCAAGTAACCATTACATTATGCTGTCGGATCGTTGCATCTGACTATCAAGCGATGAGCAGATGGTTTCAACACAGATAACATTGTTCGTTCATATTTGTCCGGCCTAGAAGTCCATTCCCAGAAACCCAATTTTTCATGGTCGCTCTTAGAGTGACGGTGGACGAACGATCCACAAGCCGTTCCTTGGGCTGTTTCTGCACAAAACTGTCATCCTAAGACTTTGCATCTATATATACTCCGTGCATACTTTTCAAACAGTGCTACAAAGTCCGGACACGATCGGAATTTTTCATGCGCTGCAATCATCTCCCTTATAGCCAATTGGTGATCAGAAGTACAATGTACTCTGTTCACACATGTTCTTGATTTGAACCAGTGGGACGCCAGTGTTTCATCACTTCGCTCCTCGAAGGGGACACGAAGCAGTGGTTCTACCAGATCGATCAAGTGGACTCGAAGTTTATCTCGGACATTTACCAACAGCACTTTGAGAGAGATCCACCCATAGGGTCCACATCAGCGAGCTCACTTTGCCCTGTACGAGTAGTATGGAAGACGGAGTTTCTCCGCATACCTTGGGAAAGTCGTATGAGATGACGCGTGATCTGGAAAAAAATATCAGAGCTCCTTCCGCTCTCATTTTCTCAGCGCCAGTAGCGCAACCATGTGCGAAATGACCTTGACTGCTCGATATCTGTTGCAGATGTTGACGCCCAGAATTATCGAAATAAAGATCTAGAGAGATGCCAACAGCTGAGGTCATTTCTGTTTACGTCGTACTACGTTTCGTGCGGTCTGCTTTTCGCCTATTTTGACTCAATATTATGCAGGTACCGTGCACGGCATGGCTGTAGCATTCTGTTGGGTGTATTTCTCCATGACATGGCCCTTTGCGAGCCTGGAAGAGCGGCTGGACGTTGCATTGGCTGGCAGAGACAGCTTGCAACCATATGTACTGTGCAACTCGCGGATGATGCTATGTGCGAGGGAAAGGGAGGGGG